>Ga0315273_10004299_pt1 | contig 17438 bp, 11 predicted proteins | sample YL17G02_0_MG_FD_205753 | JGI IMG/M metagenome (GOLD analysis project Ga0315273, IMG submission 205753) | Sediment microbial communities from Yellowstone Lake, YNP, Wyoming, USA - YL17G02_0 | ecosystem: Environmental > Aquatic > Freshwater > Lake > Sediment | place: USA: Wyoming | collected...
GCCCGGGATGCGCCGTGAAAGGCGCGGTAGGCCTCGAGGGCCTCCGCGAGGGCCGGCACGAACCCGTCGGCCTCCAGAGGGTCGAACCCGGTCTCCCACCAGAGGCCGAGGATCCTCACCGTCCGGCTCGACCGGGCGAAACGCGGCTCGATCCGCCCGGCGAAACGGTCGCCGAAGAGGAGCGGCAGGACGTAGTAGCCCCAGCGCCGCTTGGCGGCGGGTACGTAGACCTCCCAGAGGTAGTCGAACCCGAAGAGCGAGCGCAGCAGGTTGCGGTCCCAGGCCAGCGGGTCGAGCGGGGCGAGGAACGTGACCGACGGCGGGGCGCCGCCCGGAGGGCGTCCCTCGGCGACCTCGCGCTCCGCCTGGGCCAGGAGCGGCAGCTCGTCGGTGACCACGTGGTGGACACCACGGATGCCCTCGATCGCGACCGGCAGGAGCTCGCCGCGTTCGACGAGCTCGGCGAGGAGGGGAGTCCGCCGCGGGTGCGGCGACCCTTCGTCGACGGGTACGACCGGCCTCAGCCCGAGGAAGATCTCGGCCTGGCCGGTCGCGCCGAGGAGGCCATGGGCCCGGTACCGGCTGAGCAGGCGGTGGAGGATCTGCTCGCGCTCGGGAACGCGTTCCAGGAGGAGGCCGGCCGGGAAGAGGCGCTCGGCAAGGTCGTAGTAGCGGCGGTTGCCCTCGCGGCGGGCGATGCCGAGGACGCCGGCCTCGGCCAGTGCCTCGAGGACGGCCCGCGACTTGAGCGTCGGGCCCCAGTACCACTCGATCGCCTCGCTGCGGTCGAGGTCGGCGGTGGAGATGGGGCCGTCGCGCCGGATCCGGTCGAGGAGCTCCGCGACATGGTCGCCGTGGTCCCGGAAGATCTCTCCCTCGTGGGCCCGGCGCGCCCGGTCCCAGGTCAGGCGATGCCACGGCAGCTCGCGCGTGGGCAGGATGCTGAGGCCCTTGTTGTAGGCTTCGAAGAGCAGGCGACGCTGGTAGAGCAGGCGGTCCGCCCAGGCGCGCCGGTAGCCAGCAACCCGGGCGGCCAGCACGAGATCGTGGTTCCGGCCGGCCACTTCGAGCGGATCGAACTGGAGCGAGCCGAGGCGATCCACGACCGCGAGCACGCTCTCTTCCGCGGCCGGCAGGGACCGCGGCGGCGCCAGGAAGTGGCGGATGACGAGGAAGCGCCGCGCCACGGCGACGGACAGGGGCCGGTCGGGCGGGCGGGGAATCTGGGGCATGCGGGGATCCTAGTGCCTCGTGTTCGGTCGCCGGAGCGCCGCGATCCTTCGAGCAATCCGAATGCTTGGCCTATGCGATATCCTTTCTGGAAACCGAATGCTTCGCATGGGACCAATCATCATGCATCGAGCGAAATGCATCGTGCCTGCGACGACGCGTCGTGCCTGAGGTACCCGCGCCCTACCTCGTGCCGGACCCGGAGCACCGGGCCCTCGTCGAGGAGATCGTCGGCGCCTACGAGACCCTGATGCACCGGGTCGCCTCGGCGCACACTCCCGAGTTTCTTGCCGTCGGCGTGACGATGTCGCAGGCGAAGCTGCTCTACCTCGTCCAGGCCGAACCCGGCCTGCGCATGTCCGAGCTTTCGGCCCGGCTGGGCGTGTCGCTGTCGACCGTCAGCGGCGTGGTGGACCGCCTGGTCGACCAGTCGTTCCTCGACCGCCATGACGACCCGGCCGACCGCCGCCAGGTCATTCTCCGCATCACCGAGGCCGGCGCGAGCCAGCTCGAGCTCTTCCGCGAGCTCACCGCCGGCCAGGTTCGCGATCTTCTCGCCCGAATCGACGGGGCCGAGCTGTCCGTCGTCGCGCGCGCCCTCGACATCCTTGCCGCCGCGGCACTGCGCCCGGCAGCCACCCTTGCGTCCCGATCCCCCGCCATCGAAGGAGAACCCGCGTGAGCCGTCTCACCGAGCTGTCGGTTGCCAAGCGGAGCGTCACGCTCCTCCTCGCGGTCGGGCTCTTCATCGCCGGCGTCTCGGCCTGGGGCAGCCTCAAGCAGGAGCTGCTTCCCGACATCGACTTCCCGGTCATCACCGTCATCGCGCCGTACCCGGGCGTGGGTGCCGCCGATGTCGCGAACCAGGTGACCAAGCCGATCGAGCGGTCCGTGGCGAGCGTCCCGCGGCTCACCGCGCTCTCCTCCTCGTCGGCCAACTCGATCGCCATCGTGGTGGCGCAGTTCGAGTTCGGCACCGATATCAAGGAGGCCCGGTCGACGATCGAGCAGAATCTCCAGCTGTCCGGCCTCCCGAACAGCGTGACGCCGAAGGTCTCGGCACTCAACATCAACGCGTCGCCCGTGATCATCGCGTCGGTCGCCGGCACCAGCCAGGACGGCCTGGATGCCGCGACCGAGGTCGCCCGAACGGAGATCGTCCCCGCCCTCCAGGGGATCGACGGCGTGGCGACGGTAGACCTGACGGGTGGCCTGCAGCCTGAGGTCGTGATCACGCTCGATCCGGCGAAGCTCACGGCGACCGGCATCTCCGTCGCCCAGATCAACGGCATCCTGGCCGCGAACAACCTCACCCTTCCCTCGGGCCAGATCAAGTCGCCCCAGCAGAACGTCCCGGTGTCGACGATCGGCTCGCTCACCTCGATCGGCCAGATCGAGAACCTCGTCGTCGGCGTCAAGGTCCCGGGTGCGTCCCAGCCCGTTGCCCCCGGCGCTCCCGGCCAGGCGCCCGGAACCGGCGCGGCTCCCGGAGCCGGCGCGGTGCCCGGAGCCCAGCCGACACAGCCCGGAGCCCAGCCGACACAGCCCGTGGCCCCAACGCAGCCCATTGCCCCGACGCCCATCCTCCTCAAGGACATCGCGACCGTGGTCCAGGCCGGCGTCCCGACCACCGGCTTCGCCCGGACCGACGGCGTGCCCTCGCTCACCCTGACCGTGACCAAGACGTCCAACGCGAACACGGTCGAGGTCGCGGACGCCGTCACCGCGAAGCTCAACGAGATCGGCGCGGCGAACACCGACGTTGTGAGCGTGAAGGTCATCTCTGACCTCTCGACCTTCATCAAGGAGTCGCGTGACGGCCTCGTCAGGGAGGGAGGCCTGGGCGCGCTCTTCGCGATCCTGACGATCTTCCTGTTCCTGTTCAGCATCCGGGCGACGCTGGTCGCCGCGGTCAGCATCCCGCTCTCGGTCTTCACGGCGCTGGTGATCATGCAGATCACGGGCATCACGATCAACGTCATGACCCTGGGCGGCCTCGCCGTGGCGGTCGGCCGGGTGGTCGACGACGCGATCGTCGTCCTGGAGAACATCTACCGCCATCGCGCCTTGGGCGACAACCGGCTGACGGCGTCCCTGAAGGGTCCACGCGAGGTCGCCGGGGCGATCACCGCGGCGACCCTGACGACCGTCGCGGTCTTCCTGCCGCTGGGCCTGGTGGGCGGCATCGTCAGCGAGCTCTTCCTGCCCTTCGCCCTCACCGTCACCTTCGCCCTGCTGGCCTCGCTCGTCGTCGCCCTCACGGTCGTGCCCGTGCTTGCCTACCTGTTCATCGGCAAGGTCAAGCTCAACGTCGACGAGGACGGCGAGCCGAAGAACTCGTTCTGGATCCGCGCCTACACCCCGACGATCCTCCTGGCCCTCCGCGGCCGCGCCACCAAGTGGGGCGTGATGGCGATCGCGACGGTCCTCTTCGTCGTCTCGATGGCGATCGTCCCGCTCCTGCCGACCCAGTTCATCAACGCCGGCTCCGAGAAGCTCCTGCAGGTGACCGTGGCCCCGCCGGCGGGCACGAGCTCCGCCGCGGTCCTGGCGAGGGCCATCGAGGCCGAGACGATCCTGCTGGCGGACCCCGAAGTCGAGCTCGTGCAGACGAGCGTCCCGGGCGAGGGCGGCACGAGCTTCGGCACGATCACGGCCGCGCTCAGTGGCCGGCCCGCGAACAGCGCCACGCTGACCGTTCGCCTGTCCGACAACGTCGACCTCACCACCTACGCCCAGAAGCTGTCGGCGGACCTCGCCCCGGTCAAGACCGACGGCTTCGACGTGGCCGTCGCCCAGACCGCCGGCTTCACCACCAACGGCCTGAGCATCGTCATCAGCGGCGAGGACCCGGCCGCGGTCGCGGCGGCGACCGACGAAGTGATGTTGGCCCTCGCCGACAACACGGACCTCCTCAACCTCAAGACGGACCTTTCCAAGGGCACTCCCGAGGTGCAGGCCGTCGTGGATCCCAACAAAGCCATCGGCGTCGGCCTCACCGCGGCCCAGGTCGCGGGCGAGGTCCGAACGGCGCTCGTCGGCCAGGAGGCCACGAAGGCCCAGGTGGACCCGGCGCAGGACCCCCTGCCCGTGTTCGTCCAGGTCGACCCGACCCAGGTCAACAGCGTCGAGACGCTTCGCGCGCTGCCCGTCGGGACGGCGGCCACGGTGCCGCTGGGGTCCATCGCGGCCGTCGACCAGGTCGATGCCCAGGGCAGCATCACCCGCGTCGACCAGGCGCCTGCCGCCACGGTCTCCGCGGAGATCGCCAGCAACGACACCGGCGCGGTCTCGAAGGAGGTCCAGCAGGAGATCGACGGCCTGGTGGCCGCCGGCAAGATCCCCAGCGGCGTCAACGTGAAGCTGGCCGGCGTCACCCAGCAGCAGAACGAGGCATTCGGCAACCTCTTCCTGTCGATGGGCGTCGCCATCCTGCTGGTCTACGTGATGATGGTCCTGACCTTCAACTCGCTGATCACGCCCTTCATCATCCTGTTCAGCCTCCCCCTGGCCACGATCGGTGCCTTCCCGGCGCTCTACATCACCGGGAAGCCGATCGGCGTCAGCGCCCTCATCGGGTTCCTGATGCTCATCGGGATCGTCGTCACGAACGCGATCGTCCTGCTCGACCTCGTCGAGCGCCTGCGCGCGGAGGGGCATTCGACGAAGGACGCCCTGATCGAGGGCGGCCGGACCCGCGTGCGGCCGATCCTCATGACCGCGATCGCGACGATCCTGGCCCTGATCCCGCTGGCGGCCGGCCTGAGCAAGGGCTCGATCATCGCGGCCGAGCTCGGCACGGTCGTCATCGGCGGCCTCTTCTCTTCGACCTTCCTGACGCTGCTGGTCATCCCCGTCCTGTACTCGCTCGTCGACGGCGGGAAGAGCGGGCTCGCCCGGCGCTTCCGGCGCGACGAGGCGGCGGAGGTCGCGGCCCCTGCCACGTCGGCGTCGGTGTCCGCCTTCACGTCCCAGCCGCGCGCTGAAGCGGCGCAGGGCGGCCCGGCCTCGCCCGGCTGACCCGCGGGTTCGCTCCCGAGACCGACCGGGCTTTCGGGCGGTCCGGCCCTTGGCTGCCACGGCCCGACCGCGCAGGATCCGCGCCACCAGCATGGAGGTGTCGTGATGGCCTTTCTCGAGCAGCGCGACCTGGCCCGGAGGGGCCGCGAGGCGCGCGAATGGCTCACCTACGACGAACGGGGCCGGACGATCGGGCTCGTCGTCCTGTCGCTGACGATCTCGATCGCGATGTCGCTCCTGGCGACGGCGCTCGTCGGGGTCTTTTCCCGGCGTCGGGCGGCCGCCCCGATCGAGGCCCGGCCGCCGGACGTCGGCGAGCCGATGGCGGATGTCGTGGCTGCTCCCGAGCAGGTCGTCGGCGTCCCCGTCATTGGCCTCGAGGTGTCGATGACCAAGGCTCCGTCGGCGCAGGCGGTCGGCGCGTAGGCTGCCAGTTCGACGACCTTCGGCGGCGGCGCCCGGAGCGGGCCCCCCGCCGGCCCCGCCTATGGGCCCGCGGAGCCGACGGGGCTGATCGCGTTCAAGCCGAGCGCCTGCGCGGATGCCACGAAGTTGTAGTCGACGCCCTGCTCGATCGGGAAGGTCGCCACCTGGACCTTCTTCCCGTCGAGGACGGCAGCCTCGATCGACGGCGCCGTCTGGAGGGGACCGGACGAATCGTCGGCGTTCCAGAATTGCAGGAACGGCGTCGCCCCGTCGGGGATGTCGAAGATCACCTGCATCAGGCCGCCGCCGATCGGGTTCGCGAAGAGGAGACCGATGTCGACCGGCCGGAGGGGCGGCAGAGTGGCCGCCGCCGCCTGGGCCGGCCAGATCGCGATGATGCCGTCGGGACACCAGGGCGCGGGATCGACGATGCACGCCGTCCAGATCGGGCTCAGGACCTCCCCGCCCTTGAAGATTCCGGTCCACGTCGGGATCCACGCGTCGGGCGGCACGGCGGGCGCGGGGTCGCCGGCCGGCGGTGCCGCGAGCGTGGCCGCCGGCGAGGGGAGCGGCGGCGAGGACGGAATCGGCGTCGGCGTGGCGAGAGGGTCCGGCGTGACGCCGGGGGCGGGCGTCGCGTCGGGGAAGGCACTCGGAGGGAGCGGCGGCGGGTTCGTCGGCGCAATGCCGCCCGGGAAGGCCCAGGCCGTATATGCCGTCCCACCGCCGAAGGCGAGCGCGGCCGCCTCGACGATGTCGGCCGGCCACCAGGCTCCCCTGTACCCGGACCACGTGGGCCCCAGCGGGTCGATGACAAAGTACGCGGCGGGGCCGTCCGTGCCGGCCGGGCGGAACCCGTCGAGGTAGATGGCGTGTCCGCCGGTGAAGCTCTTCTGGAGCCGGAGCGAGACCGGGATCGTGCCGTAGGCGACCTGCACCACGGCCCCCGCGCCGGCGTACAGGAGCGCCCGCAGCTGGAGCGGCGAGATCGCGCCCCGGGAGAACGCGACGCCCCACTTGGCGATGGCGGCCTGGAGGTCGGCGAGCGAAGTCCCGCCGACCTGGTCCGGCTGGAGTGCGCGCAGCTGGGAGCCGGTCGTCACGATCCCGTAGCCGAGCCGGGCCAGCATCGCGCCCGAGGCCATCGTGCAGTTGGCGGGCCCCAGCGGTCCACCGTCGAACTGCGTGATCGGCGGCACCCGCGGGTAGCCGGTCGGGAGGAGCCACGCCGGCCGGGTGGCGCCGCCGGTGCCGGGCTCGGTCCCGGGCTCGACGAAGGAGACCAGCTGGAGGACCGCGTCGTCGGGGAGCGCCTGCAGCGCGACCGGCGCCTCGTCCGGTACCGCAGTGAGGCCGAACGCCGCGACTTCGTCACCGCTGTCGGTGGTCAGCGCGAAGGCAGTCTCGGGGCCCGGCAGGAGGTTCGAGGCCGGCGGGGCGGTGAGGGCTGCGACGCCCAGCGCTCCGCCGAGGCCGATGACGGCGGCGAGGACGAAGCGGGTGATGAGGCCGAGGATGGGCATGTCAGGGCTGGCACCGGTAGTAGAAGCCGACATTGATCGGGGCGCTCGTGGTGCGACCGCCGAAGACGTCCACCGAGGTGATGACGACGCTGAGGTTTCCGCGCGTCGACGGCTTCCAGAGGGTTGCCCACTCAGCGGTCGGTATGCTCGCGGCGTAGGTTGCCGAGCTGCCGCTCAGGGAGGTGCGCGTGGCCGGAGCGGCGCGTGATGCCGCGCCGGGGACGGTCCACTCGATGGTGACGCCGGTTGGCGACGGTCCGTCGAAGTCGAGGAAGCCGAAGGTCACGGCGATGTCCGCTGGTGGCGCCGGGGCGCAGGTCCCATTGAAGCTGAAGGAGAGCTGGCTCGGGTTCGCCGAAGCGCCGAAGCGCGTCGCGTCCGTGTCGCAGCGGAAGACCTTGATCGACTTCGTCTTCGACCTGGTCGACGCGCCCTTGGTGTCCTTGGCCACGACGTACCACGACATGGTGCCCGTGCCCGTGATCCCGTCATCCTTCGCGTTGATGAAGCTGAACCACGGTTCGCCGTCGCGGTTCATGGCTCGCGAGATCGTCTTGGCCATCCCCGGGCCCCTGAAGAAGAGGGTGATCGAGGCGACGCCGTCCACGTCGGTGGCCTCGGCCTCGATGCCGGTGCCCAGGGCGTAGCCGAGCTGGCAGGTGCCCGTACCGAGCGGGTTCGTCTCGAGGCTCGCCACGTCGCTCGCGTACCGCGTGATCTTCGGGCCCGTGTTGGCGCAGACCCTGACGGTCAGGGTGAGCGCGCCCTTCGTGGGCGAGCGGCTGGTCTTCGGGCGAGCGTTGGCGTCCTTCGCGACCACGTAGTAGAGGAGCTTGCCGGCGTTCTTGATGTTGTCGGCGGTCGTGTCGAGGGTGGCCACGTACCTGCCGTTCGAGAGCTGCATCGGCTTCTGCACGTAGACCTTGGTGCCCGGGCGCTTGAAGAAGACGCTGACGCCGGCGATCCCGTCGGCGTCCGTCACGCTGACGGAGATCGTCGTGCTCTTGGGCGCCGTGACGCAGTACGTGCCCTGGTCGTAGCTGATCGTCGTCCGGGAGGCGCCGAGACCGCTGATCCGGGGCGCCGTGTTCGGGGTGGGGATAGGGGCCGGAGTGGGCGTTGGGGCGGGAGTCGGCTTCGCCGTCGGGGTCGGCGTCGGCTTCGCCGTCGGGGTCGGCGTGGGGGTCGGCGTCGGCGAAGGGATCGGGGTGGGCTCCGGCGTCGGCTCTGGGGTTGGGGTCGGCTCGACGGTGGCCCGCGGCGTGGCGGTGGGCGGCGCCTCGCACCGGGCGACCGGCAACGAGGCGAGGTCGCCCTCGAGCTCGAGTGGGCCTGCCTTCGTCCAGGCGCGCTCGATGCCGGGCGCCGGCCAGTAGAGCTGCAGCCAGCCCTCATCCGCAGACTTCGCGGTGACGAGGACCTGCTGGTTGGGCGGGATCGTCCCGATGACGGGACCCTGGTCGGGGCAGGGGACGAGCTCCAGGCCCACGCCGCCACCGGTGTTCACGCCGCCCGGGGGGGGGCCGACGTGGACGGCGCCCGACCCGACGAGCGCGGCACCGCCGATGGCGCCGGCGAGGAATCCCGCGCCGAGCACCGCGAGGCTCTTGCCCGCGAGCAGGCCCCCTGCACCCAGCGCTCCGAGACCCGCCATCGCCCCTCCGCGCGCGGCCGCGAACCTCCGGCCGTGACGGGCGCGAGTCTAGCGCGCGGACCTCGCGCCGGGAAGGGCCCGTTCGGGCAGAAGCGGTGGGCGGGCGGGCCCTGGATCGCCTCGGCGACGGTCGCCGCGGCCCGCCGAGCCCGTCAGAGGAGCGGCGAGATCCGGTCCATCGCGGCGTCGAACGCCCGCCGGGGGCCCGACCGCACCAGTGCGGCCGGCTCGGACACCGCGAGCAGCGGGTCGAAGATCGCCCGCTCGAACGCCTCGGCCTCGGGGGCGCCCTCCAGCAGGAGGTTCAGCTCCCAGTTGCGGTAGAAGCTGAGCGCGTCGAGGTTGCACCCGCCGACGAGCACGCGATCATCGGCGACCATCACCTTCGCGTGGGACATCGTGGGGTGGAAGAGAACCACGGCGCCGGCCGCCTGGAGGCGCGGAACGTTGTGGCGGAACGCGGCAGCCGGCATCGGGGGCGTCGGCTTGCCCGGGACGATGACCCGGACCGCGACCCCACGTTCCGCGGCGAGGACCAGGCGATCCAGCACGGGACGCTCGGAGATGTACGGGTTGACCAGGTCGATCCGCCGCTCGGCGTCGTCGATCACCTGCTCGTAGGCCTCGCTGATCGGGACGTGGCCGGTTCCCGGGACGTTGACGAGCAGCGTAGCGGCGACGACCCCCGCGCCCGACGAGGGACCGTCGTCCGGGGGGAACAGGAGGGCCATCGTCGCGTCGTCCGCTTCGAGCGGGCCCTCCTGGTGGCGCCAGCTGGCCACGAAGAGGGCCTGCAGCTGCCGGACTGCCGGTCCCTCGAAGCGAACCATCACGTCGGTGAAGCGTTCGTCGTTGAAGTGGTCCTCGATCCCCGTCCCGCCCAGCCAGCCGATCCGCCCGTCGACCACCATGAACTTGCGGTGATCGAAGTGGCCGACGTTCTCGCGGCGCCAGCCGATCGGAGCGCCCGGGCCCAGGGGCCCGCGGACGTCGGGGAACATCCCGCGGTTCTGGACGACCTGCACCCCGCCGTCGACGAGCTCCCCGAAGAGGGCCTTCGAGCCGGCCCGGACCTCGCTCCCGACGGCGTCGACCGAGAGTCGCACCGGGATCCCCGCCTGCGCCTTCGCCACGAGGATGTCGCGGAACTCGGATCCGACGTCGCCGGGCTTGAACCCGTACATGAGCATGTTGATCGACGAGGTTGCCGCCCCCAGGTCCGCCAGCATGCGCGGGAAGTAGGCGGTTCCGTGGAGGAGCGGCTCCACCGCCCGGGCCGTCGACGGGCCAAAGGAGATCGCCACGTCCCGCTTCCGTACGATCGGCGCGGCCGCCATTCGGGCTGCGAACAGCGCCGCGTCGTCCGCGGGCAGGGCAACCGGGCCGGGCGGGAACGAAGGCACCCGCTTGCCCGCGCCACGTCGCGACGAGGAGAGGGCCGCACCCGCGACCGCTGCCGTACCGAGGCCCAGGATCGCCAGTCCGCGCTTCATGCCGCGCCTCCATGATCAAGAAGTACCGGAATACCTGGAAGATACGGTACAGGAAGACCCGCGCCGTGATCCGCGCGCCGGAGCCACCCGGACGCCCGTCCGGGCGGCCCCGGCGACCGGTTGACGGGACCGCGCGCATATCCGACAATTCAACTCGGAATTCGGCCGGGTCCGGGCGTCCTCACCCGGGGTCACTCCCCGGGCGTTCCCATCCGGCAGCGTCCCACCGGCCGAACTCCGCTTGACCGCCCCCGATCGCGGCGCGGGTCTTCCCGCCGCCGCTGCGTCCCGCACGAGGAGCCGTGATGACCGCACCAACCCGCGGGGAGATCGTCTCCCAGGAGTACAAGTACGGCTTCCACGACGACGTCACGTACCTGGCGCAGACGAAGGTCGGCCTGACCCGGGCGACGGTCGAGGAGATCAGCGCGATCAAGGACGAGCCGGAGTGGATGCTCCAGTTTCGCCTCCGCGCCTACGACCACTTCCTCAGGCGATCGATGCCCACCTGGGTTCCCGAGAGCGTCCAGGGGATCGACTTCGGCAAGATCGTCTACTACCGGAAGCCGTCCGAGCGCGAGGAGAAGTCCTGGGACGACGTCCCGGAGAAGATCAAGCAGACGTTCGAGAAGCTCGGCATCCCCGAGGCTGAGCGCAAGTTCCTGGCCGGGGTCGGCGCGCAATACGACTCCGAGGTCGTCTACCACTCGGTTCGCGAAGAGCTCTCCAAGATCGGCGTCGTCTTCATGGGCATGGACCAGGGGCTCCGCGAGCACCACGACCTCGTGAAGAAGTACTTCGCGACCGTCGTCCCCCCGGAGGACAACAAGTTCGCCGCGCTCAACAGCGCGGTCTGGTCCGGCGGCTCGTTCGTCTACGTCCCGAAGGGCGTGGAGGTCCCTCTCCCGCTGCAGGCCTACTTCCGGATCAACGGCGAGAACACCGGCCAGTTCGAGCGCACCCTCATCATCGCGGACGAGGGCTCGAAGCTGCACTATATCGAGGGGTGTACTGCCCCCATCTACACGACCGACGCGCTCCATGCCGCGGTGGTCGAGGTGATCGCGCTGCCCGGCTCCCAGGTCCGCTACACGACGATCCAGAACTGGAGCCGCGACGTCTACAACCTGGTGACCAAGCGGGCCCACGCCCACGCCCGCTCCACGGTCGAGTGGGTCGACGCGAATACCGGCTCCCGGGCAACGGTCAAGTACCCGGCGATCTATCTGCGCGGCGAGGGCGCCACGGCCGAGGTGATCAGTGTCGCCTTCGCCGGTCACGGCCAGCACCAGGACACCGGGGCGAAAGCCGTCCACCTGGCCCCGAACACGCGGAGCCGGATCGTCTCCAAGTCGGTCAGCAAGGACGGCGGGCGGGGGACCTACCGGGGCACGCTCAAGGTCGCGCCCGGGGCGACCGGGGTCGTCGCCAGCGTCCGCTGCGACGCGCTGCTCCTCGACGAGGAGAGCCGCTCCGACACCTACCCCTACATCGACATCCAGGAGGACGACGCCACGATGACCCACGAGGCCACCGTGGGGAAGGTGTCGGCCGACCAGGTCTTCTACCTGATGAGCCGCGGACTGACCGAGAACGAGGCCACGAACCTCATCGTGCAGGGCTTCCTGGAGGTCTTCACCAAGGAGCTCCCGATGGAGTACGCGATCGAGTTCAACCGGCTCGTGAAGATGGAGATGGAGGGGTCGCTCGGGTGACGACCCCCACGGAGACGACGCCCGGCTCGCCGGCCCCGGCCGAGGCCCTCGCTGGGTCGCCGGCCCCGGGCGGCGCGGCTGCCCCCCGCCCCCGCCGGGCCCCGGCCGACCTTCCCTTCACCTTCGCCGACGGCGCTCTGGCCGAAGCGCTCGGCGCCGAGCGGGACGAGCCCGCGTGGCTCCGCGAGGACCGCCGCGCCGCCGCCGAGGTCTTCGCGCGCCTCCCCGTCGAGACCAGCGAGCTCTACACCTCGTACGTCGACTTCCGCGCCGCCGACCTGTTTGGCGCGCGCCCCTACGTCCGCAGCGCGGCCGTGCCCGCGGCCCCCGGGGAGATCCCCGACGGGGCGGACGGGATCATCGAGCTGCGCGAGGACGCCGTCGTGCGTCTCGCCCTCGCGCCCGGCCTCGCCGAGCGGGGCGTGACCCTCGAAACCCTCGGCGCCGCGCTGGCCCGCGACGCGGCGAGCGTCCGCGAGGCGCTCACCGCCACCGCCCTCCCGGCCGACGAGAAGCTGGCCTGGCTCTCTCGCGGCTTCTGGAGCCAGGGGGTCCATCTCCATGTCCCGGCCGGCGTTCGACTGGAGCGCCCCATCGTGCTTCGCTGGGCAGCGGGCGTGCCCGAGCGGGCGCTCCTGACCCGAACCCTGATCCGGCTCGACGAGGGCGCCGAGGCGGCACTCGTCGAGGAGCTCGTGCCCTCGGGACCGCCGATCGGGTGTGCCGCGGGCGAGCCGGTGCCCCAGTCGCTGTTCGGCACGACGACCGAGATCGACCTCGGCCCGGGAGCGGTCCTGCGCTTCGCCTCTATCCAGGACCTGCCCTCGGGCACCACCGCCCTGCAGCAGCGGACCGCGCGGATCGGGGCCGGCGCCACCCTCCGCTTCGCGATCGCCCAGCTCGGCGGCCGCGTCGTCCGCTCCCGGATCGACAACCGCCTCGAGGGCGACGGCAGCGAGGTCGAGCAGGTCGAGATCATCTTCGGCGGCCGCGACCAGCTCTTCGACCTGACCGCCTACACCCGCCACGTGGGCCGGGACACCACCGGCAACCTGCTCTCGAAGGCCGTCCTCCAGCACGGGGCCCGGGCCTACATCAAGGGCCTCATCTCCATCGAGAGGTCGGCCCGCGGGACCGACAGCTTCCTCGGCGAGTTCGGGATGCTCCTCGACAAGCAGAGCCGCTCGGTCACGGTCCCCAGCCTGGAGATCGACCAGCCGGACTGTCGGCGGGCTGCCCACGCCTCCTCGGTCGGACCGATCGACCCGGCCCAGCTCTTCTACCTGGAGAGCCGCGGGATCACCCCCGACGAGGCCCGCAAGTTCATCACACTGGGCTTCCTGGAGCCGGTCGTCGCCCGCGTGCCGCTCGAGGCCGAGCAGGAGCGCCTGTGGGAGCTCCTCGAGGCGAAATGGGCCGACTCGCTGGGCGCCGGCGCCGTGCCCGCGGCCTGACCGCGTGAGCCGGCGGATCGACTGCGGCCTCGTCGCGGACCTCGCCGACGGGACGATGCAGATGGCCTGGGTGGACGGAACCGAGCCGCTCCTGCTCGTCAACGTCGGCGGGACCGTCCACGCCGTCCAGGGCATCTGCAGCCACGAGTACTTCGAGCTGGACCGCGGGTTCCTCACCGCGGGGAGCCTGACCTGCGCGCTCCACCTGTCCCGTTTCGACCTCGTGTCGGGCGAGCCGCTGGACCCGCCCGCCGACGAGCCGCTCGCCGTCTACCCGGTCACGATCGAGGACGGCCGGTTGATCGTGGAATTCCCGGGGTAGCGTTCGCGCGACGCCCCTCCCAGGCTGGCGGCCATGCCCGTGGTCGCGATCGACAGCTCGCTCGTTGCCTCGGCGATTGCCGGAAGCCGGGCATGGGAGATCTCGATCTGGGACGCCCTGATCCTCCGAGCCGCCGAGGTCGCCGGGTGTCGACGTGTCCCGAGCGAGGACCTGGCGGATGGCGCGACGTACGGTTCGGTGGTGGTCGAGAACCCGTTCGCAGACACTCGATAGCGGTCGCCCGGCGGCGGGGTCAGGCCGACGTCGCCCTGGCAGCCGGTTGCGTGACGCTCTCAGATCCCGGGAGAGCTCCCGGCGGCATCGGCAGCACCGGCGCGGTCCCGTCCTTCCCGAAACGATGGTCGAGGTGGCGCTCCGCCCAGCGGCGGATCTGGCGGTAGACCGCCGGCGCGCCCACGATCTCCTCGTCGAGCTTCCACTCCGCGGGGTGCATGATGATCGGCTGGGTCTGTGGCCCGCCGAGTCCCCCGTGGCTGCCGATCAGCTCCTCGAACGCCGCGACCTCGTCGAACTCGGGGTCGTACAGGCTGATCACCGAGAGGTCCGGGACGTAGTCCATCCCGTCGAGGCGGAGGAACGCCTCACGGGCGCGGCCGGAGTACTGCGCCACCGGGTCGACGCCCTCCACGCGGTTCTCCTCGAGGAAGTTGATGCCCGCGTGACCGATGACGATCGAGCCATGCCCCTCCGATCGGATCAGCATCGCCCCGATGCCCGTGTGGCCTGACAGGGCGTCCAGGAGTCCCGGGTACGCCTCCGCGAGCTGCTCCAGGGTCACCCGTCCGGGCATCTGCGGGAAGTAGACGAGGCCGAGGTTGCCCGAGGCGATGGCAATGAGGTCGGGGCGCTCGGCGGGAGCCTCTGTCCCGCGACCCGACGCGCCCGGTGTCGCCTCCTCGCCGGACGGCCCGAGGCCCACGACACCATCTTCGGTCTGCGACCGCAAGGCCCTCCGGGCGATGCCACCGGTCACGCCCTTGACCTGGGTCATCTCCGAGAGCATGGCGTTGGTCTGGCCCCACTCCTCGACGCGGGCGGTGGCCTCCTCGACGTTCGTCTCGCCGCCCATCAGCTCGTGGATCACGTCGGCGAGGGTCTTGCCGTAGCGCTGCAGGAACGTCGAGCCGAGGCTCTGGCCGTGGTCGGAGACGACGACGAACCGGTAGGGACGTGGCGCGGCCGCGGCGGCCTTCTCCAGGGTCGCGATCGCCTTGTCGACGCCGTCGAGCGCGTCGAACGTCTCGCCCCGCTCGGGTCCGCTGTGGTGGGCGATCTCGTCGTAGTCGGTGTAGTCGACGTAGATGACGGGGGCGCCCCGGTACATCTCCTCGATCACGAGCGAGGTGGACAGGTCGCGCAGGGCGACGTTCGTGGCGGCGCGGGCGATCGGGTAGGGCATCCCGCGGTGCATCCGGGGCACGATCCCGGCGCGCTCCTGGCGCCGCGCCTGGAGGTACTCCTTGAAGATCTCGGCGACCGTCCGGACGATCGTGTGGAGGTAGTTGTAGGGGCTGGCGAAGAACGAGAAGAAGGTCTGGCTCTTGCCGAGTCCCTGGCCCTTGTCCTTGATCGTGGCCATGGTGATGTACGAGCGGACGGCATCGCCGGAGAAGAGGTTGCCGACGCTCGCCCCGTTGTTCGACAGAAGCCCTTCGCCGTTCGAGATCCTGGTCGCGACCTCGGCGGCATCCGCCGGGTGGTTGGCGACCATGATCCGGCCGGCTTCCTTCTCGTACCACCGGAAGGCCGGGATGCCGTCGTTGTTGCCATGCAGGATCCCGGCCTGGCTCGCCGGCGTGGTCGGTGGCAGGAGCGCCTCCCAGCTCGCGAGCCGGTAGCGGCCGGAGCGCACCCAGGACGAGAGGTGCGGGACCCGGCCGGCCCGGATCTGGCGGACCAGGATCGGGTGGGCGAGCCCGTCGATCTGCACGACGACGAGGCCGGGCTTGTCCGTGCGCACCACGTCCTCGCCCCGTGCCGCGATCTGCTGGATCAGGATCCCGAAATACGAGTCGTCGTCGCTGATCGAGAAGATCGCGGTCAGGATCGTGTTCACGAACGCGTACATGAAGGAAGCGACGAGCGCCGCCAGCAGGCCGTTCACGACGATCTCCGGGATCAGCCGCGGCAGGAGCAGGAACGACACCACCTGGAAGACCAGCGTCGCGATGACGACCGCGATGACCGAGACGCCGGCGAAGGCAGCAATGAAGACGGGACGGATCAGCACGTTCAGGACGCCGAGCACGAGCGCGGCCCCCAGGGCCACGAGGAAGGGCCGGGAGCCGGCCTCCAGCGAGACGCCCGGGGTGAGGAAGACAGCACCCAGGAACGAGATGGCGCTGACGATCAGCGTCGCGATGATGCGGCGGGCGCGGGAGCCACTGCTGGGCCGCCACGTGCGCATCACCTGGATCTGGAGCCGGTAGAAGTCGATCAGGCGCCGCATGATCTCTCCATTCGAGGCGTCCGCCGGGCTGGCTCATGGAGGTCGGCCCACGTCGTGGCGGCGATCATCGCACAGCGGATTGGCGGCGTCGGCCTGAGCCCGCACGAGGGAGCCCATGCCGGTCGCGTGTCAGAACAGCTCCCAGCCCTCCGCCATGGTGTCCGAGGCCAGGTGCGCTCCCCGGCGGGCGTCCCGGGGGCCGACCCGGAAGCGGGCCTCGGCGGCGCCGTCCTGGGCACCCTCGGCCAGGCCGTCGATTCGACCCAGCACGTATTCGCCGATTCGGGGCCCATGCTTGAATCCGTGCCCCGAGCCGCCTCCCACGATCCACGCGTTCTCCCAGGCGGGGTGGCGGTCGATGACGAAGTGGCTGTCGGGCGTGGACTCGTACTGGCAGACGCGCGCCTCGAGCACGGGCCGCGCGGCAAGGTCCGGGAAGCGCCTGGCGAGGAATGCCCGGGCGAGGCGAAGGTCGTCGGGATCGGGGAGGCGCTCGCCGTTCGACGGGTCGAAGCGCGGCCCCACCCGGTCGATCCCGATCTTGAAGCCGCGGTCGTCCGCGGCCGGGATCCCGTAGCAGCCGCCTGCGTCGTCCGACCAGCCGGGCATCGCCCCCGCACCGAAGCGCGCGTCGCCCGCGGCGGGGCCCACGTAGAAGACCGGCTGGCGGGTCACCGTGACGAGCGGGCCGCAGACGTCGGGGAGGAGCTTCGGGAGCCAGGGGCCCGCGGCGAAGACGAAGGTCTCGGCGCCCCAGCGGCGGCCCTCCTGGTCGACGACGTCGAGGAGCCTCCCGCCCGCCTCGCGCCCGGGCCGCACGCCCGCGAGGGCGTAGGTCCCGCCGGCCCGCTGGAACGCCGCGACCGCGGCCTGGACCCCCCGTCGCGCCCAGAGGAAGCCGGCCGCCGGCTCGAAGAGGCCGAAGGCCACGCCGGCCGGGTCGATCCCGGGCCAGCGCCGGGCGATCTCGTCGGGTGCCAGGCGCTCGGTCGGGATGTCGAGACGCGCCAGCGTCCGCTCGGAATCCGCCTCCCAGCTCTCCTCCGTCGCGGCGAACCAGAGGACGCCCGTCCGGACGAAGAGCGGGACCTGCCACTCCTCTTCGAAATGCTGCCAGTGGGCCAGCGCCCG
>Ga0315273_10004301_pt1 | contig 17438 bp, 11 predicted proteins | sample YL17G02_0_MG_FD_205753 | JGI IMG/M metagenome (GOLD analysis project Ga0315273, IMG submission 205753) | Sediment microbial communities from Yellowstone Lake, YNP, Wyoming, USA - YL17G02_0 | ecosystem: Environmental > Aquatic > Freshwater > Lake > Sediment | place: USA: Wyoming | collected...
TCGGCCGTGTCCCGCGCCCGCGAGCTTCGCGACCGGCGCGACCGGCGCGCGATGGCTCAGGCGATCGGAGCGACGAAGGTGTGCGCGCGTGCCGGGTTGCCCACCATGATCGCGTCGATCTGCTCCTGCGTCACGCCGAGCGTCGTGAGGCGCGGGAGGAACGAGTCCTGGATGAACGTGTAGCCCACGCCGCCGTACGCCTTGAGCATCGTCTTCCAGCAGATGTCCTGCGACAGGAGGAGCCGGTCGAGGTACCCGGCCTCGATGTACTTCGGGATCGCGTCCGCGCAGATCGCGGTCAGCGACGGCTCCGCGATCGCGGGTTCGCGGCCGAGGTTGTCGAACGCGATGAAGACCCCGCGCGAGAGGATCTCCAGCGTGAACGGCACGTCCCCGGCGATGTCGTCGCAGTGCCCGAGGATCACGGTCCGGAGGTCGACGCCCTCGTCCTCGATGATGTCGAGCATCTCGTGCTTCTCGCGCCCGACGCCGCCGAGATGGATGAGGATCGGGGCCCCCGTGATGCGGCTCGCGCGGGCCGCGGCGCGCATGCTCTTGCGCTCGTTCGTGATGAGCGGGTTGCCGTTGATGCCGATCTCGCCGATGACGCCGGATCGCACGTCGGTCATCCGGACGCCATCGTGGATGCCGACCGTCACGTCGCGGACGATCACATCGGTCAGGTCGTCCACGGTCCGCGCGTCCATGTCGTAGGGGTGGTAGACGCGCTGGTAGTAGCCCGTGCCCAGGACGATGTGAAGGTCGGTGGCGTCCGAGATTCGGCGGATCGCGAGCGGATCGCGCTTGAGGCCGATGCTGGTTGCGTCGATGACGGCCTTGCCGCCCGCCGCCCGGTACGCCCTGAGCTCGTCAACGGCGATCGGCTCGCTCTCCAGGATGTAATTGTCGGCGATCGGTGCGACGGCCCGCACCTCGTGCATGTTCCGGAGGTTGAGCCTGGACTCCCAGTGGGCCATCTCCGATGCCGGCCAGTCGTCGAGGGGCGGGTCCGGGACGATGTGGTCGTCCATCACCTTCCAGCGCCGGTAGGGCAGGTGGGTCTGGCGCAGGTCGATGAAGATGTGCTCGTGGGTGAGCGTGAACCCGAGCTCCGATGGGGCGATCGGGCCCCGCACCGTCTGGATCCGGCCGTCGAGGTTCGGCACCGCGTATTCGGTCATCTGGGCGATCTCCGGCATGGGCGGACGCTGTGAAGGGCAAGGACCCGGGGGACGGGAGCCACGAGCATAGGATCGTCTTCGAGGTCGCCGGCCGCTGGGCGTTCGCGCGGCGTCGGCCGCTCGGCGTTCGCGCGGCGTCGGCCGCTCGGCGTTCGCGGCTTCGGGCGCCAGTTTCGCGTTCGGCCGTCAGGCCGCGTGGTCCGGCGTCGCTGCGCCGGGTTCGGCCGTCAGGCCCGTCCTCGATGATGTCGAGCATCTCGTGCTTCTCGGCCCCGGCGCCGCCCAGGTGGATCAGCACCGGTGCGCCGGTCATGCGGCTGGCGCGGGCGGCAGCCCGCATGCTCTTGCGCTCGTTCGTGATGGGTGGATTCCCGTTGATGCCGATCTCGCCGATGACGTCCGCCCGCACGTCCGTCTGCTGGAGGCCATCGTGGATGCCCACGTTGACGTCCCGCACGATCGTGTCCGTGAGCCGCGCCACAGTCCGCGAGTCCATGTCATCGGGGTGGTAAGCGCTGGTAGTAGCCCGTGCCCATGAGGATGTGGAGGCCCGTCGCCTGCGCCACGCGCTGCGTCGCCAGCGGGTCGCGCTTCATCCCGATGCTGGTGACGTCCACGACTGCCACCCGCCGGAGGTCGAGGAGTGGCCGGAGGACCGCCTGGCCGACCTCATGGTCCGCGAGATCGAGGAGGGTGTCGCGGACACCGGGGTCCGCGCGGGCCACATCGGCGAGATCGGCTGCGAGACCCCCACGGACCGGGAACGCAAGGTGCTGCGCGCAGCCACACAGGCGCAGGGGCGGACCGGGGCCATGCTGATGATCCACCAGGGGTGGAAGCCCGGCGACCAGGTGACGCAGCACCGGCTGCTGGACACGGTGGAGGCATCCGGGGGATCGGTGCGGCGGACCGTGCTCGCGCACGTGGACCGCACCGGGGCGGATCCGGGGCTCCAGGCGAGCGTGCTGGAGCGCGGCGTGACGATCGAGTACGACATCTTCGGCTACGAGGTGAGCCGCGCCGGCGCGTGGGACCGCGAGGTGCCCTCGGACATCCGCCGAATCCTCGACCTCCGGCGGCTGATCGAGGCCGGCTTCCGTGACCAGCTGGTGGTCGCGCAGGACATCTGCTTCAAGACGATGCAGTCGGCCTACGGCGGCGTTGGTTACTCGCACATCCTGCGGCGTCTGCTCCCCGGGTTCCGCGCACTCGGTGTTTCGGACGATGATGTCCACGCCATCCTTGTGACCAACCCGATGCGCCTGTTGAACTTCACCGAACCCGTCGAGTGATCCGATGACCGCTCCACGGATGCGCGACCACGACAGGCTGCCACACGAAGCCGTTGCATCGCAGATCACGGCCGTCGTCTCGCGCGAGGCGTTCCGGCCGTCCTGAGCCCTATCGCCACCGCGGGTGGTCCACGCCAGAGAGGGAGAGCCATGCGGGAACCAGGGGGCCGGCCGCTGCCGACGCATGCCGAGGTGGTCGTCGTGGGGGCCGGGGTTCTGGGCTCGGCCGCCGCCTTCCACCTGGCCGGGATGGGGCACAACGTCGTCCAGCTTGAGCGCGGTCCGCTTGCATCGGAGGCGTCGAGCCAGGGCGCCGGCTTCCTGTGTTCCTACCGGCCCCGGCGGTCGTCAGCCCAGATCCTCCAGTACTCGACCGGGTTCTATCACCGGTTCCGGCAGGAGACCGGGTTCGACGTCGATCTCCATCCGACCGGCGCCGTCCGCGTGGCGCTGGGAGAACGGTGGCTCGACGAGCTGCGAACCGAGGCCCAGACGGGCCGCGCCATCGGCGTGGAGACGCACGAGCTGACGGCACACGAGGTTGCCGCGATGCTGCCGGGCATCGAGACCGGCGCCGCGATCGGCGGGCTCTTCACCCCCGGGGAGGGCTACGTCACCTCCACTCGTGATGCAGCCGTCGGCTTCGCACGTGGCGCCGCACGCAGGGGGGCGGACGTCCGCACGTACGAGGAGGTGGCGTCCGTGGTGCCGCAGGCGGGCGGCGGCTTCGAGGTGGTCGCGACGTCCGGGCGGATCCAGGCGGAGACCGTGGTCCTGGCCGCCAATGCCGGGTTATGGCCACTACTGCGGCGGCTGGGCATTCCGCTGGCGGCCTATCCCATCCATCACCAGCTGGCCGTGTACGACATCCCGGCGGGCATGGATCCGGGCCTCCCGACCGTCCGGATCGTGGAGCGCGACCTGTACCTGCGGCATGAAGCCGGGGGGCTGCTCGTCGGGGGAGTGGGCGCCGACCCGCCCAGCCCCTCGCTCGAGTCGCCGGACGCTGCGTTCGACCTGGCGTCCGTCCAGACGGACCACGGGCGGTTGGAGGCAGCCCGGGTACGCGCGGTGCCGTTCGTCCCAGGGCTGAAGGACGCGACCTGCATCCGCGAGCAGCGCGGCCTGCTGATGGTTGCGCCGGACCTGGAGCCCATGCTCGGCGAGATCCTCCCACGGCTGTTCGTCGCGACCGCCGACCTCCGGGGCATCCAGTCCGCCCCGGGTCTCGGCCTGATGCTGGCGCAGCTGATTGCGTCCGGCGAGAGCGAATGGGATTCGCGGGCCTATCGGCCCGATCGGTTCAGCGACCTGGCCGGCCATCCGGTGCGGGTGCGCGAGGCGGCCGTGAACGGGATCCGATCCCTCTTCGGCGAGGAGGCGGCCCGGCCCGCCTGAGGTCCGCGCGAGGCGCCCGCCCTGGCGGCGCCCGCCCGTCCTCTCCCGGACGCGCAGGGCGCCGTCGGCGGAGCGTGGGCGGTTCGGCCGGGCTCAGCCGGCGGCATTAGCTCCGGCGGCGAGCTCGGCCGCGATCGACTCGGTCCACGCGTCAACCTCGGTCCAGTCCCGGAAGTCGCCTTCCGGCAGCAGCCGGTGCGCCGGCGGGATCACCCGGATCAGGCTGTCGCGGACGCCCAGGGTGGACGGGTCGAGGGCGCCGAAGAACACGTGGTGATCACGCGGCCCGATCAGGTCCCGGAATTCGGCGATCTCCTCCGGTTCCGCGGCTGCGCGGAGATCGCGGCCCTGCTCGTCCGCGGGCTCGGTTCCCAGCGGGCCGCTGCTGAACAGCCAGACGGGGTGCTGCGAAAGGAGACCCACATGCTGGCGGACGAACGCGGTCGCGTCCCCCAGCCAGTGGCCCATGTAGGCCGCGCTCCCGATGACGAACGCGTCGTACGCGAGGAGATCCGGCTGATCGCGGTGCTCGGGCAGGTCCAGCGCGGCGGCGTGAAGCCGCGTGGCGATCCGCTCGGCGATCTGCTTCGTGGCTCCGTGCCGGCTGGCGTAGGTGACGAGGATCTTCATCGCGGTTCCTCCCCGGCGGGATGCGTGTCCGGCGTCCGAGGCCGCGCGGATCCTGGCCCGTCGCTGGCAGATTGGGGGTGTCTTCCGCATGCGGCCAGATGCATCGGTCACGAGTGCGGACCCCGGGTGGCCCGCCGCTGCGTTGCGCGGCCGGTTCGGGCCGGGTGCGGGGCCGCGCCGGTGTCGTCCGGACCGGCTACGGCAGGTCGGGCAGCGTTGCCGCGAAGGCCTCCGCGAGCGACGCCGCGAATGTCGCCGTGAGATGGTGGTTGTCGCGGTACTCGATCATCCCGTTGAGAACTACCGGGCAGCTGTCCCACGGGCAGATCGTGTCCGATAGGTCGATCAGGCTGGCTCCCGCGATCTTCGCGGCGGTGCGTTCCAGGATCCGGTGGCGAGACAGGAAGGCCGTTGCCCGGGCCACTGCGCATGCCCGGACGTCCCCTGCATGGCCGGAGAGACAACCCGGGACGTCAAACGGGAAGCGGGGCGTGTCCACGAGGATGGCGATCTTGCCGGGCACCTGCGCAAGGACGCGCGCGAGCAGCTCCCCCTGTCGTACGGCGTCGTCGTCGGCCTGGTTGATGACGGCTGGGAATCGCGACACGCCGACGATCACCAGTTGAGGTTGAAGGGCCTGCAAGCGACCGATCACGATCTCCCGCCATGTCGGGCATTCGGTGTACTCGCGCTTGAGGATGGCCGAATACATGCGTATGTCCATGAATCGGCAGTCGTACTTGGTGAATGTCACCAGGCGCCAGCCGCGTTCCACCGCGATCCGTTCGACGGCTGGGAACCACTGGGACGTGTGCGAGTCGCCCACGAGGGCCACCGTGATGGCCCCGGCGGAGTCGCCGAACGTGCAGTCTCGGGGTTGCACTTGGACGTGCTGGAGGTTGCAGCCGTTGTGCACCAGCAGTTCCGAGTCGTCCCGTGCCCGGGACAGGGCTGGCTGGACGTTCGGCGGGAGCGGCACGGCTCCCGCGGGCTCCGGGGGTGACGTGGGCGGCGGGGCGCGAGTCGGCTTCGGCGTGGGTGTCGGGGCCGGGGTGGCGGTGGCGGTCGAGGCCGGGGTCGATGATGGAGTCGGCGTCCCTGTTGGTGATGTCGCCGCCGAGGGGGCGACCGAGGCCGACGATGCGGCGCTCGGCGACGGAGGGGCGGGCGATGGCGACACGTTCGGGCTCGGTGCCGTCGTCGCGGCTGCCGTGGGTGCGCTCGACGCGCCCGCTCCGGCTCCGGCCCCAGCGCCGCTGCCGGCGTCCGTCGTCTGGCTCGGTTGCGGGGGCGCAGTCGGCGCGGACGTTTCGGACGGCTCGGGCGTTTCTGGCTGCGCCGTCGCGCCGCCGTCGGCCGTGGTCACGACGGAGGCATAGGCGTCGAGTGTCCGGGTCGCGCTGAGCATGACCGCGCCGCCGACCAGGAGCGCCGCGGCAATCGTCGCGCCCGCGAGTGCCAGCGTCCGGCTCGGCCGCATCGCGAACCGCCGGCCACGATGCACGGGCAGCTCCACGAGCCGGTAGCAGGCCCATCCCACTGGGACCGACACGAGCGCCAGGCCGATACGCGCGCCGAGCGGCAGCTCGTCGCCGATCGCGAGACCCGCGGCCGGGAGCACGAGGATCGGCCAGTGGACGAGGTAGAGCGAGTAGCTGATCCGGCCGAGGAACCGCAGCGGCAGAAGCTCCAGCACCAGGCGTGCCGAATGCCGGCGCGCACCGCCCAGGATCACGGCGGCCGCGCCAAGGCAGGGGAGAAGGGCGGCCGTCCCCGGGTAGGCGGTCGTCGGGTCGATCAGCACAGCCGACGCCACGATCACGGCGAGGCCGGCCCATCCAAGGGTGCCCAGGACGATCCCGGCAGTCCGGCCCTCCGTGGCCATCCGCGTCGAGCCCACCGCGATGAGGCCGCCGAGCGCAAGCTGCCACGCGCGCGTCGGCAGCGAGTAGAACGCCCACGCCTGCGCGACGTCCGTCAGGTACAGCGACGCCGCGAACGACGCGACCAGGATCGCGGTGAGCGCGACCGCCGCCCCGACCCGCGGCCGGCCCAGCGCCGTCGCGAGGATCAGCAGCGCCGGCCAGAGCAGGTAGAACTGCTCCTCCACGCCCAGGGACCAGTAGTGCAGGAACGGCGAGGGCTGCCCGCCCGCCGCGAAGTAGTCCGCGGCGTCGGCCGCGAAGCGGATGTTCCCGACGGAGAGCGCCGATGCGACGGCATCGCCGGCAACGCGCACCAGGTCCAGCGGAGGGAGCACCAGGGCCGAAGCCGCGAGCGTGACCACGATGACCACGACCGCGGCCGGCAGGATCCGCCGCGCCCGCCGCGCATAGAAGGCCGCCAGGTTCACGCGCCCGCGTTCTTCGCGCTCGCGGACCAGCAGCCCCGTGATGAGGAAGCCCGACAGGACGAAGAAGACGTCAACGCCCACGAACCCGCCGCCCACGGACGGCACACCCGCGTGGAACATCAGGACGGCCACGATCGCAATCCCGCGCAGTCCCTCGAGGTCCGGCCGGAACGCGGTCGGCGAGGTCCGGGAGGGTCGCTCAGCCGGCCGTTCGGCCGCGTCGCTCGACGCGGCCGCCGGTTCCTGCCCTCCGTTGATCGATGTCTCCGTCACGCGCTGACCCTAGCGGGGGACGGAGTCCTGTCAAGACCGCGATGACGTGGTGCCTCGTGCGCGGCGTCTAGCTGCAGCCGCTCGTGCTGCCGCAGTTGAGGCACTTGTAGCAGCTGCCGTTACGGACCATGATCGAGCCGCATTCGGCGCAGCTGGGGGCGTCTCCCTGAACGCGGAAGGCGGCGGGGCCGGCGGCACCGAGGTTCATCGTCACGGCCTTCACCGCACCGTTGCCGTTGCTGTGGCCGTTGGAATGACCGTTCGCATGGCCGTTCGCATGGCCGTTCGCCAGGACGTCAATGACCGGCAGGGACGTGGACGCCGGCGCGCTGGGAGCAGCCGCCGTCGCGGCTGATGCGGTCGGCGTTTCGGGCGAGGCGGGCGCTGCAGGGGAGGCAATGCTGATCCCGGTGGAACGGTCTCCGGACGGCGCTGCCCCGGGGAAGCCCGAGGCAGCGTCGCCGGCCGTGGAGCGGGCGGGGGAGGAGCTCCCGCCCGCAGGGGACGTGCTGTGGTCGCTCGCGCCGGCGTCAGCGGCCATGCGCGAGATCGCCGCGGCGTCATACGAGAAGCCGCCGCCCGGCCCGCCGTAGCCCGGCTCGTCCGTGGTGGTCCGATCGACAAGGCCCAGGACGGCCCGGTCATCGCCCTCCAGGAAGCGCGAGCCCAGCCACCGGAAGATGTAGTCCACGATCGACTTCGCGATCGGGATCTCCTGGTTGGCCGTGAAGCCGGCCGGCTCGAACCGGACGTGCGCGAACTTGTTGACGAGGTCGCGCAGCGGCACCCCGTACTGGAGCGCCAGCGATGTCATCGTGGCGAGTGTGTCCATCAGGCCCGAGACCGTGGAGCCTTCCTTCGCCATCTTCAGGAAGATCTCGCCCGGCTGGCCGTCCGGGTACAGGCCGACGGTGATGTACCCCTCGTGCCCGTTGATGTCGAACTTGTGCGTGATCGCCGCGCGTTCAGTCGGCAATCGGCGCCGGTAGGGCTTGGGCTCACCTCCCGCACCCTGGACCGGCGCCGACGCCGCGGTGGCCTGCGCGATCACGGCCTCGGCTGCCGCCGTTGCGGCAGCTTCGGACCCGGAATCCTTCTTCTTGCCCGTGGAGAGCGGCTGGCTGCGCTTGGAGCCGTCGCGATAGATGGCGATCGCCTTCAGGCCAAGCCGCCAGCCCTCGATGTAGACCTGCTCGATCTCCTCGGCCGTGGCCGCTTCCGGCATGTTCACGGTCTTGCTGATCGCGCCGGAGAGGAACGGCTGGACGGCCGCCATCATCCGGATGTGGCCCATGTAGTGGATGGACCGCTCGCCGTTGACCGGCTTGAACGCGCAGTCGAAGACCGGCAGGTGCGCCGGCCTGAGGTCCGGCGCGCCCTCGATCGTTTCGCGCGCGTTGATGTACGCGGTGATCGCCTCGACCTGGTTCGCGGTGTAGCCGAGCTTGCGCAGGGCCGCCGGGACGGTCTGGTTGACCAGCTTGAGGAAGCCCTCGCCGACGAGCTTCTTGTACTTGACAAGCGCGATGTCCGGCTCGATCCCGGTGGTGTCGCAGTCCATCATGAACGCGATGGTGCCCGTGGGCGCGAGCACGGAGACCTGCGCGTTGCGGTAGCCGTGCTCCTTGCCGAGCGCCCACGCATCGTCCCAGACCTGCTTCGCGCCGGCGATGAGGTCCGCGGGGACGTTGTCATCCGTTGGGACCTGGTACGCCGCGTCGCGGTGCTTGGCGATGACGCGGAGGAACGACGGTTCGTTCCTCGGGTACTCGACGAACGGACCGCCGTGATCGCGGGCGACGATCGCCGACTGGCGGTAGCCCTCGCCGGTCATGATCGCGGTGAGCGCCGCGGCATAGGCCCGGCCATCGTCGGAGTCATAGGCGAGGCCGCGACTCATCAGCAGGGCGCCGAGGTTCGCGTAGCCCATGCCGAGCGGGCGGAAGCGGTGGGAGTTCTCCTCGATCCGCGGCGTGGGGTAGCCCGCGCTGTCCACGAGGATCTCCTGCGCCGTGATGGTGACCCGGCAGGCGAAGCGGTACGCCTCCACGTCGAACTCGCCGTCGTCCTTGACGAACTTCATCAGGTTCAGCGAGGCGAGGTTGCATGCCGTGTCGTTGAGGAACATGTACTCGCTGCACGGGTTGCTCGCGTAGATCCGATCCGTGTTCGCGGACGTGTGCCAGTCGTTGATGGTGGTGTCGTACTGGATGCCCGGGTCGCCGCAGATCCAGGCGGCGTCCGCCATCTTGCGGAGAATCTCCCGCGCCCTGTACGTGGCGTTGGGCTTGCCGGTGGTCCGCTCGTGCGTGGCCCAGTCGCCGTCCCGCTCCACGGCGCGCATGAAGTCATCCGTGACCCGCACGGAGTGGTTGGCGTTCTGGAAGAAGACCGACCCATAGGCCTCGCCCGTGAAGCTTGGGTCATACCCGGCCTCGATCAGGGCCCAGGCCTTCTGCTCCTCGTGGGCCTTGCTGTCGATGAAGTCCAGGACATCCGGGTGATCGGCGTCCAGGATCACCATCTTCGCGGCCCGGCGGGTGGTGCCGCCGGACTTGATGACGCCCGCGAACGCGTCATAGCCCCTCATGAACGAGACCGGGCCTGACGCGATCCCGCCGGCCGACATCCGCTCCCGGCTGCCGCGGATCGGCGACAGGTTGACGCCCGCGCCCGACCCGTACTTGAACAGCATCGCCTCTGTCTTCGCGAGGTCCATGATGCTGCTCATGTCGTCCTGGACGGAGTTGATGAAGCAGGCCGAGCACTGCGGCTGCTGCTTCACGCCGACGTTGAACCAGACGGGCGAGTTGAAGCTCATCTTCTGGTGGACCAGGAGATGGGTGAGCTCCGCCTGGAACGCCGCGAGGTCCTCGTCCGTCGCGAAGTAGCGCCGCGTCTCCGCCCAGCCGGCGATCGTGCTCACGACCCGATCGATCAGCTGCCTGACGCTGGTCTCCCGGCCGGGCGAGCCGATGTGGCCGCGGAAGTACTTGCTGACGACGACGTTGGTGGCGAGCTGGCTCCAGAACGCCGGGACCTCGACGTCCTTCTGCTCGAAGACGGTCTTGCCGGACTCATTGCCGATGTTGGCGGTCCGGATCTCCCACGTGATCTCGTCGTACGGGTGGACGCCGCGCTGCGTCCAGCGGCGGGGGAACGTGAGGCCCTTCGTCGGCCGGCCCTCCTGGTCCATGCCATCGAAGCTGACGCCGTACGGGCCACGGTGGCGGGCGGGGCTGGGCGCCGCCGCGGTGCGCTCCGCCACGGCCGCGGCCGTGGGCGCAGGCTGGTTCTCGGTGGGCTTCGTCGCGGTCATCGTGGCGGTCTCGCTGCGGGAGGGTGGGGTGGTTGACGACGAGGCGGGGGTGTGGACCGGTGGCGGCAACCCCGGACCCGAGATGACGCGGGGCTCACGGCGTTCGCCGCTGTCCATCACGGGAATGCCGTCGCCGCTGGTCCGGGCCATCGCTGCCTGTTCCCTCCACCTCAAGACCCGGAAACGCGGGCCTGTGTACCGATGCCGGGGGTCTTCCGATCGGGCCTGCCGCCCGGTCCGGTGCACATTCTGCCGCGCCATTCGTAGCTGCGACGCGGCTTCGCTGGCCATCCGACCGGGGCATCTCGACGGGGCGGCTGGGCCGGACAGTCTGGGGATCCGTGGGCCGCGTCCCTGAGCGTCTCGTTTCGATCAGGCGTCTCCGAAGAATAGCGACGGCGAACGGGGGAGTCAAGCCATTTACACAAGATGTAGTGGTCGAATGTGGGCGCCCACCGCTACATGTTGCGATTGTGGACGGTTCGGTGGATTCCGCCCCCCTGGCTGTGGACAGGTGTGCGCAGGCGGTGGACGGACTGTGGACGGCGTCGCCCGATGCCGGATCGCGGGCTTGAACCCGCCGTCCGGCGGGCCCTGCGCGGTCCCGCGGGACGCCGTCATCGCCCTTCCGCCAAGAACGTTCGTTCGGTATTCCGCCCGTGCGCCGGCGCCGCCACGCCGCTCTCGATCCTGCGGCTGGCTCTCGCCCGGCGGTCGGTCGCGACACGCCCGAGCGGGGGGCGTCCCCGCGCTGTTGATACGCTCCGCACGTCGGGGGATGCAGCCGCAGATGAGTGGGCGATGAGCGCGCGAATCTACGATGAACGTGGGGAGGGGCCGGGACGGCCCCCGCGGAGCGGGGCCACCGGAGGCGGCCGCTCCCGGCGCGCTCTGATCGGCCGTCTTCGCGGCCGCCTCCGCCGCGTGCCTGCCTTCGTCGGCGCGTTCGCGGCGCTCGCCGTGCTGGCCGCCGCGCTTTCGGGACCCGTGCTCGCCGCCAGCCCCGGCCCCCCATTCCCGTCGCCTCCGCCGCGCGGAGCAAGCCTGGTCACGGACGGGGCGGGCATCTTCTCTGCCGGCGCGCGAGCGAACGCTGAGGAGCTGATCGCGCCGATCCGGGACCAGACCGGCGCACAGGTCGTCGTGTTCACCCAGGTGAAGGCGGTCGCGGACACGGCAGCGGCCGTCGCGGACGCCCAGGCGCTCCTCGCGCAGTGGCAGCCAGGCGGGTTGCCGCCAAATGCGGCCGTCCTCCTGTTCGACGTCGATCCGTCGCGTGCGTCCGCCCACGCCGGCCTCGTCACCGGCGGCGGCCTGACGCAGTTCCTGCCGGACGACGAGCGGATCGCGATCGCGGACGACTCGATGGCGGGGTATCTCGCCGAGGGGAACTTCGACGGAGCGCTGACCGCCGGTCTCAGCCGTCTGGGCCTCGACGTCTTCGTGATGGCCAGCGGTGGCTGCGTCGGCAGCGCATGCCCTGCGCCCGCGGCCATGCCGTCCGGCGCCCCGACCACGAGGCCCACCAGCGCTCCCACCCCCCGCCCCGCGCCCACGCCCGCCCCGAGCCCGACGGTCCCCCCCATGCCCGCCGGCCCGCCGTATCCGCCCCCCGTCACCGGGAAGCGCGTCTACGACTATGCCGGTGTCTTCAAGCCCGACACGATCGCGAGGATCCAGGCGACTGCGGACGCGATCGAGCAGCGGACCGGCGCGCAGGTGGTCGTCTACACGCAGGTGAAGCCCGGCGTGAGCACCGCCGGCGCCGAGCGGGATGCGATCGCGCTCATGGACCAATGGGGCGTGGGCCGGAAGGGGTTCGACGACGGGCTCGTCATCCTCTTCGACCTCGACCGCACGCTTCGCCACGGCCAGGTCCAGCTCTACGCGGGCCCCGGTTTCCGGGCGACGTTCCTCACGAACGCGGAACGGCAGGCGATCTATGACAACGACATGCTGCCGTACCTGCGGCGGGCCGATCTCGACGGGGCGGTCCTCATCGCGATGCACCGCGTGGACAACGCGGCCACGTCCGCACACGCGCAGACCCTCGAAACGGCGCGCCAGGCCAACGCGGTGCTGGGGCTCGTGGGCGCCCCGCTCGTGCTCCTGCTCGTCGGTGGGTGGGCCGTCCTCGCCTGGTTCCGCCACGGCCGCGATCCGCACTACCTCGACGACCCCTCGATCTACGTCGCCGGCCCGCCGGCCCAGCTGACCCCAGCCGGGGGCGCGTTCATCCTCGACGGCGGCCCGTCGCGGCGGGCACTGACGACCGCGCTGCTGGACCTCGCGAGCCGGGGCCAGGTGTCGTTCCGCGAGGCCGCCGACGACGAGGTGGGGCTCGTGGGCATGGACGTGGTGCACGGGCGCGTGGAGGCGGCGAATGCCGCGATCGCGAACGCCCGGCCGCTGGGCGAGGCGGAGACGCAGGCCCTGCACGACCTTCGCGGCCTCGGCCACAAGAAGCCCGACGGCTACCTCGTGGGCCGCGATCTCCAGAAGTTCTCGAGATCGGTGGATCGCTTCAACGCCGCCCTGGAGCACCAGGTGATCGCGGGTGGCTGGTACGCGGAGGCGCCGCGCATCCCGCGCAACCGCTGGCTGGGCCGCGGTGCGCTGGAGATCTTCGGCGGCATCGTGCTCTGGTTCGTGGCCTCGTTCCTCGTCAGCAGCGGCCTGGGCCTGGTGGGGGTGGCATTGATTGCCGCCGGGATCCTGACCTTCATCCTGGCGTTCTCGATGGGCGCGCGGACCATGGCGGGCGCGATGGTCCAGGCGATGCTCGCTGGGTACCGTCGGACGCTCGCGAAGACGATGGCGACCGCCCGATCGCTGAACCAGGTGGTGGCCGAGTCGCAGATGGCGTGGCTCCGGACGCCGGACCAGGCGATGGTCTGGGCGACCGCCCTGGGGCTCCAGTCCGAGCTGGGCGCGGTCCTGCAGCGCAGTCTCACGGACGTCCAGGCGAACCAGGCGCTCGCCGGCAGCAGGTACTTCCCCACGTGGTACATCCCGAGCGCGGCGGCGGCCGGCGCCGGCGCCGGCGCGGGTGCCGCAGGCGGCATCTCCGAGCCGGGCGGCGGCCTGTTCTCACCCTCGATGGTGCCGGACTTCGCCGGCATGTTCGCTGCCCTCGGCACGATCGGCAACCCGCCGCCGAGCACCAGCTCGGGCTCCGGCGGAGGAGGCAGCAGCTTCAGCTCCGGCGGCAGCTTCGGCGGAGGGTCGTCCGGCGGTGGGGGCGGAGGCGCGGGCGGCGGGTTCTGATCGCAGGCGTCACCTTTGCCTCGCGGGCCGGTCCACGGGCGACCGATAGAATGTCGCCGTGAGGCGGCCGGATGCCGCCCCTCTCACCCGCCAAGCATTCGGCCGTCGCGCCGGGACTGAGGGAGTTCGTGCGCACCAACGCACTTCTGATCGCGCTTGTCGCGGTCGCACTGCTCGTGGGCGCCTGCGACGGCGGCTCGGCGGCGACCCCGGCGGCGTCCACGGCGGCCCCTCCGGCCACGGCTTCGGGATTCGCGTCAGCGTCTGCCCCCACGTCGCGCCCGTCACCCACGGCGACGGCGACCGGGCCGTCAGTGTCGATGGGACCCTGCACGCCAGAGGCCCCGACGGCGGCGTCGACCGGCTGGTCGATCCTCCAGGCGCACGACGGCGATTTCAGCCTCAAGTACCCGGGGGGGTGGGACCGGATCTACGGCGCATTCGTGTTCACCACCAGCACCCTGCTCGACGCGAAGACGTTCGCCGAAACCGGGCTGCCAGCATCCGACCAGACTCGGGCGGATCTCGTTCGCAGGCCGGGCATCGGCCTGCCGAACGCGAGCGTCCTGATCGTGCCGGGCGTTGTGTCCGACACGGCGACCGTGTTCGCCCGCCAGGTCGATCGCTTCAGGGCCATCCCGGACATCACGATCGTCGGGAGCAACCTGGTCGCATGCATCGGTGGTGAACAGGCACTCGGCATCGCGTTCACGTTCAACGGGGGCACGACGTACCAGGAGAGTTGGTACATCGTCCGAAACGGCCGCTCGTACGACTTCCAGTGGCTGGCGCCGAAGGGCCAGGAGCAATCCGACATGTTCCGCGAGATGCTCCGGACGTTGCAGTGGAATCCGGACGTCCCCGTCGCGACGCCGCAACACACGGCCTCCCCACGGCCCACGACCGCGCCGAGCGGGAGTGCCGCCCCCGCGTTCGTCCTTGCAGGCATGACGACGAAGAGCGACACGGGCTCAGCTCCGCCGGACCCAAAGGACTTCGTCACGGTCATTCCAAAGGAATCGACGTCCATTCACGCCGTCTTCACGCTCCGGCAGGGCCTGACCGGCCAGGTGAATGGAACGCTCACGCAGGGCGACAAGGTGCTCGTCCAGCTGTCGCTCCAGTACGGGCCGAGCAACGCGCGGGGCGACTTCCGGATCAACTCCGCGAGCGGCATCCCCGCCGGCGTCTACACGATGGTGATGACGTTCGTTCCCACCGGCGAGACGATCAGCCTGCCGTTCACGGTGCGGTAGGGCCGCGGACAGCCCGCCTCCACGGCGCCCGCGGGAGCCGCGGCCGGCGTTCCGTCCTGCGGCCGCCGAGCGAACCCGACCATGCGGAACCGCGGAAGACCGCCCGGCTTCGACCCGCGGGGCGCCCCGATCAGTTGAGGCCGGAGTACGCGTGCAGGCCGCTGAACCACAGCGATCCCGAGTAGGTGACGAGCACCATCACGAAGCCCACCACGAGCAGCAGCGCAGCGGGGCGCCCGGCCCACGCGCGCTGGTTCCGCGCGTGGAGGTACACGGCGTACGTCAGCCACGTGACCAGCGCGGACGTCTCCTTCGGGTCCCAGCCCCAGTATCGCGACCAGGCGATGGACGCCCACCAGGAGCCCAGGATGATCATCGTCGCGAAGATCGGGAAGCCCACGATGACGGCCCGATAGGCCACTTCGTCCAGCACCCGGTGTGAGGGCAGCCAGGCGAACCGGTCCCGGTTGCCCTGGACCAGGTAGCCCACTCCGGCCGCGAAAGAGGTCGCGAAGATCCCGTATGCGACCGTCGCCATGCCCACGTGGATCGTGAGCAGCGGCGCGTTGTTCAGCGCGGGGACAAGCGGCTGGATCTCATTAGGGAGCGTGATCGCATACGCAATCAGCCCGAGGGCGACACCCGTGGGGATGAACCCGATGGAGCGGATGGGGTAGCGACGAGCAAGCACCCAGTAGCCCGCGATGATCGTGAAGGCGAACGCGACGCTGTACTCGAACAGGTTGCCCCACGGACCCCGGCCCACGATCGCGGCCCGCATGGCCATCGACAGGGCGAGGAGCGCCAGCGCAACGACGGTGAAGGCGCGCGCAAAGGGTGCGGCGGCGGTGCCGGCATCCGGGCGGGCGGCAGACGCGGACCGGCGCTCCACGAACGAGCCCGTGGCGACCCCGGCGTAGGCCGGCGCCGGCGCCAGGACGAGGGCGGGGAGCGCGAGCCGGCGGTTCGCGAGCAGGACGACGTGCGCGACGTATCCCATGAATGCCAGGGCCGTCATGATCGCGCCGGCGTAGAAGAGGATCAGGGAGCCGCTCGCCATTGGGACGTCCTCGCGGGTCGGGGGAGGGTCGCGGCGCCGCATGCGCGTCGCGCGGACCTAGGCGATTGCGGCGCCGCCGGGCGGCGGGCCGGCGGCGCGCATCACGCGCACACGCGACTCGACCTTCAGCACCAGTCCGCAGTTCCCGCAGGTGGAGATCGCTGCCTCGCGGCCGATCCCGCACATCGGGCAGATGACCGAGAGCGGGCTGTCGTCGCGTTCGCAGCGCGTGGCACCGGGCGGGTGGATCAGCGCATCCAGCGCGCAGTAGGGCTCGCCGGGCGCCACGACCGGGCTCCCGGAGTCGTCCAGGGGAGCGGGACGGGGACCCTCCTCGATCTGGACGTGCACGCGCGGCTTCCGGAGGAAGTAGTAGAGCCACGCCAGCCCCAGCAGGGTGAGCAGGGGGCCCAGCACGCCCACGATGATCAGCGTCGGCAGCAGGCCGATGAGCGCGCCCCAGTCCGGGCTGACCAGCTTCTCCACGAACTGGAGAAGCTGGGTCCAGACCTCGGAGAGGTGGTCGACGATGCTCACGCTCGCATTCTAGCGTCGAACCGGGGCCGCGGGAGTCGGACCCGGCGCCTCCGGCGTCGAGCTAGCGCCGGGGGGACTTGGGCGCCTTCCTGGGATTGCCGTGCTTCGTGGTGGCCCCGCGGCCGGGCTTCCACCCGGGCGCCCCATCCCCGTCCCCCCCCGCTTCGCCCCGGTTCGTGCCGGCATGGTCGCCGCCTGCCGTGGCACCCGCGCCCGGTGGCGGCTTCGGCCGGCCGATCGCCGGCGACAGCAGCCGTGATCGCTCCAGGCGCCCGATCAGCCACAGCGCTCCCACGGTCCGCCCGCCGCGGCGCGTGATCTCGTGTCGGAGGTCCACGTCGTCCGTGACCACGAGCAGCGTTCCCGGGTCCACGGCCTCTCCGACCATCCGCGTGAGGAGCGCGTCCGCGGACATCCGGCCGCTGTACCGGACCACGAGCCCGGCTGCGATCCGTGCGTCGCGGAGCCCCTGGTCCGGCGCGCCGTCGAACAGCAGCTCGATTCGGACGGGCATCTCGATGACGCCCCGCAGCCGGCCCACGAGCGTCGCCGCAGGCGCTGCCGGTGCACCCCGTCGCAGTGCGTGGAGCAGGTTCGTGCCGTCGACGAGCAGGCGTTCGATCCCCTCGAGCGGGTCGGTGTACGCGGCGGCGCGGCGGGCGGGCATTGGCTGAGCGTAGCGCCTCGACTCTGCGGGGGTCGGCTTCCGGCGATTCGCGACGGCGAGACGGCACGGGATTCGCGGCGCGTGCCGTCGTGTTCGCTTCACGGCCGCCCGCTGAAACCCAGCGCGTGGCTCCCGCGGGGCCGCTGGACCGTTGCGCCCACCCCGGTCGACCCGCGCAACGCCGCTACCATCCGCGGCGTGCTCC
>Ga0315273_10004302_pt1 | contig 17437 bp, 15 predicted proteins | sample YL17G02_0_MG_FD_205753 | JGI IMG/M metagenome (GOLD analysis project Ga0315273, IMG submission 205753) | Sediment microbial communities from Yellowstone Lake, YNP, Wyoming, USA - YL17G02_0 | ecosystem: Environmental > Aquatic > Freshwater > Lake > Sediment | place: USA: Wyoming | collected...
GCCAATGGCGAGGGCCGCTGGCACCAGGCGCTGGTATTCACCCGCACCAAGCACGGCGCGAATCGCCTGTCCGAGCAGCTTGAGCGGGCCGGCATCCGCTCCGCTGCGATTCACGGCAACAAGAGCCAGGCCGCGCGCACGCGTGCACTCGCCGACTTCAAGGCCGGCAAGCTCACGGCGCTGGTTGCGACCGAAGTCGCCTCACGCGGGCTGGATATCCGGGAACTGCCGCAGGTCGTGAACTACGACATGCCGCATGTGCCAGAGGATTACGTGCATCGCATCGGCCGCACGGCGCGCGCGGGCAATGACGGTCACGCGGTGTCGCTCGTGTCCGAGGACGAGACTTCGTTGCTCAGGGACATCGAGCGGACCATGCGCCAGGCTGTGCCATTCGCGCCGACGCCCGCATTCGCACGCACCAACCATGCAGAGCCTGTGCAACGCATGGAACACGCATCGCCTGCCCGGCGCGCTGCAAAGCCAACGCGACACTTTCGGCCGCGGCGGGCAAGCTAAGTCATACGCTCGATCCGCTCGATTAGTTGCGGCCGCGCAGACGGCGCTTCACCAATCGTATAAGCACGCGTGACTGCAAGTGCCGCCCGCCGCGCAGCATCCACGCTCGCCGCGTGCACTCGCGCAAGCGGCATCCCGGCCCGCATCGGCTGTGTGAGTGACGCCAGCCGGTCCAGACCCACGGCGGGATCCACGGCCTGTCCAGGCGCTGTTCGACCACCGCCAAGCGCGACCACCACAAAACCCAGCGCGCGCGTGTCGATCGCGGTGACGAATCCGTCGCGTGATGCCGGCAAGTCCACGATGACCGGTGCAGTTGCCAGATAGCGATCAGGCCGCTCCATGAAATCCACCGGCCCGCCGAGACACGCGACCATGCGTGCGAATCGCTCGGCGGCAGCACCGCTTGCCAGCGAATTCACGAGTGCTGCCCTCGCCGCATCCGCGCTGGCCGCGAGTCCGCCCCGCACCATGACCTCGATACCGAGCGCGAGCGTAACTTCCATGAGCCGGGCATCGGCCGGCTCTCCGCGCAGCATGCTGAGTGTCTCCTGCACTTCCAGTGCATTGCCCGCGGAACGCGCGAGTGGCTCGGACATGTCGGTCAGGAGAGCACAGGCGCGCAAGCCCGCCTCGGCCGCGGTATCGATCATTCGTGTCGCCAGCTCGCGGCCACGATCCGGATCGGTCATGACGGCGCCATTGCCGGTCTTGACATCGAGCACGAGCGCATCGAGCCCCGCCGCCAGCTTCTTGGAGAGGATCGACGCGACGATCAGCGGGATGCAGTCGACGGTCGCCGTGACATCGCGGATCGCATAGAGGCGCCGGTCGGCCGGCGCGATTCGTTCGCCCGGACCGATGATCGCAACGCCGGCCTCGCGCAGCGTGCGACGCAGGAGTTCCGGCTCCGGCTGCGAACAATATCCGGGAATCGCTTCCAGCTTGTCGACGGTGCCGCCGGTGTGCGCGAGCCCACGGCCGGCGATCATCGGCACCCAGGCGCCGCAGGCAGCCAGCATTGGGGCAAGCGCCAGCGACACGAGATCACCGATGCCGCCGGTCGAATGCTTGTCGAGTACCGGCCCCGGAAGGGATTCATTGCGCCAGTCGAAGATTTCCCCGCTGTCGCGCATTGCGAGCGTGAGGCCGGCGCATTCGGCGGATGTCATGCCGCGGAAATAGACCGCCATCGCGAGTGCAGCGACCTGTGCGTCCGCCAGGCTGCCGTCGGCCATGCCGCGCACCAGCGCGCGCAGATCGTCGGCACCGAGCGTTTCACCGTCGCGTTTGCGGCGGATCGCTTCCTGCGGCAACCACGTCGTTGGCGCGGCGGTCATGCGAGCACAGCACGCAGTTCCGCGAGCAGCACGCTCGCGCCGATCCGGAATCGCGCAGGCGTCGCCCAGCCGGCGCCGAGGATCTTGTCAGCAAGCGCAAGGTAGCGGCCAGCGTCGATCAAGGTCCGCACACCGCCTGCGGCCTTGAAGCCGGCCCTGCCGCCGCGCTCGCGGATGCATTCGAGCATCACCCGCGCGGCCGCGGGCGTCGCGCCGATCTTCGTCTTGCCGGTCGAGGTCTTGATGAAGTCCGCACCGGCATCGAGCGCCGCGAGGGCGAGTTCGCGGACGACGAGCAAATCGCCGATCTCGCCCGTCTCCAATATTGCTTTCAGGATCTTCGTGCCGCAGATGGTCTTGCACTCCTGCAGCATCAGCGGCCCGCATTCGCGATCGCCACTCATGTACGCGCGCCAGGGGAACACCATGTCGATCTCGTCCGCGCCGGCGGCGAGCGCCCTCCGCGTCTCCCGCAATGCGCGGGAGATGTCATTGCTGCCGTCCGGGAAATTCACGACGGTCGCGACTGCTACATCAGTCGCTCGCTGAGAATCCAGAACCCTGCGCGAAGTTTCGACGTGCTCGGGGTAGACGCAGACAGCGGCCGGGTGCCCGCCTTCCGCCGCGGCCTTGCACAGACTGATGATCGCCTCGGGCGTGTCGTCCTCGCCGAGGCTCGTGAGGTCGAGAGCCGCAAGGATACGTGCCGCCACCGTCCGGTCGGCGCCTTTCATCGCTCGCGATCAGCGGCAGCGCGCAGTCGGTGCGCCGCTTGCCCAGGTTGCGGTTGGAATGCCGCTTGCAGATCTTGCAAGCGGCGTGACGACAAACGCCGAATGCTGCATCGCATTGTTAGCTGGCCTTGCGCAGTTCCTCGCGCAGAACACGCCGCAAAGTCCGCTCGAGTGGTTCATCGGTACGTCGCACATGTTCCCGGAGCGCGGCATTGATGAGGGACTGGTAGTTGCCGCCCCCCGCCTCGTGAACCCGGCGCTTGAACCAGGCCACGATGTCATCGTCCAGTCGGATTGTGATGCGCGTCTTCCCCTTTTGGACCGCTATCATCGACCCGCGCTTGGCTTTGGAAAAGTCGTACTCTTTCCTCATCGGTGTTCCTCGTAATGGCGGCGCTCGGCCGGACTTGCTGGTCGCGATGAGTCGACCTTGTGCTTGCGGGGATTAGCCGCCGCCTTGGCCGGATCCCACTCGCACTCCATTCTGAATAGTGTATGCACAAATGTACACGGACGTCAAATCAGGCGAATGCCTGCCCAGGCCAGCTAACTCTGCGGCTGGCTGTTGGGCAGCGAGAAGGCGAATGGCAGCAACTCGTCGATCGTCACGGTGCGAATCTTGTCCGCTTGCCATGGGAAATGGATCGGCACGGCCCCGCTCGTGGCGAATTCACGGATTCGCTGTCGGCATCCGCCGCAGGGCGAGCACGCAAGGGTCCGACCATCGGGGTCCGTCGCCCAGACCGCGATCTCGGCGATCCGGAATCCGGCGCCTTCGGACTGCACCCCGGCCGCTATCGCGCTCGTTTCCGCGCAATTGCCAAGCGGATAGGACGCATTCTCGACATTGGTGCCCAGGTACACGGCCCCGCTTGTTGCGCGGATCGCGGCGCCGACACGGATTCCGGAGTACGGCGAATGCGCCTGCCGACAGCAGCCGCGTGCCGCGGCGATCAGCGAATCATGGGTGTCAGTCATTCCTCGCCGATCTTACCGCGACGCTCCATCAGATAGTGCGTGAAGCTTCCGGCCAGCATCGCCGGCACGAAAATCATCGCGTCGCGCAGACCACCGGCGAGCCCGACGAGCGCAGGACCGGGGCAGAAACCAACGAGTCCCCAGCCAATGCCGAATATCGCAGCACCGAGCAATAACTGGCGATCGACGGCGGTTGCAGCAGGCAATTTGAAGCCAGCCGCGAGGACGGGCTGCGGCAATCGCAGCACGAAGCGAAACGCGATCGCGGTGACCACGACGGCACCGGCCAGCACGAATGCCAGCTGCGGATTGAAGTCACCGTACAAGTCGAGAAATCCCAGCACGACAAGACGGTCGGTCATCCCCGAGATCGCAAGTCCGACGCCAAACAACGCGCCGGAAGCAAGCGCCGCGATCACGCTCCTGTTCATGGCAGTGTTACGGTCACGTGACGCATCAGGAATACGGTCGCGATCGCAGTCAGCATGAAGGTCAGCACCGCCGCGAGTGAACGCCACGACAGGCGCCCCAGTCCGCAGACTCCGTGCCCGCTGGTGCAGCCGCCGCCCATGCGCGTGCCAAAGCCGACCAGCAGCCCGGCCAGCAGCAGGAGCGACGTCGAACCGGTTTGCAGGTGGGAAGGTGCGTATGGCAGGAGTTGCATCGCGATCCCTCCCGCCAGCATCAGGCCGAGCAGGAAGGCCGCGCGCCAGGCGCGATCAGAACGCGGAGCGGTACCGAGACCATTCACGATTCCGCTGATGCCGGCGATGCGGCCGATGGACCACAACAGCAGCGTCGCCGAGAGACCGATCAGCGCGCCGCCCAACAGACCCTGTGCCCAACTGCTCATGTGCCTGCCTCAATCTGCGCTGGTTGTCAGCGCCGGATCCACCAACGCGGCGACGGCATGCGCGATCCGCCCGGGATCGCCCTCCGCCAGATTCACCAGCACCATGACGCTGAGGTCACGATCTACGTAGCGCGAGATCTGTGCCTTGAATCCCTGCCACGAGCCGCTGTGCTCGATATTGCGCCAACCGTGCTGCTCGCTGATAGACCAGCCGAAGCCGTAGGGATATTGGCTGCCATCATTCAGCTTGACCGGGGTCCACGCCTGATCCAGTTGTTCGCGCGAAAGAACTGTTGCCGATCGCAGTCCCTGGTCCCAGCGGACCAGATCGAGAATCGACACATACAGCGCACCATCGGCCGTCGTGTTGATACTGGGCGCGACCCATTCCTGGTTCTTCAGCGCGCCGTCGACGAGACGATAGCCCGCAGCACGGTTAGGAACGATGTCCGCCTCGCTGATGATGCTCGTGGTAGTCATGCCGAGCGGAGCGAACACGCGCTTGCGCAGGAAGTCGCCGTAAAACTGCCCGCTCGCACGCCGGATCAGGGCTCCGAGCAGCAAATAACCGGTATTGCTGTAGCTCCAGCTCGCCCCCGGCTCGAAAGCGGGCGGCAGCCGCTTGGCCATTTCGACCAGCTCGTCCTCCGTGTAATCACGGCGCATGTCGATCCTGGCGCCATTTTCACCCTCGGTGTAGTCCGGGATGCCGGACGTGTGCGTCAACAGATGCCGGACAGTAATGGCATTCCAGGCTGGCGGAACGGGCGCGAACCAGCGCGCCAGTGGATCGTCGAGCGTCAGCTTTCCGTCTGCTGCGAGCAGCTGTATGGCTGCGGCCGCGAATTGCTTGCCGACGGAACCGGTCTGGAAAACCGTCTCGGGAGTGACCGGCACGCGGTGTTCGACGTTGGACTCGCCATAACCGGCGATTTTCAGCGGCTGTCCGCCCCGGATGACTGCGAGGGCGAGGCCGGGAATCATCTGGCGCTGCATTTCGGTGCGAACCAGATCGTCGATTGCATCGGCGCAGACCGACGCCGGCATCAGCATCAAAGCCGCCAGCAGAATTGGAGCGGGTGATGGGAATCGAACCCACGTTAGCAGCTTGGGAAGCTGCAGTTCTACCATTGAACTACACCCGCGCCGCTTGATTGTAAGCACACCATCCGTACCCGCCAATTGCGTTGGGCCGGGAATCTGCAGGCAGTTCGTCTGCGGGGCCCGCGGAGCATGGGGGGCCAGCCGCCAAGGGCAATATACCTTGGCACTCGCGCGCGTGTACATTCACGGTCATGCCGCCCACCCGCCATGCCACCGACGTTGCGATCGCCGGCGCCGGCATTGCTGGCATCGCCGCCGCGCTCGAAGCCCTCAACCGCGGCCGGCGCGTACTGCTGGTTGACCGCGACACCCAGGAGAATCTGGGCGGCCTCGCCCGGGAGTCATTCGGCGGGCTGTGGTTCGCCGGAACGCCGTTGCAGAAGCGCTACCGGATCCGCGACAGCGTTGAGCTGGGCCTGCAGGACTGGCTGGCCTGGGGCGAACTGGGGCCTGAGCACCACTGGCCGCGCGCCTGGGCCAGGGCTTATGTCGAACGCTGCATCCCGGACGTCTATGACTGGCTGACGGGACTCGGTGTCGAATTCATGCCCATGCCGATGTGGGTCGAGAGAGGCCTGTATCAGCCGGGGAACTCCGTTCCGCGCTTTCACTTCGTCTGGGGAACCGGCCAGGCGCTGGTCGAGACGCTGACGAGCCGCTTGATCAATCACCCGCGGCGCGAACTGCTCGAATTCCGCTTTGGCCACCGTGTTGATTCGCTCGTGACCGGTGGCAGTCGCGTCACCGGCCTGAATGGGGTGATCGAACTGGACGGCAAGCCATTTGAGGTCGCGGCTGAATCGGTCGTCATTGCCGCCGGCGGAATCAACGGCGATCTGGAGCGCGTGCGGCAGAACTGGCATGCAGACTGGGGCGAGCCGCCTGCCGTCATCCTGAACGGATCGCACCGCTTTGCCGACGGAACACTGCACGTGGCCGCCGCCGCCGCGGGTGCAAGGGTCACGCATCTGGACTGGCAGTGGAACTACGCTGCCGGCATCCGGCACTGGCGGCCGCGCAAGCCGGACCACGGGCTTTCGCTGGTACCGCCGAAATCCGCGCTTTGGCTCAATGCGCGCGGCGAACGCATCGGCCCGATGCCGCTCGTGACGGGTTACGACACGCACGACCTGGTCGCGCAGATTTGCAGGCAACCCGGTGGTTACAGCTGGCAGCTGCTGAACCGAAAGATCGCCCTGAAGGAACTCGGCGTATCGGGTGCGGAATTCAATCCCGCGTTCAGGGACCGGCGGCGACTCCCGGTTTTGCGCGATTTACTGTTCGGCAATCGCTGGCTCTACGAAGAGCTGACGCGCAACAGCGAGGACATCGTGCTCGCCGATACGCTGCCTGAACTGGTCGAGCGCATGAACGCGCTCAATGGCGAATACATCGTCGACCTCGCGATGGTCGATGCGGCCGCCACGGGCTACGATGCCGCAATCGAGCGCGGGCCGCGCTTCCACAATGACGAGCAGCTGCGGCGCATTGCCTTCGCACGACGCTGGCCGGGCGAGCGGTTGCGGACCTGCAAGTTCCAGAAGATCCTGGATCCGGGCGCGCGGCCATTGATGGCGATTCGCGAGTACGTGATCAGCCGCAAGAGCATGGGCGGCATCCAGACCGATCTCGAGTGCCGCGTGCTCGATCGCAGGGGCCAGCCGATCGAAGGGCTGTTCGCAATCGGCGAAGCGGCCGGATTCGGCGGTGGAGGAATGAATGGAAAGCGCAGTCTCGAGGGAACATTCCTCGGTGGCTGCATGCTCACAGGCCGGATCGCCGGGCAGGTGGCCTGAATGAATTACCGGGACGCAATTAACATCGAGGACCTGCGCAGGATCGCGCGCCGCAAACTGCCGCGCTTTGTTTTTACCTACGTGGATGGCGGCGCGGAGGATGAAATCACGCTGCGCGGCAATCGCGAGGCGTTTGCCAGGTTGCATTTCCGGCCGCGCACGCTGGTCGATGTTTCGACGCGGGACCTGTCCACGCAGCTGCTCGGCAAGCGCTCGGCATTGCCGATCGTGGTCGGCCCGACCGGATTGAATGGCCTGTCCTGGCGGGAGGGTGACATGGAACTCGCGCGCGTGGCATCACGCGCCGGCGTCCCCTTCGCGATGTCCACGGTCTCGATGAGCTTCGTCGAGGATATCGCGCGCGAGGCTCCGGGACGGCTGTGGCTGCAGGCTTATGTGTTCTCGGAACGGCGCATCACCGACGCATTGATACGGCGCGCGCTGGATGCCGGATTCGAAGGACTCATCCTGACCAGTGATTTCCCGGTCGCCGGCAAGCGCGAGCGCGACTGGCGCACGGGCCTCTTGCCGAAACAGCAATTCACTCTCGCGACGAAGCTCGACATGCTGATGCACCCGCGCTGGCTCGCGACGGTTGCGACTCGCCGGCCGCGATTCGTCAATGTCGAGCGCGAGCTGGCGCCCGGCCAGGACGTCAATAACTTCGTCGGTCACGGCATGTTCGATCCGTCGTTCCGCTGGGACGACCTGAAGCACTTTCGCGACCTCTGGCCACGAAAGCTGCTGCTGAAAGGACTGCTGCGTGCCGATGACGCAGAGCGCGCGGTCGCCGCGGGCGTGGACGGACTCGTGCTGTCGAATCACGGCGGCCGGCAACTCGATGGCGCGATCAGCGGGATCGAGGCGCTGCCAGAAGTGGCGCGCGCAGTCGGCGGCCGGGTGTCCATCCTGGTCGATGGCGGCGTGCGCCGCGGCAGCGACATCGCAAAGGCAATCGCACTTGGCGCCGAGGGCGTGTTGCTGGGCCGTGCGCCTGTTTACGGCCTGGCCGCCGGTGGCGCGGCAGGTGTAACACGCGCGATCGAGATCCTCACCGACGAGTTCGACAGGACGCTTGCGCTGACCGGTTGCCGCAATGTCACAGAGCTGACGGCAGACCTGATCGCGACACGCGCATGACCGCAGGCCCCCCGGGCAGCGAGCGCCCACGGCAGCCGATCCGGAGTTATGTGCTCCGCGGTGGCCGGATCACGCGCGCGCAAAGGCGCGCGCTCGATGAGCTGTGGCCGCAATGGGGGCTGCCATTCACGCCTGAACCGCTCGACCTGGACGCCGCTTTCGGCCGTTACCGTCCGCGCGTGCTGGAAATCGGTTTTGGCGACGGCGCGACGCTTATAGAGCTCGCCCGCATGCGACCCGACACGGATTTCCTCGGTATCGAGGTCCACCCGCCCGGCATCGGGCACTGCCTTCTTGCGATCGAGGCCGGCGGCCTGACCAACATCCGCTTGATTGCGCACGATGCAGTTGAAGTGCTTGAACAGCAGCTGACACCCGGTTCGCTGGACGAAGTACTGCTGTATTTCCCGGATCCCTGGCCCAAGAAACGTCACCATAAGCGGCGCATCGTGCAACCGGCATTCGCCGCTCTCATCGCTGACCGGCTGAAGCCCGGCGGCACATTCCATCTCGCGACCGACTGGGAGCCCTACGCCCTGCAGATGCTCGAGGTGCTGAATGCCGAGCCGCGACTCGCCAACGCCGCGTCGGAAAAAGGGGACGCAACCCTTTACCTCGCAGGTAAAGGGTTGCGTCCCCTTTACCGGTCGCGCTTCGAACAGCGCGGCCTGCGCCTCGGCCACAAGGTCTTCAACCTCGAATACCGCCGAGCCTAGTGCCGCGTCTACGGCGATCAGCGCGCAGCCGACGCTGAAGTCGCAGCCGGTTGTGGTGTTTGCGGGGCGCCTGTTGTCGGGAGGTCGTTCCGTGCGATCTGTTCAGTCAGTACCCGGCGCATTGCGGTCACGGTTCCGGCGCCGAATAGCGCGTCGTTCGCGCCGCGCGCATCAACGTCATCAACATCGCGCCAATTCGAGGCGAACACACCGAGCGAGGCCAGGCGTGTCATCGAACCGTGGGTGCCGGCACGGCCGCGTATCCCGGCCAGGGCGCGCACTTCGGTGTTGCCAGCTTCATAACCGTCGGCCAGCGACACGAGAATGGGGCTGGGCTCCTTCACGTCGCCATGAAACGCCCACCACAGCCGGCGCAACGGATCTGGCCGCGGCGCGTCGAGTGTCTGCATGAAGAGCGAAGATTCATCGAATCGGCGTTCCGTGACGGCCGTCATCCCTTGCAGCAGCCCAAGCGGATCGCCGCTCAGTACCCGGTATTCGAATGCGTCGGGGACAGTGCCCGCCAACCGCACCTCCCCCATGCCATCGGAAGTGAGAATGCCGACCGCGTCGCCGCGATCGATCGCAACCAGGTCCACGCCATCGGCCACCGCAAGACAACGCGCGGCCTCCTCGGCGTGCTCATGGGAAGTGGTAATTGCCACCGAGCCGATGATGCCGGCCAGCGAGTACGCCACGTCGTACGGATGCGCAATCCGGTCGCGACGCTGGAAGCCACAGCGCTGGAGCAACCGCTCGACCGGCACGACCTGGCCCTTGGTCAGTGTCGAGCCGTGATCAGAGACGATATCAACGAACAGTTCACGGCCCGTTCGCGTGCGCACCCGGGCCTGCAGGTCCTGCAGGAACACATCAAGCTGAATCAGGAATTTCTCCGCTGCGCGCCGGCCCTCGACATGCAGCACGGCATCGCTTGTCTCGAGGTAAGCAACAAATGTCTGCTTGCGGCTGCTCAAAACCTCCCGGCCGATTTCCCGCATTTCGCCCAGCGCGACATGATAGGGGGCCATATAGCCGATGATGCGATGCCAGCTCGAGTAGCTTCTGGAGTCCTCTCCGATGCTCGGATGCGCCTGGCTGGAGAGCGAACCTATTGTATTGCCGACAACCTTGTTTCGCTCGGCGTCGAATCGCATTTGCTGGTAGCCCTGGGGCGGTTCACTGCCGCCAATGGCAGCGAAGGCAACGTCTGACAGCGACGGAAAAGTGGAGACCATTCGTGCCGCCGGGTGAAAGTCAGTGAAATATCCCTGCCCCTGAAGCTCGACGAATACGTCGTACGGGATGCCATCGAGAGCCAGCACCAGGCGTTGCGGGACACCGTCGGGCGAAACGTCGGACGTGCGCTCGGCGGCCACGCTGTCACCCGTGGCGAGGGGGAGTAACAGCATCAGGAGCCCGGCTAGAGAGCGGCGCTGGCGCATGTTTGGATCGACCTGCATGAACGCCCTGTTTCACAGCAAAATGATTGATACCCGCAGATATTACGCGGAAGGCGCCTGCGGTCAAATGCCGCGTGCACGACGCCCGCGAGGCGGCTCACAAGTCCCGCTCACATGAGGGGCGCGATAATCCGCAAGGCACCGCTCAATGCGGTGCGGGCAAACCTCGCAGGCCGCACGTCCTCGACTGCGGCTGCCATGTATTCTGCGGCGATCATAGCCACCGATTCGATGTCTGCCGGACTGTAGAGCACGGCGGCCACCTCGTGATTGATGAACAGGCTGCGCATGTCGAAATTGGCGGACCCGACCATCGCGATCCGATCATCCAGGATCACGATCTTGGCGTGAAGCATGGTCGGCTCGAACACGAAAATGCGTCCGCCAGCCGCGCCTATCTCCTGCAGGTAGCTGGTGCGCACCCAGTCTGCCTGTCGTTGGTTCGAACGGCGCGGCACAACGATGCGGACATCCATTCCGCGGCGACAGGCCAGATGCAGCGCTGATTGCAGCGCATCGTCCGGCACGAAAAACGGCGAGACGATCCAGACTCGACGTCGCGCACCCATGATACCGGCCAACAGCATTGCATGCAGTGTGTCATCCGGCAGATCCGGTCCTGCAGCCAGCATCTGGACGCAGGACCCGCCGTCGCCGGCGTCCGCGAGGTCCGGGTTGTCGTCGGGAACATTTTCGCCACTGGCCGTCAGCCAGTCCGACCTGCAGACGGACTCAAATACGGCAGCAGCAGGACCCTCGATCACCAGGGAAACGTCGACCCAATGCGATCCATCCGGAAAGGTGGAGAGATACTTGCGTGCGATATTTCGTCCGCCAACCCATGCCGCGCGTCCGTCCGCGATCACCATCTTGCGGTGATTGCGATAGTTGAAAGCGCCACGCAAGGTCCCGGATGCCACCAGGGGGCGGAACCGCGCGATGCGTCCGCCGGCCGCCCGCAATTCGCGCAGTGGCTGCGAAGCCAGATTGAGTGATCCGTAGCCATCGACCAGCATGCGCACCTGCACGCCAGCCGCAGCACGCTCCTTCATCGCGTCAATCAGCTGACACCCGATCGCGTCGGTCTCGAATGAGAATACAGACAGGAAGATTCGTCTGCGCGCCGAGCGGATCAACGCGAGCAACTCCTGCGCCGCATGCTCGTTGCGGCTGCAGACGCGCACGCGGTTGCCGATCGTGGCGCCCGGCAATCCGAGCGCGCGCAGCAATCGCTCAGTGTCCGGACAGAAGCCCTCTGCGGCACCCGGCGGTTCGTGGACATGCAATCGCAGGAATTCCGCCAGCCCTGAGCCGCGCTTTCGCGGGGCGCCGCCCAGGAAATAGAGGGCGATGCCGACGTAGGGCAGCAGCAGAAGGATTGCCATCCAGGCGATGGTTGCCGCAGGGCTGCGGTGCTGACGCAGCAGATCGATGACAAAGATCCCAGCGATCAGCAGATGCAGGCCGGCCAGAAGCTGCAGCAGAATGTGATGTAGGGGCACGCTCAGAGTCTAGTGCCTTCCCGGTCGTCCGGTGAGAAGCGGGAACGAAAGGAGCCATCTACCCAGATCATGCTGCGAGGCGGGTGAACGACGCGCCATGACATACGGAATGACATCTGCTAGAAAGCTCGTCTGATGGCATTTGCAGCGACTCTGATCCTCAGCGCCTATCTGTTGTTCCTGGTTCAACCGATGGTCGCACGAGTAATCCTGCCCTGGTTCGGCGGCTCACCGTCGCTTTGGACTCTGTGCATGATCTTTTTCCAGATCATGCTCTTTGGCGGATATCTTTACTCGCATCTGCTCGCGACGCGTTGCTCTCCGAAGAAGCAGTACCTCATTCACGCATCTCTGCTGACCCTCTCGCTGCTCTGTATTCCACCGCTGCCATCGCTCGCGTGGCGCCCGGACCGGGTCGACAATCCGGAACTGCAGATCATGTTTCTGCTGATTGCCGTCGTCGGGCTGCCGTATCTGGTCCTGGCGACGACCGCTCCGCTGATGCAGGTTTGGTACGCGAAGGTACATCCCGGCCGCTCCCCCTATCGGCTCTACGGCTGGTCGAATGCAAGCTCGCTCCTCGCGTTGCTGATGTATCCGACCGTCTTTGAAATGAATTTTACGGTGCGCCAGCAAGGGATGATCTGGGCCGTACTCTACGCCGTGTTCGTATTGGCCGCCTTTTACTGTGCGCGCCTGGCCCGTAATCCGGTTGCCGATACCACCGGGACAATTCCTGCGTCGGCGGCATCCCCAGGCGTGCTGGCGCGAACCAGCTGGTTCCTGCTTCCAGCGCTGGCGTCGGCGCTGCTGCTTGCGGTGACCAACGAACTCTCGCAGGACGTGGCGGTCATGCCGTTTTTGTGGGTGATGCCGCTGGCGGTTTACCTGATCACCTTCATCATCTGCTTTGACTTTGAGCGACTGTATCTGCGCGCGCTCTTCCTCACGCTCGTATTGGGGAGTCTTGGATTGCTCCGCTATCTGAACGTGATGGAAGCCGAGGGACCGTTATGGACCCAGATCGCCGCGTGGCTCCTGGTCCTGTTTTCATTCTGCATGGTCTGCCATGGCGAGCTGGTTCGACGCAAGCCAAATACCGCGGGGCTCACGCTGTTCTACCTTCATGTCGCCGCAGGCGGCGCGATCGGCGGGATCTTCGTCGGAGTTCTGGCACCGAGACTTTTTGACTCGTTCCTCGAACTGCCACTGCTGCTCGGAACGGTTCCGGTCGTCGTCGGACTGCTTGTCGCGCATGACTATGGCCGTGCGGAACTCTGGAAGGTGATCGTCTGCGCGGGCTTCGCGGCGGCAGGGGTCGCGCTCACGTACTACGTGACACGCATCATTCCCGAGCCCACGGTCCGGATCGCTCAGGCGCGAAATTTCTTCGGCGTACTTCGCGTCGAAGAATCGCGCGACGAAGACGGTCGGCCGTTGATTCGGGAGATGTATCACGGCCGGGTCGTGCACGGTGCCGAATTCCAGGATCCTGCGGATCAGCGGAAGCCGCTGATCTATTATTCTCCGATCAGCGGTGCCGGGCTCGCGCTTCGCTTCAATCCGAAACAGGAAGGCCGCCGGATCGGGGTCGTCGGGCTCGGCGCCGGCTCAATGGCCGGTCATGCGCGCGCCGGCGATATTGTTCGATTCTACGAAATAAATCCGCTGAGTGAGAAATTTGCCCATGAGTTCTTTCACTTCGTGCCGCAGTGCCCGTGCACGGTCGAGATCGTCAGGGGCGATGCACGGGTAAGTCTGGAACAGGAAGCGGGGCAGCAGTACGATCTGCTCGCGCTCGATGCCTTCAGCGGAGACGCGATCCCGGTGCACTTGCTTACTGAGGAGGCCGTTCGAACCTACATGCGGCATCTGGCGCCGGACGGGATCCTCGCTTTCCATATTTCGAACTGGTACCTCAATCTCGTTCCGGTCGTGCGTGGGCTTGCCGAGACCTTCGGTCTCTACGCAGTGATGATCTCCAGTCCGGACGATGATGATCATGAGATTTACGGCGCCGATTGGGTCTTGCTCACCCGAAATCCGGTGCTCTTCGATCGGCGTGAGTTCCGAGGTGTGGCAAGCCCGGAGTGGGACAAGACCGGGCCGGTATATTGGACCGACGACTTTCATAGCCTGTTAAGCGTGGTCGACTGGGGGTTTTGATTCCGGCGATGAAGCAGCATCTACGTAGGGCCCTGAGTCCAGGACGAACAAGTGCCCTTTTTCGCGAGACCCTCGGGGGTGCGGGCCGGCGGTGAGCGCGGCAATGGGCCGGCCCGGTCGTCCGGTGCCAGTCTGGGGCCGCGCGCCACAACACGGGCAGAAGCCCGGCGCTGCCACTCCATCTATACTTCCGGGTCACCGAGCAGCTGGTGGCAACCAGGAGAAATATCGCAATGGACTTTCGCCGGCTCACCGAAGCCGATGTGCCAGGCTACCTGCAGTCCCTGCCAGTGATGCATGCGCACTTCACGGCCTTCGATACGTTGGACGTGGTCGAGGTGGGCGATGGCAATCTCAACTATGTCTACCTGGTCAGCAATCGACACCGGCCCGACGAAACGGTGGTGCTGAAGCAGGCGGTGCCGTATCTGCGCGTGGTGGGTGAATCGTGGCCGCTGACGCGGCACCGCATGGATATCGAGACCGCGGCGCTGCGCCATTTCCGGGCGCTGTGTCCGCAACACGTGCCCGAAGTCTTCCACGCCGATTCAGATCAGTCGCTGGTGGTGATGCAACGTCTGCGCGAGCACCGCATTCTGCGTGGCGCGCTGCTCGACGGTCAGCTTTTTGACCAGGTGGCCGCGCACCTGTCGACCTTCATGGCGCGCAGCCTGTTCTTCGGCAGCGATTTATACCTGCATCCTGACGCCAAGCGGGAAGCCGTCAAGCGCTTCACCAATGTCGAGCTGTGCAAGATCACCGAAGACCTGATCTTTACCCATCCCTACGACGATAGCCCGACCAATTCTTACAACGAGGCATTGCCGCGCGCGGCCATCGACCGCATCCAGCGCAACCCGCGGGTGCGTGCCGCGGTGGGTGAATTGAAATACGCGTTCATGACACGCGCCGAATCGCTGTTGCACGGCGACCTGCATGTGGGGTCGGTGATGGTCAGCGCGGATGAGACTTTCGTGATCGATCCGGAGTTTGCGTTCTACGGGCCCATGGGATTCGATGTGGGACTCCTGTTGGCCAATTTTTTCCTTGGCTGGTGCGGACAGGGCGCGCGCGGCGGCGCGGGGGTGGCAGCATCGCAGCGTTGGTTGCTGGATACCGCGGCGCAGTGCTGGGAGGAATTCGCTCACAAATTTGCGGCGTTATGGCAGCAGCACGAGCAGGACAGCGGGTTCATCGGTCGCGACCTGGACGGTCACAGTCGCCAGGCGTTCCGCGATGCCTTCATGCGCCGGCTGTTCGATGACAGTCTGGGCTTTGCCGGCTGCGAGATGGTACGTCGCGTGCTGGGGCTGGCCAAGGTGGCTGATATTGCGGGCATTGATGATTTGCACGCCCGCGCACGCGCGGAAATGACGGCGCTACGGATTGCCGAGCGGCTGCTGCTGGAGCGGAGCGAAGCAACCTCGATTCACCAGGTGCTGGATTGGGTGCGCGCATGACGGCCGCTGCAATCGGAGTGCCCGCCACACTGGAATGGCGCGACGGCGAATTGCATCTGCTCGACCAGACGCGCTTGCCATTCCAGATTCACATCGAGCGCCAGGACAGCGCGGAACAAGTCTGGCAATCGATCCAGCAACTCAAGGTGCGTGGCGCCCCGGCGATCGGCGTGGCGGCAGCCTACGGCTTGTGCGTGGCGATGAAGCCGCATCGCGCCATGACATTGGAGGCTTTTCGCGAAGAGTTGCAGCGGCAGGCACGCTATCTGGAATCGGCGCGGCCCACTGCCGTGAATCTGGCCTGGGCGCTGCGCCGCATGCTGGTCACGGCGTTACCAGGGGGCGCCGCTGACAGTGACGCGCTGTATGCGCGACTGGTCACAGAGGCGCAACGCATTCATGCCGAGGACACGGCTATCTGCGATGGTATCGCCACGCAGGGCGTCGACCTGATCAGGTCCGGCGAAGGCGTGCTTACACATTGCAATGCTGGCGCGCTGGCCACCACTGGCCTGGGCACTGCTACAGCGCCGCTGTATCTTGCGCACCGGCGTGGCACGGCTTTTCGCGTGTATGCCGACGAAACCCGGCCGCTGCTTCAGGGCGCGCGGCTGACTGCGTGGGAATTGCAGCGCGCCGGCATCGACGTCACGCTGATCACCGACAACATGGCCGCCAGCGTGATGGCCCGCGGGCTGGTGGATCTGGTGATCGTGGGCGCCGACCGCGTCACCGCCAACGGCGATGTGGTCAACAAGATCGGCACGCTCAGCGTTGCAATCCTGGCGCGGCACTTTGGGGTGCCGTTCTATGTGGCGTGTCCCTCTTCAACCATCGACTCGGCGACCGCCACGGGCGCGCAGGTGCAGATCGAAGAACGCGCGCCCGATGAGGTGACGAGCTTTGGCGGAATACCCACCGCGCCGAATGGGCTGCGAGCGCACAATCCGGCATTCGATGTCACACCGCACGCATTGGTGACCGGCTTGATCACCGAGCATGGAATCATTCGCGCTCCCCTGGATGCGGGCTTGCGCAAGCTCTGGACAGAGCATGCCCGCCATTTCTGATATCTGGCGACCGGAGTTGTAAGCCCATGAAGAGCCGCTGGCGCGATGCTGATGCCGAACGCATGGTGGCAAGCTACCGTGAACAGGGTGTGCCGCCCGACCTGGCGCTGCGCGTCTATACCTCGCGTCTGTTGGGCAGCGAGCCCACGCTGGTGCTGCACGGCGGCGGTAACACGTCCGTCAAGATGCAGCTGCGTGATTTCGCGGGTGAAGAGTTCGACGTGATCTGCGTCAAGGGTTCCGGTTGGGACATGGCAGTCATCGAGCCCGCCGGCATACCCGCCGTACGGCTGGCGCCGTTGCTGCGTCTGCAGGCGCTCGAGCAGCTCAGCGATGAGGACATGGTCAATGCTCAACGTTGCAACTTGCTGGACAGCCAGGCGCCTAACCCTTCGGTAGAGACATTGCTGCATGCCTTTGTGCCGCACAAGTTCATCGACCACACGCATGCCAACGCGGTGCTGGCTGTTTCCGATCAGCCTGACGGTCTGGCGCTGTGTCGCGAAATATTCGGGCCCACGATGGCGGTGCTCGACTATGTGATGCCGGGTTTCAAGCTTGCCAAGGCGGTGGCGGATGTCTACCTGCAATCGCCC
>Ga0315273_10004303_pt1 | contig 17437 bp, 11 predicted proteins | sample YL17G02_0_MG_FD_205753 | JGI IMG/M metagenome (GOLD analysis project Ga0315273, IMG submission 205753) | Sediment microbial communities from Yellowstone Lake, YNP, Wyoming, USA - YL17G02_0 | ecosystem: Environmental > Aquatic > Freshwater > Lake > Sediment | place: USA: Wyoming | collected...
TTCGGCGGCCTGACGATTCAAGAGGCCGCGCAGGTGCTCGATGTCTCGCCTGCGACGGTCAGCAGGGAATGGACCACTGCGAAGGCGTGGCTCTACGCCGAGATGCAGGGCTTGCACCCATGAACCCGGAGCGGTGGGACCGCGTGAAGGAGCTCTTCCATGAAGCGCTCGCGCGCGGCGCCGACCAACGCGTCGCCTGGCTGGCGAGCGCCTGCGGCGACGATGCCGGGCTGCGGGAGGAAGTGGCGCGCATGCTCGCTGCGCACGCCGTGGCGGGCAGTTTCATCGAGACCCCGGCGATCGGTCTTCTATCCGGGACAGATGCTGCGGACGCGGGCGCGATGTCCGGCCAGCAGCTGGGGCCGTATCAACTGGAAGCGCTTGTCGGCGTCGGCGGCATGGGGGAGGTCTATCGCGCGCGGGACGTGGACCTCGGGCGCACCGTCGCTATCAAGCTGGTCAGGCTCGACGACGATCGCGCCCGGGCCAGGCTGCGTCGCGAAGCGCAAAACGCCTCCAGTCTCAACCACCCGAACATCTGCACGATTCACCAGGTTGGCGACCGCGACGGCCGCCCCTTCATCGTCATGGAGTTCGTGGAAGGGCGTCTGCTCGCGGAGATGATCCCGCCCGAAGGACTGCCTGCAACAGACGCGGTCCGGTACGCCATCCAGATTGCCGACGCCCTCATTCACGCCCATGAGCACGGCCTCGTGCACAGGGATCTCAAGAGCTCGAACGTGATGGTCACGACCGGCGGGCTGGTCAAGCTGCTCGATTTCGGCCTGTCCAGGCGGATCGCGGCACCCGCATCGGGCGATACCGCCGCGTCGGCATGGTCGCAGAGCGGTGGCGCCATCGCGGGGACACTCGGCTACATGGCGCCGGAGGTTCTCCAAGGTCTCCCCGCGGACATCCGGACCGACGTCTGGGCGCTCGGTGTACTGCTCTACGAGATGACGGCAGGGCATCTCCCATTCGCGGGCCGCACGGCATTCGAACTCAGTTCCGCAATCCTGAGCCAGCCACCATCGCCGATGCCGGAACGGGTTCCCCCAGGACTCGATCACGTCATCCTGCAGTGCCTGGAGAAGGAGCCCGAACAACGGTATCAGGAGGCACGCGCCGTCAAGCACGAAATGGAGAGGTTCGAAGCGGGGGAGGTGCCGGACGCAGTGCTCAGGCCCCGGGAGCCCAAGGCGGCCGCCAGACGTCTCCCGGCAGGAACGCCGGCGCGTTGGCCACGCGCTCCGAGGCGGGTGCTCATCACGTTGGGCCTTGTTGCCGCCGCGGCGGTCAGCGTGGCTGGCGGATGGCTGTGGATGCGGACCGGGCCCGCCGCCATCGCAGGCCCCGTGGCCGTCAAAGCCCTGGCCGTGCTGCCGCTGAAGAATGTCTCGGGCGATGCTTCGCAGGACTATTTCGCCGACGGTATCACCGAGGCGTTGATTGCCGACCTGGGAAAGGCCGCCGGCGTGCGAGTCATTTCGCGCACCACCGCCATGCTCTACCGCAACACCAGCAAGTCGCTGCCTCAAATCGCCCGGGACCTGAACGTCGACGCGATTCTCGAAGGCTCCGTCCTGCGCTCGGGCAATCGCGTGCGAGTGACGGCCCAACTCTTCGATGCGCGCGCCGACCACACGCTGTGGTCGGAGACCTCCGAACGAACCTTGCGCGAAATCCTCGTGTTGCAACGCGACATCGTCCGCGCGGTGGCGGGCAAGGTGCGCGTGGCCATGACCGGCGAGGATGATGCCCGCTTGTCGGTCGTTCGATCCGTAGACCCGGACGTCTACGAGCATTATCTCAAGGGCCGATACGCGTGGAACAACCGGACCGAGGCGTCACTGAATACCGCGGTTGAGCACTTTCTCGCGGCCACCGAGGCGGATCCGACCTATGCCGCCGCCTTCGTTGGTCTGGCGGACTGCTATAACCAGCTGGGCACGGTGATGGTGGGTGGCGCCTCGCCGATCGAGATGAGGCCCCGGGCGGCCGCAGCGGCCCTCGCGGCCTTGCAGATCGACGACAGTCTGGGCGAAGCGCATGCCGCGCTGGCCTATGTCCGGCACTACGACTGGCAATGGGAGGACGCCGGGCGGGAGTTCCAGCGGGCCATCGCGCTCAGCCCGAACTACGCGCTCGCGCACCTCTGGTATGCCAACTACCTCGTGTCGATGAGCCGGCTCGACGACGCCATCGACTCCGCCAGGCGGGCGCAGGCGCTGGACCCGATGTCGCGCGTGGTCCTCACCAACGTCGGATGGACCCTGGCGTTCGCAGGAAGGCATGTCGAGGCGATTGACGAGTATCTCGCCGCGCTGGCCCTGGATCCTTCCTACGTGCAGGCGCGCTGGCGACTGGCGGGAGCGTACGCCGCGCTTTCGCGCTTCGACGAGGCGATCGCGCAGGCCGAGCGCGCTGTTGCGCTCACCGGGCGAAGCCCATCCACGCTGTCGGCGCTCGGTGCTATCTATGCGCAGGCCGGCCGCCGATCGGAGGCCAGGGCACTGCTCGCCGAACTGACGGAAATCGCCCGCCGACAGTACGTATCGCCGTTAGGCATGTCAGGACTCTGCGCCAGACTGGGAGATGCGGACGGCGCCTTCCGGTGGCTGGAACGGAGCTTCGAGGAGCGCTCAAACGGCCTGGCGTACCTGGGCCCAGAACCGTCGGTGGCGCTGATCCGGAACGACCCGCGATACAAGGATCTGCTCAGGCGCATCGGACGTCCGATTCGGTAGCCGACCACGCCGGCGCGGGCGATTCCGGCATGCGCCCGCCCACTCCTGACGGCAGCCCGTCGCTCCCCTCATGCACCATTTCCACGGCTCCGGCAATGCCGTGAGGGACTTTGTGTCTTTTTTACGCATGTAGAGGAGAACGACATTCTCAATCCGCCAGTGTCGGCGGCGAGGGCGTCACTTACCAAGGCAACATACGGAGGAGAGTCATGCAAGGGAAACGGTCGCTTTCACTGGTCATCTTCACGTTGGTGATCCTGCTTGGTCCTGCCGCCGTGTGGGGGCAGGAGATCTTCACGACGATTGACTATCCAGGCGCCAACCTCACAGTCGCCATGGGTATCAACCCCAAAGGAGACATCGTCGGGTACTACCGCGAACCGGCCGGCAAGTTCCACGGCTTTGTTCTGGACAAGCGCGGATTCGCGACCATCGACTACCCAAAGGCGACGTACACCGATGCCTACGACATCAATGCGGCCGGTGAGATCACGGGGGGCTACACGGACGACAAGGGCAAAACTCACGGGTATGTGCTTCGGCGCGGTCGCTTCACGTCCTTTGATGTGCCCGGCTCCACTTTCACAGCAGGGTACGGCATCAACTCGGAAGGCGACATCGTGGGGCACTACGGAAACCCTCTTGACACGAGCGGGAACACGATGAACGGCTTCCTGTTTCGCAACGGAGAATTCACGACGTATGACCATACTCCCGCCAACGTTATGACCTGCGGATTTGGGATCAATCCGGAGGGCCAGATCGTCGGGCATTTCCAGGACACCGCGATCATCGACGGGGGAAGAGCGATTCACGGCTTTCTCCTGAACGAGGGAGTCTTCACGACTATCGATATTCCGGGTGCGAAGATCACGCAACCCTACGGGATCAATCCCGAGGGCGAAATCGTGGGGTTCTACAACACTGCATGGACTTCACCCCCTGTCCTCTCTACGCTTCATGGTTTTGCCCTCGACAAATGGGGCGGCTTCACCCAGATTGACGTCCCCGGCGCTGTTAATACCTGGGTGAGGCGAAACAACCCCAGAGGAGACCTGGTGGGGAACTACACCCGCGTGGACGTGGTGAACAATGTCAATGTCACCACCACGCACGGTTTCCTGATGACTGCCAGGTGATCTCGCGGTAATGGCTGACATGGCACGGCGAGGAGCCGGGCAGGAGCGCCGCTGATGTGGGCGGCGGCCCGGCTCGAGCGCCAGGGGCACTCGCGCAGATTCGCGCGGATCACGTCTCACCAGCAGCGCGTGCGGTGCGCCCGGCGGTGGCCCGCACGACGATCGGGCGTCCCTCCGCTTCCGTCTCGGCAGGTGTCTCAGAAATCCCTCTAGAATCTCGATGCGAGATCTCGGAGAAATCGAACAAATCCGCGTGGCGCCGCGAGTCGTTTGGCGTCTCGATATACATGTGTTTGATGAAACGACTATCGTGCTCAATCCGAACCACTCCGCGAACGCGTTGTGCGATAGAGCGATGAACAGCCGAAGCCCTCGGCGTCCCGTAGCTCTCGGGAATGGGAAAGGCATCCGAGTCCGCCGGCACGATCGTCGCGGTTCCCGAGGTGGCTACTTCTTGTCCTCGCTCGTGATCAGCACGATGTCAGTTTCGTCCTGACGGCGGGAGACCGCGAGCTTCCGCCCGTCGCCCGACAAGGCGAAGCTGGCAATCCACCCGCTCGTGAACGATGTGAGCTGTCGCGGCTGGCTGCCGTCTGAGTTCATTGACCAGACGTTCTGGCTCCCAGAAGACTCTCGCGCCGTGTATACGAGTCGGCCGTCGGGGGCCCAGGCGAGCCCGTGTTCACCATCGCTAGCCCTCCGGCTCGTCTACGTCGGCCAGATCGGCTGTGCCTGGGCGCGGTACTGTTCGGAGGGGGCGCCCTCAGTGTCTGATAGCGGGGGTTGTGTTAACCTGCCGAGCGGAGACCCCTCTGATGATTCTTATCCTCCCGCCGCCAATTCGGTCGGCGGCCAGGTCTCACCGCGCGTGTTCCTCGATTTCCGGCAAGGCGGGAGCGGGAAGCCCCGTTCCCTGATTGATGAGGAGGAGAAGATGAGACGGAAACCCCCGAGTGTTCGCACGGCGTTCGGCGGCGTTTCGCGGCGGATGTTCCTTGGCGCCGGCGCCGCGGGCGGCGCAGCGCTGCTGGCCGGCGGCTGGCCAGCACTGCTCCACGCGGCGCCGCAGAAAGCGGCGCGCGCGGCCGGTGGGTCGTGGGTCGATGCCACGATCCCGCAGCTGCAGGCCATGATGACGGCGGGCAAGCTCACGAGCCGGGAACTGACTCAAGGCTACCTGGCCCGGATCGCCAGCCTGAACCCGCTGCTGCACGCGGTCATCGAAACGAACCCGCAGGCGGTGGCTACTGCCGCGCAGCGGGACAACGAACGGCGCGCCGGGCGGCTGCGCGGCCCGCTCCACGGCATCCCCGTTCTCCTGAAGGACAACATCGCCACCATCGACAACATGCAGACCACGGCCGGGTCACTGGCGCTCGTCAACAGCCGCGTGCCCGGGGACGCGCCCCTGGTCGCTCAGCTTCGCAAGGCCGGCGCGATCATTCTCGGCAAGGCGAACCTGTCCGAGTGGGCGAACTTCCGAGGGTTCGGCTCCTACAACGGTTGGAGCGCGCGCGGCGGCTTCACGCGGTGCCCGTATCTGCTGAGCAACGATCCGATGGGCTCGAGCTCGGGCTCAGCGGTCGCGGCGGCCGCGAGTCTCTGCTCGGTCGCCGTGGGGACCGAGACCGACGGCTCCATCATGGCGCCGGCGGATCACAACCACGTCTTCGGGTTGAAGCCCACTGTGGGCCTCGTCTCTGGCGCGGGCATCATCCCGATCGCGCACAGCCAGGACACGGCCGGGCCGATGACGAGGACCGTCACCGATGCCGCTTTCCTTCTGGGCGCGCTCGCCGACGGCGGCGGCGACTACTCGGGGACGCTCCACCGAGGGGCGTTGGACGGTGCCAGGTTCGGCATGGACCTCAAGTACTTCACCGATGAATTCTGGGGCTTTCCGCCGACGTGGCCGCGCATGCAGGAGGTCTTGGCCGCAATGGAGTCGCTCGGTGCGACCATCGTGCCAGTCAACACCGACCCGTCGTGGCTGCTGGGCCCCGACGAGTTCACCGTGCTGCTGTACGAGTTCAAGGTGCAGATTGCCGAGTACCTGGGGACGATCGCGCACGCCGAGGCCAGAACGCTCGCGGACCTGATGGCCTTCGACAACAGCCACTGCTGGCAGGAGATGAAGTACTTCGGCCAGGAACTGTTCGAGATGGCCGAGGCAACCAGCGGCGATCTGACCGACCCGGAATACACGGTTGCGCGCGCGGCGTGCATTGAGAACTCGCGCGCGTCCGGCATTGACGCGGCGCTGAACTCGACCGAACCGCCGCTCGACGCCCTGATCGCGCCGACGTGGAGTTGGCTCTACTCAATCGCGGCTGTCGCGGGCTATCCCAGCACGTCGCTGCCCGTCGGCTTCCTCGATGCCGGGGCCCCGTTCGGCTTCTGTATGGTCGGCGGCGCGTACCAGGAGGCGAAGCTGCTGGCGTTCAACTACGACCTCGAGCAGGAACTGAACGCGCAGGTGCCGCCGCAGTATCTCGGTTCGGTTCCGCCGGAGCCGCCCGACGCCGGGTTCTGCACCGGCAAGCCGAAGATGCACGGCGGCACGGGGAAGATCAACTGGCGCACGCGCCACGTGATCTAGGCGAGCGTCCTCGACTCCGAGTCGCGGCCCCGGACCCATGCCGCGTCGCAGGGATCTGCCCGAAGCAAAGCTGCTCTTGGGCCCCCACGGCGGCTGCCGCCGTGGGGGCTTTGCGGAGCGGCGGACCCGAGACGCGGCGTGCGCCGGCAGCGACTCGGAATCCCGGACTCCGATGCAGACTGGCCAGGCATGGCCGAGATCACCAGGCGCGAATGCATCGGCGCGGCCACAAAGGCCGGTCGGATGAAGAAGCCCGGCGTGGCGGCGTTCGGAGGGGGCGCGCCGACGGTGTGGGATAAGGTAGGGCGTTACGTTGAGTTGACGCGCACATGACCAAAGGACGTCTTGAAGCTTTCAGCGATGGCGTGCTGGCCATCGTCATCACGATCATGGTGCTGGGGCTGGACGTGCCGCACGGCGACGCGACGCCAGAGGCGCTGGCGCCGATCGTGCCGGTGTTCATCAGTTACGCGCTGAGCTTCGTGTTCATCGGCATCTACTGGAACAACCATCACCACATGCTGCACGCGGCGCCGCGGGTGGACGGCCGCGTGCTCTGGGCCAACCTGCACCTGCTGTTCTGGCTGTCCCTGATCCCGTTTGTCACGGGGTGGATGGGCGAGAACCACTTCGCGGCCTGGCCGTCGGCGCTCTACGGCGTGGTGCTGTTGCTGGCGGGGATCGCGTATTTCATCCTGGCACGAGTGCTTATCGCCGTGAACGGCCAGGACTCGGCCCTGGCGAAGGCCGTCGGCAAAGACGTCAAGGGCAGGGTGTCGATCGCGCTCTACCTGGTGGCGATCCCTCTGGCGCTTCTTGCCGGCTGGCTCGCTCTGGCGATCTACGTGACGGTGGCGATCATGTGGCTGGTGCCGGATCGGCGGATCGAGAAGACGCTGGTGCCCTGAGCCCCCGGGCCCTTCAGAACGGGTGATTGCGCTGGCAGCATCCGCGAGATCGACGCTGTTCAGAGTGCGCAGAATCCGCAATAGCAGCCTCGTCGCCGAGCGTACGAGCCCTGATCGCACGCGGTCCGTCGGGAGTGCCCGTGGCGCGCGGCGGCGTCCAGCGCGAATGTCGCGCGAATGCCGCGCGAATGCCGCGCGAATGTCGTTGACAACTCCGCCGCAGGAGCCATAATCAGAACTGTGCCTGGGCGCGGTACTGTCCGGAGGGGGCGCCCTCGGCGTCTGATAGCGGGTGATATGTTAACCTGCCGAGCGGAAGGCGAGCGGAGACCCCTCTAATGTCTCCTATTCTCCCGCGCCGCCTCACACCTTTCCCATTTTCTATGGAGCCACGTATGCAGTCTCTCAAGAGGTCGCCCATGGCAGCGTGCGCGATCGCACTGGCGCTCTCGCTGCTCGCCTTCGCCCAGCCTGCCGCCGCGCAGGGCGTCACGACGGGATCGATCGCCGGCGTTGCGCGCGACGAGCAGCGCGCGGTGGTCCCCGGCGTCAGCATCACCGTGGTGCACGTTCCCTCGGGCACCATCTACGAGACCGTCACCCAGGGTGACGGCCGGTTCGTCATCGAGAACATGCGGGTCGGCGGGCCGTACAAGGCCACGGCGGCGCTGGCCGGGTTCAAGTCGGAGGTTCAGGAGGGCCTGACGGTCAGCCTCGGCGTGAGCATCGATCTCGCGTTCTTGCTGAAGGTGTCTACGGTCAGCGAGACGGTCATCGTCGTCGGCAAGTCCGACGTGGTCTTCAGTTCGTCGCGCACCGGTGCGGCGACGGCCGTCCTGCGCGAAGAGCTGTCGGTCCTGCCGACGGTGTCCGGGCGCATCAACGACATCTCGCGCCTGACGCCGCAGTACGGCGGCAGCGGGACGTTCGCGGGCCAGGACAGCCGGATGAACAACATCACGGTTGACGGGTCGTACTTCAACAACTCGTTCGGGCTGCGCGCCCAGCCGGGTGACACCTCGGGCGTCGCGCCGATCTCGCTCGAGGCGATCGAGCAGGTGCAGGTGAGCGTCGCGCCGTTCGATGTGCGCCAGGGCAACTTCGTCGGCGCCGGCGTCAACACCGTCACCCGCAGCGGGAACAACCGCTACACCGGGTCGGTCTACTACCGCTATCGCAACGACTCGTACGTTGGCAAGGAGTCCGGCGGACTGGCGTTCAATCCCGGCGACTTCAAGACGACCAACTTCGGCGAGTGGTTCGGCGGCCCCATCTTCAAGGACAAGCTGTTCTTCTTCGAGAGCTACGAATCGCAGACGGACACGAGGCCGCTGACGACGTTTACGTCGAACCCCGGCGGCGCGGCCGCGGTCGGCAACACGACGCGCGTGCTCGCGTCCGACCTCAACAACCTCAGCTCGTACCTGGCGGCGAATTTCAAGTACGATGCCGGGCCGTTCGACGGCATCATGAAGACCACGCCGGGGAAGCCGTTCCTGATGAAGTTCGACTACAACCTGAACGGCTCGAACCGGATCATGTTCCGCTACAACCAGCTGGCCTCGAGCACGCCGCAGAACCTGTCGAGCTCCGGTTCGCTCGGCTTTGGCCGGCCGACGTTCAGCAACAACTTCCTGAACTACAAGAACTCGAATTACTCGATTCTGGAGAACATCAAGTCGGGGATCGGCGAGTGGAACTCGGTCGTGAAGGGCACGCTGACCAACAGCATGATCGTGGGCTACACGAAACAGGACGAGAGCCGCGGCGACGTCGGCAAGCTGTTCCCGTTCGTCGATATTCTGCAGGACGGCATTACCTACACCTCCATCGGCACCGAGCCGTTCTCGCCGAACAACGAACTCCGCTACAACACGTTCCAGCTGCAGGACAGCTTCTCGATGGTCAAGAAGCAGCACTCGCTGACATTCGGCGGTGCCGTGGAGAAGTATTATTCCGAGAACGTGTTCTTCCCCGGGCAGCAGAGCGCCTACGTGTACAACAGCCTGGCGGACTTCTACACCGCCGCCAACCAGTACCTGACGAACCCGACCAACCCGGTGTCGCCGGTGGCGACGAGGATGTTCCAGGTCCGCTACATGAACATCCCCAACCTGGACAAACCGGTCCAGCCGCTCGACGTCTGGTACACCAGCCTCTATGCGCAGGACCAGTGGCGGCCAAGGTCGAACGTGACGATCACGGCCGGCTTGCGCGTCGACATCGCCAAGTTCGGCAACACCGCGTTCGACAACCCGGCGGTGGATGCACTGACGTTCCGTGACGCGGCCGGCAACCCAATCCAGTACAACACCGGCGCGCTTCCGAAGGCGACGCCTCTCTGGTCACCGAGAGTTGGCTTCAACTGGGACGTGTTCGGTGACCACAAGACACAGGTCCGCGGCGGCACGGGCGTCTTCACCGGCAAGCCGGCCTACGTCTGGATCTCCAACCAGATCGGCAACACGGGCATGCTGACCGGCTTCTCGGAGGTGCGCACGAGCTCGACGGCGTTCCCGTTCAATCCCAACCCCGCCACCTACAAGCCGGCGACGGTGACCGGCGCGCCTGCGGCCAGCGTCGACCTCGCGGTGACCAACCCGGACTTCCGGTTCCCGCAGACCTGGCGGACCAACATCGGCTTCGACCAGAAACTGCCGTGGGGCCTGGTCGGCACCGCCGAGTTCATCTACAACAAGGACGTCAACGGCGTGGCGTACATCAACGCCAACCTGCCCGCGGCGCAGTCGGCGTTCACCGGGGTGGACAACCGTCCGCGGTGGACGGGCACCTCCTGTGCGTCCGCCGGCCAGGCTGGCGGGTGCGTGACCCGGATCAACAACGCGACGGGCAATCAGATCACTCAGGCCATCGTCCTGGAGAACCAGAACATCGGCCGGTCCTGGAACTTCGCCGCCACGGTGGCCAAGCCCTTCTCGAAGGGGCTCCAGGTCAAGGGCGCGTACAGCTACGGCGAGTCGAGGAACAAGATCGACCCGGGTTCCATCGCGTCAGGGTCGTTCACGGGCAATCCGATCGTGACGGATCCCAACAACCCGGTGCTGGCCTACTCCGGGAACTCGCCGGGACACCGCCTCTTCGTCCAGGCGTCGTACACCAAGGAGTACTTCAAGTTCGGCGCGACGACGGTGTCGGTGTTCTTCGGGGCCAGCACGTCTGGCAGCACCAGCTACGTCTTCTCGGGCGATGCCAATGGCGATACCGCGAGCGCCAACGACCTGCTCTACATCCCGCGCAATCAGGGCGAGATGAACTTCGTGCAGTTCACGGCGACGGCCAGCGGCGTCTCCCGGACGTTCACGCCGGCCGAGCAGGCGGCGGCCTTCGACTCGTACATCAGCCAGGACAAGTACCTGAGCAAGCACCGTGGCGAGTACGCGCAGCGCGGCGCGCTGTTCTATCCCCTCGTCAAGCGCATGGACCTCAGCCTGATGCAGGACGTGTTCAAGAGCGTCAAGGGGATGCGGCACGGGGGTCAGATCCGGCTGGACATCACCAACTTCGGCAACCTGCTGAATCACAGCTGGGGTCAGGGCTACGCGGTGTATCAGAACCGGATCCTGACAAGCCCGCTGGCTGATGCCAACAACGCCCTGTCCTACCGCATGGCGACGGTCACCACGGCCACCGGGCCGATTCTCATTCCGCAGACGTTCCAGAGGACGGCCAGCACGTCGGACGTTTACGTGCTCATGTTGAGCTTCCGCTACACGTTCCGGTAGAGCAAAGCTCTCGAGGAGAAACCAGGGCCGGGGCGACGGATCGCCCCGGCCTTTATTTCGGCCTGATTCGCTTCCAGCCCCTCAGATCGGAAGGGAACTCAGCGCCTCCTCGACCCGCTCGATCGCCACACCGAGACAGCCGCGGTCGAGTTCCACTCCCACGAAGTCCAGGCCCAGGCTCGCGCACGCGGCGGCCGTCGTGCCGAGTCCCATCATGAACGGGTCGAGCACCCGCCTCACGCGGTCGAGCCCGTGCTGCGAGGCCAATGCCCGGCAGCCATCGCATCAGTCTCGACACCGTCTTCGCCGGCGATGAGACGCCCCGCGTCGAAGCGATCTTCAAGACGCGGGGCGCCGCCGTGCACGTCTGGGCTGCGCGCTAGCCCCCCTTCGGTCCCCTGATCTCGATGTCGGGATCCATCACGACGACATTGTCGACCAGGATGTCGTACTTGTAGACACCCAGTTCGAAATTCGCGGTGTCCAAATGCAGGCCGTCGCATCGCGCCGGCCGCTTACTCCCGCTCCCATCGGCGCACCACACGCCTCCAGATGACTGGCAGCGGAAGCAGCCAGACCAGGAAGACGAACGCACCCGCCAGGCCAACCTCGGCGGGCGTCCGTCGTCCACCCTGTCCGCTTGCGTAAAACACGACCGCATAGACAGGCAGCCATAGAGCCCCCGAATGCAGCAGGAACGGCGCGGTTCCGGTTCCCGATTCTCGCGCCGGCGCCATCAGGCGGCCGGCGAGCAGCGCCCACATCGCGCACACCGCCGAGGCCGGCACGAACCCCGCCGCGAGAGCAGCGGCAGGACCGGCGCCAGTCGCGCCCGTCCAGGCGAGACCCAACGACAGCAGGAGGCCGCAGACGACAATCGGGATCCACGAGACCCAGAACTTGACCCAGAGCACGCGCGACAGGCTGATGGGCAGACTCCGCAAAAGCGGAATCGACTGCCGTTCTTCGAGTGACACGTCGAGCAGCGTGGCGGCAGGGACGATCCACAAGAAGAAAACGTGCGGGAGGGCCGTCCACAATAGCCGCGTCGACATTGGCAGGGCGGTTGCACCAGACGAGCGGCCAGTCATCTGGACGAGGCCGAGGTATCCCATCATGGTAAACAGGAGCAGGATCGCCAGGGCGAGCGCCGACCTGCGAATCTCAGGAAGGTCTTTGACGACCAGGGCCCGCGCCTGCGGTGGCAGCCACTCGAAGCGGAGGCGGCGAATGGGGCCACGCGACGCGGTGCGGCGGGAGGTCCAGGGCGATCCCCACCCCCGCTGCATGGCGAAGTCGTCGAAGCGAGCAGCGCCGCACAGCATGACGAGGCTGACGCCCAGTCCCGCGATCAAGCGGAGGCTCTCGGTGCCACCCTGCGGCACGACAAAGATCGAAAACGCCTGCGGGATCACTCTCAGTCCGGGTGCCAGATCTGCCAGGCCACCGACCAACGTCTCGGTCTGCACGAAGTACCTGATCCAGATGAACAGGGCGACCATCGCGAGCAGCCCCACAGTGAGCAGTGCGTCGCCCAGCACCCGGCCGGCGCGGGCGGACCGGAGGCCGCCACACGCCACCGCGAGGATGAAGATCGTCGCTGCGCCGAACGCCGACAGCACCACCCAGCCCAACGCGAGCCACACCACGGCCTGAATGGATCCGAGGCGCACGTAGGTGGCGCCTGTCATCAGGAAGGCCGGAACAAGCGCCAGTGCCACCATCCGTCCACAGGGAACGAGCCGCAGCATGAAGAGTTGTGCCCGCCCGATCGGCAGGCTTCGCAGCAAGGCCAGTTCGTCTTCGGGGTAGATGGTCCGATAGGCCGCCGCCAGCAGCATGGGAACGGCTGTCAGGAACAGGATCCCCACGAGCACCCGGCTCGTCACGTGCATGATGCCAGGTCCGGCGCGGCCGACAATCGCCGTGGAGAACGCAAGCCAGTCGCCAAGCGCCAGGTAGCCGATCAGCAGCATCACCGGCACCGACAGCACGGTGCCAACGAGCGCGTCCCATCGCGTTCCGCCGGCACGCAGCTCTCCCGTCAGGTTCCGCCATCGCGCGATCTGGTGGTATGCCAGGGCGTTCACGCGAGGTCGCTCTCTTCGGTTCCGCGCTGGGTCACGCGCACGAAGACGTCTTCCAGATCCTCCTGCTCTCGTCGGCGGAGCTCGGCGAGCGAGCCGACGGCCACGAGGCGCCCGCGGTCGAGAATCCCGACCCGGTCGCACACCGCCTGAGCGATCTGCAGCACGTGCGTCGTCAGAAACACGGTGGTGCCGGCGTCGCGGAGGGAAACGAGCAGTGCGCGCGCGTCGCGCGAGGCGTGCGGGTCCAGGCCCGAGGTGGGCTCGTCAAGAATGAGCACCTTCGGCCGATGCAGGATGGCCGCGCCCAGGCCGAGCTTCTTCTTCATCCCCATCGAGTAGGTCAGGATGGCGGAGTCGGCTGCATCCTCGAGGTGGAAGAACGCCATGAGTTCCGTGATTCGCGCCTCGAGCGGAGCGGAGGGCATCTCGCGGATGTTCCCGACGAAACGCAGGAACTGCCGGCCAGTCAAGCCGCCGTAGAAAAACGGCGTGTCAGGCATCAGGCCGAGGCGCCGTTTCGCGCCGAGCGGGTCCGCCTGCACGTCGATGCCATCGAGGAGCACGCGGCCCGAGGTGGGACGGACCAGCGTCGTCGCGATCTTGATGGCGGTCGTCTTGCCTGCGCCATTCGGCCCGAGGAGCCCGAAGATCTCGCCGGGCAACACCTCGAGGCTCAGATCGCGCAGCGCGACAAGGTCGCCGTAGCGGTGATGGACGTTCTGAAAGTTGAGCATCGCGGGCCTGGCTGTTTTCGCCTGACGCACCGCTGGCTGAAAACAAGACTGTACCCGAAGGTGGCCCTTCGACGAAAACAGATCCTGGCCTGGAGATCGGCACGACGAGGATTGCCGGAGCGGCGGGTTACTTCTTGTTCCAGAACGCCGGATCGGTCTTCTTCGTCTCGTCCGACACATAGCTCATGGCCGGATCGAGCCGGTAGCGGTTCGTCGTGCTGCTGACGAGGTCGTCGGTGAGGTACTTCTGGAGCACGGCGAGTTCTTCCGGCGTGGCGCCCTTGCCGATCGCGCTGCCGTCAGCCGCCATGGCGTCGAACTGCCCGAACGCCTGGACCGACGAGAAGATGATGTAGGTCGGGCCGGGCATCCCCGCGGACACGGAGTAGATGCGCCAGGTGAGATTGGGCGCCACGCGGCCGGCGACCGTCTTGTACACCGCGATCATGTCGGCGAATTGCTTCTCGTGTCCGGGACGCAGCCGCAACGTCGAGATCCTCCAGAATCGGGCGCGATTGAGGTCCGGGTAGGTCCCCTGACTCAACGCCGGCATGGCCGTCGCCTCAATCTGGTCGCTTCCGTCCAGGTGTTCTCCATCGGCCGCCCAGAGCCGGTCGAGATCGGCCGTGAGCTGCGGATTCGCCGCTTCGCTCTCCATGGTCTTGCCCCATGCGGCATAGGAGTCGCGTGGGCTGAGAAACCAGACTTCGGCGGATCCGGTTATGGAAACCAAGGCCAGGTAGTAGTCGGGCGACTTGGCCTGCGCGTAAGCGGCCGGCCAGCCGACCTCGGTCTTCACATGGGCGGCGTCGTGCCCGGTCTTGATGCGTTCGCGGGTAATCGTGAGGAGCTTCGGCTGTGTGGTGGGCAACGACTGCGCGACAAGCGCGGCACCGCCGGCGGCGAGCAACGCAAGCGCGCAGAGCGAGCGCCAGAATCGTACGGACATGGGGCCTCCTGCAAGTTTACGAGTTGTTCCGGTGGCGCGATGGTAGTCGAACCCCGGCCGCCAGTCAAACAGGCGTATCGCGCCATGAGTTCGACGTGGGGTCAGACCCCAAGACACAACATTGTTCGGATTTTCGGATCCAGTTCCCTGGAGAATGCTGTGTCTTGGGGTCTGACCCCACCTTCGTTCTCTCATCTCGCGTGCGAATCGTCGCTGAGAACGCCGAGCATCCCCGAGCATCCGGTTGACCTCACAAGGCCTGGGTAGTGACCTCACAAGGCCTGGGTAGTACGGTTGGCCCGAGGCGATGAATCTCGGTCCGCCTGACAACGTTGTAGAAAGAGACCAACGATGCCCACATCGCTCGACCCCATCCGCCCGATAGCACTGGCTGAGATTCAGGAAGCGCGTCAGCGAGCGGCCGCGTTTTCCGCGGAGTCTCCATCTACCGTTGATGCTTCAGTGTGGCTGCCGTGTCTCGCGAGGCCCGCTGCACGTAGTCGTTTCCATCGGATCCAGCCTTCTCTATGGCGGGAAGCACGGCGGCAGCCCTGGGTCCGATGTTCTGAAACGCATTTGCCGCCTGCAGGCGAATCTAGGGACTCTTGTCTGTGAGAAGCAGATCCTGCAGCACGGCCAGTCCTTCTTTTCGCCGGCCGGTGTAGCAGACAGCTTCGGCTGCCGCGACCCGGACCGGTTCTGAGTGATCACTCACGCCCAGGATCAGAGCATCCGCCGCCCTGGCGGCCCTCTCCCGCAACATCACGCAGCCCAAAGCCGTCCAATATCGGATGCACGCATCGCCGGGTGGTCGATGAATGACCAAGATTAAGCCACGCTTGACACTTGGGCGTCTATTCGTCAAGTATGACGACATGCAAGCGAGACCATTCTGGCTGGACGAGATCGCTCGGCTCTGGGAGCAGAAGTCGATTGTGTGGCTCTCGGGCGTGCGGCGGGTAGGCAAGACGTCCCTGTGCCGCCAGATCCCCAACGGGCACTATTTCAACTGCGACCTGCCTTCCGTGCAGCGACAACTGGCCGATCCTGAGATGTTCTTTGCTCAGCATCGCGCCGACGCGCCGCTGCTGCTGGACGAGGTCCATCGCATCGCCGATCCGGCCCTCGCGTTGAAGATCGCCGCGGATGAGCATCCCGGGCTGCGCATCCTCGCCACGGGCTCGTCCACACTCCAGGCCACCGGCAAGTTCAGGGACAGTCTGACAGACCGCAAACGGTCATTGCGCCTGCCGCCGGTCCTCTGGCGTGAGTGTCTCTGGAGCTTCGACCAACCTGACTTCGACCGGCGGCTCTTGCACGGAGGGCTTCCGGGCGTCCTGCTGGCCGAGCGGCCCGATCCCGCATTTTTCGGTGACTGGATGGACGGCTTCTTCGCGCGCGACATCCAGGAACTGTTCGGGATCCGCAATCGCACGGGCTTCATGGCGCTCGTCAAGTTGGTCGCCCTGCGCAACGGCGGACTACTGGACGTGACGGACCTGGCCAAGGAGGCGGGGGTCAGCCGACCGACCGTCATGGCCCACCTGGATGCGATGGAGATTGCGCACGCGATCGTTCGGGTTCCTCCGTTTCATGGCGGCGGCCACCGGGAGATCGTGCGCCGCCCCCGCGTCTATGCGTTCGACACAGGCCTGGTGGCCCACGTTCGTGGTTGGACCACGATCCGCGAGGATGATCGCGGCCTGCTCTGGGAGAACCTCGTGCTGGACGAATTGCGGGCCGTCCACCCTCACGCGGCGATTCACTATTGGCGCGACAAGAGCCAACGCGAGATCGACTTCGTCGTCGAGCACTCCGAGGGTCGGGCGGATGCCATGGAAGCCAAGGTCAGCCCCGATGCCTTCGACCCCGATGCGCTGAAGGCGTTTCGTGCGCTGTACCCCCGCGGCGCCAATTACCTGGTGTGTCCCTTTGTCACTGAACCCTACACGCTCCGCAAGGGAGGGTTGGTCGTCACGGTCTGCGGCACGCCGGCATGAGCCGTGCGCATCAGCCTGTGATGAGTGCCTTGTGGTTGGCTCGTTTACACGTTTCGGCGCCAGGCTGCGATCCGTGCCGAAGGTCAGCTTCTTCGGTAACCGGAATTATGGCGCGATGATAGGCCCTCCGGTAACACTTGCTTTTGGCGTGACAAGGGCGCCCGCCCCCGAACGATGCCGCGCCCAAGCACAGCAAGGCGCCGCGAGGGGGCGCCAGACTCCATAGCCGGAGATGACGGGCCTCCGGCTATGGTTCTGCTCAACGCGCCTACTTAAGCGGCCGGCCGGGCGCGCCGGCAGGCACTTTTGCCAGGGCCGGCCCCGGCCATGTCCCCGTTGGGAAAAACCTCACCATCCATCCCAGGTTCGTGACGAACAGGTTCTGCTGCTCGCCAGCGCCCGTGCCGAACGCCAGGCTGGCCGGCGTGTCGAACAGTGCCGACGGGACCGGGCCCGGCGAACCGAGCACCGCGACGGTCTGCTGCTTTCGAGTGTGGGCCATGAGGCGGACGACGGCATTCCGGGTGA
>Ga0315273_10004304_pt1 | contig 17435 bp, 15 predicted proteins | sample YL17G02_0_MG_FD_205753 | JGI IMG/M metagenome (GOLD analysis project Ga0315273, IMG submission 205753) | Sediment microbial communities from Yellowstone Lake, YNP, Wyoming, USA - YL17G02_0 | ecosystem: Environmental > Aquatic > Freshwater > Lake > Sediment | place: USA: Wyoming | collected...
TTTTTTGCGAGCCTTCCCGTTCCCGGAGAGCCCGCAGCTGGTCCAGCCAAACTCCCCTCATCAAAAGGTGAAACCCATGCCAAAACCCATCCTCGCATCCGCCTCCGCCTCGCCGCACAGCACCGGGAAGGCTCGCCTCACCCGCTTCCCCTCCGGCGACCTGCTCATCCTGAAGGAAAAAGTTGCCGCCCTCGAAGGCTGGCGCGCCAGCACCGAAGCCGACCTGAAGGAGATCCGCGAGGTCATTCGCAGGTCAAACTGCTGATCAGCCTGTCGATCGGTGGGGGCGGGCTTTCGATCATCACCCTGATCATCACCATCAACCGCATGGTCAACCCTTGCGGCGGGAATTACCCAAAGCCGGGCAAGGGGAACTTTCCTCGCCAAACAGCGTCTTACCGGTGTACAATTCACCCAATCATCAAGGAGTAAGCCATGAAAACCCGATCCATCTTATTTTTCACCGTTTTGTTACTGGGCATAGGCCTCAGCGCCTGCGGCCCGTCCAATATCACCGTCCAACCCCAACCGCCCCAGCGCACCATCACCGTTACCGGCACGGGAATGGTCACCCTCACGCCCGATATCGCCTATATCAACATCGGCGTGCGCAACCAGGATGCCAGCGCCTCAATCGCACTGACCGACAACAATGCCAGCACTGCCGCAGTCATCGCTGCCATCAAGGATGCCGGCGTGGCTGCGAAGGACATCCAGACCACCAATTTCAGCATCTACCCGCAGCAGCAGTACGACAACAACGGCGTCATGACCGGGGTGATCTACGTGGTGGAGAACACCGTCTACGTGACCGTGCGCGACCTGACCGCCCTCGGCGGCATGATCGACGCCACCGTACGCGTGGGAGCGAACACCATCAACAGCATCTCCTTCGACCTGGCAGACAAGTCCGATGCACTCAGCCAGGCGCGTGCCGCTGCGGTCGCTGAAGCGCAGAAGCAAGCCGATGAACTCACCTCTGCGGCGGGCGTCAGCCTTGGCGAGGTGCAGACAATCTCCTACTACGACAGCAGTGCCCCGATGATGGTCGAGTATGGCCGTGGCGGTGGGATGTCCGCTGCTGATAGTGTACCCATGCAGGCTGGCTCGATGCAGATCTCCACCACGGTGACCATCGTCTACGAGATCAAGTAAGCGCCTCTTTTGTCACTTCAAACCGGCTTCCGATATGGAGGCCGGTTTTACGTTGGAGGCGGGTATAATCGCCTCAAACCCGAGGAGGCGTGCATGCTGAAAGTCGGTTACATTGGACTGGGGCTGATGGGCAAGTCCATCGCCCGCAACATTCTCAAAGCCGGATTCCCACTCACCATCCACAACCGCTCGTCTGCCGCGGTGGAAGAGCTGGCTGCTGAAGGCGCCCAGCCTGCCGCTACCCCAGCTGAAGTGGCGCAGCAGGTGGATGTGGTGTTCACCAACCTGCCCGATACGCCGGATGTGGAGAAGGTGGTGCAAGGGGACAATGGGATCGCCGCTGGAGCGCACAAGGGCCTCATCTGGGTGGATAATTCCACCATCAAACCGGTCGTTTCCCGGCGGCTGGCTGCCAAGCTGGCCGACAGGTCGGTGCAGGCGCTGGATGCCCCGGTCTCGGGCGGGGATATCGGGGCGCGCGAAGCCACGCTCGCCATCATGGTGGGCGGGCCGGCAGCCGTGCTCGAGAAGGTGAGACCGATCCTGGAGGCAATGGGCAAAACGATCACGCATGTCGGCGGGGCGGGAGCCGGGCAGGTGGCAAAGGCTGCCAACCAGATCATGGTGGCAGCCCAGATGGTGGCGATGGGAGAGTTGCTCATCTTCTCGCAGAAAGCCGGTGTGGATCCCCAGAAGGTGGTGGAGGCGATCAAAGGCGGCGCAGCGCAGTGCTGGACGCTGGATGTGAAACCACCGCGTCTGTTTGCCGGCAACCGTCAGCCAGGGTTCAAAGCCCGCATGATGGCCAAAGACTTGAATATCATCCTCGAGACAGCCCGAGAATACGGTATGCCGCTTCCCTCGACGACGGTGGATGCCCAGCTTTACAACGATATGCTTATGAACGGCTTAGGCGAGCTGGACAATTCCGCCGTGGTGGCGATGATCGAGGATATCAGCGGGACCAAATTGCAGGAATCGTAGCCGCGCCCCGGGCGCGACCCTTGAAAGACCTCCCCAAAAAGAGGCAAATATGATGAAGAAGAACTGGCCCTTCCTGCGCGATTATGTGCTCATCCTTGCCGGCGCGCTGGCTCAGGCGGTGGCGCTGCGGCTGTTCATGGTCCCTGCACAACTGGCAAGCGGCGGGGTCAGCGGCATTTCCCAGTTGATCCACCACTTCACCGGCTGGCCGATCGGCCTGATGGTCTTCATCGGCAATATTCCCCTCTTTTTGCTTGGCTGGCGGAGGCTTGGAGGGCGGCGCTTCGCAATGCGCACCCTGGCGGCAGTGACGGCGTATTCCATCTTTACCGAGGCGGTGATCTGGCTGCCATTTTTCCCAAAGAATGGGATCACCACCGACCTGGTGTTAAATTCTCTTTACGGGGCGGTGGTCAGCGGCATTGGCTACGGGCTGGTATACAGAGGGCAGGGTACAAGCGGGGGCACCGATATCCTGGCGCGCATCCTCAACCGCTGGAAGGGCGTCCCCATGACCCAGAGTTACCTGATGACAGATACGCTCGTGATCCTGGCGGCCGGATTCGTCTTTGGCTGGCAGAAGGCGTTATATGCCATCATCGTCCTGTACGTCTCCGGTTTGGTGGTGGATAGCACCCTGGAAGGGGCCGGCACCGTCCGCACTGCGCTGATCATCACCTCTAAGTGCGAGGAAATGGCCAGGCGCATCCTGGCTGAGATGGAGCGCGGCGTGACCATCCTGAACGGGACAGGCGCGTATACAGGTGAGAAGCGACCGGTGCTCTACTGCGTTGTGACCCGTTCGGAAGTGCAGCAGTTAAAAACCATCGCCCATGAAACCGATCCTCAAGCCTTCATTGTTATTGGCGCGGCACATGAGGCGCTGGGAGAGGGGTTCCAGTCGTTCAAGAAAACGTGATTGGACTAATAAGGCAAGAACAGACGGGCTGAACGCAAAACTATACTGTAAATCTGTTTTGGCTTTTCCCACAATCTTTTTTCGTTCAAGCGGTTAAGATTGGCTCTTAAAATTTCCCTGCGAAATTGCTGTATGGTGCATGAAGTTGAGGATAAACGCCGGATTTCGCCAAAAAATTCCGGATAGTCGTAGTAAATACTTCCCGATTGATAATATGGGTATACAAACAATAGACTGCTGACCAATTCACGTTCCTGGCTTGAATAAGCAGGCAGGTGCGGAAGTTGTGCCATGGCGTCTAAATCCTGCAGCACTTCAGCGATCAGGAGTTTGGATGCCATGACCCTCATCCGTTGAAGATAAGCCTGGCGAATATTATCTTCCAGACCCCATCCAGGGGGAAGATATTCGATGAGGGGTATTTCATGATACAACCTGCGGAAAAACATCTGGTCATATTTCAACCAGTTCTTATGGCGGAGCTCACTTTCGAAACGATCTCGTAAGCTTCCCCGCTGCCCTTTATGCTGCCGATAGTAGAATGTCGATCCTCCGCGAACTCGAACGCCTTCGAATTGGAATGCAATACGAACAACCATTTCATAATCCTGGGAGCGAATGAGCGCAGGGTCAAAATTGCCAACGTGGCGGTAACAGGCTGTACGCGCAAAGAATGCTGCTCCCCCCAGAAAATCCCCCTCCAGAAGGGGGATGAGAAAGCCTTTCTTTTTAAGATCCGGAATATTCGACTCGCCGATTACAGTTCCAATCCGACCATCCTCAATACGGGGTGCTGCCAAGAGGAATGTACCATAACTGAACCCATATTGATGATTCCCTTCGAGAGGCTCGACAAATCGCTCCAGTGCATCGGGGAGCGCCACATCATCATCATCGAATATCCAAACATAATCTCCTGAGACTTTTTCCATGCCTTTGTTTAATGCTACAGATTTGCCCGATTGGTAGGTCTCGATGTAATCAATAGCGCTCAAATAGGGAATCAGAATCTTACGCGTCTGATCCGAGGAGCCATCATTCACAACCACTACCTGAAAAGGTGGGAGAGTCTGCTGAAAAAGACTATCCAGGCATTCAGCCAGGTATTCAGCTCGATTAAATGTCGGAATAATGACGGTTATTTTGGGGGGCATTATGGGAAAGGGATCGACAACTAGCGTTCATATTGGATAATCACGCCCGCAACCAAGGCGATCTGCCCCAGGTGGTAGGCGACCATGTTCAACAGGCGTCCATTCTTCACAGGCCTGACGAACTTGTTCCAGGCAAGAAGAACATCTGAGGAAAAGAAGAGTGCCGCGCCCAGGCTCACCAGCGCGCACGCGGTTGGTTTCCAATCGGGGCGCAGGAAGGTGAGCAGGGCGGATAGCAGCATAAGCTCTATCACACCTCCATACACTGCCACCGGTCCCACCATCCGGCGCAGTCCACGGGCGCGAACACCGGCGAGGATGGGCTGCAGGAGGCGTCCTGAAGCAAGCGCCAGGAGGATTGCAATAAGGGTGGCCAACAGCGGTGAGTGCCCCCCAAGGGGTATATTGAGACCGACGATATAGGCTCCCTGCGCCAGGAGGAAAGCCCCCAGACCCGCCAGGAACCAACGGTTGGAGTTGCGCTGATAGGATATCAGCAGGAGAATATCTCCCACCAGTGAAAACAGGATGCCCAGCCCGAAGTAAACCAGCACACGGTTACTGAAACCGGCTGCCAGCGCCAGGGTTACGAATAGGAGTGCCATAGTGGCTGGCTTGGCGAAAGTCTCGATCCTTTTCCAGCCCCTGGCAACAGCCGCCCAGTTAATGATGGCGAAGGTCAGTGTGGAGATGAACACAAGCACAGTCCACATGGTTTGCCCTGCGGTGCTCATTTCTTGAGTTTGTACCCGAAACGGCGCAAAGCCTGCTCATCATCACGCCAATTCTTCGAGACCTTAAGCCGTAGTTCGAGAAAGACCTTGCGACCGCTCATGCTCTCGATCTCCTTGCGGGCGGCTGAGCCGATCTTCTTCAGCATCGATCCGCCTTCTCCGATGACGATACCCTTTTGCGAATCGCGTTCGACGAACAGCGTGGCAGAGATGAAAGCGCCTGTTTCGCCGCGCTCGGTGAACTCGTCGATGCGCACTGCCAGGCCATGCGGAACCTCGTCACGCAGGAAGATGAGCGCGGCCTCGCGGATCAACTCGGCGGCGATCTCACGCTCATACAGGTCGGTCAGTTGCTCCTCGGGATACTCCGCCGGACGCACCGGCAGGCGGGCAACCAGCCCGGCGATCAGTTCGTCCAAACCGAGGCGGGCCGTGGCAGAAAAGGAAAAAGCAGGGACCTGCTCCGCGTCCACGGCGAGGGCAGGGGTGAGGAGCATCTGGTAGGCACGACGGCGCGGCTCCAATGCATCCGCAGGGAGCAGGTCCGCCTTGTTGAGACCCAGCACGAGGGCTGGTCTGGGGCGCAACCCGGAAAGCAGGCTGGCAATGAGGCGATCGTTCTCATCGGGCTCCTGGCTGAGGTCCACCAGGAAAAGGATGACATCCACGCCCTGGAGGGCTTCCCTGGCTTCCTGGTTGAAGAACCGTCCCAGTTTATGGCGCGGAGTATGCATGCCTGGTGTATCTACAAAGACGAGCTGGGCATGGGGGGATGTCAGGATGCCAAGCTGGCGGCGGCGGGTGGTTTGCGGACGCGGGGAGACGGCGGCAATCTTCTGTCCAAGCAGGGTGTTCACCAGTGTGGACTTGCCCACGTTCGGTTTGCCGAGGATGGCGATAAAACCGGAGCGGAAATCAGTCATGATTGTCTTCTTGTCTGTGGTGCTCTCCAGGCTGGGGATGTTTTGGTGATCATCCGGGCTCGGATGCAATTGGAGGCATGATCCTGGATGGACAGGCAAGGATCATTTTTGGATTCTAAGATTTACAACCAGGATGCTGGCGATGATGAGCAGGGAGCCGAACAACAACTGCCAGGATAATACTTCCCCGAGAAAGAGAACACCCAGGATCACACCGCCCAGGGGGAAAAGGTAACTGACCAGGGTAGTCCGTGTGGGTCCGATCTCATGCAGCAGGTAATACCACAGGAAGAGCGCTACGCCAGACCCAAGCACACCCAGCCATGCCAGAGCCACCCAGGTGATGGGCAGGGAGGGCAGGTGTACCGGGCGTTCAACCAACGGGATGGTTACCCACATGAATGCGCTTGCGGTGAGAAGCGGTGCCGTGCCGCGCACCAGGCCGGGGACATGCTCCGTCTTGAGCCGGGCGAAGACCGTGCTGCCGGCATAAAAAAGTGAAGCGACGAGAACCGCTGCCTGCCCGAGGATGGAATTGTGCCCACCCGGCTGCAAGTCCTTGCTGAGCAGTAGGACCACTCCGCCGAATCCCGCCAGCAGGCCGATGATCTTGCGGGCGGTCATGCGGTCATCGTGCAGGTAGTAATGGGCAAGCAGGATGGTGAAGAGCGGCGTGCTGGCGTTCAGGATGGATGCCACCGCTGAGTCGATGGTCTTCTCACCCCAGGATATGAGCACAAAGGGGACGGCAACACTGGTGATCCCCAGGATGAAATAGGTGATCCAGGTGCGCAGGTCACGCGGCCAGGATGCATGCAGGATCACGGTTGCCAGGATGCCGGAAAGCGCACCGAGCACCACCCGGATGCCGACCAGTGTGAATGGACCCACCTCCCGTATGGCGATCTTGATCCACAGGAAGGAGGTACTCCAGAGCAGGCCGAGCAGGATAAAAGCAAACCATTGTTTTGGTTTCATCAGGTGGTGCGAGTCTATCATGAATCACAACCCATCCGGTCATGGATTCCTGCGCCTGATCAACCCGACCACCGGGATCGACGTTCTCATTACGACCATATTGGAATGCCATGAAACCCCACCATGCTTGCCTGGAATGGTCAGACCTCCGGAGGTCCATCCGGAGGTCTGGTTCGAACTGATTAACTTGAGGGAAAAGAAGTAGTTTACACTCTCTTGCCGCAGTGCGGGCAGACCTTCCATTCATCCTGCAGGGTCATGCCGCACTTCTTGCATGAGGTGGCTGATGCTGCCGGTAATTCCACGGGTGCTGCCACTTGTGCAGGTTTCTGCAAGCTTCTGATCAGCCAGACGATGCCCAGTACCAGCAGGGCCAGGAATCCTATCGAGAACAATCCGCCGATAAGCCCGCCCCAAGGCATTATGCCGTATCCCATCATACCGGGTCCGCGCATATGATATCCATATCCGCCGTAAGGCATCATCCCCGGGCCGCGAAGATCAAAACAGCGCCCGTCAAAGGCTTCAACGCGATAGGCATGGAAATTACCGCGCACCATGAGACCAACGCCCAACAGGACAGCCAGAACGACCAGCCCGAGGACGATACCAATTAACCATTTCCAACCTGTCTTCATAAGAGCATCTCCTTTTCTGTTTCTCCAATTATTCCCTTGGCGGAGGGACCGGCTTGGATATTGAACAAGAGTTGCCTGCCTTTTCAATCGCCCAAGACTTCCAGCCAAGGAATCCTCAGAGTCTATTCACATGCATGTTCAGTATAACCAATCATTATGAAGAAATGATTAACGCATTCACCTTGCGACCCGGATGCCCTGCGTGGATGAATGGAGATTTTTCGATCCTGGACAGCGGTGATGTTATACTAAAGCCATGCCACCGCTGATCGGTCTTTTTGGCGGTACTTTCGATCCGCCGCACATCGGGCACCTCATCCTTGCAGATGAGGCGTATGCCCAACTTGGCCTGGACCGGCTGTTGTGGGTTTTGACCGCCAACCCGCCTCACAAGCAGGAAAAGTCGATCACCCCGCTCGAACACCGCCTGGAGATGGTCAAATTGGCCATCGCCGCGGATCACCGCTTCGAGCTTTCCAGGATTGAAATCGACCGGCAACCCCCGCAATATGCGCTGGATACGGTGAGCACCCTTGCCAGGCAGAACCCTGGGATGGACCTGACCTATCTCATGGGCGGCGACTCGCTGAGCGAACTTCCCACCTGGCACAAGCCCACCCGCCTGGTGGCCGCCCTCCATTCCATCGGCGTGATGCGCAGACCGGGTGACCGGGTGGACCTGCCCGCGCTCGAAAAGATCATCCCCGGGCTGACAGCTAAAGTACGTTACCTGGATATTCCATTAATCGACATCGCCGCTCATGAGATCCGCCTGCGCGCCGAACAAGGGCGCCCCTTCCGATATTTTCTTCTCCCGGCAGTCTTCGAGTACATCCTGGAGCACAACCTGTATTGTCGAATCAAATAAAAAGTTAAGTACATACATATTAATGTGCTTGCCTCTCGGGCGACTTTATGCTAGACTTTATTCATATTCGCGGAGGATGATTTATGTCCGAAAAGATACTGATCATCGACGATGATATTGATACCCTGAAACTCGTGGGCATGATGCTGCAGAAACAGGGTTACCAGATCATCGCGGCTGCCAATGGAGAGCAGGGGCTGACGCAGGCTGAAGCGGAGAATCCCGACATCATCCTTCTGGACGTGATGATGCCTGAAATGGATGGTTACGAAGTTGCCAAGCGCCTGCGCGCCAACGCCCTCACGGCCAATACCCCCATCCTGATGTTCACAGCCAAGACGCAGCTGGATGACAAGGTTACAGGTTTCGAATCCGGCGCGGATGATTACCTGACCAAGCCCACCCACCCGACCGAATTATCCGCCCACGTGAAAGCCCTGCTGGCACGGTCCGGCAAGGGGAAGATCGGCACCTCTCCGCTGGCAGCCGAGAAACGTGCCATGACGATCGGCGTGCTCGCACCGCGAGGCGGGCAAGGGGTGACTACAGTTGCAGTAAACCTGGGGGATGCGCTGCGCATCGCCTCCAATGGGGATGTCATCGTGGCGGAGTTGCGCCCGGGCAGGGGTACGCTTGGTCCCGACATGGGCGAGGATAATCCCAAGGTGCTCTCCGAGATCCTTACCACAACCCTTTCTGAACTCACCCGACAGAAGATCCAGGATAAACTCTATACCCATAAGACCGGGCTGCGACTCCTGTTTGGCTCGGTCCAGGCAAGAGATGGGCTTTTACCGAACGCCCCGGAACTAATGGAGGCGCTGGTCAACCGGATGAGCTTCCTGACCCAGTACCTGGTGCTCGATCTGGGAGCCGGTCTCACCCCAATGACGCAGAAATTGCTTCCAGTTTGCAATTTCATCATTGTGCTGGTGGAACCTGTGACCAACACGGTGATCCATTCCAAGGCGCTCATCACCGACCTGGCCGACCTGACCGGCAGCAAGGGGAACATCCACGCAATCGTGGTCAACCGCATCCGCACGGATACCCAGCTCAGCATGGCCCAGATGGAGGAGATGCTCGGTCAGACCCCGCTGATCGCCATCACGCCCTCGCCCGAATTGCATTTCTCTGCCAATCGCATGAAGACCACGGCGGTATCCATCCGTCCCGATAGCCTGACCGCCCAGCAATTCTCCAAGCTGGCTGAAGCCATCCTGGAATATGAAAAGCAAAAGGGCCACGATTGACCCTGTAAATTCCTTCCTGAATTAAATTAAGGGGGGGGTATGAATACCGGGCAAGTGAACTGGCGTCCGATAATGGCTCAGTTGCAACAGTCTTAACGCGCTCCGCGCCTCCCGAATTGCCGCTCGAGGGTCTCAACCGATAAATGGATCATCGTCGGTCTGCCGTGCGGGCAGGTGCGCGGCGAGGCACACGCCTCCAGATCAATCAGCAGGGCACGCTGCTCGTCGAGTGTGAGCACCTGCCCCGCCCTTACTGCCAGGCGCTTGCAGACCCGCCCGGCGATCCGGGCTTCGATCTCGTTTTGCAGCGGGGTTTCATCCTCTTCGAAATCTTCCACGAGAGCGCGCAGGGCTGCGGCAGGGTCCGAGTTGGCGAACAGGTTGGGAACCACCCGCACCTGATAACTGTTCTGTCCAAACGGTTCAATGTGGAAACCAAAGTGCTGCAAAACAGGCAACTGACCTTCGAGCATTCTGGCGCTGGAGGCTGACATTTCCACCAACACCGGGGTGAGCAATGCCTGTGAAGGGATGGCTTTCAGCTCATGCTGAGCCATCAACTTTTCAAAAAGCACGCGCTCATGGGCGGCATGCTGGTCGATCAGGTAGAGCCCGTCTGGACCTTCAGCGACCAGATAGGTGGCGCCAACCTGACCGATCAGGCGAAGGAGAGGCACATTGTCAAACGCGGCTTGCGGTGGCACCGGGACTGCTGTCTGTCCTAATTCTCCTTGCTGAGTCTCGGGTCGAGACTGCCCACCATGCGCCAGGCTCCAGGATGGATCAACCTGCCGCGGCTGGGAAGCGGGATGTCCCCATAAATTCTGCAGGGTTGCTTGCGGCACCGGACCATATGCCAGCAATGCCCGGCGGATGGAACGCTGCATGAAACTGAAAACCTTATCCGGATTCCTGAACCTGACTTCCGCTTTGGCCGGGTGGACATTGACATCCACCTCGTCAGGCGGCACCTCCACAAATACCACTGCAAGAGGATATCGTCCCACCATCAGCAGGGTATGATACGCATTGAGCAACGCGGCATTCAAAGGAGTATCCTGCACCCAGCGACCATTGACAAAGAAGGTGATCTCCTTGCGGTTGGAGCGCGTCAGGGCAGTGGGGCTGATAAAACCGGATAATTTCAGACTCTCTTCCTGGGCCATCACTGGCAGCATTTGCCGGGCGGTTTCCACCCCGTAAATGGAGGCCAGGATCGCTCGCTGGTCACCATCCCCGGCGGTGTGAAGCAGGGTGGAATTCCCTTCTATAACCTTGAAGCGCACCTGCGGGTAAGCGAGTGCATAACGGTTCAACAATGCATCGATCACCCGCCTTTCAGTGGCATCCTGTTTAAGGAATTTGAGCCGTGCCGGGATATTGTAGAACAGGTCTTCCACACTCACCATTGTCCCCACCGGCGAACCAACCTCTTCCACCCTGCCGATGATACCCCCTTCCACGCGCAGCCGCCTTCCGGAAGACGAACCGGATGTCCGCGAGGTGATGGTCAGACGTGAAACCGAGCCGATGGAGGCCAGCGCCTCGCCCCGGAAACCCAGGGTGGAAATATGGAACAGATCTTCTGCGAATTCCAGTTTGGAGGTTGCATGCCGTTCAACAGCCAGCAGCAGTTCATCAGGCGGTATGCCAGCGCCGTCATCCGCCACCTGGATCAGTGTCCTCCCGGCCGAGGCAATCGTTACGTCCATGGATTTCGCCCCTGCATCGAGGGCGTTTTCCATTAATTCCTTGACCACTGAAGCCGGACGTTCCACCACCTCTCCGGCAGCGATCTGCGAGGCAACTTCGGGTTGCAGAACACGAATGGGCATGCCTAATTCTACTGCAAAAATGATCCATGCTTCTCATGGGTAGAATGCAGGTGGATGTACCAGTGCCGGGTGAGCCTCAACCTTCCAAATGGTTGGCATTCCGCATATCTTAGCGGGATATAATACCTGCATGCGCATCAACACCATTTTTTTTGACCTCGACGAGACCCTTTACCCGGCTTCGAGCGGCTTGTGGGCAGTGATTGGCGAGCGGATCAACACCTACCTGCACGAGCGGATGGGGATTCCAGCAGATGAAACTCAAGCACTGCGCGAGCGTTTCTTCCGCGAGTACGGGACTACGCTGCGCGGCTTGCAGGTGAATTTCAAGGTGAACACGGATGATTACCTGGCTTTCGTCCACGATGTGCCGCTGGATCATTATCTTCGCCCGGATCCGGAGTTGCGAAAGATCATCTCCGCCCTGCCAGCCCGTAAATTCATTTTCACGAACTCCGATCGGGCTCATGCCGGACGGGTGCTGGAGGTGCTGGGTCTCCAGGGGATTTTTGATGGCATACTGGATGTGCACACGCTGGCACCCTATTGCAAGCCGATGCGGGAATCATTTGAAATGGCCCTTCAAGCCGCTGGTTCCCCCGATTGGCAAGACTGCGCATTGCTCGACGACCAGGCGCGCATCACGCAGGCGGCCAGAAGTCTGGGCATGTACACGGTTCTGGTGGGAAAACCTTTGACCGATGGGAAAGCAGATGCTGCACTTGACAAATGGGCAGACCTTCCGGCACTGCTCGAGGCGCGAATCTAATGCTTTTCCAACAACGGACTGATAGAATTTCAGGGTCGATTTATTCATCCTGGAGATGAATGATCGGATAGATCTCCCGCTTACCATGGCAGACATGAATTCATTTTGCTTTAATCCAGAGATGTTATAGTCACGTGCGATTCAATTGGAGACACTTATGCAGAATAAAAACTTGCGCTCATTCTTGATCGCCCTGGTGGCGATCGTCCTGGTGGTCTGTGCCTTTGGTGGCGGCTTTGTTGCCGGAAACTTCATCCCAGCGCTTAAACCCGTCCCCGTACCCACCCTGCCAACACCTGTCGAGGTGAACCAGGGAGGCACACCCACTGACCTGCAATCGCAGTTTTCAGCATTCTGGCAGGCATGGGACCTTGTCCACCAGAATTATGTCGACCAGCCGGTCGATGATACCAAACTTGTCCAGGGTGCAATCCGCGGAATGATGGATGCCCTGGGCGATCCGCATTCCGGCTACTGGACACCTCAGGAAACCACGGATGCCAACCAGTCAATGCAGGGCGAATATGACGGCATTGGCGCGTACGTGGATACAAGGGGCGACTATCTGACCATCACCAAGCCGATAATTGGCTATCCTGCCGAACAGGCAGGCATACAGATCGGCGACCAGATCATCGCCGTTGACGGACAGGATGTGACCGGTATGGATCCCGACCTGGTAAGAATGACCAAGGTGATGGGTCCTGCTGGAACCGAGGTGCAATTGACGATTCGCCGTCCCGGCGTGGATCAGCCGCTGGAATTCACCCTGACGCGTGCCCATATCGTCATCCCCAGCGTGATAAGCAAAATGCTCGACAATCACATCGCTTATATCCAGATCACTGTCTTTGGCAATTCAACCGCCAGCGACTTCCACGAGCAATTGAGCCAGTTGATGGCTCAAAATCCGGCTGGCCTTATTTTGGACCTGCGTGATAATGGAGGCGGCTACCTTGACACCGGTATCGCGGTCGCTTCGGAATTTATTGACCACGGCGTGATCGTCACCGAACAATACGGTGACGGCACGAAAGACCCGCATAACGCCTTACCGGATGGCATGGCAACCACCATTCCATTGGTTGTGCTTGTAAATGGGAATACAGCTTCAGCGTCTGAGATCGTCTCAGGAGCAATTCAGGATGACGGACGCGGCAAACTTGTCGGCGAACTCACCTACGGCAAGGGTTCTGTGCAGAACTGGCTGCCCCTTTCCGATGGCGGCACGGCGCGCATCACCATAGCTAAATGGCTCACCCCCAGCGGCCGAGCCATTGATAAGATCGGTCTGACACCGGACCTGGAGGTCAAGATGACCCAGGAAGATTACACCGCCGGGCGCGATCCGCAATTGGATGCGGCAGTGCAGTTGCTGCTGAATCCGCAACCGTAAGGTTATCGAATGATCATCATTGCCAGCCTGATTAATTTCATCAGGTTGGCGTGAAGAAAGGATGACAAGAGTGTTTTATAACTCGCAATACCTGCTCTTCATGGTGCCGGCTTTTCTGCTGATGCTGATTACCTCCTGGTATGTCAAATCTGCTTACAAGAAATGGGGCCGCGTGCCGGCACGCAGCCAGTTGACCGGTTCTGAAGCCGCTCAGCGTTTGATCGCCCACAGCGGCCTTTACGGGATCCAAATCCAGAATGTGGCTGGAAACCTGACCGATAATTATGACCCTCGCACCCGCATCCTGCACCTGTCGCAAGGAGTTGCCCAGACCGCATCCGTTGCCTCGCTGGCTGTGGCAGCCCATGAACTTGGCCATGCCCAGCAGGATGCAGAAGGCTACCTCCCGCTGCGCTTTCGTTCAGCCCTGGTACCAATGGTCAACATCGGATCCACCCTGGGATGGATCCTGGTGATGCTCGGGTTGTTCCTGAGTTATGCAGGCATGGCACTCGGTATTAATATTGCCTGGCTGGGAGTGGTCATCTTCGCGGGAGGTGCTGTCTTCGCCCTGGCTACCCTGCCGGTGGAACTCAATGCCTCCGGGCGCGCCAGGCGGTTGTTGACCGAGACCGGTATCATCTCCAGCCCCGACGAGCAGCGCGGGGTCAACGCGGTGCTCAATGCTGCGGCACTTACTTACGTGGCAGCCCTCGTCACTGCCGTGCTTCAGGTGCTCTATTATGCTTCCCTGATCGGAGGGCTTGGACGCCGACGCAGGTAATTCACCTGCATGGGTGGTCGTTGGGGAGCAAAAATCCATTCCCGCCGGGCTCAGACCGGCGGGAATTTCCATTCCATTAATATCCAGTATAATTCTGGGATGCGGAGAATCGTCATCGTCATCGTACTTATCCTGGGCGTAGCACTCATCTTATTCAGTATTTCAGAACTTAAGAACATCAGCAACACCCTCCAGCACAGCAACTTGCGTTTCCTTGCGGTTGCTGTTTTGTTTGAATGTCTCTGGCTATACAATATCGCCATTTCTTACGGGGTAATATATCGACTGGTGGGTTTGCACGAAAGCAAGCGCCGACTGTTGCTGGTTTCCACTGCGGCCACATTTGTGAATGTCATTGCACCGTCGGCAGGCATTGGTGGCATGGCAGTATTCATTGCTGACGCCAAACGACGGAATCTATCCACCGGGCGTGTAACGGTGGTCGGGGTCTTGTTTGTTCTGTTCGATTACATTGCATTTCTTTGCGTTCTGGCTCTTGGATGGGTGGTTCTCATCCGTAGAAATAATTTGAATGCCGGGGAGATCACGGCCTCCCTGATCCTGCTGGGATTGGCGATCGGTTTCATGGTGCTGTTCTACCTGGGCTATCGCTCGGCAGACGCATTGGGGAATGCCCTGGCATGGATGGCAGGCGTGATCAACCGTATCGCTCGCCCGTTCATCCACCGTGAATATTTAAGCGCCGCGCGCGCTCACGAATTCGCCACAGAAATGGAGGAAGGTGTCTCCACCTTGCGCGGCCGCAAAAAGAACCTGATCTGGCCATTCCTGTTCGCGTTGAACAGCAAAGCCCTGCTCATCTGCGTGCTGGCTTTCACCTTCCTGGCATTTGGGACTCCGTTCACCGTTGGCACCCTGGTGGGTGGGTTCAGCATAGGCTACCTGTTCCTGATCGTCTCTCCAACCCCCTCCGGGCTGGGTGTGGTGGAAGGAGCCATGACTGTGGCGCTGAACACATTGCGGGTCAACCTCAGTGCGGCGGTTTTGATCACCCTGGCATACCGCGCTCTCACCTTCTGGTTCCCTCTGGCAGTGGGGGGTGTGGCATTCCGTTTACTGCAGGATAAGCCAAAGGGTCAACCAGCCACACTGGACAAGCAGGAATAATCGGGTCTGCGGAATAAAGAATCGACCGAGGGCTGAAGCCTTCGGTCGATTGATTTTCCCGGGAGATCAATTCCCATTACTCATATCTCAATCTCCCACCACCTGTTACTTTCTCGCCAGGCGGGTATAATCTTTTCCAGCCATGTCCATCGAAGGATTGCTCTCCCGTTGGAAAACCGACCCGCAAACCGCTCCAAACATTCCGGTCTGGCGGACGAGTCCGGCGCGCCAAGCTGACCTGCGAGCCTTCCCCGCAGATCTGCCAGAGGTGCTTGCATCGGGGTTGGTTGGGCGCGGCATCCAATCGCTCTACAGTCACCAGGCACAAGCCTGGGAGGCATTCCGTCGCGGGGAGAATATTGTCATTGCCACCGGCACTGCCAGCGGCAAGACGCTGGCTTACAACCTGCCTGTGCTCACAACCCTGGTCGAGCATCCCGAAGTGACCAGCCTGTATCTATTCCCCACCAAAGCCCTCAGCCAGGACCAGTTATCCCAGCTCGATCCATTTCAGGGTTCGGTAAGAAATATTAAAGCCGCCATCTATGATGGCGACACACCCGCCTCCCGACGCGCTGACATTCGCAAGCAAGCCAATCTCCTTTTCACCAATCCCGACATGCTCCATACAGGAATCCTGCCTCACCATACCAACTGGGCGTCCTTCTTCCGCAACCTGCGTTTCGTGGTCATCGACGAGTTGCATACCTACCGGGGTGTATTCGGATCGCATGTTGCGAATGTGATCCGCAGGCTCAAACGGGTGGCGGGTTTCTACGGGGCTGCCCCGCAGTTCATCCTGACCAGCGCCACCATCGGCAATCCGCAGGAATTGGCCGGCCGGTTGATAGAATCACCGGTCACCCTGGTGGACAAGGATGGGTCGGCCCGCGGTGAGCGACATTTTCTCATCTATAACCCGCCGGTGGTGGACCCGGCACTGGGAATCCGAAAAAGCGCCTCCCAGGAATCGGTGCGCCTGGCACAGGACCTGCTGGCGCAGGATGTGCAGACCGTCATTTTCACCCGCTCGAGGCGGTCAGTAGAAATCCTGCTTACCTACCTGCAAGAAGGAAATCCAGGAAATGAATTTGAGAACAACCACTCCAAAAGACGCCATTTGACGGCACCCATTCGCGGTTATCGCTCCGGTTACCTGCCTGCCCAGCGCCGGGAGATCGAAAAAGGACTGCGTGACGGAAGCATCCGCATGGTGGTGGCAACCAATGCCCTTGAACTGGGCATCGATATTGGTGGCCTGGAAGCCGCACTGCTCGTCGGGTATCCCGGCACGATCGCCTCCACCTGGCAGCAGGCAGGCCGGGCGGGTCGTGGAGACGGGTCAGCAGCGGCGGTTTTCATCGCCACAGCCAATCCGCTCGACCAGTTCCTCGCCCACCATCCTGATTATTTCTTCGCCCGCTCGCCCGAGCAGGCGCTGGTGGACCCCGATCACCTGCTCATCCTGCTCAGCCACCTGCGCAGCGCAGCTTTCGAACTGCCTTTTCAGGCCCAGGAAGGTTTTGGCGACCTGCCTGCAGAAAAGCTCAAAGAATACCTGGATTTCCTGGTGAGCAGCCAGGATCTGCATCTCTCGGGTGACAAATACTTCTGGATGGCTGACGCTTACCCTGCTGCGGCAGTATCCCTGCGCTCCGCCTCGCCGGAGAATGTGCTGCTGCATGTGGAGGATGGGCAGGCGGCGCGCATCCTGGGCGAAGTGGACCTGGCTTCCGCCGCCTGGATGGTGCACCCGCGCGCCATCTACCTGCATGAAGGTCAGCAATATTTCGTCCAGGACCTCAACCTATCGCGCAACACCGCCACCCTCATCCCGGTGGCGCTCGACTACTTCACCGAGCCTTTGCGTCAGACCACAGTGAGCCTGCTGGCAACCCTGGATCAGGCTCCCTGTAC
>Ga0315273_10004305_pt1 | contig 17429 bp, 13 predicted proteins | sample YL17G02_0_MG_FD_205753 | JGI IMG/M metagenome (GOLD analysis project Ga0315273, IMG submission 205753) | Sediment microbial communities from Yellowstone Lake, YNP, Wyoming, USA - YL17G02_0 | ecosystem: Environmental > Aquatic > Freshwater > Lake > Sediment | place: USA: Wyoming | collected...
TCAGTGCCCTCCCCCCCTCGCCAAAAACGGAGCTCCTGCCCTCGCCAGAGACGCCCTATCGCCAATCGCCCCGGTGTGCTATCATCTGCTCTTCGAGGGGAGCCCCAAGGTGGCGCAACTCTACTGCATCCTGGTTGAGCCGCGTAACGGGAGGATATTGCTGCGCTCTCGTGAGGGCGGCTGGGAGCTTCCGCGCTGCACCGTCCGCGAACCTGGCTCTGCCGATACCTGGGATACGAACGCCATTCGCGCGATCGTGACGGAAAACCTTGGTGTGGACGCGCATCCCATCTATGCAATGGAGGTGACCGCTTCGGACGAGCCCGCGCTGCTGGCCGCGTTCGGGCTCAGTGGCGACGAGACCCAGCCGGGGACCGGGTGGCAGTGGGTCAGCCCCCACGCGGTTGGCTCGCATCTCGCGGACGCATTCGAGCTCTCGCTGGTGGATGGTCACCTTGCCAGCCAGAAGGTCTGCGTTGGCAGCGGCATCGTGCCCTGGCTCCGAACCGGCTGGCTGCCCGAGGCGGAGACGTGGATTCGGGATCAACTGGATGCGCGTGGGGTCGCCCTCAGATCGCGGCCGGAGCCGGTGACGAGCCGGTTCGTCGGCCGGACGCTGCAGATGGAGACGAGTATCGGGCGCGTGTACTTCAAGGCGATCTCGCACGTGTGGTGCCGTGAGGTGGCGATCACCCTCGAGCTTTCCGCGTGGCAACCGCGGTACATCCCGGCGCCGCTCGCGGCCGATCCCGGCCGCGGGTGGATGCTGACCACTGAAGTCCAGGGGCCAACGCTCGCAGAGGTGGCCGATCTCGACGTGTGGGAGAAGGCGGTGCGTGTGTACGCCGGACTCCAGAAAGCTTCCATCCCGCCGATCGCAAGCGGATCGTGGAAGTCGCTCTTCGACTGGCGGCCCGAGGCCCTGCCGGCCGGCATCGACAGGTTCATGGCAGAGCTGGAGTGGCTCCAGGCCGGCTATGATGATCCGCTCTCGGAGAGCGAGGCCGATGTCCTCCGCCGCGGCGCGCCGCAGTTCAGGGACATGTGCCTGCGGGTGGCCGGTTCGGGGGTCCCGGCTGCGCTGGAACACCAGGACCTCCATCCCGGTAACGTGAGAATAGCCGACGGCACTCCCGTGTATCTTGACTGGGCGTGGAGCTCTGTCACGCATCCGTTCCTGTCGCTGAGCATATTCGTCCCGCCGGAACGATTGCCGAGTGCGCTGCCATCCGCTCACAAGAGACTGCTCAGTGCCTACTTCGAGGAGTGGCAGGACTACGGGACCGCGGCGGACCTGGAGGCGCTCTCTCGTCTCGTCCACGCCTGGAGCGTCGTGCAGTACGCGGTAACCGATGCGGAATGGATGAGGTCGTACCTGGAGAAACTGCCGCGCGGTCCATTCCCACGGAATTCGTACCTCGCATGGATTCTCAGGATGCGGCAGTACTACTGGGTCAAGTGCCTGAGGCGAATGCTGAGACTGATCGGCTCTTGCTGACTGCCGGGACCGACCCGGTGAGTCTCATCTCTGCTGCGCCAGCGCCGCGAACCTCCACCCGTTCACGTGCGCGAGCGGCGCGAGGTCGGCCGCCCTGATTCCCGGCGTCAGGGCGAGATGATGGGTGCCGCCGGCCTCGCTGTAGCGCTCGAGGAATCGCGGCAGGTCGCGGCTGGGCGGGATGATCCAGAAGTGCGGCATCGCCGGCAGTCCCGGCTCCAGTCCCGTCGCGTCAATCTCAACGTCCGCCGCGATCAGCGTCATGCTCTCGTGAGGCCCCGGCGCGAGGTTCACCAGCGCGGCGGGTCCCGGCTTCAGCGGGAAGACCAGCACCGCGGGGTTGTCTGCCGGGCCGTAGGCGTAATCCTTCTCGACGAGCTGCGGCCGGCCCTGCGCGAGCGCGGGATTACATTCACCCATGTGGCTCATGAAGACGCGCCCACCCTGCCAGTCCGGGCAGAACATTTCGGTGAACGTCGTCGGCCCGTAGCAGCGGTCCAGCGCCGCGACCAGGGATGCCGTGAGGACATCGCCCTCGCCCGCGTAGCCCAGACCTCGCGCCATCGCCTTGCTTGCCTCGAGGAACGGGACCGCTGGCGTGCCCAGGCTGCGGTCGAAGGAGGCGAAGTTGAAGGAGAACGCCTCGGCCCCTATCTCGGCCAGCGCGCGGCGCAGGCCGAGTCCGACGCGGTTGGACCGATCCCAGCAGACCTCAGGGCACGGGAAGCAGTCGAATGCCGCGCGATCGGCCTCGCGCTCCGCGGCGATATCTGCATCGGTGACCTTGGCTGTGCGGTCGGCGATGCGCGGGATGTCGAGCACCATCACGGTCGGGCCTACCACCTTCCGCAGCACCTCGTCCTCGACCGAGAAGTCACCCATGCCGGGGAAGGCGTCCCCGATCAGCGCCACCTGCAGATGGTGAAGCAGATGCCGCGCCTGGGCCGCCCGAGCCCAGAGCGCGATCCGCGCCGACGCCTCCTCATCGCCCAGCGGCCCCGCAATCACGTCGAACGTTCGCTGCTCTCTCAGCAAGACGCTCGCCAGGTCCTGCACGCCGTGTATCCCGTGATTCTCGAGCACGTCGTTGACCGCTGCCCCGGGGCCGAAGCTCGGCCGGGGCGTGGTGTCCCAGAGCAGCAGGGGGAGCCGCGAGTCAACCAGTGCCGGCGCGATTTCCAGCGATGGCGCGTAGGCGAGATGCAGGCACACGATCCCGTGTGCGCCCTGCTTCTCGGCCTCGGCCACCGCGTGTGTGGTCTGCGCGAGCGTGCGGCAGACCGGCAGCGTGACCGCCTCCACGCCGAGAGACCCAAGCGCAGCCTGCGCGCACGAGAGGAATCCCATCTGACGCGGCAGCAGGTCAGGCACGCTGCGGTCATAGAGCTCCAGGTAGACCGGGAGTATCGCGACCCGCGGTCTCTCTCGCGTTGTCATCACTTCACCCCTTCCTTCACCGCAGCGACCAGGCGCTGTGCGTTGTCCCAGAGGATCGCGTTCAGCTCGGTCTGGGTGAGCCCGGCGGCGTCCGCGCCGCGGATCAGCGCGCGCATGATTTCGTACGCGAAGAGGGTGCAGCGCACCTCGTACGCGCCCGACTCGGCGTGAACCGACCAGCGGTGTGGGCGCTTGGTGAAGAAGTGGCGCTGCCCGTTCACCGAGATCAGCTTGCCCTTCTCCTGCGCGATCGGCAGATCGAGGCCGAACATGACGCGTTCCCGGGGGAATACAGCGAGCGCGTAGGCGATGACTTCCTTGTCTTGCACCATGGCGCAGTCTGCCCACAGGTTCGGCAGGTCGGCGACCTCGCGCAGCTTCCCCATCGCCTCCGGGAAGTAGCTCCGGCCCAGGTGCGCGAGCACGAACCGCGCATGGGGCGCGGCCTGGCAGATGCGGCGCAGGCCCTCCACGTTCTTCGGGTCGTTCAGCCGCCCGGTTCGCGGGATGTGTGTCATCACGATCAGGCCGCGTTCGTCCGCCACTCGCAGCATCGCGGGCGAGATCATGTCGCCCAGCTCAATGCCGTCCAGGTCGTCCCCTGCCAGGAACCAGTATGGTTTGAAGCCCAGGTGCCCGGCCGCGAGCTGGCGCTGGAGCGCGCGCTCGTCCCACTCCGGGCGCGCGAACATGAGTGTATCGTAACCGCGAGCACGCGCGGACTCGGCAAGCCACTGGTTCTGCGCCTCGAAGTCGGTGCCCCGGTCTCCGAAGCCGAAGGCGAGTCCGCTGACCCTCTTGCCCGGAAGCAAGAGCTGATGAGCGGCGCGAAGCGTCTCCGGCGGGTAGTCTTCGACCACGCTGGGGACCGACGGGTCGGCGCTCTCCAGCGCTCGGTGCTCCTCGGCGCGCCAGGCGTGGCTGTGAACGTCGTAGACGCGCTCCGGCAGCCGGGGGGATAACTCCTGCTCCCAGACCTGCCGGTCTATGTCATCGTACTCGAAGGCTTGGCTCATCGCGCCTCATGACTCCAGCCGCCGAATCGCGTCCTTGTATCGCTGGTATGCGCCACTATAGATCCCGCGCCAGGCATCAACGGGCCTGTGCTCCTGCCAATCATCGGACTGCGGAATGTCGGGAAGGCCCAGGCACCGCGCCGCGAGGCAGGCCGCCCCGCGCAAGGCGGTATCCGCGGCCGTGTTCGTCCACACCGGCACGCCGAGCGCCGAAGCGAGGATGGCAGGGATGAGCGCGCTGTTCGCGGCCCCGCCGACCATGCGGAGAGACGCGATGTTGACGCCGCGCTCCTTCAGGTACTCACACGCCGCGCGGATGTCGAATACCACCCCCTCCATGGCCGCCCGCCAGAGGTGCGCGCGGGTGTGACCGAGCGACCAGCCCAGGATTGCGCCGCAGGCGCCGGTATCCCATGTCGGCATGGTGCGCCCGGCGAGGTGTGGGATGACGAGCAGTCCGTCGCTGCCCGGCGGCACGCTCGCGGCAGCCTGATTGATGCGCTGCCAGTCCGCCCGCTGCCCCGTCAACTCGAGGGTGCGGTCCAGCGTCGATCCGCCGCTTGAGGTGGAACCCAGCAGACCCCACAGGCCGCGCTGGACGTGGCGGGCCGGCCAGAACGAGCTTTCCCGGTCAACCACCGCGCGGTCTGTAATCAGCACGAGAACCCAGGCCGTCCCGGCGGAGAGCAGGATGTCGCCCGCGTTGACGCAGCCCGCTCCCAGCGCCGCCGCGTACTGATCGTGCGCAGGGACCGCGATCGCGATGCCTGGTCGCAGCCCCAGAGCGCGCGCCGCGCTCGGCAGCAACGCGCCTGCCATCTCGCCGGCGCGTTTCGTCTCCGCGAACGCTGACCGCGGGAGGTGCAGCCTCTCCAGGGCGGGCTGCGCGATGTCGCCAGTGCTCAGGTCGCAGAGGTTCGAGATCGCCAGGTTGGTGGGATCGCTCACCCAGTTGCCGGTCATGCGAAAGGTGAGGTAGTCGGGCACGTAACCGATGCGGTACCCGCCTGTGAACCACTCCGCCCTGTTCGCCTTCAACCAGGCGATGCCGGTGGGGGACATGTTCAGGTGCGCCAGGCCGGTGGCCGCGAAGTGTGCATCATCCGCCGCCAATGACTCGCGCGGCGCACGCTGGCGAGCGTCATTCCATCCCAGGGCGGGCCCTCGCGGGTGGCCGTTCTCATCGAAGACCGCCACGGTCGCGCCCTGGACCGAGAGGCCGATCGCCGCGATCCTCTCGCCGGCAACACCAGCAACTTCGACCGCTCGCCGAGCGGCGAGACGCGCTCCCCGCCACCACGACTCGGGCTCTTGCTCGGCCCAGCCCGGCTGTGGGGAATGGATCGGCTGCTTCGCGCGGCCTGCGCCGAGGCAGGCGCCATCCAGCCCAAAGACGGCCGCCTTGATCAGCGTCGTGCCCGCGTCGATCGCGAGCAGCAGGTCAGCGGGTCCCGGCACGATCGTACGCGTCCGCCATCAGATGCTGAAGCTGAACGCCAGCGCCCAGGTCAGGTTCGGCAGGACGGCCCTCGGCCGCCGCCGTGAGGAAGTTGTGAAGGCATGCCATATGCGCTCGCAGCCAGCCGATGCCGACCTTCCATGGCGGGAAGACCGCGGGCGCGGGATAGCTCTGGACCGTCTCGAGCGCGCGCCAGCCGCGCTCGGCGGCAGGTTGGGTCTGGTCATAGACCCACAGGAAGCTGGGCTCCATCAGGTTGAAGCGCAGCGCGCCCTTCGTGCCGTGAATCTCGAACCGCAGCTCATCAACGGCCCCCGTCGCCAGCTTGGTCGCCTCGACCTGCCCCGGCGCGCCATTCGCCGCGCGAACGGTCATCACGGCGCTGTCCTCTGCGGTGACTTTCACCCGCTCGTTCGGCGACTTCGCGCTGGCGCGCTCGGGGAAGGCGATGTAGGTGGTGCAATCGGTGATCGTGAGCCGCCCGATCAGGTGCTGGAGCAGGTCGAGGATATGGGAACCCAGGTCGAGGATCGCGCCCCCACCGCCCAGCTCCGCATCGAGCTTCCACCGCAGCGGCGCGTTCGGGTCAACGCTTCCGGCATGCAGGTAGGCGCCGCGGAACGAGAGCACGTCGCCGAGGAAGCCGGCCTCGAGAAGCTGCTTCGCGCGCATCGTCGCCGGGAAGAACCTGTTGTGCAGCGCCATCTGGTGCGTCACCTTCACTGAGGGAAGCGCGGCCGCGATCTCATCCGCCTCAGCGCGGGTCGTGCACAGCGGCTTGTCGCAGTAGACGTGTTTCCCCGCGGCCAGCGCGGCCAGGACCTGCTCGGTGTGGAACTTGTTCGGCGTGCAGATGTGGATGATGTCAATGTCAGGTCGCGCGATCAGCTCGCGCCAATCGGTGGTGGCGATCTCGAAGCCCAACGCGCGCCGCGCGGCCTCCGCGGTCTCGGGCCGAGAGGTGGCGACCCCGACAAGCCGCGTCCTGCACGGCACGGGATGGTAGAACAGGGGGAGGTTGACGTAGCCATAGGAATGGGTGCGGCCCATGAAGCCGAAGCCTATGATGCCAACGCCGAAGGTGCGCGTGTCTTTCATCGCTGCTCGACCTGCCAGGCGGGCTGACCGTCAGGTGTCGCTCGCACCATGACCGATGAGCCCTTCAGCTCCGTGGGCAGATCGTCCGGGAAACGCTTCATGCTGCGGAAATCGGGCACCGGAAGCGGCGCGCCCCTGCGAGCGATTGACTCCTGCGAGATCAGGCCCGGCATGGAGAAGTCCAGCGCCGCGTAGACGTCAATCTCCGGGCCGGCGCCGTCTCGGATCGCGGCCATGAAGTCGAGCACCTGTAGCAGGTCGCCGCCGCCGTGGCCGGCCTCCCTGGCCTGCTTCTCCCACTTCCGCCAATTCTCGGGGGTGAACTCCTCTGCGAGATCGGACAGCGGCCGCCAGGCGTTCGGGTCGTCGCCGCGATCCGCCAGCCACACCTTATCCACATCGCCGCAGCCGCGGGTGGCTTCGTAGCAGCCCTTCGTCCCCTGGAGCGAGTAGTAGGTCATGAGGTGAGGGCGGTTGGAGAGCATGTCCACGCGCACGCGCAGCAGGCCGCCGCGCTCGGTCTTGCACAGCATCATGCAGGTGTCCTCCTGCTCGTACTCCGCGCCCCGCGGATCGCGGTAGTGATGCCCGCTGCCCAGGCCGCTGACGGTGACGACGCGCTCGCCGAACCACCAGAGGAGCGGGCCGAGCGAGTGCGTGCCGTAGGTGACGCCGTTGAGGCCGGTCTGCCAGACGCGCCGCCAGCGCGTGATCTCGTTCAGCCCTTTGAGCTCGTGCAGGTACTCGCCCTCGCCGTAGTAGGGCGTCCCGAAAAGGCCCTGGCGCACCATCTCCCGCACGATGCCGACGGCTCTGAGGTAGCAGTAGTTCTCGGCCATCATGTAGATGGCGGAGGATGAGCGCGCCGCCTCCACCAGGCGCCAGGCCTGGGTGAGGTCAACGATGGCGGGCACCTCGGAGAGCACGTGGATGCCGCGCTCCAGCGCGGCCGCGGCCTGAGGGGCGTGAAAGAGCATGGGGGCGCCGATGACGGCGATATCCACGTCGCTGTCGAGAAAGGCCTCGTAGTCGGTGTAGCGCTTCTCGATGCCGAGGTCATCGCAGATCCGCTGAAGCGCCTCGGGGTTGATGTCGCACCCGGCGACGATCTCGACATCGGGTTGGGTGCGGAATGCCGCGGCGAAACCGCGCGCCCGCGGAAGCCCGACGAGTCCGACCTTCAGCATAGCGCCCTCCTCACACGTATCCGGATTCCCGCTCGACCTCCGCGATGGCTTCCTCGATGATCTCCAGGCCTTTGAGCGCCAACTCGGGCTGCATGATGATGGGCGGTGACATGCGCAGGATGTGCCCCGCGGGTATCCACGCCAGGCCCTTGCGGAAGGCCTTCTGGTAGACCAGCTTGCCGGCCTCCTCGAAGGGCTCCTTCGTGCCTCGATCCTTCACCAGCTCGATGCCGAGCAGACACCCCTTGCCGCGGACGTCGCCGATGATCGGATGGCGCTCCTGCATCTCCCGACAGCGCGCCATGAGGATCTCGCCGAGCATCGCCGCGTGTTCCAGCAGATTCTCTTCTTCGATCACCTCGATGGAGGCGAGCGCGGCCGCGCAGGCCATCGGGTTGCCGCCGTATGACGTGGACGCGCTGATCGCGTCCACCGCGTCGGCGTACTTCTCCCGCACCACCGTCGCGGTCACGGGAAAGCCGTTGCCGAGGCCCTTGCCCAGCGTCACTACATCAGGCACCACGCCCCAGTGCTCCATGCACAGCCACTTGCCGGTCCGGCCCATGGAGGTGAGCACTTCGTCCACCATTAGCAGGATGCCGCGCTCGTCGCAGAACGTGCGGAGCTTCGGGAAGAAGTCGTCGGGCGGAAACACCGAGCCCGCCCACCCCTGCACCGGCTCCAGCACGAAGGCCGCCACCTTGCCCGCCGTGCCCTCGCGGATGTACTGGTCGTAGTAGGTCAGATACGCGTCCGTGTCTATCGTGCCATCAGGCGCGGTCCAGTGCGGCCTGTAGGGGTACGGCCTCGGGAGCATGTGGAAACCCGGCGCGCGCACCGGCCCATCGCTCTGCTTGAACACCGCGCAGCTCACCGAGCCATAGGTCTTGCCGTGGAAATCGCGGAAACAGGAGAGGAACTCCCATTTCCCGGTCGCGGCACGGCAGAGCCGGAGCCCGGCCTCGACCGCGGTGGTGCCACTATCGTACAACTGCATCCCGCCCAGGTCGCCGGGGAGCACCTGCGCCAGCTTCTCGAGCAGGGCCAGCTTGACCGGCGTCGTGAAGTCATGGCAGTTCATCAACTGGTGGGCGTGCCTCGCCACCGCTTCGCTCACTTTGGGGTGGCAGTGGCCCAGGCTGGTCACGTAGATGCCGGAGGAGAAGTCGAGGTAGGTGTTCCCGTCCACATCGGTGAGCGTGACCCCGTGGCCTTTCTCGAAGACCACCGGGAACAGCTTCACCTGGCTGGAGTAGCCCTTCATGAACCGGGTGGCGCGGGCGTGCGTTTCCCGCGAGCGCGGGCCGGGGATCTCATCGCTCACGAGGTTGGGCACAGTGATCGGGTCCAGGTGCGCCCACGAAGCGACAGTCGTCATGCTCAGCTCCTTCGTGTACAGAGCCGCCGGCTCGGAAGCACGTGCCGTAGGCAGTCCATTGTCATTGCGAGCCGTGCCAGTTCCGACCGGAACCGGCACGCGCGTGGCAGTCTCGTCGTCCAAATCCAGCCGAGATGGCTACGTCGCCAGAGGCGACCGCCATGGCGGTCCCTAGGCATGAAGGCCGGGATGGCGGCCCACAGGGCCTAGCCACCCCCACGGTCGCGCTCCTGAAGGAGCGCCTCCCTCGGGGTGACAGCCAGGCCGGCTCACCTCCTCCGTCTACGTCAGCTCGAACTGCGCCGCGGCATCCCCGGCGCTGACACCATCCCTCACCACCGCGCACAGCGCTGACTGGAAGCGCTTGGGGTCGGCGACCTGGAGCGCGTTCCGGCCAAAGACCACGCCCCGCGCGCCGTCTCGCACCTCCCGCTCGGCAAGCTGGAGCGCCTCGAGCTGGGTCGGCGTCTTCGCTGCTCCCAGCGCCAGGATGGGGATCGGGCAGGCGGCGGTGACATCCCCGAAGCGGTGGGTGTAGAAGGTCTTGACCAGGTCCGCGCCAAGCTCGGCGATGATGCGCGCGCCCGAGTACACGTGGTCATGCATCTGCTCCGGCGTCAGCTCACTGCAGTGCGCGGGGAAGAACTCGCCGACCACCGGGACGCCCAGCCGGTGCGCCTGGTTGGCGAGGCCGCAGAAGACCTCGACGTTGCGCGCGTCGCGCTCCTCACTGCCGCTCCGGAGCGTAAGCGACAGCAGCACCAAGTCGGCCCCCCGCGCCACCGCATCCTCGATGCTAATCGCGGGGACGGTGGCGGCGTCATTATAGCCCCAATGGAATGCATACACCGATGACCAGTTCGCCCGCACCACCGCGAGCGGCCCGCCGCGCCGCGTGAAGATCCCGCCGCAGTGCGTGATCATGCCCGGGGAGAGCAGCACGCCGTCCACCTCCGGGTTGATCCCGTCGCGGAGCACCGACGGAAGATCGATCATGCCGGGGATCGGGCCGTCGAACTCGCCGTGATCGGCGGCGACGATCACGGCCCTGCCGCGAGAGAAGAGCCTGCTCAGTCGGATGTCTTTTCCGGTCATTGCGTGGTGTCCGTCCGGGGCTGCGGGTGATGCTCATGTCTACGTCGCCATGGTCCGCGTTCCTCTCGCGGCGCGCCCGCGTTGCGCAGGACAAGGTGTACGTCGCGGCTAAGACTGCCCGCGACCACCTTGTCGGTGAGGGAGAAGCCATGGCGACCAGAGCTTCGGGCACGGCGAGCAGGCGGCCCCCAGGGGCCGGCTCGACAATGCTGTTCGGCACATTCACGCCGCTGCGCGTGGAGGAGACAAGATCGGATGTCCGCGTCACCGGCACGACGTTCTCCTACGCGTTCTCGAAGGCGAACGGCCTCATCACCTCCGTTCGCGTTCTGGGGCGCGAGTGGCTGGCCGGGAGGCCGCTCCCCGACCTCTGGGCGACGCCCGAGGTAGACCCGCGAACGCGCCGGTGGGAAGCGGCCCAGGAGACGCGAGCCACAGTGCGCGTCGCGAAGGCGAGCGGGGAGCGAGTCGTCATCGCATCACAGGGACGGTACGGGTCTGGCAAGAGCGCGCTGCCGCTCCAGTACCGCGTCACATACACGATTGACCCCGATGGCGTCGTGCAGGTTGACGTCGAGCACCGCGCGACCGGTCGCGGCCTGCTGCGCTGGCTCGTGTTCTCTGCGGGAACGGTGCGCAAGGCCCTCGTTGACTTCTACTCGCACGTCGGCGACCTGGCCTTCAGCGAGGGCACTGGGGACTGGGTGACCGAGACGGTGCCGCATGAGGCCGGCGAGCGCCGGCTGTTGGGCGCGCGGTTCCTGCCCTGGCTCCAACTTGGCGATGACTCATCGGGGCTGGATCTGACGGTCGAGGACGCCGGGCGGATCTCGCACGGCTGGACCGATTCCGTGCCTGCCGCCGACCCGCTGGGGTTGGCGGGGCAGAGCTTCCTCCTCGAGCTGCGCCGCGGCGGCGTTTCGTGGGACTACTTCTCGATCCGCAATCTCCAGACGCCCATCCGCGCCGGCTGGCGGCGGTCCAACCGCTTCTGGCTCGCGCCCGTGCCCGGGAAGCGCTACGACCCCGCGCTTGGTGACCTCCGCGTCCGCTGGCTCGGCCCCCACCAGTTCCACCCGAACTTCGTCTACCCGACGGATGACGAGATCAACGCGCTCGCGCGGAGCGGGATCAACCTGGTGATCGGGGGGGCCAACTGGCGCTCCGGGCTCTATGCCAGGCCCGACAACGCGACCGAGACGCGCCGGGTGATCCGCGCCTGCCATCGCAACGGCATCCGCATCATCCCCTACATCACCTTCACCGACCTGGAGAACGATGTGCCCGAGTTTGCGACCCATGCCGAGGAGTGGCAGATCGAGCCGGTCGCGGAGTTCCGGCATCAGACCAATCTCATGTGCTATAGCGCGGAGGGCTGGCGCGAGTACTGGAAGCGGGATGTCGACACCATCCTCGAGCGCTTCGACTTCGACGGCCTCTACATTGACTTCTGGGTCGGCAAGATGGCCTGCCGGAATACCATGCACGGCTGCGGCATCAAGTACCCGCGCTTCACCCTCCCCGGCGTTCGCGACATGGCCTGGCACGCCTTCCGGCGCGTGAAAGCGCGGCCCGACCGCTTTATCCTCGCGAACACGAACCTGTTCGCAGGCGCGCTGATCAACAACCTGGTGGACATCCGACTCCCGGGCGAGTGGGCGAACATCGAGGAGACGCCGCCGGCGCTGATCCGCGGACACCTGAACTCGCGGCGGCTCGGCTGCAACTCGCTGCTCCTGCGCGGGCGCGTGCGCGACACCACGCTGCGGTCGGTGAGCTTCTCGCTCCGCTGCCAGAGCCCGATGGTGATGGGCCACGGCCGGCTCCCCGCGCCGGACGCGATGGGAGCAGAGCCCGAGGGGCTGCTCATGCGGTACGCCGACATACTTCGCTTCTTCGGCGTCCGTGATGGGCAGTGTCAGGGCGCGTGGGAGCAGGACGACGCGCTGGCGTGGACCGGCCGCAATGCCACCGCCTACTGGCGCCGGAGCGGTCGCGGCGCGATGCTCGTCCTCGCCAACCTGTCTCCCGAGGCCACAACCGGCAGGCTGCGCGTCGCGGCCCGCGCGCGACTCGGGATCTCGGCCGCCCGGCGGTACCTGCTCTACCTGCCCGCTCGGAACGAGCTGGTTAAGGATGAGCCAGTCGCGGGGAGCCGCGTCGGCTCATTCGCCCTCTCCCTGCGGCCGTACGAGCCGGCGCTGATCGCCATCCTGCCCGCGACGGGCGCGCCGCAGCCGCTGTGGGCGACGCTGTCCGACGGATTCGAGCAAGTGCGCTACGACCGTCGCGCGCGCCGTCTGACCCTCCTGGTCAGAGGCGCGCCGGGAGGGCGATCGAGAGTGACGGTATACACTGCCGGGGAGCCCGTGCAGTCCTGCCGGCAGGGCAGCAAGTCGCTCCGCGTGCGGACGCGCGGGCAGCTAGCGGTCTTCGAGGCGGCGACGAACGAGGTGGTGGAGTTGAGCCTGACAGGAGTGTAGGCCCCGTCATCATCCCGGGCCCACGCCCGGCGCAGGCGAGAGATCCCGTCGTCGAAGGGCGTTATCGTTCGCGCTGCTCGATATGACAGAGCGACCCGGCCTCGCGTCCTCCTCCGCCCGGGCGGGGTCTCCCTGGTTTGACACCGCACGAACGCCGGTGCCATAATGTCCGTCAGCAATCTTATCGCACAGGAACGCAGCAGGTGATCACCGCCCCCACTGATCCCAGGGTCGAGCTTGCCGGGAAGATCGCTCGGCTGAAGGAAGAGCGAGAAGCGGTCATCCTCGCCCACAACTACCAGCTAGGCGAGGTGCAGGACATCGCGGACTTTGTCGGCGATTCTCTCGAGCTCAGCCGCCGCGCAACTGAGGTCGAATCCGAGGTGATCGTTTTCTGCGGCGTCATGTTCATGGCCGAGACCGCGAAGATCCTGAACCCCGCGCGCACGGTGCTCATCCCCGACCCGCGCGCCGGCTGCCCGATGTGCGACATGGCCCCCGTCGAGATGGTGCGGAAGCGGAAGGCGGAGCTGCCGGGCATGCCGGTGGTCGCGTATGTCAACACCACCGCCGCGGTCAAAGCTGAGGCCGACATCTGCTGCACCTCGGCCAATGCCATCAAGATCGTGAACAGCCTGCCGGATACCCGCGTCCTCTTCCTGCCCGACCGGAACCTAGGCGCCTGGGTGCAGCGTCATACCGACAAAGAGGTGGTCCTGTGGGAGGGCTACTGCCCCACCCACCAGCGCATCCTCGCGCAGGACATCCTTCGCCTGAAGAAGGAGCATCCCCAGGCCGTCGTGGTGGTCCACCCCGAGTGCACGCCGGATGTGATTGACCTGGCGGACGAGGTGCTGAGCACGGGTCAGATGATCCGGCAGGCGCGGGAGTCGAGTGCATCCGAGGTGATCGTCGGCACCGAGCTCGGCCTCATCCACCGGCTGAAGATCGAGAACCCGGAGAAGACGTTCTACCCAGTGAGCTTCCTCACCACGTGCCCGAACATGAAGCGCATCACGCTCGAGAAAGTGCTCTGGTCACTGGAGGACATGAAGCACCCGGTCGAGGTGCCAATGGAGACCGCGGCCGCGGCGCGGCGGGCGATCGAGCGAATGTTGGCGGTGGCGTGATGGCTCCCGCGCTGCCGAACTGGGTGATAGAGGAGGTCGTCAGCCGCGCGCTGGCGGAGGACGTCGGCGCGGGCGACGTGACCACGCTTAGCACCGTCGGCGCGGGCGCGTCGTGCGAGGCAGAGATCATCGCCAAGGATGATGGCGTGATCGCGGGCCTCCCGGTGGCGGAGGCGGTGTTCATTGCGCTCGACCCCTACGTCACGTTTACCGCGGCCGTTGCGGACGGCAGCCGCGTTGCGCCTGGCGCCGTCGCGGCAAAGCTCAACGGACCCACGCGAGCGATCCTGACCGGCGAGCGCACCGCGCTCAACTTCCTGCAGCGGATGTCGGGCATCGCGAGTCTCACTGCGCGTTTCGTCGAGGCCGTTCGGGGGACGACGGCGCGCATCTGCGATACCCGGAAGACCGCTCCGGGGCTGCGCGCGCTTGACAAGTATGCGGTGCGCGCCGGCGGCGGGCATAACCACCGCATTGGCCTCTTCGACGGCATCCTCATCAAGGATAACCACATCCGGGCGGCGGGGGGCATACGCGGTGCAGTGGAACGAGCGCGAGAATCCGCACATCACTTGTTGGCGGTCGAGGTAGAGGCGCAGAGCATGGATCAGGTGGAGGAGGCGATCGCCGCCGGCGCCGATGTCATCATGCTTGACAACATGGGCCCGGACGAGGCGCGGCAGGCAGTGGCGCTGATCGGCGGGCGGTGCCGCACCGAGGTCTCGGGGAATGTGAGCCTGGAGACCGTTCGCGCCTACGCCGAGAGCGGCGTACATTACATCTCCGTCGGCGCGCTCACCCACTCCGCGCCGGCGCTCGACATCTCTCTCCAAATCACCGACACGCAGGATTAGGTTTGGCGTTCTCCGCAGAGACCTTCCAGGGCAGACTGCGCACGGCCCGCCTCGGCCGCTCCTGCCGGGCCGTGCCCGAGACCGGCTCCACCATAGACCTGGCATGGGAATGGGTGCGAGAGGGCGCACCCCACGGGGCGGTGGTGGTCGCCGACGCGCAGACGCGGGGCCGAGGGCGGCTCGGCAGAGCCTGGTCCTCGCCCGAAGGGGGTCTCTGGCTGTCGCTGATCGTTTGGCCGGACCTGCCGGCGGAACACGCGGGCCGGCTGGGGATCGCGCTCGCGCTCGCCACCGCACAGGCAGTCACCGAGGAGACCGGCGCGGCCACGAAGGTGAAATGGCCGAACGACGTCGTGCTCTCGGGCCGGAAGCTGGGCGGCGTGCTGGTCGAGACCGAAATGGCTGAGGCGAAGGTCACGGCCGCGGTGCTGAGCCTGGGCCTGAACGCCAACGTGAGCCTCGATGCCTTGCCAGCAGAGGTGCGCGGCTTCGCAGCGTCGCTGCTCGACGCGACCGGGCGCCGATTCGCCCTGGAGACGCTGGCGGCAGGCATCCTCGGGCATCTGGAGGACGCGTGGCCGGCGCTCTACCAGGCCGACTCGAGCCTGGTGGCAGCGTGGCAGCAGACGGACGCGCTCGCCGGCCAGCAGGTGGTGGTGATTTCCGGCGGGAAGCCGGCGAGCGCCGGGGAAATGGGACTGCGGGGCGTATGCGCCGGGATAGACAACGCCGGCGCCTTGGTGCTGCTGACACCGAACGGATCGCAGCGAATCACATCGGGCGAAGTGCGGTCGCTCCGGGCCGCGGAGTAGCCACAGGCGCGAGGGCCACACAGTGACCACAGTCCGGAAGTTCAGGCTGGGTGATCTGCCGCGAGTGCTCCAGGTCGAGCGCGCCTCCTTCGGACCCGACGCCTACAGCGCGAGCACCTTCATGGCCCATGTGTTCCGCGACCGCAGGGGGCTGTTCGTCGCCGAGGGAGAGAGCGCCCACATCGTCGGCTATGTCCTGGTCCGGGTGGGCCTGGGCTGGATCGGGGCGAAGAGGGGAGGCGTCACATCCATCGCCGTCCATCCGGCCCACCGGCGCAGGGGCGTCGGCCGCGCGCTGCTCGCCCGGGCGCTGGAGTATCTGCGGGAGCACAAGGTGGAGGATGCCGACCTGGAGGTGAACGTCACCAACCGCGCCGCCCAGTCACTCTACGAGTCCTTTGGGTTCCGGCGTTCGCGGCTGCTGCCAGACTACTACGGCGAGAACCGGGACGGGATCAAGATGGTCCTCGACATGAGTGAGGCCCGCGTCCCGGAGACGGCCGGCCGACTGGAGCCGGGAGCACGCCCCGCTCAGATGAACCAGGACCGCGATGCCTGAGGCCGACTCTCCGCTCGCGGCCGTTGACACCCATACCCACCTGAACCACCCGCGCCTCTCGCGCAAGCTCGACCAGGTCCTGGCGCGGGCGCGAGCCGCGGGGGTGCAGGAGATGATCGTCGTCGGCTACGATCTGCCCAGCAGCGAGGCCGCCGTGACGCTGGCCCAGGGCAACGCCGGCATCTGGGCCACGGTCGGCGTGCATCCCCATGATGCTGCCGGGGTCAGCGCCGAGTCCATCGCCGCGATCCGGCGGCTGGCCGCGTCCGAGCGCATGGTGGCAATCGGGGAGACGGGCCTTGACTTCTACCGCGACCTATCGCCCAGGGAGGCTCAGGAGAGCAGCTTTCGTCGGCACCTCGACCTGGCGGCCGAGCTGCGCCTGCCGGTGGTGCTCCACTGCCGCGAGGCACAGGACCGACTGCTCGAGACCGTGTTCGACTACGCGGAGGATGGGCTCGGCCTCATCTGGCATTCCTTCGACGGGACGCCCGCTCATGCAGCGGCTGCGGTCTCTCTTGGCGCGTTCCTGGGACTCAACGCGATGGTGACGTACGGGCGCAATCAGCATCTGCGCGAGGTCGCGGCCGTCGCGCCGCTGGAGGCGCTTCTTCTGGAGACCGACTGCCCCTATCTCGCGCCTGAGCCGCGGCGCTCGAGCGACAACGAGCCGGCCAACATCCCGATCATCGCCAGAACCATCGCGGGGGAACGCCACATGTCGGTAGAGGACGTGACCCGAGCTACTGCGGAGAACGCGCGGCGCGCATTCGCGCTGCCGGCCACATGACCATGTCCGAGTATCGCCCGAAGCATCTCGTTGATTTCCACACCCACGCTTTCCCCGAGAAAGTGGCGCAGAAAGCCGTTGCCGCGCTCGGCGCGCAGTACGGCGTCTCGCCTGTCGCCGAGCCCACCCTGGCGGGCCTGTTGGCGGCGATGGACGACGCGGGCGTTGACCTGTCGGTGGTGGCTCCGGTCGCCACGCGTCCCGACCAGGTCCGCTCCATCAACGACTGGGCCGCCCAGGCGAACGCGGAGCGCGTCGTGTGCTTCGGCGCGCTGCACCCCGACCTACCCGACCTGTCGGCAGAGGTGGATCGCGTCGTAGACTCCGGGCTGAAAGGCGTGAAGGTCCAGCCGAACTTCCAGGAGTTCGTGCCCGACGACCGACGGATGTGGCCCGCGTACCAGGCAGCGGAAGGCCGGCTGATCGTGCTCTTCCACAGCGGACAGGAGATCGCTCCCCTCGACCACGTCTACGCCCAGCCGGCCGCGCTGGCGAAGGTGAAGGATATGTTCCCGGGCCTCACGATGGTCGTGGCACACCTGGGCGGGTACCTCATGTGGGAGGAGGTGCGTCGCCACCTCCTCGGGCGCGACCTCTACTTCGACAGCTCCTACTGTCCGCGCAAAAAGCTGG
>Ga0315273_10004306_pt1 | contig 17428 bp, 14 predicted proteins | sample YL17G02_0_MG_FD_205753 | JGI IMG/M metagenome (GOLD analysis project Ga0315273, IMG submission 205753) | Sediment microbial communities from Yellowstone Lake, YNP, Wyoming, USA - YL17G02_0 | ecosystem: Environmental > Aquatic > Freshwater > Lake > Sediment | place: USA: Wyoming | collected...
CGAGGGCACCGAGATGGTGATGCCCGGCGACAACGTGAACCTGGAAATCGAGCTGATCACGCCGGTGGCGATGGACCTTGGGTTGCGGTTTGCGATCCGCGAAGGCGGCCGCACCGTCGGCGCCGGAACGGTAACCGAGATTATCGCGTAGAGGCCGGGGCGCCCGCGCTGAGTGGGCCGGCCCCGTCCCTACCAGGGAGCTTTCCGGAATGGCCCGTGAGATCATTACTTTCCAGTGCACCGAGTGCAAGAATCGGAACTACACCACGACCAAGAACAAAAAGACCACGACCGAGCGGCTGGAGTTGAAAAAGTACTGCCCGTCGTGCCGCAAGCACCAGGTGCATAAGGAAATCAAGTAGGATTAGAGTGTAGGGGCGAGAAAGGGCGAGATATATCTCGCCCCTACTTGCAGGGGCGTAGGTTTAACGGCAGACCAGCGGTCTCCAAAACCGCGAGTGGGGGTTCGAATCCCTCCGCCCCTGCCATCCTTGCTCCAGGCGGAACAGCCCGACCAAAACGAGCCCGGGATGGAGTGACGTGGACGTGACCATGGAATCGGAAAGCATAGGAGCAAGGCTCGGCCGGTGGCCGGTGGCGGTGAAGGACTACGTGGGCGAGCTCCAGATGGAGATGCGCCGGGTCAGTTGGCCGAATTGGAAGCAAGTCCGCTCCACCACCGCTGTGGTCATCGCGGCCGTATTCGCCTTCGCGGCCTATTTCTATGTCGTCGATCTGATTTTCGGTCGTGCGATCACCAAAGTGTTTACCGTGCTCAGCAAGTAGGGGGCAGCCATGGCTGACCAGGACAACTCCGAGGGGCAACCAGAACAGGTCGGGCAGGCGCTCATGAGCGAGGCTCCTCTCGGGGCGCCGGCGGTCGAACCGTCGGCGGCCGAGGGATCAGTGGCCGAAGACTCGGCGACCGAGGAATCAGTGGCCGAGGCGCGGGCGGCCGAAGAATGGGCGGCCGAGGGATCAGTGGCCGAAGTGCCGGTGGCCGAGGGCTCAGTAGCCGAAGAGCCGGCGACCGAAGCGCCGGTGGTCGAAGAGTCGGCGGCCGAAGTGCCGGTGGCCGAAGAGTGGGCGGCCGAAGTGCCGGCGGCCGAGGGCTTAGTAGCCGAAGAGTCGGCGACCGAAGCGCCGGTGGCCGAAGAGTGGGCGGCCGAAGAGCCGGCGGCCGAAGAGCCGGCGGGCGGTGATGCAGCCGATGAAACGGCCGGGGACGAGGCCGTGCCAGCCGCCGAAGCCGGTGCGGCAGGCGAGGTTTCCACGAAGAATTGGTACATCATCCACACCTATTCCGGTTTCGAGCAGAAGGTTGCCGATTCGCTGGTCAGCCGCGCGCAGGCGTTCGGGTATGCGGACAAGATCGGGCAGGTGTTGATCCCCACCGAGGAAGTGGTCGAGTTGCGGGGCGGCAAGAAGGTGACCAGCCGCCGTCTGTTATACCCCGGCTACGTGCTGGTGGAAATCGAGATGAGCGACGAACTCTGGCACGCGGTCAAGGCCACGCCGCGCGTGACCGGGTTTGTCGGCGGGGGCACCGCGCCGGTGCCGCTGAGCGCCGGCGAGGTCAGCCAGATCCTGAACCGGCAGGCGTCCTCGGCCGAGCGGCCGCGCCCCAAGCTCTCCTTCGAGAAGAGCGAAACCGTGCGCATCATCGAAGGGCCGTTCGCCAACTTCTCCGGCAGGGTGGACGAGGTGAACTCCGATCGCAACACATTGCGCGTGCTGGTGACGATTTTCGGCCGCGCCACGCCGGTGGAACTGGATTTTCTGCAGGTAGAAAAGATTTAGCCGCTCGCGGCGCCGCCCAGGGCGGCAGGCCGGGCGCACGAGGTTGTCGAATGGCGAAGAAAGTTACAGCTCAAGTCAAGCTACAGATCCCGGCGGGGAAGGCCACGCCCGCGCCGCCGGTGGGAACGGCGCTCGGTCCGCAGGGCGTCAACATCATGGAGTTCTGCAAGGCGTTCAACGCCAAGACGTCGGCCAAGGATCAGGAAGGTCTGATCATTCCGGTGGTGATCACGATCTTTTCGGATCGCTCGTTCGTCTTCATCACCAAGACTCCGCCGGTTCCGGTGCTGATCAAGCGCGCGGGGAACCTGGCCAAGGGGTCGGCGGAGCCGAACAAGAACAAGGTCGGGCGGATCACCGAGAAACAGGTCGAGGAGATCGCCCGGATCAAGATGCCCGACCTGAACTGCTTCACGTTGGAAGCCGCGGTCCAGTGTGTAAAGGGCACGGCCGTGAGCATGGGAGTGGAAGTGGTTTAGTGGGGCAGGCCTCCTGGCCTGTCTGCTTTGGCATATTGAAACGACCGGCCGGGCCGGGGCGCCCTTTGGGCCGGGCGCCCCCCGGTCCCACTGTTTGCTTTACATGGGAAGCCGCTGCTATACTAAAGGCTACTTCCTGAAGGAACTTCTTTGAGTTCTGCGCAGTTTTGGGAGGCGACGGCCCCGGAGCGGGGCCGGAGCCGTTTGGACCAGTGAGGAACAATGGCACAGAAACCCGGAAAGAAATATACCGCCGCCGCGAAGCAGGTTGAGCGCCGGCCGTATTCCCTGGAAGAGGCGGTCCCTCTCGTCCAGAAGGTGAAATTCACGAAGTTCGACGAGACCGTGGAACTGCACATGCGGCTGGGCGTGGATCCGAAACACGCCGACCAGATGGTGCGCGGCACGGTGGTGCTGCCCAACGGCCTGGGCAGGTCCAAGCGCGTGCTGGTCATCGCCTCCGGCGAGAAGATCCGGGAGGCCGAGGAGGCGGGCGCCGATTTCGTGGGCGCCGACGACATGGTGGAGAAGATCCAGAAGCAGAACTGGCTGGATTACGACGCCGTCATCGCCACTCCGGACATGATGCGGCTGGTCGGGCGGCTGGGGAAGATCCTGGGCCCGCGCGGGCTGATGCCAAACCCGAAGACCGGGACCGTGACGATGGACGTCGGGCGGGCGGTTCGCGAAATCAAGGCCGGCAAGGTGGAATTCCGGGTCGACAAGACCGGGGTGATTCACGCGCCCGTCGGCAAGGTGGGCTTCGCCACGGACAAGCTGCTGGAGAACGCCAGCAGCGTGATCCAGGCGGTGATCAAGGCCAAGCCGGCGGTGGCCAAGGGCAAGTATGTGCGCAGCGCGACGATCTGCTCCACCATGGGGCCGGGCGTCTCGCTGGACGTCACGAACATGAACGCCAAGACGGTGTAGTTCCCGCGCCGGAGTCAAACCATGAAAAAGAAGGCAGACAAAATCAAGGACGTCGAAGCCCTGCGGAAAGAACTGGCCGGCGCCCAGAACGTATTCGTGGCCGGTTTCGAGAAACTGAAGGTGGCCCAGGACTTCGAGTTGCGCAAGACCGTGCGCGCGGCGGGCGGCCGGTACCGGGTCATCAAGAACAACCTGGCGGAGAAGGCGGCCGAAGAGACGGCGGCGGGGCCCCTGTTGAAGGGCCTGGTGGGCATGACTTCGATCGCCTACACCAAGGGCGATCCGGTGGCGCTGGCCAAGGCGCTCACCGCGTATGCCAAAGCCAACCCGAGTTTTACCTTCAAGGCCGGCCTGGTGGAAGGGCGCGCCATCGACGTCGGTTCCATCCAGGAACTGGCTTTGATGCCCTCGCGCGAGCAGTTGCTGGCGAAGATGCTGTTCCTGATTCAAGCGCCGGCGCAGCGGCTGGCGGTGGCTATCAACGCGCTCGGGCGGAACCTGGCGGTGGTCCTCGACCAGGCCGTGAGGGAGAACAAGTTTCAACAGTAGGCGGTTGGCCGCGGGCAGCATGGGCCAGGCGCGCCGGCTGCCGGCGCCGAAAGAAAGTCTTCAAGAATAAGGGGAGTTTAGGGAAACATGGCGGATATCAACGCGATTGCGGATCAGATCCAGGGTTTGACGCTGCTCGAGGCGTCCCAGTTGGTCAAGACGCTCGAAGAGCGGCTCGGCGTGTCGGCGGCGGCGGCGACGGCGGTGGCGGCTCCGGCGGCGGGCGCGGCTGCCGCGGCTCCGGCGGCGGAAGAGCAGACCGAGTTCAACGTCATTCTGGTTGCTACTGGCGCCAACAAGATCAATGTCATCAAGGCCGTTCGCGAGGTCACCAGCCTCGGTCTCAAGGAGGCCAAAGACCTCGTCGACGGCGCCCCCAAGCCGATCAAGGAGGGCGTGAACAAGGAAGAAGCCGCGGCAATCCAGAAGAAGTTCACCGAGGCCGGCGCAACTGTCGAAGTCAAGTAGCTTGCCTTTCCGGGGAGCGGCGCAGCCCTGTCCCGGGGTGACGCACGCTCTTTTCTTATGCCTGTAGTAGAAGTGTATTTGACGCCGCCGGCGGCGTTTGGTAAACTTATTGGACGTAACCGGAGTTGGCCCGGACTTTGCGCTCGTGAATCCTGCATCCCGTGAATCTTTACGCAGTTCGTCCGAAACTGCTGGAGGGGGTGTTTTGCGCTCTCTCTCGTGTCCCATGACACACCCCATGTGTGGTCTGTCCGTCGCTTCTCTTTTCTCATCCGGCGCCGCTGTTTGCGAGGATCCGGATCGAGTGAGTTTCGTTGATCGGATTCCCTCCGGTCCGGCTTAGTAGATTCTGATTGCGCTTTTCCAGCCGCCGTTCGGCGTTGAGGAGTGGAAACATGCAAAACCCGGCATCAGCCGTCAGCCGTGAACGAGTCGATTTCTCCAAGATCAAGACCTCAATCCCGATCCCGAACCTGATCGAAGTCCAGAAGCAGTCCTACAAGCGGTTCCTGCAGATGGAACTGCTGCCCAGCGAGCGCGACGACGCCGGGTTGCAGAGCGTCTTCAATTCGGTCTTCCCGATCTCGGACTTCCGCGGCCTGAGCCAGCTCGAGTTTGTCGACTATTCGATCGGCAACTGGGAGTGCAAGTGCAGCAATCTGAAGGGGCTGCATCACCTGCGTTCGACCTGCCGGAACCCCAGTTGCGGAGCGCCGATCCAGACCGATCCGTTCCACCCCGGCGACGTGCTGTGCCACAAGTGTGGCACATTCAACAAGAACATCGTCACCTTCTGCAACCGCTGCGGCGACCCGGTGGGGCTGCAACTGAAGTACGACGTGCCCGAGTGCGAAGAGCGGGGGATGACCTACGCCGCGCCGCTCAAGGTGACCATTCGCCTGACGGTGTTCGACAAAGACGCCGAGACGGGCGTCAAGACCATCCGCGACATCAAGGAGCAGGAGGTGTTCTTCGGCGAGATCCCGCTGATGACCGAGAACGGCACGTTCATCATCAATGGGACCGAGCGGGTGATCGTGTCGCAGTTGCACCGCTCGCCGGGGGTCTTCTTCGAGAAGGGCCCGCAGGGCTACTTCCTGGGCAAGATCATTCCCTATCGGGGAAGCTGGGTCGAGTTCGAGTACGACAACAAGAACCTGCTGTTCGTGCGCATCGACAGGAAGCGCAAGTTTTACGGCACGGTCTTTCTGCGGGCGCTGGGGCTGAAGTCGGACGCCGAAATCCTGAAGGCGTTTTACAGGGTCGGCGACGTCGCGATTCGCGACAAGAAGCTCTACTGGAAGGTCTCCGACGCGCTGATTGGATTCAAGCTTTCCTACGCCATCACCAAGGGGAAGGACACGGTGGTGCCGCAGGGCCGCAAGATCACGCAAGGGGTATACAAGGAAATCCTGAAGGCCAAGATCGAGGAAGTGGAAGTGGCGCCCAACGATCTGGAAGGCGCGTTCGCGGCCTCCGACGTGGTCGACATGTCCACCGGCGAAGTGATGATCGAGGCCAACCACGACCTGACGCCGGTGGGCATCGCCAAGCTGATGGAAGCCGAGATTCCCTCGTTCCAGATCTTCTTCCCGGATCGCGACGACGTCGGCAACGTGATTTCGGCGACGCTCAGGAAAGACATTGTCCGGGCGCAGAGCGAAGCGCTGCTGGAGATCTACCGCAAGCTGCGGCCGGGCGACCCGCCGACGCTGGACACGGCGACGCAACTGTTCCAGGGCATGTTCTTCGACTCGCGCAAGTACGATTTCTCGCGCGTGGGCCGCATGAAGTTCAACATCAAGCTGTACGACAAGGCGGAGGCGACGCCCCTGGACCGGCGCACGCTCGACCAGAAGGACTTCATCGACACCATCAAGTACCTGCTGAGGCTGCGCCGGGCGGTGGGCGCCGCCGGCGGCTATAGCGTCGACGACATCGACCACCTGGGCAACCGCCGGGTGCGGGCGGTGGGCGAGTTGCTGGAGAACCAGTTCCGCATCGGACTGGTGCGGATGGAGCGCGCCATCAAGGAGAAGATGTCGGTCTACCAGGAGATGTCGACGGCCATGCCGCACGACCTGGTGAACGCCAAGCCGGTGATGGCCGCCATCCGCGAGTTCTTCGGTTCCAGCCAGCTTTCGCAGTTCATGGACCAGACCAACCCGCTCAGCGAGATCACGCACAAGCGGCGTCTCTCGGCTCTTGGACCGGGCGGCCTCTCGCGCGAGCGCGCGGGTTTCGAGGTGCGCGACGTCCATCCCACGCACTACGGCCGCATCTGCCCGATCGAGACGCCGGAAGGTCCCAACATCGGCCTGATCTCGTCGCTTTCCTGCTTTGCCCGCATCAACGGGTACGGCTTCATCGAGAGCCCCTACCTGCGCGTCGACCATGGGGTGGTGGTGAACGAGGCCAGGATTCTCAACCCGGGAGACACGCACCATAAGGTCGGCGACATCGTCCGGCTCGCGGAAATCGAGAAGGCCAACCGCGATCTGAGTTCCAAGAAGCAGCCGGCCGAGTTCGTGGCCCACGCGGATTACCTTTCGGCCTGGGAGGAGGACAAGTACACCATCGCCCAGGCCAACATCGAACTGGATCCGAACGGCCACATCGTTCCGGAACTGGTGAACGCCCGCAGGCAGGGCAACTTCGTGCTGGTCCACCGGGACGAGGTGCAGTACATGGACGTCAGCCCGAAGCAACTGGTCTCGGTGGCGGCGTCGCTGATCCCGTTTTTGGAGAACGACGACGCCAACCGCGCGCTGATGGGCTCGAACATGCAGCGCCAGGCGGTTCCGCTGCTGAGGGCCGAAGCGCCGCTGGTGGGAACCGGAATGGAGCGGGTCACGGCGCGGGATTCCGGAGCGGTGAAGCTGTGCAAGCGCGCGGGCGTGATCGAGTCGGTCGACAGCGAGCGCATCATCGTGCGCGTCGAAGGCACGGCGCACGAAGGCCAGATGTCGCGCGAGGTCGGCGCCGACATCTACCAGCTCACCAAGTTCAAGCGGTCCAACCAGAACACCTGCATCAGCCAGAAGCCGATCGTGCATGCCGGCCAGCGGGTCAGGAAAGGCGACGTGATCGCCGACGGCCCCTGCACGGACCTGGGCGAACTGGCGCTGGGCCGCAACGTTCTGGTGGCTTTCATGCCCTGGCGCGGGTACAACTTCGAGGACGCCATCGTGGTCAGCGAGAAGCTGGTGAAGGACGACTACTACACGTCGATCCACATCGAGGAGTTCGAAATCGAGGCCCGCGACACCAAGCTCGGGCCCGAGGAGATCACGCGCGACATTCCCAACATCGCCGAGGGCTTCCTCAAGAACCTGGACGAGAGCGGCATCATCCACATCGGCGCTTCGGTGAAGCCGGGCGACATCCTGGTGGGCAAGGTCACGCCCAAGGGCGAGACGCAACTGACGCCCGAGGAGAAACTGCTGCGCGCCATCTTCGGCGAAAAGGCGGGGGACGTGAAGGACGCCTCGCTGTACTGCCCGCCGGGGATCGAGGGCGTGGTGGTGGATGCGAAAGTCTTCTCGCGCAAGGGCGCCGACCTGGACGAGCGCTCCAAGGCCATTCTGGAGACCCAGATCGCGCGCCTGCACCGCAACCTGGACGACGAGAAGCGCATTCTGAGCGACGAGCGCGCCAAGCGTATGGCGGCTTTGTTCCAGGGCAAGGAGATTCTGGCCGACCTGCACGACGAAAAGACCAACAAGCGGCTGCTGGCCAAGGGCGCCGGTCTGACGCGGGACGACGTCGAGCGCCTGCGCGGGCGCGACTTGAAGCGCATGAAGCTGAAGGACAAGGATCCGCGGCTCAACGAGCTGGTCGACGAAATCGAGGAGATGACTTCGCGGCAGATCGCGGTGCTGGAGAAGATCACCGACGAGAGAATCGCCAAGCTCCGGAAGGGCGACGAGCTTCCGCCGGGTGTGATCAAGCTGGTAAAGACCTACATCGCCATGAAGCGCAAGCTGAGCGTCGGCGACAAGATGGCCGGCCGGCACGGCAACAAGGGGGTCATCGCCAGGATCGTTCCCGACGAGGACATGCCCTACCTGCCCGACGGGACGCCGGTGGAGATCGTGCTCAATCCGCTGGGCGTGCCGAGCCGCATGAACGTCGGCCAGATTCTGGAAACGCACCTGGGCTGGGCGGCGCGGGCTTTGGGTCTGCGGTTCGCGACGCCGGTGTTCGACGGCGCCACCGAGCGCGACATCAAGAAGCACCTCAAGGCGGCGGGTCTGCCCGCCTCGGGCAAGGAGCGCCTGCACGACGGAATGACCGGCCTGCCGTTCGAGCAGCCGGTGACGGTCGGCTACATCTACATGCTGAAGCTCTCGCACCTGGTGGACGACAAGATCCACGCGCGCTCGATCGGCCCGTATTCGCTGATCACGCAGCAGCCGTTGGGAGGCAAGGCGCAGTTCGGCGGGCAGAGGTTCGGCGAAATGGAAGTCTGGGCGCTGGAAGCCTACGGCGCGGCCTACGTTCTCCAGGAGCTGTTGACGGCGAAATCGGACGACGTCTACGGCCGGGCCAAGATCTACGAGGCCATCGTGAAGGGCGAGGCGGCCGCCGAGCCCGGCGTGCCGGAGTCCTTCAACGTGCTCATCCGCGAGCTCCAGTCGCTGTGCCTGGATGTCGAGCTGATGAAGATGAAGAAAACCCCCGATGTGCCGGATACGGCGCTGGCGGCCGACTAGGGAGTCCCGAGTCAGGAGAGAAGACCATGTATCGTTCATCGCCTTACGATCGCGCGAATCTGATTGCCGACTTCGATTCGATCCGGATCTCGCTGGCCGCTCCTGAAAAGATCCGCAACTGGTCTCACGGCGAGGTGACCAAGCCCGAGACCATCAACTACCGCACCTTCAAGCCGGAGCGGGACGGGCTCTTCTGCGCCCGCATCTTCGGTCCCATCGCCGACTGGGAGTGCCTGTGCGGCAAGTACAAGCGCATGAAGCACCGGGGCGTCATCTGCGACAAATGCGGCGTCGAAGTGACGCTGTCGAGGGTGCGCCGCGAGCGGCTGGGCCACGTCGAACTGGCCAGCCCCTGCTCGCACGTCTGGTTCTTCAAGGGTCTGCCGAGCCGCATCGGTTACCTGCTCGACATCACGTTGCGGGACCTGGAGCGGGTGCTGTACTTCGAGGCCTTCGTGGTGGTGGACCCGGGCGAAGTGCCGGACCTGAAGAAGGCCGAGGTGATCAACGACGAGCGCAAGCGGCAACTGGAGACCGAATTCCCGGGCAAGTTCGTCGCCATGATGGGCGCCGAGGGCATCAAGGAGCTGCTCAAGAAGATCGACGTCGAGGCGCTGAGCCTGGAAATCCGCGAGAAGATGAAGACCGAGTCGTCGCAGCAGAAGAAGCTCAAGTTCGCCAAGCGGCTGCGGGTGGTGGAATCGTTCCGCAAATCGGGCAACAAGCCGGAGTGGATGATTCTGGACGTGCTCCCGGTCATTCCGCCGGAGCTGCGGCCGCTGGTGCCGCTGGACGGCGGCCGGTTCGCCACCTCGGACCTGAACGATCTCTATCGCCGCGTCATCAACCGCAACAACCGCCTGAAGAAGCTGATCGAGCTGCACGCGCCGGACGTGATCGTGCGCAACGAGAAGCGCATGCTCCAGGAGGCCGTGGACGCGTTGTTCGACAACGGCCGCCGCGGGCGCGTGCTGCGCGGCGCCAACAACCGCCCGCTCAAGTCGCTGTCGGACACCTTGAAGGGCAAGCAGGGCCGTTTCCGCCAGAACCTGCTCGGCAAGCGCGTCGACTACTCGGGCCGTTCGGTCATCGTCGTGGGCCCCGAGCTGAAGCTGCACCAGTGCGGGTTGCCCAAGAAGATGGCGCTCGAGCTGTTCAAGCCGTTCATCTATCACCGCCTCGAGCAGCGCGGCCACTGCACCACCATCAAGCAGGCCAAGGAACTGGTCGAGCAGCAGGACCCGGTGGTTTGGGACATCCTCGAGGAAGTCATTCGCGACCACCCGATCCTGCTCAACCGCGCTCCCACGCTGCACCGCCTGGGCATTCAGGCTTTCGAGCCGGTGCTGGTGGAGGGCAAGGCCATCAAGATCCACCCGCTGGTCTGCACGGCGTTCAACGCGGATTTCGACGGCGACCAGATGGCGGTTCACATTCCGCTTTCGCCGGAAGCGCAGATCGAAGCTTCGACGCTGATGCTGTCGTCCAACAACATACTGTCGCCGGCGCACGGCGCGCCGATCACGGTTCCCACCCAGGACATGGTGCTGGGCCTGTACTATCTGACCAAGGCGCGCCCGGGCACCAAGGGCGAGGGCCGCACGTTCGCCTCCATCGAAGACGTGCTGATCGCGCTGGAGATGGGCGAGGTCGAGACGCTCTCGCCGATCAAGCTCCGCCACACCGGCCGGGTCATCGACCTGACCAAGGCTTTCGACAGCCAGAGCCTGCTGCACACCGAGCCCATCGAGTTCGCCAAGCAGTATATGGACACCACGGTCGGCCGCGTCATTCTGAACGACGTGCTGCCCGAGGAGATGCCCTATATCAACGGCTTGCTGAAGAAGAAGGGCCTGACGCAACTGGTTCAGTACTGTTTCCTGAAGTTCGGGCTGGCGATCACGGTCGGGATGCTGGACAAGGTCAAGGACCTCGGGTTCCTGTACGCCACCCGGGCCGGCATCTCGATCGGCATCGACGACATGGTGGTGCCGGCCGACAAGGCTGAGCTGGTCAAGGACGCCGAGAAGGAAGTGGTCGGCGTTCAGCAGCAGTACCAGGAAGGCGCCATCACGCACGGCGAGCGCTACAACAAGATCATCGAGATCTGGTCCAAGGTCACCGAAGAGGTGTCCAAGCGCATGTTCGCCCAGATGGAAGAGGACGACCGGACGGGCCGCTACCTCAACCCCATCTATATCATGGCCGATTCCGGCGCGCGCGGTTCCAAGCAGCAGATCCGGCAGCTTTCCGGCATGCGCGGCCTGATGGCCAAGCCCTCCGGCGAGATCATCGAAACGCCGATCACGGCCAACTTCCGCGAAGGCCTGAACGTGCTGCAGTACTTCATCTCGACGCACGGCGCGCGGAAAGGCCTGGCCGACACGGCGCTCAAGACGGCCGACTCGGGCTACCTGACGCGCCGCCTGGTGGACGTGGCGCAGGACGTGATCGTCACCGAGAGCGACTGCGGCACCGCCGACGGCATCTACGTCGAGCCGATCATCGAATCCGGCGAGATTATCGAGCCGCTGCGCGACCGCATCGTCGGCCGCGTGGCGCTGGAAGACCTGCTGGACTACGACCAGAACGTCCTGGTCCGCGCCAACGAGAAGATCAGCGAAGACCGGGCCGCGGCCATTCAGTCGGCCGGGATCGAGCGGGTGAGGATCCGCTCGGTGCTGACCTGCGAATCCAAGCGCGGCGTCTGCCAGCTCTGCTACGGCCGGAACCTGGCCACCAACCGGATGGTGGAGCGCGGCGAAGCGGTGGGTGTGATTGCGGCGCAGTCGATCGGCGAGCCCGGCACGCAGCTCACCATGCGCACGTTCCACATCGGCGGCACGGCGACCCGGATCAGCGAGCAGTCGACGCAGGACGTCAAGTCCGACGGCTTCGTGAAATTCATCTCCATTCAGACCGTGCGCAACGCCAAGGGCGAGCTGATCGCAATGAACCGCAACGGCATCCTCGCCGTGGTCGACGAAAAGGGCCGCGAGAAGGAGCGCTACCCGGTGGTTTACGGCGCCCGCATCCAGGTCAAGGACGGCGCTCCGGCCAAGGAGAACCAGATCCTGCTGGAGTGGGATCCGTACACCTTCTCGATCCTGACCGAAGTCAGCGGAACGGTGCACTTCAAGAACCTGCAGGAAGGCGTGACCTTCCAGGAGCAGGTGGACGAAATCACCGGTCTGTCGCAGACGGTGGTGATCGATTCGACCGACGAGAAGATGGTGCCGACCATCCTGGTGCGCCCGCTAACCGGCCCGCGCGCCGAGGAGCGCCGGTACCTCATGCCGTCGCACGCGCACCTGATGGTGCGCGACGGCGAGACGGTGCACGCCGGCGACGTGATCGCCAAGATCCCGCGCGCGACGACCAAGACCAAGGACATCACCGGCGGTCTGCCGCGCGTGGTCGAGCTGTTCGAGGCGCGCCGGCCGCGCGAAACGGCCATCATCAGCGAGATCAACGGCGTGGCCCGCTACGGCGAGATCGTCAAGGGCTACCGCAGGGTCATCGTGAAGGGGGACGACGCGGAGAAGGAGTACCAGATTCCGCGCAACCTGCACATCAACGTGCAGGACGGCGAGCGGGTCCACGCCGGCGATCCGTTCACCGACGGTCCGCGCAACCCGCACGACATCCTGCACGTGCTGGGCGACACCGAATTGCAGAAGTACCTGGTGAACGAGATCCAGGAGGTCTACCGGCTGCAGGGCGTCAACATCAACGACAAGCACCTGGAGGTCATCGTCCGGCAGATGATGCGCTGGGTGAAGATCGAGGACATCGGCGACACCGAGTTCCTGCCCGAGGAAGTGGTCGACAAGTTCAAGTTCAAGAACGAGAACCAGCGGGTGGTCGAGGCGGGCGGGCGGGCCGCGCAGGGCAAGCGCGTTCTGCTGGGCATCACCAAAGCCTCGCTTTCCACCGACTCGTTCATCTCGGCCGCCTCGTTCCAGGAGACCACGCGCGTGCTCACCGAGGCCGCCATCAACGGCAAGGTGGACTACCTGCGGGGCCTCAAGGAGAACGTCATCATGGGCCGCCTCATCCCGGCGGGCACGGGCATGGACTACTACCGGCAGGTGAAGATCGCCGGCGAGGACATCGTGGAGGAGGAGCCGTCGCCGGAGGCCGAACTCGAGCCCATGATGGGCGACGACCTGCACGCCTATCGCGATCAGACGCCGTCGCTGTACACCGGCGGGCTGAGCGAGGAAGTCGTCGTCGTCGAGGACAGCTTGCTGCCCGAGTAGAGCCGCCCGGCATCACCCGGCGAAGGCGTAAACCGGCACTTCCAGGAAACGGCCTGCGTCGGGTGGCGCGGCGCGCAGCGCATCGAGGCTGCGACAGGTAGCAGCGTCGAAGTACTGCTCACCGCGGTTCCGGCAGACCCAGGCGGGCACATTCTCCACAAGCACCAGTTGTTCGCCCCACCAGTTCTCCGCGGTGACGCGGCGGAACTCGGGTGTGCCGCCGCAGAAGCTGCATTTCGTCACCATCATGTAAGTTTACTCCGATCGATGTGGGACAGGCCTCCCGGTGGGGCGGGCTTTCCCGCTCGATGCGGGGCGTCCGGCCGGGGGGCCCTCTGGGCCAGGCCGCCCGCGCCTGCAAGTTCATCATCATCGGCGCCGGCGGCATGCCCTTGCCGGCTGTGACCGGGGCGCCGCCGCGCCAATGGGCTAAAATGGAACGTAGGGCGGCGTGAGCGCGCTTCATCTTGCGCCGGTTCCGGAAGGTGGCGGTATGAATAGAATTTTTTCAGATCCGGATATCCTTGGCGGCAAGCCCTGCGTTCAGGGCACGCGGATCAGTGTGGAATTCGTTCTGGAGTTGTTTGCCAGCGGCGCCACAACCGACGACATCCTCCACGCCTACCCTTCGCTGGCACGGGAAGACGTCGTCGCCGCGGTGCGCTATGCCGCTGGAGTCTTGCGCAACGAGAGCATTCTCGAAGTCGAAGTCGCCCATTGACCTTCCAGGAACAGCGCATTCTCGCCGACGAAAACATTCACCCCATTCTCGTCGCGCGCCTGCGAGAGAGGGGACTCGACGTCGTTTCCATCCACGAGGCCGGGCTGCTTGGCTGTGCGGACGCGCGAATTTTGGCTACCGCTTTCGCGGGGCGGCGCGTCGTGCTCACTCACGATTCGGACTTCGGAACCCTGGCCATCGCTGGTGGCGCTCCATTCCGCGGCATCGTCTACCTGAGGCCGGGACACATCGATCCGGCATCTACGTGGAGAACTATCGAGGCGTTGATGGGCGCCCCTATCAACTGGGATCCGCCGCTGCTGGTCGTTGCCCGGAACACCGGCACTTCGGTCCGTATTCGAGTGCGCCGGCCGTAGGTCGGGCATGCACGAGAACCCGAATGTGGCTCAACAACCACCCATCCAAGGACAACCCAGAAAACCCCCTCTGGTGTGTCCACAGGGATTCACTCATCTGCCCCCGATTAATTGGTGATTGAGGATACTGTCCCGGGTTTCACGGGTTTTAGCGGCAGGTTGCGTGGGCGGGGCGGTCGGCGCCCAGACGGCGGAGGTTGAGCCGGGCTTCCGACAGGCACGGATCGCGATCCAGGGCGCGCTCGAAGTCCGCCACTGCGGCTTCCCTCTGGCCCAGGGCCGCCAGCGCGGTTCCGCGGTTGTTCAGCGCCTTGGGGTGGTTGGGCGCGAGCGCCAGCGCCTTGCCGAACTCGGCCAGCGCCTTATCGGGCCGGCCGGATTCGAGATAGAGGCGGCCCAGCTCGGCCGGAATGTTCGGATCCTCGGGCGCCAGCGCCCGGGCTTCGGCGAGCAACTGCGCGGCTCTCACGCCCCCGACGGCGCGCGCGAGTTGAATGCGCGGCCGCACCTTGCGCGGCGCGCGCTCGACCGCCTCCGACCACAGCCGCTCCCCGCTCGACCAGACCCATGTGCGGTGAACGCTGAGCGCGACCAGCAGCACAGCCACAGCCGCCAGCCAGCGCGTGCGGACCGGGCGGAGCAACAACCCCGCGGCGGCCGCGAAGGCGACCAGCGGGAGGTACATGCGCCGGTCGGCCGCGAGGTCCGAGGCCGGGAAGATGGACGAGCTGGGCAGCAGCAGCACAAGGCCGGCGAGGAACCAGCGCTGGCGTTTGAGGGCCAGGAATGCGATTGCGAGCACGGCGAGCCAGGCCGGCACGAAGGTCCCGGCAGATGGATCGACCGTGAAACCATACGGCGCGATCAGCAGCCGGAAGTAGCGCAGGATGACGACGCCCTGCGTAGCGCAGTAGTCGAGCGGTGCGAGGGAAGCGCCGGCTCCGGCCCCGGTTCCGGCGATCACCGAGGTGGCCCAAACAACGCGCAGGCCGGCCGCAAACGAGAGCGACAGCATGGCTGCAACCGGCAGGCTGCGCACCGGCGCCAGGTTGACGAGCAGCAGCAGGATGGGAAACGCGACGCACTCCTCTTTCGCCGCCAGCGCCGCGGCGAACCACGCGACGGCCAGCCAATGACGGCCGCGCACCCAGGCGTCCAACGAGGCCAGGCACAGCAGCGTCATCAGCAAGGCCGCCCGCGCGAAGACGTAGTTGACCGCCTCGGCCTGGATGGGGTGAATCGCGAATATCGCCGCGGCGATCAATGCGGCGCGCCGGTCGATGAGCCGCTTCAGAACGCCGAACGCAAGCAGGACCGCGCCCAGATGCAGGGCCAGGTTCACCAGGTGATACCCGGCCGGGCCGCTACCGCCGAGCCGGTAATTGAGCCAAAAGGTGAACCAGGTGAGCGGCCGCGTCTGCAACGGACGCCAGACCTGCCACCAGCCGCCGGGCGAGGTCAGCGCGGGATCCGACAGGATGGCGAAGTCGTCCAGGTGGAACGGCCCGGCCAGAGATGCGCCGAAGGCCGCCAGCACCGCCGCCGCCAGTATCGCTCTTTCGCGCAATGCTACTATGTTAAGCCATGGCCCGACCCGTTTCCGTCAGGCGTCCGAAGACCGCGGCCGAACGAGCCAGGCGCGTCCAGGCGATTTTGGACGCGCTGGATCGCATGTATCCCGGCGTCACCTGCGCCCTCACCCACCGCAACGCCTGGGAGCTTCTGGTTGCCACGATCCTTTCGGCGCAGTGCACCGACAAGCGCGTCAACGAGGTGACGCCCGGCCTGTTTCGGAAATATCCGGCGATCCGGGATTTCGCCGCCGTCAGTCAGGAAGAGTTGGCCCGCGACATCCGCTCGACCGGCTTCTTTAACAATAAGTCGAAGTCCGTCATTGGCGCCGCGCAAAAGATCCTGTCGGATTTCGACGGCCGGGTTCCGCGGACCATGGAGGAACTGCTCACGATTCCGGGCGCCGCGCGAAAGACCGCGAACGTGGTGCTGGGCACGGCCTATGGCGTTGCGTCGGGCGTGGTGGTGGACACGCACGTCCAGCGCATTGCGGTGCGGCTCGACCTGAGCGGGAACTCCGACCCCGGCAAAATCGAGCGGGACCTCATCGAGGTAATCCCGCGGGATCGCTGGATTCTGTTCTCGCACCAGGTCATTCACCACGGGCGCGCGCTGTGCGTGGCGCGAAAGCCGAGGTGCGCGGAGTGCGGGATGAGCGCGCTGTGCTACGCCGAGGACAAGTTGGTCATGGCGCCGCGGGCGCGGTGATTTCGAACTCGGCCCGCAGGAACTGCCAATCGGGCAATTCGTAGGCCCGCAACTCGCTCTTCACCGAGGTCTCGAGTTCCCTGGCTTCGTACGGCCTGAGCGAAGGCACCTTGATCGAAAACACGGCCACCGGCTTGTCTTCGGGTTTGGCCGTAAAAGGTTTCAGGGTGATGGCCAGGGTGAGGTCGCCGAGTTCGGCGCCGGAGTGGTTCACCACCAGGAATTTGATCTGGGCCTTCTGCTTGAGGTCCTCGGTAACGCGCATCCCGGCGATCTCGATGAACTTGGCGAGCGGGTGCGCTTTGGCTTTCGGCGAAGGGAACGAAGACAGGGCTTCAAACGGGGCGGGCTGCCTGGGCGCCGGGGTGGTGGTCTTCGAGGAGGGCAACAGGTAGAAGTAGGCGCCGGCGCCCAGACCCACCAGCACCGCCGCCACCAGGAGTGCAACCAGCACGCCGGGCACGGCCGCTTTCGGGGGGGCGGGCTGCGCCGGCCGGGCCGGCGGGGGCAGGGGGGGCGTGGCGGCCGGCGCGGCGGATCTCGCCTCCGGCGGCTTGGCGCAATTCGGGCACTCGCTGTAGGACGGCGGGACTTCGGCGCCGCATTTGGGACAGATCCAGGTGAACATGGGCTTACTTCTAATCTAGCGCATGGGCGGGTGGGACAGGCCTCCTGGCCTGTCATTTCGATGTGCCGGAGAAGACCGGCCGGGAGGCCGGTCCCAGTGTGCCCAGCATGGGCAGAATCTATCGAGATGAAAGGATCTCGACGGAGTTGATGACGACAACCGTAGCGAAACCGCAAGGCGTAAAGCTGAAAGAAGCGGATAGCAAACCTTCCGGCCGGG
>Ga0315273_10004308_pt1 | contig 17420 bp, 13 predicted proteins | sample YL17G02_0_MG_FD_205753 | JGI IMG/M metagenome (GOLD analysis project Ga0315273, IMG submission 205753) | Sediment microbial communities from Yellowstone Lake, YNP, Wyoming, USA - YL17G02_0 | ecosystem: Environmental > Aquatic > Freshwater > Lake > Sediment | place: USA: Wyoming | collected...
TTTGGGACTGATCGGTATCATCTACGGTGCGCTGGTCTCGATGGCGCAAAAGGATTTGAAGAAGTTAGTTGCTTACTCGTCAGTATCGCACATGGGTTACTGCGTACTGGGCATGGCGGTGTTCTTTATCGATCAAGCGTCGGGCAAACCGCATATCACCGGTCTGGCCGGATGCTATTTCCAAATGTTCAGTCACGGATTGATCACGGGCGCACTGTTCTTGTTGGTCGGAGTGCTTTATGATCGCGCTCACACAAGAGAGATCGCAGCGTTTGGAGGACTTGGTTCAAAGCTGCCGGTTTACACGGCCTTCATGACGGTTTTCGCGATGGCGTCACTCGGACTGCCCGGCATGTCGGGATTCGTTGCCGAGTTCATGGTGTTTATCGGTTCTTTCCCAAAATACCCGGTGATAACCAGTTTGGCGGTGATCGGCGTGGTTCTGACCGCGGGCTACATCTTGAGGATGGTGCAACGCATGTTCCTCGGAGAATTCAACACGAAGTGGTCGGGGCTGACCGAAATCAACACCCGGGAGATCATCGCCGTTGTGCCGTTGTTACTGCTTACGGTCGCCCTCGGTGTTTATCCCAAGCCGCTGATCACGATGATCTCCGCAACACTGCAGAATATCGTAACGCAGGTGATGAGGTAATCGATGCCCGACCTGAGACCGATGCTGCCGGAACTGTTTCTCTTCTTGTGGGCGATTGTGGTCCTGCTGTTTGGTATTGGCCGCAAAGAGCGCAGCGGCGACAGCTTGATCTATCTGACGTTAGTCGGTCTGGTCATTACGGGCATACTGATTCCGATTGCCGGATATGGCAACCTTTTTGGCGGGACTTTTGTCGTCGACAAGTTTGCGGTATTTTTCCAGATTGTTTTTCTTTTCGCAGCTTTTTTCGCGGTTGCTTCCTCGCATGGACTGATGAAAAAGCTGTCTGCCGACCGGGGTGAGTTTTTTGCCCTGATTCTGCTCTCGACGACCGGCATGATGTTGCTCGCCTCCACGCTCGAACTGATTACGCTTTATGTTTCTCTTGAGTTGACAACCATCCCGCTGTTCGTGTTGGCGGCATATCGTAAAGATCAACTCAGCTCCTCGGAAGCCGGGTTGAAGTACCTCATACTCGGCGCGGTCTCGTCGGCAATCTTGCTTTACGGCATTTCGCTGATATACGGCCTGACCGGCACGACGTTCCTGATTCCGGCGTTGAGTCGCCTGATTGAACAGTCAGTGCCGATGCTTCTGGCCAGCGGCAATGTTAATATGGCGCTAGTGATGGCTATTGTGATGATGGTTGCCGGTTTCGGCTTCAAACTGGCGCTGGTGCCGTTCCACATGTGGGCACCCGATGTGTACGAAGGCGCCCCGACTCCGATTACATCATTTCTGTCGGTGGCTTCCAAGGGGGCCGGAGTTGTCGCGATTGCGCGCGTGTTTTACACGACGCTGCCGGCGTTTCACGACGCACACTGGGGAACCTTTGTGGCCGTGCTTGCGGCCGCAGCGATGGTCGTCGGGAATATCACGGCGGTGCTGCAGAGCAATATCAAGCGCATGTTGGCGTTTTCGTCGATTGCCCATGCCGGTTACGTATTGGTTGGTTTCGTCGCTTTGCCGCAGGGATCGGTTGTCCCACCTTACGGCCCGGCCTCGCTGCTATTCTATGTGATGGCTTATCTCTTTGCAAATATGGGCGCCTTTGCCTGTGTAGTCGCTTTCGAGAAGAATTTTGGGTCATACCAGATCAAGGACTATCAGGGCTTGTCCAAGCATTCCCCCGGACTGGCGATCATCATGACCCTGTTCCTGCTTTCACTCGCAGGCATTCCACCACTGGCGGGATTTATGGCGAAATACTATGTCTTTCTCGCCGGCTGGCAGCAGTTCCCGTGGCTGGTAATAGTCGGCCTCTTGACTTCGGTTATCGCGTTGTTCTACTACGCCAACATTATCATGCAGATGTACTTCAGCCGTCAGGAAACGAGCCTGACCAAAGTCCGTTATGATCGACCACTGCTTTTGACATTGATTTTGACGGCAGTCGGTACGGTGGCTGTCGGCATCTATCCTGAACCGATCCTGCGCTTTGCAACCGAAGCGGTGAAGGTCTTCCCCTTTTAGGGTTGACATATTAGTCGGCATCGCTTAAACTCTGAGACAGTCTATCACTATGAGCATCCTGAGCTATATTAAGAGCGGTATCAAACGATATTTCCTTTCCGGCATTCTGGTCATAGTTCCGCTGATCATCACTTATGTGGTCCTCAGGTTTTTCCTGTCGTCCATCGACGGCATTTTATCACCGTTACTCGTAAAGTACATCGGCTATGACATCCCCGGACTCGGCATCGTCATCACGGTCATCGTCGTTTTCATCGCCGGCATTCTGACGCGGGGAGTGCTCGGTCGAGGAGCTGTAAGTCTCTGGGAGCGCCTTCTCAACTCGTTGCCTTTGGTGCGCACGATCTATTCGGCAGCCAAGCAACTGCTGATTTCGATCGCCGAGCCGAAAGCGAGCAAGTTTCAGCGTGTGGTCATAATACCATACCCTCGTCTTGGCATGTACAGTCTGGCGTTTGCCGCAAGTGAAGTCGCACTTGACAGACAAGGTGTGATTGGCGATTATGTCGCCGTGTTCATACCGTCGACCCCCACTCCCTTCACCGGCTATATGTTGATGGTCAAGAAGGACGAAGTCTATCCGACAAATATGAGTATAGAGGAAGCGGTCAAGTTCATCGTTTCGGGAGGGATTGTCGTACCCGAGGTGATGCTGCCCCCTCAGATTGGTCAAAACGGGGCTGTATGAGACTATCGACTCTTCTTTCTGAAGAACTGGTGCTGGCCGACATGAGTGCCGGCAACAAGAACGAAGCAATCGCCACGCTGCTGGCTGTCATCGGCAGGCGCTTTCCTCTCCTTGACATGGAGACGATCATCGCCGCCATCGACGAGCGCGAGCGTATCGAAAACACTTCCTACGGCCACGGCTACGCTTTCCCACATGCCCGCACTGATGCCGTTGAACGCATGTACATCGCCATCGGTGTAAGCAAGAGGGGACTCTCTGACAAGACCCCCGATGACGTGACGCTGCGCGCAGTCTGTCTGATGCTCACGCCCTCCAACATCTCGCAGTTGTACCTGCAAACGCTCTCGGCATTTGCCCGTTTCGCGCGCGATCCGCAAAATCTTAAGAGATTACTCGACGCCAGAGGCGTTGCCGCCGTGATCGAAGTCGTTCATCAATCGGGCGTCAATGTCGATCGCGAGTTGCTGGTGAGAGATATTATGGTTGAAAAGGTTATCAGCGTCACTACCGGCCAGTCTCTGAAAGAGGTCGCCAATCTGTTTTACAGACATCGTATCGGTGAAATGCCGGTAGTCGACAGTCAGGACCGAGTTGTTGGCCAGATATCCAACCGCGACCTGATCAAAGCCGCCCTCTCCGATTTTCGATCACTGTTAGGTAAGTCGGCTGCGTCAGCCGATCTTTCCATGTTTGACGATCTTCTCAAGACTCAAGAGAAAATGACGGTCGACAAGATCATGCAGAAGGATATAACGACAACGACCGAGGACACTCCCGTTGTGCAATTGGCGACGGCGATGCTTGACAAGAATCTGCGCATAGTACCGGTTGTACGCGATGGCAAACTGGTCGGCGTCGTCGTCATGTCGGACATCGTTTCCAAGATAATTCGCGGGTAAGGGAGCAAACAGTCACAGTGAGTCAGATGTTCCTGTGGGGCGGATTTGTGGTCTTTGTACTGGCGATGATTGCCATCGACCTGGGACTGTTTCACCGCAAATCGCATACCGTCAAAACCAAAGAAGCTCTCATCTGGTGCGCCGTTTGGGTCAGTCTGGCGCTGCTCTTTAATGTCGGCGTCTATCATTATAAGGGAGGCCAAGCGGGTGTTGAGTTCCTGACCGGTTATTTGATAGAGCTGTCTTTGAGTCTTGACAACCTATTCGTGTTCCTGTTGATATTTTCATTTTTTCGAGTTCCGAAACATCTGCAGCATTCAGTGCTTTATTGGGGAATTCTGGGCGCGCTCGTGATGCGGGCGATCATGATTATGACCGGAATCGCACTGATCAGCAAGTTCCATTGGATCATCTATGTCTTCGGAGCTTTTCTGGTCTTCACCGGCGTGAAGATGTTCTTTGCAGGCGATCAGGAGATTCATCCGGAGAAGAACATTGTCATCAGGCTGGCAAAAAGACTTTTTCCGGTGACACATGAATTCCACGAGGGCCGTTTCTTCATAAGACACAAAGCACGATTGATGGCAACGCCGCTTTTCTTGGTTCTGCTGGTAATTGAGACGACCGATTTGGTGTTTGCCGTGGATTCGATTCCGGCGATTTTGGCCATTACACGGGATTCATTTATCGTTTACACGTCAAATGTGTTTGCCATCCTTGGGCTGCGGTCATTCTACTTCGCTCTGGCAGGAATGTTTGACAAGTTCCGTTTCCTCAAAGTCGGATTGGCGATTGTGCTGACCTATGTCGGCCTCAAGATGTTACTGGCCGACATCTACAAAATCCCGACTGTTCTTTCACTGGCCTTTATCGCGCTAACGATAGGACTCTCGATACTGATTTCGTTCCTCAAGCCGGAAAAGGCCAAGTAAGCGGCCTCACGGCTGAAGCGGAGTCTGCAACCATAATCCTCAAGCCCAGCCGTTGGGTGGGTTACCGATTGCAGGCGCATGTAAGCAAACCACGGATTCATGACAGTTCAAGGAGCAGTCTATCTTATACGAGGCTGGAACGACTGAATCAGGTCATCAACATTTGTCGCGTATTTCGGCCAAATCGACACTGGAGCAGAAGCCATTATCGTAATAGATTTCTTCGGCTCCAGAAATACGACCGTAACACGAGCAAACGTCTCTGGATCGCCGGAGCTGTCATGGTATTCAACACTGGCCGCTTTAAGATCCCCAAGAGTCAAGTTCTCTCTTCGCCCAAAAATAGGCGGTTCAGGACTAGCAATCTGTAATCTGGAAACGAGATCATCGATCGCTTCGCTCGGTGTGCTGAAATCCTCTTCGTTGTTTCGAAGAATCTCTAATCGGAACCCGTCATCGCGACGACTGCGGATATCATTAGCGGTCAGATCCCGCCATTCAGCCGGCAATTCAAGAGTTCCCTCATTAAAACGGTACTGCACTATACCCTCCCTCGGGCTAGGTTTGCTTAAATCTGGTTTCTTGACACAGGAACCGAAAAGAAAAGTGAAAATAAACGCGGCTCCGAAACAAGACAATGCTTTAACGGCATACGGCATACTGCACAACCCAAGAGGACAATTGGACCTCACTCCTACTCCCGAATAGACTTCAAGTTAAGAAAACATTTCAGCCAATGTTCGAGTGTAACACCTGTGACACCGATATTATCCTTGTTATAGAGATAGCCATGTCCTATTTTGTCAAAGGCTACAGCGAGGGTACTGCCACTGCCCTGTTCACAGAATTCACAATTTACGTGGTACATGTCGACTTGACTGCGATGTAGTGCAGTTTGGCTTATTACTGGTACAGTTCCATCGCCCAAAAAAGTGGTACGGCGAATGCTATCGACTGTATCATCTTCCCCTGACAGAACAGTCATGTAATCCGTCTCGCTACCTGTGCAAGCAATCAAGTGTGTATGAGGATGGGCCTGTAGTTTAAGCTTGTCGTGAAACTCTCTTGCAGCCTCGATATTATCGCGAAATTCCTTAATAATTGACTGTATGAAACTCTTTTCATCGGCATCAACGGTGTCATCGGCTTGCGCAAGCCACTCCTTCGGGATGACGCTAGCGCGATCATCATATCCGTAGACATACCAGATATCATTCCGTGCTTTATGCTTAAGGGACAGCGGGGTGACGCGGCCATCGCTATCGCCGCCTCTTTGTCTTTGGAGAACCTCTGAGGTATCTTGATTGTTCTCACCCGCTTCCTTTTCCCATATCAACCATGACTGGACGATAGACTCCTCATCGCCACTGTAATAATCGGTTGGCAGAAGCTCGATGGAGCCAGGCATTGCACTTGCGACCATCGCCACACTCTTAGGATTTCCGCCAAGAACGGCCATCATTGCCAGCCCATCTGCCTTCTTTGTTCGCCCAGCTTTGAGTTGTCTGTAGGCGAGTGGAGCTCCGGTACATGGCTGAACACCATGAATGACAGCCAAGACTTTCTTCTCTCCGTCGGACAATTTCACACACGACCGTGCCACCAATCCACCCATGGAATGAGTCACTAAAATTACGGACTTTGCCGCTTCGATTTCACAGACTTCGTCAATAAAGGCTTTTAACGCTTTTCCGGAGATCTCGTTACTCTTCCGCCAATCATAGCCAAACGCGTAAACAGGAGTGTCCGCTCCAGTAAACTGCATTCTTTCTAAAGCCTCCAATACCCCACCATAATAGCTCCAAGAAATACCACCCCAGCCAAAGTAATCCCTTCCTGGCTGGTCACAGGTTACGGCAACCGCAAGCTTTGATTTCCCAAGGAATGTTCTATTAGTGCGAGCCGTACTCCGAATCAACTTTAGCATGGTCCAATTGGAGTCAGGGTCCCAAACCAGCTGCTCTGGACTACTCCCCGCCATTCCAAGTCGACTGCCCATGATTCCGGGAATGAAAATAATGGGTACGGTCACTACTTTCTTCAATGTAACAACACATGGTTTACCGCTACACGTCCCCACACGACTGCCTTTGACTTCGGGGATCCAAACTCTATCTCTGGGGTAAATCAGGGGTTCGAATTCGAGGGAGATTAGCTTATAACGCTTGCGGCGAAACTTTCGAAACTTAGCATTCTTCTCGTAGTCATAGATGTTCTTCCAGCTCTTTAACCCAAATCGTTTAGCGATTCCTGAGAGAGTATCTCCGGTTCTTATCTTATATAGAGTGTCGTTAGCCATCAATCCGTCCCAAATCTATTCCGAGATTTCGTGACTGCCTACATTCGGAAGTTCCACCACTACTTTTCCAGGCGGTATATCTTTCTCCCTGGCGCGACCGTTTTCGTCAAGTTTTCCCGACCGCTGTTGTCCGTCAGGCAGATGCAGAATGTAGTTCTCATTGGCGATCGGATTGCCATCTTCGTCTCGCAGTTCAATCTCCATCCAGTCCTTGAACTTCAGCAATCCCGACTCCTGTTTCTTGCCGAATTCCTTCCTATCAACCTTCACCGTAAAGAAGTACTCGGGCGGATTGTAGTTCCTGCCATAGCGCTGCATTTCAGCATCAGACGGGATTTCGTCGGTGTCTTCGTGATACTCGTACGCCCACTGCAACTCGATCTTCTTGTTGTCCACAGTCGCAGGCAATTCCACGATTTTGTCGTTAGCGCCGTCGCGGTCGAATTCGTAGATGATAATCTTGACCTGCGCGGCGTCGGGCAGATTCTCCACTGATGCTTTTAGCGTCAGGACATCACCCCGTCGCGCTTCCGACGCGCTCCATGAGAGATCGGTGACTTTGATCGGCGGGACTACGGCGACAGAATTGGAGGTACCGCTGAGACCGTTCTTGGGCAGCTTGACGTCGAAGTAAACCATGTCGCCAAGCTTGGTGTCGGGAGGTACCGTAAATTCACCGATAAATTTGTTCGCTCTCACTTTGCCTTTGACCGTACCGAGACTCTTGCCCTTCTTGCTTTTTCCCTTGGCTTCAATAGGAGCACCTTGTCCCACAAATAGTGTCCCGATCTCAAAAGCTGCTGTCTGTCCCACCGGCGCGTACGATTGTTGCCATTCGGCGTAAACCAGCGACGATGTCAGAGTGATCTTCTCTTTGGCGTCTGTGGATTTTGTGTATTTCAGCGGCATTGCGACACTCCCTATCCTTCCGGCACGAAGCTTTCGATCATCCGGTCAACTTCAACACCGATCGTCTTGAACGATTGTTTGGTGAACGTCGCCGTGAACGTATACCCTTGATTGCCGATGATCAGATACACGTGCTTCTTGAAGATCACCTGCCCGGCAGAGAGAACCCATTTGTATACCCACTCATAAGCCGCAATGCCATTCGCCAACGATCGTTCCTCTTCTTTAAGAGTCTCGATCCCTGCCAGTGCATCCTTTACTGGCTGAATGCGATCGAGGGCAAACTCCCGCAAGTCGGTATCCGTCAGATTTCGGTCGATCACGAGATTGAGCATGTGCCTTTGGCCATTGATCTCGGGACCCATAAATGTGTACGCCGTCTGGTCTTCCCAACCTTCCGGCAATTGCAAGACAAATCGATTGTTTGTTCCTACCATTCACCGACTCACTTTCTTCGTTTGGCTTACCGTCACTTGCCGACGACCAGATGATAGAGTCCGGCTGTTGTCCCAACCGCATACGAGCGTTTGCCAAGTCCGACCAGCGGTGTGCTGATCTCTCCCTCGAGGTCCTTCACTTCAAACTGCATTTTTCCGTCGGGCTTGAGGACTAACAAATGCTTGCCGCAGCCAACCACTAATTGGTCATTGAATAGAACTGCAAAAACGCCGCCGCCGGATGAACTCAGCGCAATTTGCCAGATGCTCTTACCGGATGGGTCATAAGCCGCTATTCCTTGCCGGCCGACGACATAGATTTTCCCGTCGGTGGCAACTAACGGCGGACAAGTGGGCTTCCCTACTGATGTCGGAATCTCTACGTTGAAGTAGCTGAAGCCATCGGCAGTGAAGGCAAACAGCCGATCAGTGTCGCCTACGGCAACACTCATGTATATCTCCGAATTCAAGCCCGCCGACGCGTAGTATGGCACGAAGTCACCGATGATCATGCGTTCGACCTTGGGATCATAACTCAAAACGGCTACACCGTGACGGGTCGGTTGAATGATATGATCATCCAGATAGACTGGGATGATTTTAAGATCGTCGAAGAAGGCGATCGTCTTTTCGTTTTCCACTTCGCTCAAATTGAGACTCCCCTTTGGCGTCGAGATATCCGCTGTCTTAAACAGACGAATGAACCCGGTCTCGTCGCGGCGACCTTCCATCATTGGATAGGTTTGGTATCCGGAGATGATGACTTTGCCGTGGATCACCGTCGCTTCGTGGAAGAAGAGCTGGGAAGCGCCGCTAATGAAGGTCTCGTTGACCAATTGCCCGTCAGAGTCGTATTCGCGGAGGTCATCGCCGAGCGTATAGAGACTCGCATCGACGACGTTCACGCTGCTGCCCTGACCCGACCACAGTTGCTGTTGAACGAGCCGCAGGTTCTCCCTGTCATAGACACGAAACGTACCCGGTGATTCGACTACTAACCTCTGCTTGCCCACATACAGCGCGCTCACCTCGATCTCGTTCACGCGTTTCGCAGAGCAAACGGCTCCGGTGGGGAAGTCGAGCCCCTGATAGCAGTTCCCGTTGCGAAGTCCGTTGGCAAAACGACAGGCGAAATCTGTCGGCGCCGGGATCGCGCGTGGTTCGATAGACGACGAGGGTATCAGTTTCGCAACTGCAAATGAGTCGGCAATCAAATGCTCCTGGTCACCTACCAGCAGCCAGCTATCGTAAAAACGTACATCCATCTTTGCTCCTTGGCATGAGACTGCGCCGCTCAAAAAAAAAGAGTCACGGTCAAAATATGTAACGAATATCTAAGCAAGTTTCACCGTCCCGTTGGGAATAAGGTCACCAACTGCGAAATTCGTGGCGTTCGGTAACTGGCCATGCGTGAGTCCGACCATCTCGGCGAAGTACTGCCAGAATTCGGTAGCATCGCCCACGGCAAGGTCCAATTCTCCGGGCGTGTCGTCAAAGTCATCCCATTCACTCGTGCCGCCGTTGCTAACATCAATTACGTAATGGGGCTGCGCCTCCGGCTGCGCCAGTATCCAATCTCGCTGGGCAGCGTATTTCCCGGAAGTGTTCAGGCGTGCAGAGTGGGTAGCGGCATACTGCGCCGTATAGTTGTTGACTAAGTATCGTGGTTGGAAATGCACCAGCGTCTCCGTGTAGGGCGCATCGCCACAGATCTTCAGGACGTTGGCATCGCCAAACTTCTTGGTGATTCCCAGATTAATCCTGCCAAGCGCATCTTCAATTTGTGTTATCGTAGCCGAGGCGCCAATCCATGGATCCCAGAATTGGAAACGCAGGTTGACCTTGACGACCAACAGCGCGGTGAACTTCTTCATGATGCGCGGCATCGCCTGGCTGTAGCGGTCTTCGCCGAGGGGATAGAGATACACGTTGAACCTTCCCCTTCCCGAAACCGAGTTGGTGCGATTGGTGACCTGCTTTTCCGGATAGTTGTAATAGTGGTGCGCGTCCGTGCCAAAGTTCGCGGGATCCCATGCCAGAGAGGGATGGAACGGGATTTTGTAGTCTGGATTGCTGGTCTTGCAGACCACAAAGTCAAACTTCTTACCGGCAACCAGACGCGACCTTAACCACTCGGCATAATGCCAGTATTGCCGCGAACGAATGTCCTGATTGCTCTTCATCATTGAGCCGGCGTCGGCATTATAAGGCGCCCCGGGTTTGAAATCGGGCAGCCCCATCATTCCGTAGCAGCAATTATCCCACTTCTCGTGGTAGTCATCATCGAGACTGCCGGCGTGGCCGAATTCGTGAGCGGCAGTGAGTACACCACCGACCCGCTGGGTTTGATCCCCACGAATTTCGCCACTTAATCTGTTCATAAAGCTTCGTCCGGCGGTTCCCGCAGGATGCACAGAGATGAGGTGGTTCTGTTGACCGGTGGGAACGTGCTGCAGGTAGAAACGGATATAGACACGCCGCTTAGTCACGTCATTTACTGCAAAAAGGGAAACCAGCTTCCTGCCTGCCATCTCTTCATCGTTCCAGGCCGCCACGATGTTCTTTATGGAACTGTCGATCCACGTGGGGTTGACGACAGGAGTGGTTGCATCCTTGTCCTGAAGATGCCACCTGAAGTAGCTGAAAACGTATGAAATCTCTTCGCCGGCTTCAAAACCCTGCTCACGAAGCAGGTAGCAATCGAAGTTGCCAAGCGACCAATTCCAGTTGGTCTTGTTCTCCCGAACGCGGTAGTGGCGCTGCTGGAATTGTTCGACGAGAAGGCACTTGGTTTTGTGTTTGTAGACGGCGGCGCGATGACCGACGCGCGGCGCACTGGCCGTCACGCGATCCTTGAAAACCGCGTAGAGACGGTTTTGAGCTACCACACCATGCAGAGGTTTCCCAAAGTAGGGCACATACCCGGAAATCATCAGTCCGGTGATTTCGCCGTTCGCGGCGACTGAGCCGACAACGTTTTCCGTGTAGTAACTCTGATGGTTTGTGCTGTCGGGATTGATCACCGCAAACTTGTCGTCGAGTAGCGCCACTTGCTGAGGATTAGCCACGGCAACGGTCACCAGGTTCTCGTTCGTCAGAACCAAATCGTCGAGCGAGAATACGAGCGGTTTATCCGACTGCGAAAGCTCGCTGCCAAACGGTTTGAACTTGTCGGAAGCGGTGCTTTCCGAGGAAAACAGCGCTTTGAAGACATGCTTTTTATCCTGATTATTCTTGATGTCGTCATCCGTCACTCCGCTGCCCGCCTGATTCTTACTTCTCACGCACCAATCGTCGGACTGCCATTCTGCCGGCAAATCATAGTACTTCCACTTCTCTTCGGCGTCACTCTGATTGGCGTCTCTCAATGCCTTCAGCGCGGCCACCATCTCGGCCTCGGTGACGATTTTTCCCGGATCATCGGCGTTCGCTCGGTAGACCCACTTCTTTGCTGCGCTAAACCCGATGTGAAGCGTCTTGCGATTGGGATCGACAATCGGATTGCCAAACCTGACCTTGAGTTGGTAGACACCATTCTTGTATTTGCTTACAGCCGTCAGCGGTGTACTGCCATTTTGCATCACGTTGAACTGAAGCCCGTCAGGGACACTTACCAGTTTTTTATACAGGGGATCGTAGTAAACAAAACGCAAATAATAGGCCACTGAGTTTAGGTCGGCGCCATCGACATAAACCCGTTTGAAATGATACTTGTGCCACATCGGGCATTCAGGCGCTTTGTGAACGGTGTCGACACGCGCCGGGCAATCTATCGTCGGAACATTTTCCTTGTCGAAGAAGAACAATTCAACCCGGCGATTGACTTGGGAGCGATAGTTGTCCTTTTCGGCGTCATCAATCGGATAGGATTCACCGCAGGCAATGTACTTCTTATTCACGTCACAGAACGGCAACCCTGAGCGGTAATCGTGATTCAAATGCCAGCGGTCGACCTGCAGGGCGGTGGCGATGTCGTCGTTGTAGAGATTATATACTGCGAGCCACATCTCAACCGGCCATTTGTGTTTGGGATCCTGCTTGATCTTGTCAGCAGTGCCTTCGGAAATCGGCTGATTCACATCCACACCCGGCCCTGCCGGGTCCAATTCCCATTCATTGTACCGCCTGATAAACGCACGAATCGCCTTATCAACGCCATTGCTCCACTTGTCATCGAGCAAAACCGGATCGCAGTCGTTCCAACTCCTGTGGTCTTTCATGTACATCAGAATCTGTTGGTAGTCCTCGATTCGATGACGTTTCTCAGAGATATCCGCCCAGCCATAAGAATATCCCTCCAGCAGGTAGAGCACACCTTGCGAGCGCAACGCCGATAACTCAAAGTTCATCTTGGCGCCACCCGAAGTATCGGCATGCCCGGCAATGAGAAGCCGTTTGTCAGGTTCAAATTCAAACTGCTTGAGGGCCAGCGCCAGCGCCTGCAAGCCGGAAACCTTGTCCTGATCTTCCTTCAGCTTGGCGTCATCAGGGTCCGTGGCATCATCTTCGTCACCATCTGTAGACGACTTCCCCTTGGGACGTTCCGGCATCATGACGGCGCTGTCGAGATGAAAGAGTACATCTTCCATCTCCAGCATCAACACTTCCACCGGTTCGAGCTGAAATTCGGGCGATACGGTGGTGTCGGTGTCTTTGCCCTCGATCATCTCATGGAAGTTGCAGGATGTCTTGACTACCGGTTTGCTCATATCGATTCTTACTTGGCCCCCGGGAACTTGTCGTCTCTGACGTTGATCGAAATTTTGAGCTTTCCCGGTGGAATATCGGTGGCCTTGGCGTCGCCGCCACCGCCGAGTTTGCCCTCTTTCACCTCGCCGGAGGGGAGGATCAAACGATATTTCTTGTCCGGGATTGCGTTGCCGTCTTTGTCCTGGAGTTTGAACTCGATGTCGTCTTTGTACTCCAATAGTCCTGAGCGCTGTGACAACGTCGATGTCTTGGCAACAAAGTAGTACGCCGGCGCTGAGAACCCACCGCCTTTTAGTTTTTGCTCCTGCAACTTGAGAAAATCCTTATCGACCACCAACTCCCATTCCCCTTCGATCTTGTCGCTCTGGACCGTGGTCTCGATCGTTTTCAGCACGGCATCTGGGAACGCGGAATCTTTGACATGAATTTCCAGTGTCGCTTTCTCCCCCGCCGGCACGCCGGTGGTCTCGGCGGTTGCCTTGACTTTCTCACCTACTTTGGCGGTGGTCTTCGACCATTTGGCGCTGACAATCGCTCTGATCTCGATATCGTAACTTCCCGAATCAACATTCGCCTCCTTGACACCCCCCATCAGCGGGGAGACAGTCTTCGGACCCGTGGGTGGCGTCAATTCGTACTCGGCGCCTGTGATCGGAAAACCACCTGAATCGACAACTGCAACATTCAGATAGTGCTCTTCAACTTTTTCCTCTGTTGTTGAATCCGGCGCCGCCTCACCGCTTTTTTCACTTCCGGAGCCTCCGGCGCCACCACCACCGGACATGCTGTCGCCGATTAGCACCGTGGGACACCCTTTGGCAATCGTGTCGGGGGGGCCGGAACAGGTCAGCATATCCCCCATGCGAGCCGCCGGCATTCCACCGATCATGACACTTGCGCTTCCCTTGGTAATCGGTCCACCAACATGAGGCGGAGGAGGTACTCCGGGATTAAGCATCGGGCAGACGTGCATATCTCCCACGCGCGCCGCCGGCAGGCCGCCGATAAGTACCATCGGAAAGCCAACAACGATGACGCCGCCATGCACGGTTTGATCTGACATTCTTGCTGCCGGTTGTCCCATAAAAAAAGCGCTTTCCTTACAAACAGTTATACGCTGATATAGTCGAAGCCGATGTCTTTCGGTTCAGTGTTGATGCGCTTTCGGCTGACTGCTGGAATTTAGCATAGGCGCAAAGTGCAGTCAACATTCAATTTGGCGAGGCGAGGATGCCTTCACAAGAAGGCTTGGCAGCACACTTTGGCAGGCGTCCCTACAAATAGGCTATTTCTGGTCAGGACTTGAAGCTGTGACCGCAGTCGGCTTGAAAGAAGATGCTTTCAGGGGCAGGCCACAGATGGGGCAGTACAGATATTCCTTTTCGACCCATTTGTGACCATACTCGCACTGTCTGACTAGATCCTTCTGGTTGATATAGACTTCGTCCCAGTCAGATATAATCGTATAGTGCAGTGTATTACCGGAGATTCTCAGAGCCAGTGAGATTTCCTCGACTCGGCAGATTGTTTCCCCGTCACAGTCGAGGTAGATTGGGATTTCTTGAGAGGAAATGAGTTTCTCGGCTCCGCCTTTTACGGGGCGTTCTGTTTCTCTCGATTCGATTTCAATTATGGTTTCGCCGGTTCTGCCGAGGTAAACCAGTTCACGCTTTGTGGTTACCTTGTCAACTGTCATGCCCCAAGCGGCAAGTGTCTGATTCGGCTGTGCGGTGGAGGCTTGGCCACCCTTAAATGACTTAAAGACAACGAGTTTCGTGTCGGCGAGGAGATTGGAGGATGCTGACAAAAATACCAGAATAGCGACAGCACAAATGACCGAGATTCTTCGCATGTTATGTCCTCCGGGGCTGAGATCGTGGTAGCTCCGTCTATTCTATCGACGGCGCCGCCGTCAAAACTGAGAACGATCTGCTGCCTACTAAGGATTTTACGGCATTTAAGTCGATTGGCATAGAAGTTTCTGCACCGCAGAGACGCCGATGCCGACCAAGTAGCGGTGAACGATTCGTATTTCGCTTTGACCACGATAGCGTTCGTCGATACGACGCACGAATTCCTGCGCCAAGCGTTCGCGCGCCGATGGTTGCAGTGAGAAATAGAACGTGGTCCCCGCACCGGATTTCATCACATGATCGTAAACTTCCTGTCCCCGATGACAGAAAAAGTCGAAAGTGCCTTCATAGAGCGTGCCAATTTCAAATCCAGAGTTTCTCAAATGAGCTTCCGTCCCCCGTGCATGCATGGGAAATTTCATCTTTACGGCTTTCATCAGCACCTGCGGTTCTTCACGGGTAATGTCCTCGAAGACACTCAGCGGCACTTCGGGCGATCGATCGAGATGCGCCACAAAACCGATGACGCCGTTCGGTTTTAGGATGCGCTTGAGTAAGGGAAAGATCTCGTCACAGCCGACATAACCGATCAGCCAAGTCATCACGGCGACATCGACAGACTCGGCGGGAAACCCGCGCAGTTCTTCCAGCACGTCGCCAATGCGGAACTCGACGTTGGCAAGCCCTTGTTGTCTGATCCGCTGCTTGGCGCTGTTGACCATGCCTTCGGTCAGGTCAATTGCAATGACCTTGCCTTGGGGACCAACCATCTGCGCCAGTTTTGCGGTGGAATAGCCAGTACCGCAACCGCAATCAACGGCAGTTGCGCCGGGGCTGATCTGCAGTCTTGCAAACATGTCATCAATCGGTGTCGAGGCCACTGAGAGCCAGTAGTCCTCGTAGGTGGCACTTGCATCAGTGTAGCCGAGGACAATCTCGGAATTGCCGGCGGTCTCAGTCGGTTGCTGTTCGAGAATCCGGAAGAAGCGCGGTAGCGGTTCATCGGGAAGCGGCATGGGAGGAACGTCAGAGACTGATGCAGGTCGCCCATGTTTGGTACACTCGGCGAAGTAGCCGCGAAGCTGGTGAGCGAGGCAAATGCTGCAGGGATGTTTGATGTCAGCTTGTATCCGTGCGATGATAGCCGCCAAGTCATCTTCGAGGACATTGCCGTATGAGATCGGCATCATGTTGCACGGTGACACTTCGCCACTGCCGTCGACATAGATGTGCGAGTGTCCGGCGCCGCAGCCAAAGAACTCGGGCGACTCCATGTGAGCAAACGAGGAGATTGCAATGCCGCTATCCTGCAGGTTGTATTCTGCCATAAGGCGGAACACTGTCGCGAATTCTTCTTCACCGAACCCGACATCGGTGCTGAGAATTCGTCCCGCAGGCGCCGGTTCGATTAGCTGCAACTCGTCAACCCCAAGACTCTTGTTCAATTCCACCAGCCGACGGAAGTTGTCTTCCTGAAGAAGCTTCCTCGTCGGCACCGCGCAGGTGTAAGTGTAGAAGCCATGTTTCTTGGCCGTCTCAATTCCCTGCAATGCAATTTTGTAGGCGCCGGCTCGGCCACGACGAGTATCGTGCTCGGTCTCATCGGCTGAGTCCAAGCTGATCGAGATGGAATAGACGCGGGTGTCCCGTAGACGTTTCGCCAAGGCATCGTTAAAACCGTAACCGGTTGTTGCCAGAATGCCACAGGAATCGTCCCGCAACATCGAGACGATCTCAATCAGGTCTTTTCGCAGACATGGTTCACCGCCGGTGAAGTTGACGACGATGGCTCCGAGGTCTTGCAGACGAGTGACAACTCGCTGAAGTGTCTCGGTCGACAGATCGGAGACGACTCTACCGGCGTTGTAGCAATGCCAGCAGTTGAAGATGCAGGCATTGGTGAGCGCCAGATCGACCGATTGAATGGCCGTGCGGCCGTCGGTACCGAAATAGGTTTCCATAAACCTGTCGAACGGCTTGCCGGGAAAAGGCGGGATAAAAGTGCTGATGACATACTGGCCGTCATGTTTCCGTACTTTCTCGATCTCGAGAAAATCGCGTAGGTATTGATATAATGCCGGAGTAAAGTAGCGCATGTCGACGCGCTGCATAAACTCGTTTAGAAATGTCTCATTGATGTTCATAGTACCCTCTTTTTTGCGTCCTTCATTAGAATGTAAGTCTGAGTAATAGCCCCGGGGCCTTGTGTGATGCGATATAGGTTGGCTTAAGCGTCAGGTTTCCGAAGCCATGCTCCTCGTTGTATTCCTCAACCGAATTGCCGACTGTGGCAATGTCGTAGATGGCGCTTCCGAGACAGATGCTGCCCCCTACCACAAAGGCTATCACGATCTGCGTGATTTGATCATCCAAAGATGAAAGATTGGAATTCCCAGAGGAGGAAGATGACGCCATCACCACCGTAAGCCCAACTGCCGCTACTCGAACAGCAACGCCACCCCAAAAACGTCCAATTTTTCCGGCATAAGCATGCCCCACGCCGGGGCCAAGGACTACGCCCACTGATCCAATCGCCAGCCCGGCCATCGTTTCAGCGTCATC
>Ga0315273_10004309_pt1 | contig 17416 bp, 16 predicted proteins | sample YL17G02_0_MG_FD_205753 | JGI IMG/M metagenome (GOLD analysis project Ga0315273, IMG submission 205753) | Sediment microbial communities from Yellowstone Lake, YNP, Wyoming, USA - YL17G02_0 | ecosystem: Environmental > Aquatic > Freshwater > Lake > Sediment | place: USA: Wyoming | collected...
GGGACCACCCGGCGGCGGTCCGGCGGACGACGGCGGCGTAGTGAGCGCCGCGGACGCCGCCCGCCCGGCGCCCGGCGGCCTTCAACGGTTTTCCGGCTTAAAGGGCAGGGCCTGCCGCAGGCGATCCTGCAAGGCCTCCTTGGCGAGATCGAAACCCGGCGCCTCCCCGGAGAAAGTGTCCGGCAGCTTGACCTTAACCGACAAGCTGGCCAGTTGGCCGTGTTGCTTGCTGGTCAGGGCCAGTTCGACACCCGCCAGGTTGTTTCGGGGACTGATGGAGGTCGGGCTGACCAGGCCATCCTTGGTCTGGACCGTGAATCCGGAAATGAAGATCGAAAAGGTCTCCCCGTATTTAACGTTCAGTTCCGCTTCGGCGTCCGGTCCGGCGACCTTATAACCGGCATTCTCGAGTTCCCGCTCGAGCATGGCCTGCAAACCGTCACGGATGGCGGCGCTCTCCTGGGGGCTCGCAGGCCGCATATCGATACCCGAGTTTGGAACCTTCCCCAGGACCGAGGCGACATCGATCGCGCCGACGCGAACGCTCTTGAGGTTTCCCAGGAACGAATTCCGAATCCCAGCAATCCGGCTTCGAGCCTCCGTCTCGAGAGAGCTGATTCTCCTCGCCGGACGGCTCCCGTGTTTTTGCAGGAACTCCTCATACGCGGGGACGGTGTTGAGCTTCTCGGCTTTGGCCCAATCCCCCTTTTCCGAAGCGCGCGCCGCGCCCGGAAACGCGATTCCGAGGGTGGCCGCGCAGACCCACACGGCAGTATGTTGTCTCATCTCAGGTTGCTCCTTCTCCGATTCGGCACGTCACAACGGTTCACTCGCCGGGCGCCACTCGCCGCAGCAACGCTCTGACGGCGTTTCGGACTTCTTCTTCATCGTCGGTCAGCATCCCGCGCAAAAGCGCGATGTCTTGGGCCGCTTCGACGCCGATGCTCTCCAGTGCCTGTACGGCGAAAAGCCGGAGCGGTTTCACGATCAGAGTTTCTTCGACGGCGACCTTGCCGCCGGAGTAGCGTCTGGTGGTCACCCTGGCGAGCAGCAGCACCCGTCTGTCGGCCAGCAGTCCCCGTAAAGCGGGACGAGCGTCTCTGGCTTTCGGCCCGAGTTTCTTCAGCGCCTCCACGGCCTCCAGCGAGACCCACTCATGCGACTTGGTGGTCTTCTCCTCGCCCTCCTGCGAATTGGGCTTCGACGTGGTCATGATGGAAGTGCTCACGCGTTCTCCCGGATCCGTCAGAGCCTGGATCAGGGGAGCCGCCGCGCTGCCGTGGTCCAGGCTCGCCAGCGCGCGCACGGCCTTCAGGCGGACCTCGACGAAAGGGGAACTGACTGCTCGCGCCAGGACCGAAGCCCGCTTCTCGGCCTTCAGGCGCGACTTCGCCACGGCTTCCATGGCCGATTCGCAGACCGCGGGGTCTCGATCGCCCGCCGCCGCCCGCAAGATCTCGAGCGCTTTCGGGGACCCGGGCGGAAGCCGATTGACGGCGGCGATCACTTTCTTCCGGATCGAGGCGTAAGGATCGCCAATCAGTTCGCTCAGCACCGACAGGGCATCCTCGGGTCCGATACGCACCCGGAGCAGCGCGTCGATGGCTTCCTCCCTGACCGAGGGGTGGCGGTCGCCGGCCGCCTCCCGCAACAGAGACAGCGCCGCCTCCGGCGAAGGCTCCAACTCGCCCAGCGCGCGGACGGCCTTGATTCTGACGCGGAAATCCGGATCCTCAAGCCACGCCGCCGCTTCCGGCATGCCCGCCAGCCGCGGTGCAAAGGCGAAGGCGGCGCAAACCAGAAATGCCCAACCGGCGACGGAATCTGGGAATCCCACCTTGGGTATCCTCCAGACTGACAGTATACTTCGGACCGCTCTCCGCTCACAAACCACCGAAAGCCGATTTCGCGACCGCCCAGCCGGACGGCTGTACTACCATCCCGCGGAATCTTGTCGCGGCTATGCCGCACTGTGGGACATGACTCCTGTCTTGTCCTGCTGGCCGGCCGTCGCTTTCGGGGCTGGACAAGTCGGGAGACATATCCCACCACGCGCCGCATCCCACGCCGCGCTGTGGGACATGACTCCTGTCTTGTCCTGCTGGCCGGCCGTCGCTTTCGGGGCTGGACAAGTCGGGAGACATATCCCACCACGCGCCGCATCCCACGTGAGGGTACGTGATCCTGGTTGCGGCGATGCCGCGCTGCGCTGTGATCGGCTGTTGGGCGCCGCACGCCGGCGTGATATTCCGAGTTCTGGCGGCCGTCCTTCTTGTGCTCGGGTCCGCGGCCGCGTCCGCATGGAAGCGAAGCAGTGCGTTCATGCGTTCTCCAGCAACTGGGTGATCAGGATCGCGGCGCGGGGCAAATGGAACGGGTCCTTGACCGGAAGCGCGATCACCTCGCTGGTCGGGCGGCCCTGGCGGGTCAATCGCTGGCGCCACTCTCCCACGCCCGGAATGGGATAGTGCGCGAAGCTCCACTGGTGGACCCGCTGGTACCACTCCAGGCACCATTTCTCCCCCGTGAGCTGGTGCGCCAGCAGCAACGCGTACAGGCTTTCGGTGTGGGGCCACCACGGCTTTGTCTCCGCGTGGCGGAGGAACGGTTCGCCGCCGTCGGCGTCGATGCCCAGGAACAGCCCGCCGTGCTCGGGATCCCATCCCGCTTCCAGGTGCCGGCGGATGGGCGCGGCGGCACGGCGCACCAGGTCGCGGTCTCCCCGCCGCCGCGCCACGTGCAGGATGAACCACATCGATTCGATCGCGTGGCCGGGCACGACCGCCGTGCCCTCGGGCGGCGGCAATTCGCGGTATTCGTGGTCGCGGAATTCGAGGACCAGCCCGCGCCGGGGGTCGAGGAAGCGGCCCAGGATCTCCTCGATCGAGGCATCCAATACCCGCTCCAGCTCCGTGTTGCCGGTGGTCTGGAGCAGTTCGTTGGTCACCTCCGTGAGGATCATGGGGATGCCGTGCGCCTTGCGGCCCGGCGGCAGCGCGTACGGCGCGGTCTCGCGAAAGCCGGGTTGGCGGATGCGCTCGAGGATCAGGCGGTAGGTGGAAAGCGCGGCCTCGAGCACCACCGGATCAGGCGCGGCGCGGTAGTATTCGCTGAACCCGTACACCGCGAACAGGTCGGAATAGATGCTCACCGGCCCTTCGATCACCGCCCCCCGGCGATCGGTATGGTACACCCACCGCCCTTGGGCGTCGCGGCCGTGATCGAGCAGGAAGCGCACCGAATTCGCGGCCGCCTCGAGGAACTCCGGCCGCCGTTCCACGCGATTGAAGAGCGCCGAGAAAGTCCACACCGAACGAGCCTGCGACCAGATGTACTTGTCGCCGCTCAGCACATTCCCGTCTTCGTCCATGCACGAAAGCACGCCGCCGTATTCCCGGTCGATGCCATGGCGCAGCCAGAACGGCGCGATGCCGTCCAGCAGAAGATCGCGATACGTCCGCCGCAGTTTCCCGAGGTCCAGGTCCACAATTTGAGTCTAACCGAGGACCTGGCGCACGCACTCTTGCCTTCCGGGGCGCCAGGCGGACTACCGCTGGCTGCGACCGTCCTGCCGCCTGGCGCGAATCCACGGCGAAGGGGACCCCTTACTCGATCTCGTATTTCTCGAGCAATTCCCGCCAGTAGCCCTGCGCTTTGAGCAGCAGCTCGCAGACGTCGCGCACGGCGCCCTGGCCGCCCGCGTGCTCGGTCACGTAGTGGGCGATGCGCTTGACCTCGGGACGCGCGTTGGCGGTGGCGATGGCCAGGCCGACCCGCCGCATGACCACGGCGTCGGTCAGATCGTCGCCGATGTAGGCGACCTGGGCGGGGGTCAGCCCGCAATCGGCCATGATCTGCTCCAAAATGGGGATCTTCTCGATGTGGCCCTGGTAGATGTAGGTGAACTTGCACTGGCGGGCGCGCGCTTCGGTGGCGGGCGAGACGCGGCCGCTGATCAGGCCGGTGCGGATGCCTTTCCAGCTCAGCCACTGGAGCGCGATGCCGTCCTGCGCCTCGAAGGCCTTGGTCTCGAAGATCGTGCCGTCCGGGCCGGGGACGTTATAGATCTTGGAGTCGGTCATGACGCCGTCGACGTCCATCAACAGCAGTTTCACGCGCTCGGCGCGGGTTTGAATATCGGTTGACATGCGGTTCCTTGACCGCTCAGAGTGGCACAGCCTTTAGGCTGTGTTGAGACAGACACAGCCTAAAGGCTGTGCCACCCGGGAGCGGCGCTACGCCGTGTACGTGCTGGCCGAGACGTTGCCGCCCTTGCCGGTCCAGTTGGTGTGGAACCACTGGCCGCGCGGCTGGTCGACGCGCTCGTAGGTGTGGGCGCCGAAGTAGTCGCGCTGGGCCTGGAGCAGGTTGGCCGGCAGCCGTTCGCTTCGGTAGCCGTCGAAAAACGAGAGGGCGGTGGTGAACGCCGGAACCGGGATACCCATCTCGATAGCCCGGATCACCGCGCGCCGCCAGGCCGCCTGGCAATTCTCGACCACGCCGCGGAAGTAATCGTCCAGCAGCAGGTTGTCGAGGCTCGGGTTCTTGTCGAAGGCTTCCTTGATCTTGCCCAGGAAGACGGAGCGGATGATGCAGCCGCCGCGCCAGACCATGGCCACGTTGCCGAAGTTGAGGTCCCACTTGTACTCCTTGGAAGCCTCGCGCATGAGCATGAAGCCTTGGGCGTAGCTGACGATCTTGGATGCCAGCAGCGCGCGGCGGATGTCCTCGACAAACGCCTGCCGGTCGCCGGTGAACTTGTCCTGGGGTCCGGTGAGCACCTTCGAGGCGGCCACCCGCGCGTCCTTCAGTGCGCTCAAACTGCGCGCCAGCACGGCCTCGGTGACCAGCGTCAGCGGCGTTCCAGCGTCCAGCGACGCGATCACGGTCCACTTGCCGGTGCCCTTCTGACCCGCCTTGTCCAGGATCTTGTCGACCACGTACTCGCCGCTTTCGTCCCGGTAGCCCAGGATGTCGCGGGTGATCTCGATGAGGTAGCTGTCGAGTTCACCCTTGTTCCAGGCGGCGAAGGTCTCGTGCATCTCCTGGTTGGACATGCCGGCGCCTTCCTTCATCAACTGGTAGGCCTCGCAGATGAGCTGCATGTCGCCGTACTCGATGCCGTTGTGCACCATCTTGACGAAGTGGCCCGCGCCGCCCTCGCCGATCCAGTCGCAGCAGGGCTCGCCCGCCGGCGTTTTGGCGCAGATGGCCTGGAAGATGTCCTTCACCAGCGGCCACGCCTTGGGGCTGCCGCCGGGCATCACCGAGGGGCCGGTGCGCGCGCCTTCCTCGCCCCCCGAGACGCCCGTGCCGACATACAGAAAGCCCTTGCTCTCCAGGTACTTGGTCCGGCGGATGGTGTCCGGGAAATGCGAGTTGCCGCCGTCGATGATCAGGTCGCCCGGCAGCATGTGGGGCAACAGCAGCTCGATGAAGTCGTCCACCGCCTGGCCGGCCTTGACCATCAGCATCACCTTGCGCGGCCGCCTCAGCAGGCTGAAAACCTCCTCGATCGACTTCGCGCCCAGGATGGTGTCGCGTCCGGTGGCCGCGCCGTTCAGGAAATCGCCCACCTTGGAGACGGTGCGGTTGTGAGCCACCACCGTGTAGCCGTGGTCGTTCATGTTCAGGATCAGGTTCTGGCCCATGACGGCCAGGCCGATCAATGCGATGTCGCCTTTTGGTTCCATGCGAATGCTCCTTGGCTCGGCGAACCCTCAGCGCCGCCGGCCCTCGAGACTTACAATGATTGCGGAGGTATCGAAGCGGCCTTGGCCGGAAGCGTTGCCGAAGTCTTCTCATTTTACAACATGTTCGCTCCCGGCATGGGTCGCGCGGGCTCGCCGGCGGCCGGCGTGGGACATGCTTTAGTTTGTCCGGGCGGTATCCGAATGCGGCCCGGGACAGGCTGAAGCTTATCCCACCCATAACGCGCCGCCCTGTCTCCCGGTTTTGTCACGCGTTCCGACGGATCACGAAGCGCGGCTGTCAATCATTGACAACCTCCGCCGGGGAAGCTATTGTCGGTGCAAGCGGCATTCCGCCCGAGGAGGCAGCGATGAACGTCAACCTCACTCCCGAGCTTGAGAATCTTGTGCGTGGCAAGGTCAAGACCGGGCGCTACAACTCCGCCAGCGAGGTGGTGCGCGAGGCTCTTCGGCTTCTCGAAGAACGCGACCGGGACCTGGCTCTGCGCCGCCAGCAACTGCGTAAAAAGATTCGAGAGGGGATGGATTCACTCGGCCGGGGTGAAGGCGTGGATGGAGAGGCTGTTTTCGACCGCCTCGGCGCGGAGATCGATCGAGTGGAGCGGATCAAGGCCGGATGAAACGGCGTATCGCGGAGTTCATCGGCCGGCACGGCATGTTCGCTCCCGGCATGCCGGTCGGCGTGGCGGTGTCGGGCGGCGCGGACTCGGTGTGTCTGCTGCACGTACTGGCGGAACTGGCGCCGCGCTGGGCGCTGAAGCTGCGGGTGCTGCATCTGGACCACATGCTGCGCGGCGAGGAGTCCCGGGAGGACGCCCGCTTCGTGGCGGCGCTGGCCGCGCGGCTGGGGCTGCCCTTCGAACTCCGCGAGGTGGATGTGGCGTCGGCGGCGGACAACCTGGAGCAGGCCGCCCGCCGCGCCCGGCGCGATTTCTTCCTGGAAGCCATCTCCACCGGGCGCGTGCAACGCGTGGCTCTGGGCCACACCCGGGACGATCAGGCCGAGACGGTGCTCGATCGCTTCCTGCGCGGGGCGGGAACCGCCGGGCTGGCCGGCATGCGGCCGGTGACGCGGGAAGGCCTGGTGCGGCCGCTGTTGTGGACGACGCGGGCGGAGGTCGAGGATTACCTGCGCAGCCGCGGCATCGCCTGGCGGGAAGATTCCTCGAACCGCGACCTCCGCTTCCGCCGCAATCGCATCCGGCACCAGCTTTTGCCGGCGCTGGCCGGGGAGTGGAATCCATCGCTGGCCGAAACGCTGGCGGGCGTGGCGCGGGTCGCCGCCGACGAAGAGGAGTACTGGCGCGGGGAACTCGACCGCCTCGCCGGGGAGGTCTTCACGCACTCGCCGCCGGCGGTGGTGATCGACGGCGCCCGGCTCACCGCGCTGCCGCCCGCCGTGGCGCGGCGGCTCATTCGCAGGGCCGTCGAGACGGTGAAGGGCGACCTGCGATCCATCGACGTCCGGCACGTCGAGGCGATTCTCGGGCTGGCGCTCAGAACCGGCGGGCACGGGCGGGTGCAGGTTCCGGGCGTGGATGTGACGCGGTCGTTCCAGTGGCTGCGCCTGGCGCCCGCGGGATCGCACTCGCGGCCGGAATTCGCGATTGCGATTTCAGCGCCGGGCCGCTACGCCTTTCCAGGCGGCGAAGTGGAGATCTCGGGCGAGGTCGGCGAACCTTTCGAACTGCGCAACTGGCGGCCGGGGGACGCCTACCGGCCCGCCGGCGCCTCGCGCGAGCGCAAAATCAAGGAAATGTTCCAGGACGCGCGCATCCCGCTATGGAGGCGCGGTTCGTGGCCCGTGCTCACGGCGGGCGGCCGAATCGTATGGGCGGCCGAGTTCGGTCCCGGGTTTTCCGAATCGGCCCCCTTGCTTATGTTGTCTCAATAAATGACGATAGATATAGGGGACTAGCAATCTCCACGGCAGCAGGGAAACGGAATGAACTCTTCGAATGTCAAGACCGCGGTCTTTTGGGTAGTGCTGATTTGCGTGGCGGTCCTGGTGTGGGTGGTCGTGAAGACCGGAAAGACGCAGGTGGAGCAGCCGCTGTCCTTTTCGCAATTCATGGACGCGGTGGAGGCCGGCAAGGTGAAGCAGGTGAGCATCGCCGGCAGCGAAGTCCGCGGAACCTACCTGAATGAACCGGCCGGCCTCAGGACCCTGGTTCCGGTCAACTACCCCGACCTTTACAAGGCGCTGCGGGACAAAGGCGTCAATGTCGAGATCAAGGACGCCGGCTCGAGCAACTGGGTGTCGCTCCTGGTCAACGCCATCCCGTTCATCCTGTTGCTGGCGTTCTGGATCTTCATGATGCGCCAGATGCAGTCGGGCGGCAACAAAGCTCTGAGCTTCGGCAAGAGCCGTGCGCGCCTGCATTCGTCCCAGCAGAAGAAGGTGACGTTCAAGGACGTCGCGGGAGTCGAGGAGGCGAAGGAGGAACTCCAGGAGATCATCGAGTTCCTGCGCGAGCCGCAGAAGTTCCAGAAGCTGGGCGGGCGCATACCCAAGGGGGTTCTGCTGATCGGCCCTCCGGGCACGGGCAAGACGCTGCTGGCGCGCGCCATCGCCGGCGAGGCCAACGTCCCGTTCTTCTCGATCTCCGGTTCCGACTTCGTCGAGATGTTCGTGGGCGTGGGCGCCAGCCGCGTTCGCGACCTGTTCGAGCAGGGCAAGAAGAACGCGCCGTGCATCGTTTTCATCGACGAAATCGACGCCGTGGGGCGGCATCGCGGCGCCGGCCTGGGTGGCGGCCACGACGAGCGCGAGCAGACGCTCAACCAGTTGCTGGTCGAGATGGACGGGTTCGAATCCAACGAAGGCGTCATCCTGGTGGCGGCCACCAACCGGCCGGACGTCCTGGACCCGGCGCTGCTTCGGCCGGGCCGCTTCGACCGCCGCGTGGTGGTGGGCCGTCCCGACGTCAGGGGCCGCGAGATGATTCTCCGCGTCCACACCAAAAAAGTCCCGCTGTCCGACGATGTGGATCTTTCCGTGGTCGCGCGCGGAACGCCGGGCTTTGCGGGCGCCGACCTGGCCAACCTGGTCAACGAATCGGCGCTGATCGCCGCGCGCCAGAACCGCAAGGTGGTGGCGCATGCCGATTTCGAGCTGGCCAAGGACAAGGTGATGATGGGGGTCGAGCGCAAATCGCTCATCATCAGCGACGCCGAGAAACGCAACACCGCCTACCACGAGGCCGGACACGCCCTGGTGGCCGCGTTGCTGCCCAACGCGGACCCGCTTCACAAGGTGACCATTATCCCGCGCGGCATGGCGCTGGGCGTCACCATGCAGTTGCCGATCGACGACAAGCACTCCTACAGCAAGGACTACCTGGAAGCTCAGCTCACCATCCTGATGGCCGGCCGCATCGCGGAAGAGAAGTACCTTCACCACCTCACCACCGGGGCGGGCAACGACATCGAGCGCGCTACCGAACTGGCCCGCAAGATGGTTTGCGAATGGGGCATGAGCCAGTTGGGCCCGCTCAGCTTCGGCAAGAAGGAAGAGCAGATCTTCCTGGGCCGGGAAATCGCGCAGCACCGGGACTACAGCGAAGCGACCGCGATGAAGATCGACGAGCAGGTGCGCGGGTTGGTTGAAGACGCCTCCCTTCGCGCCAGCAAGATTATCGCCGATCACGCCGGCGCGCTGGTGCGCATCGCCGAGACGCTGCTCGAGCGGGAGATCCTGGACGGCGCCGAAGTCATGGCGCTGATCGAGGGCGTCTCCGCGGCCGCCGAGCCCGCCGGCGCCGACAACCAGGGCTCGCAGCAGGTGATCCGGCCCGAAGGCGGCCGGCGCGTGCCGGGCTTGATCGAAGGGGAGCGGCCGCAGCCGGCGTGATCCCCCGGTTCCCCATTTACCTGTTCGACGTCGACGGCACGCTGCTGGATTCGGCCGAGGATATCTGCGGCGCGGTGCGCGACACGCTGGCCGGTTCTCCGCACGCTTCGATCAGTGAAGACTTCCTGCGGGGCTACATCGGGCTGCACCTGGTGGACCTTTACGAGGACCTTTTCCCGGATTATTCGGCCGCCCGGATCGACGACCTGGTGGAAACCTACCGGCGCATCTACCCCCAGCGAAAACACCGTTCCACGCGCGTCTATCCGGGCGTGACGGAGACGCTGGCGGCGCTGGGGGGCCGCAAGTCCACCGCCACCACCAAGCGCACATGGATGGTGGAAGAGGTGCTCGCGCAGTTCGGTCTGGCGCAGTACTTCGACCACTTGCAGGGGACCGACGGGTTTCCGGCCAAGCCCGCCCCGGACGTGATCTTCACGGCCCTGGCAGCCCTGGGCGCAAGACCGGAAGAGTGCCTGCTGGTGGGCGACGCGCCCTCCGACATCCAGGCCGGCCGCCGCGCGGGCGTCACCACCTGCGCGGTCCGTTACGGCTACGGCGATGCGGCGGAGCTGGCGCTGTCGACGCCGGATTACTGGATCGACGACTTGCGCCAGTTGCTATCATAGGGTCGGAGCGGGAAACTTGGGAGCGGGCGGATGGCGGCCGCCAGGCAGGAGACGGCTCTCGGTTTGTTCCGCGACGGTCGCATCAGCGCCGGTCTGGCCGCACGTTTGCTCGGCCTGACGCGCCTTGAGTTTCTCGATTTGTTGCGCCGGCATGGAGCGCCGTTCGTCGCTTACACCGACGAGGAACTCGAAAGGGACCTGCGCGATTTGTCCAGTTCGGCGCGACCGGATGGCGAGGCTGTCCCGCTTTGAGGTTCTCCGCTCGCTGTTCGCGGAAGTGGTGATTCCGGAGAGCGTGCATCGTGAAGTGATCATCCAGGCCTCGGGTTTCCCCGTCCGCGACTGCGTGCAGGCCGCGCTCGGAGTGTGGATCACGGTGCGGAGCGTTAGCGAACCAGCGGCTCTGCCGCAGTTGATGCGGGAGGGCCGGATTCACCGCGCCGAGGCGGAAGCGATCGCGCTGGCAGCCGAAATCGGAGCACGCTGGCTTCTAATGGATGATCGCCGCGCCGTGGAGCAGGCGCGCGGCATGGGCCTGTCCGTCCTCCGCACGCCCATGATTCTCGCCTTGGCGGCCAAGTCAGGCATGGCTGCCTTGAACAGATGCGCGAGGCCGGCTTCCGGCTGAGCGACGCCCATCTGGCGGCGATTCCGGAAACAGTCGGAGAGACCAGGTAGGCCGGCCCGTGTCGCGCACGGGGGCGGAGCGTTAGCGATCCGGCAGCCGCACCTTGGCCAGGTAAATGCTGGTCTTGCCCTCGTGCGAAGAGTAGTAGCTGACCCATAGCAGGCCTTCGTGCCAGACCAGGCCCGGGTAGCTGGAATCGCCGCCCGAGGGCAGCGTGAGGAACTCGGTGAGGCGGCCGGCTTCGCGGTCCAGCCAGCACAGGCTGGTGCGCGCGCGGCCGTCGTAGAGGCGGACGCCGGCGACGATGCGGCCATCGGGCAGCAGGGTAATGTGCGGCCCGCCGGCGCGCACGCCCAGGTCCTGCCAGGTCCAGGCGCGATAGGGCGGGCGGCTGGCGCCGAGCAGCGCCGTGTTCGGCTGCCCGTCGCGCCGCAGCAGGCACAGCGCCGTGTCGTCGTTCAGGAACACGATGGACGACTCGTTCGGGTAGCCTTCCTCGAACACGCGGTCGGCCAGAGTGCGAAACTCGAATCCGTTGCGGCTCGAGTAGAGGCGGACGAAACGGTTGTCGGCGGTGCCATAAGCGAAGCCGAAGGCGCTGCCGCGATGCCAGGTGACGCGCCAGAGCCAGAAGTTCGGATCCGCGACCGGAATGGGGTCGCCCCAGGCGCGCCCGTCGTTCGAAAACCAGACCACGGACTGGTGGCGCGCGGCGGCGGGCTGGTGCAGCGCCGCGGCCCCGGAGAGCATCAGACGGCCGTCGGGCGTGATGCTGAGCTTGGCGTCGCGCACGTCCGAGTTGGGCCAGGTGAGCAGGTCGGAGGATGTCCAGCGCTCGCCGTCGGCGGAGGTGATCACGCGCAGCGCGCCGTCGGGGGAGACGTGGGCCGCGCCTTCGCGAAACGCGCAGTACCAGCGGCCCTTGTAGCGGGCCAGGTCGGTGAAAGCGTTGTGCGCGGCGCGGTCCCAGATCTTCCGCGCGCCGACCAGCTCGGCGCGCCGCGGACGCGCCGTCTGACACCAGGCGCCGTAAGCCAGCGCCAGAAACAGCCACCCGAACCGGTTCGCCTGCATCACGCACCTCCCATTGTGCCCGACTAGGGGCGGACGCCGTAGTAGGCGCCTTTGGTCACGGCCCAGCCGGCGGCGACATAATCCTCCAATTCGGCGCGGAACCGGTCGCGAAGCGACGAGTTGAGGAGCAGCACGTCGTCGAGTTCCTGGGGGTCGCGGGGCAGATCGTAAAGCTCCTCGTACGCCTCGCCGGGATTCCAGCGGCCGATGTAGAGCCAGTCGCGCGACCGAATCGCGCCATGATCGTTCCAGCCGCTGACGATGCGCTCGCGCCGGGAAGGCTCGCCGGCATCCAGGAGCGGCTTGAGGCTCTCGCCGGTCACCCGGGAAGGAATCCCCACGCCCAGCGTGTCGAGCAGCGTGGGCATCAGGTCGGGGTGCTGGACGAAGCCTTCGACGCGCCGTCCGGCCCACAGTTTATCGGGGTGGGCGATCAGGAGCGGAACCTGTGTAAGCTGCCGCCGCAAACTGCCTTCGCCCTTGCCGATTTCGCCGCGCTCGCCGAGCATCGTGCCATGGTCGGCGACCAGGGCGACCACGGTGCGATCGAGGGCTCCCATCCGCTCGGCGGCGGCAAGAAACCGGCCGATCATGGCATCGACGAACGCGACGCAGCCCCAGTAGAGCGCGCGCACGTGCTCGAGTTCGAGCGGCGTGAGACGGCCGGCATCCTGGGGCGGAGAGAACAGCCGGGGCCCGCCGTAGCCACGCGGAGCGTACGGTGCGTAGTAGCTATCCGGCGGATCCCAGCATTCGTGCGGAGCGAACGATTCCAGGTGGAGATAGAACGGCTGGTTCTCCCCGGCGTTGTTCTCGAGCCAGCTCGACGCTTCGGCGAACAGGCGGGCCGTGGGCCAATCTTCCTCCGTCTTCCAGTGGCAGCGGTTTTGCAGGTACATGAGAGCGTAGAGGTCGTTCGCGGCGACGTAGCGCTCGGCGGCGTAGCCGTCCAGGTAGATTTGCGACCGCGGTCCGGTCTGGAACGTATCGGTTTCGTTACCCCGAATCCAGCGCCAGCACATGAAGCCGCGGTGAAAGTTCATTACGGGTTTGAACTGATGGTGGACATCGCTCACCAGGGCGGTGGTGTACTGGGCGTCGCGCAGGGTCTCGGCCAGCGTGAGGTCCTCGTCGTACAGGCCGTGCCAGCCGCGCCAGACTGCCCCCAGAGGGTCGCCCTCGTCATAGCGAACGGCTGGAAAAACGCGCCGGCCGGTGTACAGCGCCCGGCGCGCCGGCAGCGTGGGCAGCGCGTCGGCGTAAGCATCCAGGAACAGCGCCGAGCGGCGCGCCAGCGCGTCGATGTTCGGCGTCCTCGAGTGCGTTCCGCCGTAGCAGCCCAGCGCATCCGTGCGCAACGTATCGAGGACGATGACGATCAGGTTCAGGCGATCGCCCATCGCGTTCGCCCTACCCCTGCTCGCTCACGACCCTTACGAAGGTTCCATCCGTGATCGACCAGCCGGAGTCGACGTATTCCTTCAGCCACGCGCGAAAGTCCTTCACCAGGTTCGGTTTCTCCGGCGCGATGTTCTTCAGTTCCAGCGGGTCGGCCTTCAGGTCGTAGATGTCTTCAAACGTGTCGCCTGGGTTCCAGCGGCCGATGTAGAGCCACTCGGGTGTCCGGATGGCGCCGTGATCGCCCCACCCGGTGATAATCCATTCACGCCGCGAAGGGCCGCCCGAAGCGGCCAGCGGCCTGAGGCTCTCGCCGGTCACGCGCGCGGGGATCTGGGAGCCGATCATATCCAGCAGCGTCGGCATGATGTCGTTGTGCTGGACCAGGCCGCCAATGCGGCGGCCGTTCCAGGACTCGCGCGGGTCGTAGAGGATCAGGGGCACGCGCGTCACTTGCGTCCGCATCAGTCCCTCGTCTTTGCGCAATTGGCCCTGTTCGCCCATCATGCAGCCGTGATCGGCGTAAAACAGAATGATGGTGTTGTTCATCAGGCCGGCCTTTTCGACCTTTTCGAGGAACTTGCCGATGTGCGTATCGGCGAAGGTGATCATCCCGTTGTAGAGGGCGCGAACGTGCTCGAATTCCACCGCCGAGAGATTCCTGGTAAACCCGGGCGGATTAATGAGGCGCGGGCCGCTGTAATCGCTCTTCATGTAGAGCCGGTAGTAGTCTTCGGGCGGGTCCCACAGCTCGTGCGGCGAGTAGCATTCGATTTGCAGGAAAAAGGGCTGGGAATCCTCGACGTTGTTATCCAGCCACTGGCCGGCTTCGCGGAACAGGCGCGGGCAAGGCCAGTCGTCCTCGGTTTTCCAGTACTGGCGGTTGGTCAGGTAATTCACGATCACCGGCGGTGGTTTCGCGGCGCTTGCCAGTTGGGAGGGATGAAGGTACCTGGAGGGATCGAGGCCTTTCTTTGGGCCGGTTTCGTAAGGATCGCCTTCCTGGCCGCGAATCCAGCGCCAGGCCATGAACCCGCGATGAAAGTTCTTGCCGGGCCGGAACTGGTGGAAGGTGTCCGAGACCAGCGCGGTGGTGTAGCCGGCGTCGCGCATGCTCTCGGCCAGCGTGACGTCTTCGATGTAGAGCGGATGCCAGCCGCGGATTCTGGCCGGGTCGTCCTGCTGCGGAACCATGCGCGACGGGAAGACGCGACGCCCGGTGTAGATGGCGCGGCGCGCCGGCACCGTGGGAAGCGCCTCGGCGAAGGCCTGCTGGAACACGGCGGAGCGGGCGGCCAGCGCGTCCACGTTGGGCGTGCGGATCTGCTGGTATCCGTAAGCGCCCACCCAATGCGCGCTCCAGGTATCGCAGCAGATGGAAATGACATTGGGACGGTCACCGGCCGCCAGCAGCCGCCCTGCCGCCGGCAGCGCGCCGGCCGCCGCGGCGGATTTCAGGAACGTCCGTCTCGACAACTCACCCATTTGGACTCCTCCCCGCCTGGTCGCGGATTGCGCGCACCTGCGCTTCCAGTTCGTTGACGCGCTGGCGCAACTCGTCGATCTCCTGGGCTTCCGGATCGGGCAGTTGGCCGTGCTCGAGCATCTGTTCGGGCACCGGCTCGCCGGCAATTCGAACCACGCGGCCCGGGATGCCGACCACCGTCGAGTGATCGGGCACCGGATGAACCACCACCGAGCCGGCGCCGATCTTGACGCAATCGCCGATGCGGATGTTGCCCAGAACCTTGGCGCCCGTGCCGATGACGACGTGATTCCCGACGGTCGGATGGCGCTTGCCCCGCTCTTTGCCGGTGCCGCCGAGCGTCACGCCCTGGTAGAGCAGCACGTCGTCTCCAATCTCGGCGGTTTCGCCCACGACGACGCCCATGCCGTGGTCGATAAAGAAGCGGCGGCCGATCTTGGCGCCGGGGTGAATCTCGATGCCGGTCAAAGTGCGGGAGAACTGGGATATCACCCGCGGCAGCAGCGGCACGTTCATGGTATAGAGCTTGTGCGCCAGGCGGTGCAGCAGAATGGCATGGAACCCCGGGTAACAGAGGAAGACCTCGAGGACACTCTTGGCGGCCGGATCCTCCCGAAAGATGGTTTCAATCTGCTCCCGGATGGCCCTTAGCATTTGCTTTCATTATGACGCGAATGAGGCCTGCCCGGAGCGGCGTGCGGATGCTGCCATGACGCGAACGGGGCCTGCCTGGAGCGGCGGGCGGGTGCTATCATGAACCTGATGCCGGACGGATACCTGCCATTTTTCATCTTCCTGGCCGTGGCGATGGCCTTTCCCGTGGTCGTGCTTATGGCGCTGAAGCTGGTCCGGCCCTCGACGCCGTCCCGGACCAAGCTGGAGGCTTACGAGTGCGGCATCCAGGCCGAGTCGGATTCGCGCGGGCGCTATACAGTGCGCTTCTACATCGTCGCCATCCTGTTCGTGATCTTCGACGTCGAGACGATCTTCCTGTATCCGTGGGCGGTTCGCTACCGGCAGCTCGGCTGGTTCGGCGTCGCCGAAGTGGCCGTCTTCCTGGGCATCCTGATCATCGGGTACATCTGGGCATACAAAAAGGGAGCGCTGGAATGGGTTTAGTGTCGCGCGGAACCCTCGGGCGGGTTCTGCTCTTATCGGCGGTGGTGTGTCCGCTCGCGGCCGCGCCCAAGTTGCGGCTGGTTGAAACCACCATCGGGCCGGTCTCGGTGGCACAGGGATCGGGCGGTCCCACACGCACGGTGGAAGCCTATAACGGGGGAGACGGGGCGTTGAGCCTGACCGCCAGTTCGTCGGTGACCTGGGCCGTCGCTTCGGTGGGCCAGCAGCGCAACTGCCTCTCGCGCGCGGGCGTATGCGTTCCGATTCAGGTCGCGCTGAATACGGCGTCGCTGGCGCGCGGCACTTACACGGGCGCCATCACGGTCGGCGATCCGAACGCCCTGGACGCTCCGCAGACCATCACCGTGACGGTTCTGGCGGGCGGCGGCGTGCCGGATCGCTTCGACTTATTCGTCGCTCCAAACGGCTCGACGGCCCAGACGGTTTTCACGACGAACAGCTCGTTGCGGGCCAGCGCGTCCACCGACAGCGGCGGCAACTGGCTGATGGTGGTGCTGGACGGCGTGGGCTCGTTCCAATTCGCGATTCCTTATCGGGTCGCCGCCCGGCATCTGGACGGGATGACGGAAGGGACCTACCGGGGATCGGTGACGATTACGGGCTCGAACCTTGCGGCGGACAACAAGACCGTTCCGGTTTCGCTCGAGGTCACCTCGCGGCCGATCGCGCAGGCGGCGCCGGCGAGCCTGGTATTGCGCTACGCGCAGAACAGCGGCAAGCAGCGCGCTAACATCGTCGTTTCCAACCGCGGGCTGGGCAGCCTGAGCATCGCGGGCGCGACCGCGGCGGCCTCGACCGGCGGCAACTGGCTCGGCGCCGAACTGGTGGCCGGCTACCCGGTGGTTCAGGCGGTGATCGACACCTCGGCCGTGGCCCCGGGCTGGTACCAGGGAACGGTCTCGATTGCGACCAACGCCATCAATGCCACGCTGGTGGCGCCGGTCCAACTCGAGGTGATCGCGCAGGGGCCGCCTCGCGCGATGGGGCAGGGCGCGGTGAACAACGCGACCTTCGAAGCGGGCGAACCGCTGGCGCAGGGCGTCATCGCGGCGGTGTTTGGCGAACAATTTACATTTAAGGATCCGGCGCCGGCGGCCGGCCTTCCGCTCAAGGACGAATTGGGCGGGGTGCGGGTGCTGGTGAACGACAGGCCGGCGCCGCTGTACTACGTCTCTTACGGGCAGATCAACTTCCAGGTTCCCTACGACGCCTCGCCGGGCGAGGCGGTGGTGCGCGTCGAGCGCGACGGCCAGCGCGGGAATCCGATCTCGGCCGCGGTGGAGCCCTCGTTTGCGCGCCTGCTGCGGCTGGGCCTTGGCGAGTACGGCATTGTCGTCCACCAGGACGGAAGTTACGCGATTCCCCCGACTCCGGGCTACCCCAGCCGTCGGGCCCGGGCGGGCGATGCGCTGACCATCTACGCCATCGGATTCGGACCCACGACGCCGGCCGTGGCCAGCGGCGCGGGCGCGCCGCTGGATCCGCTGGCGCGCATCG
>Ga0315273_10004310_pt1 | contig 17411 bp, 10 predicted proteins | sample YL17G02_0_MG_FD_205753 | JGI IMG/M metagenome (GOLD analysis project Ga0315273, IMG submission 205753) | Sediment microbial communities from Yellowstone Lake, YNP, Wyoming, USA - YL17G02_0 | ecosystem: Environmental > Aquatic > Freshwater > Lake > Sediment | place: USA: Wyoming | collected...
CATCAGATAACTGTTTTCTCTGGATGGGAGTTAAACGAGTTCTCTTGTGAATAACCATAGTTGTTTTACTTAATTGTTATGAAACTATTTTAACAATTTTTGTAAACAACGCTAATTAATCTAACAGGTGTTTATTTATTATTCTTAGGAAATGTTTTTTCATTCTTTCTGTTTGAAATTATACCTCTATATCGGAATTTAGGCAAAGACAAAAAACAATACATTGGAAAACAAAAAAAAACTTAACTTATGAGAAGTTTGAGTTCCTTTGGAAACATTAAAAATCGGATATGACTTTCTGTTTTCATTTGCGAATCCCATTTGTTTTTTTTACTCCCCCTTTTTCTTTATGAAATATATTTTATCGGGTTATTTTATTTTCCTCTATCTGATTATATTTTAGTATATCTTGGATAATTGTCAAGGTGGATAACAGATCTTGTTCCATCGGGTGAATTTCTTTATGAAATATGGTTTATATCGGATTAGTCCATTTTCCTCTTGTTGGTTATATTATAAGCTATGCCAAGATTGTGTCAAACTTTCAAAAATTGGATAAATGGTAAATAGAAAATGCCAAAAACAATTCCAAAAGACCAGAAATATCGTATCTTTAAAATATCATAACAATATACTCCTTTTTATTTATTTAGTAAGTTCTTCTCTTAATTTCCTAAGAATCAGAGCCGCTTCTTCTTTTCCGCCAAGACCAAAGGCCAATCCGGAAGCCAAAGAAAACGCCGCCACAATGCCGATGAAAACTGTATTCACAAGCGACACGGCAATTCCCAATTGGATCAAACTCGCCAAAAGTCCAAAGATGATGATGGCCCACTTAGAAATAATAGCCAAAACGGAAGCGCTCATCACTCCGGCAATTTTTGTGCTGCTCCGCACGACAGAATATACGAAATTTCCGAAAAGAACGGCAATGGAAAGAATGATGACAGCTACGACAATATTCGGTATATATAGGATGATGTCATTGAGAAATTGCGACACTTGCCGCAATCCGAGGATATCCGTCGCCGCCATTAAAAACACCAAGATTAAAAACCATTTGGCCAATTCCCCGAAAAACTTTGAAACCCCCAATTCCAGTCCGGCCTTTTTCAAATTATCTCCGAATTTTATTTTATCTAGCGCCTGATCAACTCGAAGCATCTTTATGATTTTTTCGGCTACTTTTCCCAACGCCACCGCCGCAATCAATCCAAAAGTAAAAACCAACAATGCTCCAATAAACGAAGGAAGAAAAACAATAAACCGTCCCCATAAATCTAAAAGAGAGATTGTAACTGCTTCCCCCCAAGTTTGCATTGGATTCATATTTAACACCTCCTTTCAACTGCTTGAAAAAAAATTATTTTAATTTTCAGAATTTTTCAATGCTCTTTGAAAAAAAATCTTTCAAAGACCCCGAAAAACTATTACTGGACATTCTCAACACCGGAAGGATTCGCATTTTCCTTCAGTAAATTCAGATTTCCCGATCCATTTTTCACATCTTCAATCATTTTTTGAATTTTTTCACGCGTTTCATTGTTGTCAGTCGGAATCAAATCCAACACTTTCCGGTATTCCTCAACTGCCTTGTCATTTTCTTTCAGTTGTTCATATAGAAGACCGAGTTGAAAATGGATATTCGGCTCTTTTTCATTGATATTAAGAGCGTTTCTGAATAAAATTTCCGCGTTTTTTAAATCAATTTCTCCACCCCGTCTCTGGTACAATCTTCCCAAACTAAAGTTATAATTGATATTATTTGTGTCTATATTATAGGCTTTTCCAAGATTTTCTATCGCGCCGTCAAGATCTCCCAACGCTTCCTGAATAAGAGCCAAATTATAATACCCAGTATCAAAAGTATTTTTCTCGTCAACCGATTTTTGGAATAAATTTTTGGCTTCTTCAAAAATCTGCTTCTTTTCATTTTCATCTTTTTTCGCAGCTGCCTGACTTATTTTCAGTTGTCCCAATTTCAAATAATAAGTCGGATTGTGCGGCTCGAGCTCCAACGCTCTTTTGTAATTTTCTTCGGCAAAATTCACCGAATCAACCACATATAAGACCGAATTTTCATATATCTGAGCCAATGCTTCCACGATTCCCACGTCATTTTTGGAAATACTCTTTGCTATTGTTCCCGACTTGATAGCTTCATTGAGATAAAAAGTTATCATATTTGAATCCGCATCCTTCCCCTTAAGCGCCTCCCTATTCGCCATTACTAAATAATATTGAGCCACCTGTGTATAATAGCGAGATTCTTTCCCATAGAGATTAATACCTCTCAACATCCTATTGAGCGAGTTTTCACCAATCTCCTGCGATCTTCCGGAAAGTCCGGCATAAATATCCGCTATATAGGCCTTCCCGATGAAGACAAAAAGAAAAATCACACTGGCGGTAATCACCATGAAAATAAAAGCCAGCGCCAAAGCAAATTTAGGAGAGGCCTTGAGAGACAAATTAATATTCTTTTCTTGTGACTCGCTTTCTTTCAGAAGAGTGGCAAAAGAAAATGCCGTAATCATGGATCCGATGATCAAAATCACGCCTTCTATCCGAAACATGGTGGCCATCACTATAAACATCAATGCCGAAGTCAAAAGTCCGAGAGAATAGAGTTTATCCTTTCCCTTTTCCCTGGTCAGCAAGAAAAAACTGATATTCAAGAAAAAAAGAACCAGCGCGATCAAAGCGATTAATCCCAAAATCCCGACTGTTGCCAATGACTCAAAAAACATTCCCGTTCCTTGATAAAACCTCAAGTTATAAAGCGGATTCTCATTGAATTGCTGAGGACGGAATAGGGAAAAATCATAGCCATACGTTCCGGGACCCGAACCGAAAAGAAATTTTTCTTTCAAAGCGCTTTTGGCAATGCTCCATGAAATGTCGGCATTCAAACTTACTTCCACGGGAAGATTAATCCTAGCTATATTTATCGCTTTCCCTCCGAATAACATCACCATCAGCACCACAAAAACAGCTCCGGCTAATCCCCATGAGGACTTCACTATTCCTGAAAGAATATAAATCAAAAAAATCATTATTCCCAAAATCATTATCATCCAGCCATAAGGCCATGGAACAAAATTATACAGAGCCAATATGGAAAAAAGATTTCCCACCAAGGCTCCGAAGATAATCCCCAAAGCGACAATTTTCAGAATCGGTTTTATTTCCGCTTGTTTTATTTTAAGCGCTGCCGTTATCAAAAGAGGAATCATCAGAAAAAAGAACATGGTCAGTCCTGAAAAAGATCCCGTGAAACTCAAAGGAATATTGTTCAGTATATTTTGAGGAAGAAGCGGAATCTTCATCACCGCAAACGATGTCCAAATTGCGATAAAAAAATTGGAAATAATAAGCGATCCCAGCATCCATTTCACTTTTTTCATGCTGAAATTGTTAAAGACAAGATAATAAACCGCGATAATAGCCGCGACGCCCACCAATCCGCGCGAAGGATCTCCAAAATATCCCCAAAAACTATGCCAGCGATCCACGGAAAAAATAGTGGCTAAAAGATAAACAAGAAAAAAAGCGATGATTGGAATATCCAACGGTGTCTTGCGAATTTTCATTTCTCCGACAATTATTCCTTTAATCGCCCAGGAGACAATTCCCAATAAAATCCAAAAATAGAAGAATATCTGTTTTTCAAAAGCCAGACCCTGGAGATTCAGTCCCGTAAAAAACAACGGCATTCCAAAAAAAATCATGACAACACTCGCGTTGACAATCCAATCGCATATCTTGCTTGAGAATAGATTTCTTTTCCCATCGTTTCTTCCGGTAATACTGTCCGAAACCAAAGACGGTTTTGAAGAATTCATTTCGTCAGGACTTTTTATCATTATTTCCATATTTTTTACTTAACATTTAAAATAATCAAATTATTATTATCATTATAAATGACATACGGTATAATTGCAAATCATCAACATTATCATAGAAATATAAAATAATTGTGATAGCAAACACTGATAAAAAATTCTCGGCTCAAACATCCAAATTTTTTATGTTTTTGGCATGGATTTGAATGAATCTTTTCCTCGGTTCCACGTTCGTTCCCATCAAGATATCGAAAATCTTGTCGGATTCTTCCGCGTTTTCGATTTTTATTTGCAGCATCGTTCGATTAGCCGGATCCATCGTTGTTTCCCAGAGCTGTTCCGGATTCATTTCTCCTAAACCTTTATACCGCTGGATATTCAATCCTAAAACCTTTTCTCCTTCTTCACCCTCTTCTTTTTGTTCAGGAGCTGTTTCTTTTTTACCTTTTGATTTTCCATCAATGGCAGATCCGGTTTTTACTGATCTTTCCGATTTTTTTTCTTCCATTTTTTTCATTATCTCTTTCACGATTTTTTCCTTTTCTTCATCATTATACGCGTAACGAATTTCTTTTCCCCGTTTGATGCTGTAGAGAGGCGGTTGAGCGATATAAATATGCCCTTCTTTCACGAGTTCTTCGAAATAGCGATAAAAAAACGTCAAAAGCAAAGTCCGGATATGGGAGCCGTCCACATCCGCGTCCGCCATGATGATGATCTTGTTGTAACGAAGTTTGCTCAAATCAAAACTTTCACCAATTCCTGTTCCAAGAGCGATGATGATTGGCTTCAAGGTTTCCGATTTCACCACTTTATCCAGACTGGTTTTTTCCACATTGACAAGTTTTCCGCGAATCGGCAGGATCGCTTGGAACATCCTGTCTCTTCCCTGCTTGGCGCTTCCGCCGGCGGAATCTCCCTCAACAATATAGAGTTCTGATTTTGTGGCATCGCGTGTCGTACAATCAGCCAGTTTTCCCGGCAAAGTCATTCCCTCCAGAGCGCCTTTTCGAAGCACAGCATCCTTCGCCGCCCGCGCCGCAATTCTGGCTCGCGCCGTCAAAAGGCATTTTTCAATGATCGCTTTGGCATTGTTCGGATGTTTATCCAGAAATTCTAACAACCCTTCGGCTGTCACGCTAGAAACAATTCCTCGCACCTCGCTATTTCCCAATTTGGCCTTCGTCTGACCTTCAAACTGGGGATTTTTGAGTTTCACGCTCAAAACCGCTGTCAGTCCTTCGCGTAAATCATCAGATGTAAACACTCCGTCTTTTTCTTTAAGATAGCCGTTTTTCTTGGCATAATCGTTCAAAACTCTGGTTAGCGCTGTTTTGAATCCGGTCACATGCATTCCGCCTTCAACGGTATAGATATTATTCGCGAAGGAAAAAAGATGTTCTTTAAAGCCGTCCGTATATTGAAGAGACATTTCCACATAGACATCATCTATGGTTTTTTCCACATACACCGGCATCGGATTCTTAATCTCTTTGTCGCGATTCAAAAATTTCACGAAAGATATGATGCCACCATCGAAGTAAAAGTTGAATTTTTTTGACTTGTATTCATCTCCCTTCTTGATAACTTCTCTGTTATCCTCAACGATTATTTTCACGCCTTTGGTAAGATATGCCTGTTGACGCAAATAATCCAAAATTTTCGTCCAACTATAATTTATTTCCGGAAAGATTTCGGGATCGGCCTGAAAAGACACGATGGTTCCGCTATGATCCGTTTTCCCGACCGCTTTTACCGCGTCCTTCGGCTTTCCTCGCTTATATTCCTGAACCCATATTTTTCCGCCTTTGTGGACTTCCGCTTTGGTCCACACTGAAAGCGCGTTTACCACCGAAACACCCACTCCATGCAAGCCACCAGAAATTTTATATCCTTCTCCGCCAAATTTTCCGCCCGCGTGAAGAATTGTCATTACCGTTTCCAAAGTTGATTTTTTGGTTTGCGGATGGATTTCCACCGGAATTCCGCGACCATTGTCTGTCACCTCTACGATATTATCTGGAAGCAATTTTAAAATTATTTCATTGCAAAATCCCCCCATCGCTTCATCCACCGAGTTATTGACTATTTCCCAAATCAAACGATGTAGCCCTTCAATTGATGTTCCACCAACATACATTCCCGGACGTTTGCGTACCGGCTCGAGTCCTTGCAACACCTGAATTGACTTGGCGCTATATTCGCTTTTGGTTTTTTCTTCCTTGTTTTTTACCATAATTTTTCAAATATGAAATAAAATGCCTCTAAATATTATCCGACCTTCTGGATAAGAAATATAATTCAATGAGAAAAATCCCCGCTGTCGCTAAAAGTCCGTCCCACCAGACCAGTATTTTCAAGTTTTGGAGAAATAACAACACTATCACCAACAGTGCCAGCAAAATTCCTTGTCTGAAATTCATCTCCACTTTAACCAGCGCCATTTTCTCTTCCCCAGATTTTCTCCGCAACCACATCAAAAATAAAATAAAAATTCCTGAAAGAAAAAGGAATAAACTTAAATAAAAAAGAATTTTTCCGATATTCCCCGCTTTTTCAGGATCAATGTTATATATCACCAAAGTCAGCGAAAACAGTGAAATAAAGGTGCTTGATCTTATCCCCCACCGGAATGCGCGTATTGTCATAACCGTCCTTTAAACCTTATATTCTCTTTTATCCACTCTTTGATTTTACACTACTTTTTCTTTTTTAGCAAAGATTTATGCCGCTTAATTTTTGCTTAGATAAAGTGTTTATATCGTTAGCCGAACCTTTCTTATTTCGATAAAGCCAAATTTTACAAAGGGATTTTTGAATCAAAAAACAAGATTGATGAATAATCTTGTTTTTCTTGAAACTGAAAAATTTTCTCTACATTTTTTTATCCGCCAGCTGGCGGATTGCGCGCTCGATTTTATCCAAAATGAAAGAGAATTTTTCAAAATTTTCCTTAGATCCATGATAAAGCAACATATTTTAGTACTATTTATAAAATAGATTTATTGCTCTTCGGCAATTTATTATGGCGGGGACGGCCGGGATCGAACCGGTGACCTACTGCGTGACAGGCAGTCGCTCTAACCAGCTGAGCTACGCCCCCATTAAATTATTCATTCGGCTAGTTGTTTTTGTCTTTCCTCGCCTATGTTCAGCAATTCTCCTTGCAAGATTATTTGTCATTCCTTTATAGAGTTGACTCCTATTGTCCCGCAAAACATAAACCACATACATATTTTTAAACAGTCGCTCCCCGCCCGAACGTACCGACGTTCGGTACGGGCGGGTAACCAGCTGAGTTACGCCCCCATAGACATAATTTACAATTACCAATTTTCAATTTCCAAACAAAATGCTGATTTAAAACATTTCAAAAATGCTGTTGAAAATTGAAAATTGAAAATTTATTTTGTACCAGGGGTGAGAGTTGAACTCACGACCTTGGGCTTATGAGTCCCACGCTCTAACCAACTGAGCTACCCTGGCTTATGGATTGAAATAATACCGATCTTGCCAGTAACAAGGCATTGATTACTTTGATATTATATGTCTAAAAACAATTTATATCAATACTTCATTAATCAATAAATGGCTATAAAAAAAACCGACCAAAATCCAAATTTTCTAATAGTAGTATCCGCCTTTGATCGGAAATTTCTTTTTTTCAAATGTCACCACCATATACCACCCCCAGCAAGCAATCTTGTTTTCTGTTCCCGTGAAATCGAACCAGATATTGGGAAAAAGTTCTCGGTCAATCCAACGCTCCGGTTCATTCATCGCCGGATCGACTATGATGATATTTTTTTCCGTCACATTCACCACGACGCTATAATGGTCGCCGTCTTTTTCGAACCAGCCGATGATAACCGGAAGTTTTTCTTGCTTGATCAGATATTCCAATTCTTCAATAGTGCCGTTTTCCTTCACGAAAGAATAGCCACCGATCTCTTTGATGGCTTGGATCATCCCTTCATGTTCCACCCCCAAATCGCAAGTGGCGTTGGAAAGTTTGGCCAATTGGTCTTCGGTATAATTTTTTCCAAAATATGACAGAAGGATCTTCAAAGAAGCCGGACCGCACAAACCCGGCGACTGGATAAAGGGATCGACTTTGATCTGATTTTCTCGGCTGTTATCTTCTTTAGGCATAAAATTTTTCCGCCAGCTTCCGGTTTGAAAATTTCGTAAAAGGATAATTTTCAAAGCCGGGATAACTGGCTCCTATTTTTTCAAAACGCAGTTCTTTCTCTTTGGCATTGGCATATTCGTGGGCACAATCATATTTTTTCCCTGATTTCATGAGTTCCGATTCAAAAATTTCGTGTTCCAGGATAAACGGAATCTCATTTTTATCCGCCGCTGAATCGATCCAGATTTCATTCTTTGGGATATAATCATAGACCAAACTATGGCCGCCAAAAATAAATTCCGGATCAATGAATTTTCTGACTGTTTTTCCATTCACAAAAACGATATCATATTTGCCTTTTTTCGTTTTTTTTCGCCTGAATTCCGGCAACGAACCTTTTTCACAGAATACTTTTTTTAGTATCTCCCGGTCTTTAAATTTTGGAAATTTTTTTTCGGCTTGATGGCTGTCAAAAAATTCGATTTTCAGAAGAAAATCGATTTCTTTCAAGAAAGGCGCGTCAACCCAAATTTCACTTTGGGGAATATAGCATTTTTTGCTGAATTCAGCGGCATTTGGAGAAAAACGGTGCAGGATTCCGAAATCAATATCGAGAAAATTCCTGATCAAAAAACCGTTGACTGCCTTGATTTTATAATTTTTATACTTTTTTATCATTTTTATCTATCTTATTTGCTCAAATTATCCGCCTTTTTGCCGATTTTTTCATAAAAACTGACACTACTTCCGATTATACATCAATCGATTTGCCGAATCAATCAACATAAAAACCTAAGTTCGTTAGCTTAGGTTTCTATGTATTTTTATGGGCACTTTGCTTTTTAGCAAAATTTTGTTGCGGGAGCCGGATTTGAACCGGCGACCTCGTGGTTATGAGCCACGCGAGCTGCCAGACTGCTCCATCCCGCTAAATAAAACGACAATACTGTAAAGTATACCCTTGGTCTCAATATTTGTCAATAAAATGTACTTGCAACACATCAAAAACCTATCCGCAATAAAACCGCTTTTGTCAAAAAAGCGGTTTTATTGTCTCAAGTGGCTAAAGAAATTATTTTAATCTCCCTTTTTATACCCAGTGCCGGCCGGAATCAATCTTCCGATAATCACATTTTCCTTGGGACCGCGGAGCTGGTCTTCCTTTCCGGTTATCGCCGCATTGATCAACACCCGAGTCGTCTCCTGAAAGGAAGCCGCTGAAAGAAATGACTCGGTAGAAAGAGAGGTCTTCGTAATTCCCATAATCAGGTTTTCTCCCTTTGCCTCGAGTTTTCCTTTTTTCCTGGTTTTTTCATTGGCTTTTTCAAACCGATCTTTTTCTACCACGTCACCCAAAAGAAGTTCCGTATCTCCCGGTTCAATAACCTTGACGCGGTTGAGCATCTGCCGGATGATAATTTCAATATGCTTATCATTAATCCCTTCACCTTGAGCTGCATAAATTTCCTGGATTTCCCTGATGATATAGCGATGGAATTCTTTCTGACCCATAATCTGGAACAATTTCTTCAGATCAATATGTCCTTCATTGAGTTGCGAACCTTTTCCAACCAAGTCCCCTTTTTGAACTTTGATTGTTGAATCAGATGCCACTTCGTATTCCTTGACTTCCGGCTTTTTTCCTTGGGACTCAATCTTTATTACCGTCACTTTCTTGTTTTCGCTATAAATATCAACTACTTTGCCATTGACTTCGGAAATCACTGACTCTCCTTTGGGCGGACGAGCTTCAAAAATTTCTTCCACGCGCGGAAGACCTTGAGTAATGTCGGATCCGACCACGCCTCCTACATGGAAAGTACGCATAGTCAACTGAGTTCCCGGCTCTCCGATCGCCTGAGCAGCAACAATTCCAACAGCTTGTCCGATTGCCACTATTCCCTCGCGTCCGAGATCTTTTCCATAGCATTTTTGACAAATTCCTTTTCTTGTCTTGCAAGTTATCACACTGCGAATCTTCACTTTTTCAATATTCAAATTTTCCATCTCTTTGGACTGTTTTTTATCAATCAGCATATTCTTTTTAACAATCACCTTTTTGCTTTTTGGATCAATCACATCTTCAATCGCAAAACGTCCTTCCACTCGAAAAGCGAATCCTTGGCCGATTTTGTCGGAATCAACCTTATATAAATATGCGCCCTCCTTATCTCCGCAATCTTCTTCGTGGATAATCACATCTTGAGCCACATCCACCAGACGTCGGGTGAGATATCCGGCTGTCGCCGTTCGAAGAGCGGTGTCAGCCATACCTTTTCTCGCTCCGTGAGTAGAAATAAAATATTCTAACACATTAAAACCTTCTTTAAAACAGCTTTTTACCGGGAGTTCGATGGTCTCTCCGGTCGGATCCGCTACCATGCCTTTCATTCCACTCAATTGCACAACCACCGATTCACTTCCTCTGGCCTTGGAATACATCATGGAATAGACAGGTCCTTCTTTATCCAGTGTCTTGCTGACTTCTTCAGCAATCTTATTTTTGGTTTCGCCCCAGACCTCGATAACCCTGTTTTTCCGCTCTTCATCAGTCAATAGTCCCATATTATACTGGGACTTTATCATTTCAACTTCTTTTTCCGCATTTGCCAGAAGTTCGTTCTTTTTTTCTGGAATTTTCAAATCATCCATCCCCCAACTGATTCCTGATTTTCCGACAATTTCAAAACCGAGGTTTTTTATCTGATCAATAAAAACCGCGGTTTTTTCCTGTCCTTGAATTTCCAGTGATTTTCCGACCAGCGCTTTTAAATCTTTACTGATCATTTCTTTATTAATAAAGCGCAATTCCTTGGGAAGGATGTCGTTGAAAATAACCCGTCCGACTGAAGTATCCAAAATTGATTCGTTGATAAGCACTTTCACGGCGGCGTTCACCGCTACAAATCCCGATTGATAGGCAAAAATTGCTTCTTCTGCAGAAGAAAATATTTTTCCCTCTCCCTTGGTTCCTTTCTTAATATGAGTCAAATAATATATCCCCAGCACAATATCCTTGGAAGGAGTGGCGATCGGTTCTCCGCTCGCCGGTTTGAGAAGATTTTTCGCTGAAAGCATGATATTGGCGCTTTCTTCTCTAGCTTGATCCGTGAGTGGCACATGCACCGCCATCTGGTCTCCATCAAAATCAGCATTAAACGCGGCGCATACCATCGGATGAATTTGAATCGCCTTTCCTTCAATCAGCACTGGCTGGAAAGCTTGGATAGACAAACGATGAAGAGTCGGGGCGCGATTGAGAAGTACATAGTGGTTTTCAATTATCTCGTCCAAAATTTCATATGCCTCCTCCGTTTCCGCGTCCACCATCCTTCCTGCCGTTCTGACATTATACGCGTATTCACGTTCAATAAGTTTATTAATAATAAACGGCTTGAAAAGTTCCATAGCCATTTTTTTCGGCAGCCCGGCTTGATGAAGCTTTAATTTCGGTCCAACCACAATAACCGAGCGTCCGGAATAATCAACACGCTTTCCAAGAAGATTTTGACGGAAACGACCTTGTTTCCCCTTAAGAGAATCAGCAAGCGATCGTAGGGCTCTTTTTTGTCCAGTTGAAGCCGACACTGATACCTGACCTCTTCTCGCGCTATTATCGAAAAGAGCGTCTGCCGCTTCTTGAAGCATCCTTTTCTCGTTTCTAGTAATCACCTCCGGCGCTCCCAATTCAATAAGTTTTTTCAGACGATTATTTCGATTTATGATTCTTCGATACAAATCATTGAGATCTGAAGTTGCGAATCTTCCTCCATCCAACGCTACCATCGGCCGCAAATCCGGCGGAATAACAGGAATTATCATGGGCAACATCCATTCCAGTTTTACCCCAGCACTTTTAATCCCATTAAAAAGTTTTATTCTTTGCACGAATTTTTTTTTGTCGGTCACATCGGAAGAATCAAGTTCCTTTTTGACTTTTTCAATTTCAGCGTCAATATTTAATCTTTCCAGCATCCGCCGAATTGCTTCCGCTCCAATACCAGCTGAAAAAACTTGTCCAAAGTGAGTTGATAAATTGAAATAATCTAGTTCTGAAAGAATCCGGAGCGGTTTCAAATTTTTAAGTTCTTCCTTGGTTGACCGATAAGCATTTCTAAGTTCTTCCAGCGCTTCTTCCACGTTTTTATTTTCACTTTTGGCTTTTTCCCTCACTTCTTTCTGCTTTGACTTATATTCCTGATCCAATTGTTCCAAAGCCTTTTGCTGTTCTTTTCCATCAACGCTTTCAATGATATAGGAAGAAAAATATATTACTTTTTCCGTGTCTTGAAGAGAAATTCCAAGCGCCAATCCGATTCTTGACGGCACTCCGCGCAAAAACCAAATATGAGAAACCGGCACGGCCAGTTTGATATGACCCATCCGCTCTCGGCGAACAATCGCTCGCGTCACTTCCACCCCGCACTTATCACAAATAGTCCCTTTATAACGTATCCTTTTATATTTTCCGCAATAACATTCCCAGTCCCTGGAAGGACCGAATATTTTTTCGCAGAAAAGTCCGTCTTTTTCATAACGCTGGGTGCGATAATTGATGGTTTCCGGCTTGGTAACTTCTCCACTGGACCATTCCAAAATTTTTTCCGGACTAGCCAGTTTGATCTTTACGCTTTTGAAGTCGCTAACCTTGCTGATATTTTCCATAATAAAATTTTATAAGTAAAAAAATTATCAGTTAAGAAATTAAAATCCGATTGAGTTAGTTTTCTTCCCTTTTTCTTTCTCCCTCGTCCTCTTTATATTTCACTAAACCAACATCCAAACAAAGTCCCTTGAGTTCATTCACTAAAACATGGAATGAAGCCGGGATATTCGGACTTTTTATTTTCTCACCTCTAATAATCGACTCATAGGCCTTGGAACGTCCCAAAACGTCATCTGATTTGATGGTCAGCATTTCTTGCAACGTGTAGGCGGCGCCATATCCTTCCAGCGCCCAAACTTCCATTTCTCCGAATCGTTGTCCTCCAAACTGCGCCTTTCCTCCGAGTGGCTGTTGGGTGATAAGAGAATATGGGCCGATAGACCGCATATGGATTTTGTCTTCCACTAAATGGTTTAATTTCATTATATACATCACCCCCACTGTCGATTTGTTGTCAAAATATTCGCCTGTGCACCCATCAATCAGCCGCACTTTTCCATCTTCCGGCAGACCCGCTTTTTTCAATTCTTCCTTTATGGTTTCTTCATTAATTCCATCCAGTGCAGGACTCGCGACTTTATATCCTAAACTTTTGGCCGCCCATCCGATGTGTGTTTCCAAAATCTGTCCGATATTCATACGACTGAACACGCCTAAAGTATTCAAAATTACATCCACTGGCGTTCCATCGGCCAAATATGGCAAGTCTTCAACCGGCGCTACTCTGGATATCACCCCTTTATTTCCATGGCGTCCCGCTAACTTGTCGCCTACAGATACTTTGCGAAGTTCAGCTATGGAAACTTGCATCTGCTTAATCACTCCAGTCGACAGTTTGTCTCCCTGTTCTCGGGAAAGAATCTTGATATCCACGACCTTTCCTCGTTCTCCGTGAGGAAGATAGAGAGAAGAATCTTTGACATCTCTGGATTTTTCTCCGAAAATCGCCCGCAATAATCTTTCTTCCGGCGTTAAATCACCTTCTCCTTTAGGTGTGATTTTACCGATTAGAATGTCACTTGAGAAAACTTCTGCTCCGATACGAACCACTCCCGTTTCATCAAGATTTTTGAGACGCTCTTCGCCAATATTCGGAATATCCCGCGTCACCACTTCCGGGCCAAGCTTGGTATCGCGTACATCGATCGAAAAGTCCTCAATATGAATCGAACTGTATCGGTCATCTTGCAGCAACCGTTCCGAAACAATGATCGCATCTTCAAAGTTGAAACCCTGCCAAGGGATAAAAGCCACCAGCACATTTTGTCCTAAAGCTAACTCTCCATAATCCGTCGCCGCGCCATCCGCCAAAAGATCTCCTCTCTTCACCACCTGACCTTTTTCCACGCGCGGAATCTGAGTCATACTGGTAAACGCGTTTGATTTGGAAAAATTAAGCAATTTATATTCCCGATTGAAATATTCTTTTTTGACTCCAATTGGTGCTTTTTCCTTGACAAAGATATGCTTGCCGTCTACCTCAACAACTTCTCCATCCTCCAGTGCAATCACGACTTGTCCGGAATCGGCCGCCGCCTTGTCTTCAATTCCTGTTCCCACGATCGGCGCCTGCGGAACTATGCAAGGAACTGCCTGCCGCTGCATATTGGAACCCATGAGAGCCCGGTTCGCGTCATCGTGCTCTAAAAATGGAATAAGAGAAGTAGCGATGGAAATGCATTGTTTCGCCGAAACATCAATGTAGTCCAATTTTTCTACCTCAATCATTTCAGGACGGCCTTTCACTCTCGCTTCTACGATATCTTCCATTAAATTGAAATCATCATCCAGTTTGATTCCGGCATGAGCGATGATTTTTCTGTCTTCTACCGTCGCGTTCAGATATTCGACTTCGCGGGAGATATAAGGACGAACTTTTATCGTTTTCTTTTTTATTCCCGCTATTTTCTTGGCTAAATTTTCATCAATTTTTTCTTCTTTTTTAGCTATACCGGAAATGTCTTCGTTTAAAATTTTTCCTTTTAAATAATCTTCAGTATTTTCCACCTCTTGCAAAATTTTAAGATAAGGCGTCTCCAAAAATCCAAAATCATTGATTCTGGCATAAGAAGCCATATGACCCACCAAACCGATATTCGGACCTTCTGGGGTTTCCACTGGACAAATGCGTCCATAATGAGAATGATGCACGTCACGCACTTCAAATCCGGCACGTTCCCGCGTTAGTCCTCCCGGTCCCATTGCCGAAAATCTCCTTTTATGTTCCAGCTCAGCCAAAGGATTGACTTGATCCATAAATTGAGAAAGTTGCGAACTGGAAAAAAATTCCTTGATAGACGCAGTAATCGGTCTGGAATTGACAAGTTGGCCTGGCACAACGGTTGAAATATCGCAAGTACTCATCCTGTCTTTGATGTTGCGGATCATCCGACTTATACCGATGCGCAATTTATTTTGCACCAATTCCCCCACTCCTCGCACGCGCCGATTGCCTAAATGGTCGATATCGTCCGCTTGCGCCATCGGATCATTGTTAAGATTGATGACTTCTTTGATAATTAAAATAAAATCTTCGACGTTGAGAACTCTGTTTTTTTCTTCATCCGTCCGATTGACGTTTAATCTTTGATTCAAGCGATAACGCCCCACACTGCCAAAATCGTAGCGCTCAAAATTGAAAAACATATAATCAATCATCTGTTTGGCATTTTCTTTCGTCGCTAAGTCACCAGGCCGGATTTTCTTATACACTTCCTTATATCCTTCGCCCTGATTTTTCGCTGGATCTTTCCCCATGGTTTTTTCAATATAGTCAATTTCTCCGTTATTAACATCCGCGAAAATTTTCTTCAATTTTTCATCGGTATCATAACCAAAAGCTCGCAAAAGAGAAGTGATAGAAATTTTTCTTTTTCGGTCGATTTTCACGGAAATCACGCCTTCAAGATCAGTATCAATTTCCAGCCAGGCTCCTCTGTTTGGAATGATTTTAGCTCCAAAAAGTTTTTTCCCCTTCTGGTATTCCATGGTAAAAAACACTCCTGGGCTGCGTATCAACTGGTTAACGACGACACGCTCCACTCCGTTGATGATAAAGGTTCCACAATCGGTCATGATGGGAAAATCGCCAAAATAAATTTCCTGTTCTTTTATTTCTCCGGTTTTCTTGATGAGCAACTGGGCAATGACGCGTAAAGGCGCTTCATAAGAAATGTTTTTATTTTTAGATACTTCTTTGCTGTATTTCGGCTCATCTAGATAATAATCCAAAATAGTAAGTTCCAAATCATTTTCAGTAAAATCGTCAATCGGATTGACTTCATCCAAAAGTTCTTGGAATCCTTTTTCCAAAAACCACTTATAGGAACTGGTCTGTGCCTCAATGAGATTCGGCAGCGATACCATCAATCTTCGTTTGAAGAATTTTCGTCGTGAAAGTGACGATGAAGGACTGAAAGAATCCTTCATTTTAAGTGCTTTTGGTTCTTTAATCATAAAAAACACCTCCCACCAGAATTTCCTTTTCGTGTAAATTCTTGGAAAAGGTTAATCCAAATGAGGTTTTATTAAATATGTATTTAATTATCTAGCAAAAAATGTGTCATTCCCCCTTGACAAGTTTTTTCATTATATATTAAAACAAAAAATAACGCAACAAGCTATTTTATTTGTCTATTTTATTGAAAGATATATCTTAAACTATCCTTTATTTAAAATATTGTCAAATATGCTTTATCTAAGCTAATTCAAAATAATAATTTCTTATCCCATATGAATGATTTTTTATTCTTGCAGATATCCACCTGTTATCCACTGATAGATAAACTATCGCTGTTTTATTTCCCCAGCATCACCACGACGTCGGCGCTTTTCTGTTCCGCTGAATCGGCTTTCTTGAGCAGCGCGTCAATTTTCTTTTCTTTGAGAAGTTTTTGAATATTTTCCGCTTCACTCTGGAAATTGCTGTCGCTGAAATATACCGCCGCGCCGATATGATCGCCGGTTTTGGCATTCAACGCATCAACTTTGGCGTATCCTTGAGTTAACAAAAAATTCATTATGTTTCCGGCGCTTCCCGGCGCCGATCCTCCGTTCAAAATTTTGATGGTTAAATTTTCCTTCTGGCTTTTTTGCCCATCGGAAATCGCGTCGGCATTTTCAGCGACTGGAATTTCTTTTTTATCCGGATCTTCCTGAACTGTTTCTTCAATTTCCTTCTTTTCCAAAAAAACAATGGAGTCCTTTTTCTCCGCCTGTCTTTTTCCGCTGCCATATTTTTTATAAGCAAAAAACGTTCCGAAAATTCCGGCTACGATCAAGAATATGCAAACTATGAGCCAAGCGGATGATTTTCTTGTTTCCTTTTCATCTTTGACATCTTTGGAAAATAAAGACAGATCATTCTCATTTTCATCTTTCATTTCTTTGGCTCGCATCTTTTTTCTTAATTCTTTCTCCGGTTCTATTTCCACGCCGGCATTTCCTTGATTTTCATTTTCAAGTTGGATTCCATCTTCATCTTTTTCCGGAACTTGATGGTTGTTTTTTTCAGACATGGAAAAGGTTTCTAAAAAAATTATTACGCAAATTCGTCATATTTTTCCCCAATTTTTTATTACTCTATGACAATTAAAAGTTTTCTATGAGATGAAGATCTCTCAAACCATAATACCACCCACCAAATCAACAAGTTATTTATTTCCGCCGATGACCAAAATATCGGCTTCCGGCTTTTTTTCGGTTTCCGGAAAACTTCCGATCTCGCCTCCCAGCGTTTCCGCGATTTTTTGGGAAATTTCGGAATTAT
>Ga0315273_10004312_pt1 | contig 17410 bp, 14 predicted proteins | sample YL17G02_0_MG_FD_205753 | JGI IMG/M metagenome (GOLD analysis project Ga0315273, IMG submission 205753) | Sediment microbial communities from Yellowstone Lake, YNP, Wyoming, USA - YL17G02_0 | ecosystem: Environmental > Aquatic > Freshwater > Lake > Sediment | place: USA: Wyoming | collected...
CACAATTGGCAAGATAGCTGCGCCGTCCGGGTAAGCTTTGGTCGCTATGGATGGTATGTTCAAAGCGCCGAACCAAGTCCCGTCGAAAAACTACGCATCACCGTGAAAAGTATGCAGGTGCTGCCGGCGGACACCCTTTATCTGCTCATGAACAGACTATCAAAGCTTCCCTATCCTTGGTCGTCGCCCGCCGCTGCCATTAACGGCATGCCCGACATGGCCACCCTCAAGAAGCTCGCCGATTTTATCAATCCAGTTCAGCCTTGATGTCATCGCACTGACACCAAGGCGTAAGCTCTATTCGACAATTTGGATTTCAAGGTGCAGTTTTGACTATTCCGCTGCAACTTCGTATTCGGCAATGGGCGGACAGGTGCATACCAAATTTCGATCCCCGTAAACATTGTCGATTCTGTTCACTGGCGACCAATATTTTCTACTTGGTGCCACTCCCTGAGGGAAACAAGCGTCCCGCCTCGAATAAGGATGCGGCCATGCGTCGTCGGCGAGCTCCAGCGCCGTGTGGGGCGCGTTCTTCAGCAGGTTATTGTCGCGCGGCAAATGGCCCTGCTCAATTAATCGAATCTCCTCGCGTATGGCGATCATAGCATCGCAGAAGCGATCGATCTCCATTTTTGATTCCGATTCCGTCGGCTCGATCATCAGAGTACCTGCCACCGGAAAACTCATAGTCGGAGCATGAAAACCGTAATCAATCAATCGCTTTGCGACATCCTCAACGCCGACGCCGGAGGAGGCTTTCAAGGGACGCAGATCAATGATGCATTCATGGGCGACGCGCCCAAATCGGCCTCGATAGAGAAGCGGATAATGCGGATCGAGCCGCCTCGCGATGTAGTTCGCGTTGAGGATCGCAATTGTTGTTGCGGCCGTCAGCCCATCACCGCTCATCAACAGGCAATAGAGCCACGGGATCACGAGAATTGCTGCCGAGCCGTAGGGCGCGGCCGAGATTGGTCCGACGACGGTCTGCCCGTTCGGCTGCTCCGGGTGACCCGGCAGGAATGGTGCGAGGTGGGCTTTGACACCGACGGGCCCCATGCCAGGTCCGCCGCCGCCATGGGGAATGCAGAACGTCTTGTGCAAATTCAGATGACTGACATCGGCACCGTAGTCGCCCGGCCGCGCCAGACCAATTTGCGCGTTGAGATTAGCGCCATCAAGATACACTTGTCCGCCATGGGCGTGAACGATGTCGCATATCGTGCGCACTTCCTCCTCGAATACACCGTGCGTCGAAGGGTAAGTTATCATGATCGCGGCAAGGCGGGCCTCGTGGGCTTTAGCTTTGTCGCGTAAATCGACGACATCGATATTTCCATCGTTACTGCAACGGACAACGACAACTTCCATCCCGGCCATCTGAGCCGAAGCGGGGTTCGTTCCGTGGGCTGACGATGGAATGAGACATACCGTGCGACGGTCCTCGCCACGGCTCCGGTGAAAAGCCCGGATCGCGAGCAATCCTGCATATTCGCCCTGTGCCCCGGAATTGGGTTGGAATGAGATTGCGTCGTAACCGGTGATGTCACGCAGCATCGCTCCCAGTTCGTCGATCAAAGCGGCATAGCCCTGTGCTTGCGAGGCGGGCACAAACGGATGAAGATCAGTAAATTCCGGCCAAGTCGTCGGCATCATTTCAGACGTCGCGTTGAGTTTCATGGTGCAGGAACCGAGCGGGATCATGCTGCGGTCGAGCGCCAAATCGAGGTCTGCCAATCGCCTCATGTACCGCAATATTTCCGTTTCGGACCGATACCGATGAAACACGGGATGAGTGAGAAATGAGCTCGAACGGCGGACGCTCTTCGGAATATTGCCGTTCTCGCTACCGCCGTCGACGCTGCGAACTGTTACCGCTTGCGGCGCATCGCCCACGGCACGCCAAACCTTTTCGATAGTTTCCATCGTGGTGGTTTCGTCGCAACTGATGCCAATACACGGTGCGCCACGATAAGACGGAATGTCGCGAAGATTGATCCCGACTGCGCGCGACCGTTCGATAATCTCATGCCGCCGGTCGCCAACCTCAATAATGATAGTGTCGAAGAATGCCGAGTTTGGGATCGTCCAGCCTTGCTTCTCAAGACCGGATTTGAGTTTGGCAGCCATTCCAGCAATTCGCTGAGCAATCGCCGTTAAACCTTCCGGCCCATGATAAACGGCGTACATGGATGCGATCACGGCCAGTAAGACTTGGGCCGTGCAAATATTCGAGGTCGCCTTTTCTCGACGGATATGCTGTTCCCGCGTTTGCAATGCCAGACGGTACGCCCGGTTGCCGCGGCTATCGACAGAAACACCGGCGAGTCGGCCCGGCAGCGCGCGTTTATGAATTTCCCGCGTCGCAATGTAGGCCGCGTGCGGGCCGCCGTAACCCATCGGCACACCGAATCGTTGCGTCGAACCGATCGCAATATCCGCCCCTAATTCGCCGGGTGGTTTTAGCAAAGTTAGAGCCAATGGATCGGCAGCCATTACGGAGATAGCCTTCGCGGCCTTTAGCATCGCGATCGGCGTACTAAAATCCTGGATTTCGCCATACGACCCGGGGTACTGAAAGATCGCACCAAATACTGCGGATGGATCGAAATCGCACAACGGATCGCCGATTCTAATCTCCCACCCGAGCGCTTCGGCACGTGTGGTGAGCACGGCAATGCTTTGCGGATGACAGTCTCGATCGACGAAAAATACTGTTCGATCCGAACCGGCGATCCGCTGCGCCATCGCCATGGCCTCGGCCGCAGCAGTCGCTTCATCGAGGAGCGACGCATTCGCAATATCCAGACCCGTAAGATCGGTCACCATCGTTTGGAAATTCAGTAACGCTTCAAGCCGGCCTTGGCTGATTTCCGGCTGATAAGGCGTGTAGGCTGTATACCAGGCCGGATTTTCGAGAATATTTCTTTGGATGACAGTTGGCAAAATTGTGCCGTAGTACCCTTGGCCGATCAGCGAGGTCAGAACTTTGTTTCGCGATGCGATGTCGCGCGCCTTTCTCAGCGCTTCAGACTCCGATAGGCCCCTTGCAAAATCAAGCGGACGCTTCTGACGAATTCCTTGCGGTAGTGTTTGAGCCAAAAGAGCATCGAGACTGGCAGCATCGATTGTCACAAGCATATCTTGTACATCACCCGGCGATGGCCCGATGTGCCGGCGTACAAATGGCCCAGCTGAAAATGATTTAGATGGCATCTTAGACCTCGACTTATTGGGAGCGGCCGATTTAAGAGGCGGCAGCGATCTGGGCTTGGTAGGCGTGTTCATCCATCAACGCATCCAGTTGAGAGCGATCGCCGATTTTGACCTTGAACAGCCAGCCCTTGCCGGTTGGATCGGTATTAATCAGCGCCGGCTCGGCAACAACGCTTTGATTAATCTCTATAATTTCACCTTTAAGCGGCGCATAGACTTCCGACGCCGCCTTGACCGATTCAACCACAACAGCGGCGCCGCCCGATTCAAAGACATCACCGACCTTGGGCAATTGGACAAAGATAGCGTCGCCCAATTGTTCTTGAGCGTAAAACGTGATCCCGACAGTCGCCGTATCTCCCTCGACAAGAATCCACTCATGGTCCGCGGTATATTTAAGCATTCTCGTTCTCCTGACTTTGCATCAACGCTTGAATTGGAATGGCACGAACGGAAGTTTTGATAGTTGCATCGGAACGCGATCCCCGCGCAGCTCTGCGAATATCGAATCACCTCGACGAGCTTCGGAACTGGCGACATAACCCATTGCGACCGGAGCATTCACGCTCGGGCCGAAACCACCAGAATTGATTATCCCGATCGATTCCGCAGAATCTCGATCTCGGAAAAGCCGGGCACCATGGCGGACAGGCGCGCGCCCATCGGGCCGCAAGCCGACGCGCCGTCGCGGCGCCCCGTTTTGCAACTGATCCATAATAATTGAGGCGCCTGGAAATCCACCGGCGCGACTGCCTCCGAACCTGCGGCACGATTGAATGCTCCATTCCAGCGCGGCCTCAACCGGCGTCGTCGTCAGATCGAGATCGGGCCCATAGAGGCAAAGGCCTGCTTCCAACCGCAAACTGTCACGCGCGCCCAAACCAATGGCAGCGACATGAGGATTTCTGAGCAGATCGCGAGCAATCATATTGCCGGCCTCGGCCGGCGCGCTGATTTCGAAGCCGTCTTCTCCCGTATAACCCGATCGAGAAATCACACAGGCCGCGTTATGGATCTTAAAAGTCCGGACATCCATGAACCGCATGGCACGCACATCCGGGAAAAGCTCCGTCAAGACCGACTCGGAGAGCGGTCCTTGAAGGGCCAGCAAGGCGCGTTCCTCGTGGTGTTCTATTTCGCAATTGGCGCCAATCGTCGCGCGCAAGTACTCTTCGTCGACCTTTTTGCTGGCCGCATTGGCTACAATCAAAAAGCGATCGTCCATGCGCGCGATCATCAGATCGTCACGAACGCCGCCCTGTTCGTTGGTCAATAGCGCATAGCGTTGCCGGCCCGATGCAAGACCCAGCACGTCGATAGGCAGAACCGACTCCAGGGCGCGTGCCGCAGTCTCAATATTGCCGTTGCGTGGCCGGATTTCGAACTGGCCCATATGGGAAACGTCGAACAGCCCGGCCGTGGCACGGACATGAAGGTGCTCCTTCACAATGCCCGACGGGTACTGCACCGGCATTTCGTAGCCAGCAAAGGGAACCATCCGGCCGCCGAGCGAGACATGCTGCTCGTAAAGTGGCGTCCGCCTCAGCGGACCATCCTGCTTACAGTCACTCATGACGGCGCCCGCCAACGACGAAGGGGATGGCACGGCCACAGGGATGGCCGACAATTTCAAAATATATAAGCGGTCGAGCGTCGAACGGAATCAGCATAGGAGCACCTTTCATGCGGCCATAGCGGCCGGTGTTTCGGTGCCCCCTCTGTCTTGGTGCCTGAGAGTGTTATCCCGTCGGCGGGCGCGAATGCGCCTCTCTCCAGAGTTTTACTACCTTTGCGGTTCTTTTACCTGAGAGTTTCCGGGGCGGTTGCTCCTTCGGTGTCGGTAAAACCGATCTCTCCCGCAAGGGTGCTATTCGTGTTCGAAGCTCCTTCCTATGTATTATTGTCCAGAAGTAGATCAACGATCGTGACTGCTCTTATAACCTTTGGCGTTTTCCAATGGCACTTTTCAATTTTACCGCTTGGTGTCTTTTCCCGTCAGTTTTGAGAAAAAGTTACGAATTCGATTCCACAAGGCGGTCCGCGCAAGCGAAGCGGCATCGAGCGGCGCGCCAGCGCCCTCATTGATAGTCTTGCCGGACAGGGTTGCTTCCAAATTGCCGGCAAATAAGGCGGTCAGGTGATCGGCCACATCCTTGACCAATCCGGAGCGGCCGAACTGGGCCAAAGCGCCGGTCAGCAAGAACTTCACTGAAATATCCACTTGAGATGAGTCATTACCCGTCGATTTCACATAATACGTGATGATCGCCCGCGCATTTGAACCGCTTCTGGCATCGCGTCCGGCACCGCGCACGGTGCCAACGAGACGTTGATTATCGCGCTTTACATCTAACGCCCCGTCGAACGCGTTGACAATCGGTCCGACTTTGACTTTAACTTCGCCTTCGGCCCGGTCATTAACGGGTGGCTTCGTCAGACGCGCGCCAGGCATGCAGCGCGCGACCTGATCGAGATCCTTGAAAAAGTCCCATACTTTCTCGCTCGAATAACCCACGCCGAAGGTCTGATTCAACTCGACGCCATCGGATTCGACGACCTGCCAGCGTTCTGCGTCAAACGTTTCTTGCTGACCGGGTGCCGAAACCTGCACCGGGCGTTTCGGCCGCCGAGCGGCCGGCTCACTCCGGTGCGCCGATGGCGCACGCGCACCGACCGGCCCGAGTTCATTCCGCAGGACCAACGCCTGGCTTCCCGATCCCCGCCGCTTCGCGAGAACTTCCTTGACCGCGGCCACTATCCCAACATAGCCGGTGCAGCGGCACAGGTTGCCCGATAGTTCTAACCGAATGCGTTTTTCGTCGGCATCCGGAAGACGCAGGACGATGTCGCGGCACGAGATGAGCATTCCGGGCGTGCAATAGCCGCATTGCAAAGCGTGATGGGCCGAGAATGCCTCACGCAGTTCGGCCATGACAGGATCGTCGCGCAAACCCTCAATCGTCGATACTTTTGAACCTTCGCAAGCCACCGCAAATGTTATGCAAGAACGCGCCGGACAACCGTCGATCAACACGGTACAGGCGCCACAGACGCCGTGTTCGCATCCGATATGGGTGCCGGTGAGAAATTTCTCGCCACGCAGAAAATCCGCCAAATGCATGCGCGGCTCAACTTCCGCCTGAACTGCGTCGCCGTTGATTGTGATTTCAAATGTTTTCATGACAGGCTCGCTTGCTGGGCCGCGCGCTTAAGAACAACAAGCGAAAGTTGCCGGGTATATGTGTCCTTGACACCCTTGGCATCCAAAAGATCGAGCACAGCGCCCTTGTCAAGCCGATCCGCGATGTCCGCATTGAATGGACCCTGAAACAAAGTCGACGCGTCAGGAACGATGATTGGCGCGGTCTCGATGGCGCCAATCACCGCGCGGAACCGGCCGCTTGCCGGATCATGCAAAACGCCACCAATGGCGTGGGCGAATTCCCCGGCTTTCTGATTGAATTTGAAAAAGCCCCAACGGGAATCCGATGAAAGCCTCGGGACGCGGATCGTGCGGACGAGCTCGTCCGGCTGCAGAACCGTAATAAACGATGACACCATGAATTTTTCCGCTGGCATCGTGCGCACGTTGCGGCGCGCCTGCACAATGATTTCGGCACCGAGTAGAGGGAACACCGAAATCCAATCGGCGGCCGGATCGGCATGCGCAAGACTGCCCCCAAGGGTGCCCCGGTTACGAACGGCACGATAGGCGATCCGTTGGGCGACATAGGACAGCAAGCCCCGCGCGACGTCGGGGATCCGCCCGTCTTCGACGTCGGCATGGGTCACGCAGGAACCAATATCGACATATTCCTTGTGCTCGGACACAATCCGCAGTTCGGCAATTGCGGTGATATCGACCAGCAGTTCAGGTTGCGCGATTCTGAGATTGAGCATCGGCCCGAGCGATTGGCCGCCGGCAATCGTCTTCGATTGAATTCCGGATTCGGCGAGCAGCTGCGTGGCTTCGTCGAGGCTGCTCGGACGCTCATAGTCAAAATAGACTGGTTTCATTCTGCTTTGCCCACTACTTTGTCGCGAGATTTCGGCGAGCGCCGTTTTTCGCTGATCGACCCGATCCGGTGACGAAGCTTGGATCCTTTTTGGTCCACCTCACGTGAATCTACCAGAAGGTCGCGCAAAACCGGCTGATCGGGAACCGGGTCGAGTTGAGTAAGGCCAGGTCTAAGTTTGGCGATGCAGGCGTAATCAATGGTGCCGCCGATCATCATCACACATTCCTTACAGACATTCGCGTTGAAGCAACTGAACTGGAAGGCCAGATCAGGCGCAGCCCCATGACGAAGCCGCACTAGCCCGTCGAGAACTGAGTCGCCATCCTCGTATTCAACGTTGAATTCTTCGTAGTGCCCGACATTCCGGTCGCTGCCGCGCCGGATCCGAAGCCGCGCTGATTTGACCTCGAAGGTTTTATGGCTGTTCCCCGTCATGACGCCATGCCCTCGAAGCTGGACACAAGCTTGGCGTCCGTCAAAAAAATACGCTGATTGAGTTGGTGGCTGTCCAGCGCCTGCGGAAAATCGAGGCGCTGATGGGCGCCGCGGCTTTCGCGGCGATTGAAACCGGCAATGGTGACCGACTCGGCCGCCTGCAATCCATTCCGCAGCTCAAACCATTCGACCAGACTAGCGTTGTGGACGGTCTCCGCCGGAACGGCCAGCTCATCCAGTTCCGAAATGCGCATCTCGCGAATTCGATCGCGCGCCTGCAAGAGACCGTCGCCAGTCCGAAATGCACCGACCTTGGTCCACATGATTTCCTTCAGCTCGGTCAACATGTGAGTTGGGGCTGGGCCGCTCGGTTTGACCTTGGTACGCGACTTGACCTGACGAATGATATCGAGTGGTGTCGCCGCCGTCTTATTGTTCCTGCGCGGCGGTTTTTTGCCCTTCACCGACTTGCCAGCCGCCTCCCCGGCGCAACCGCCAAACACCATGGCCTCGGGCAAGGCATTCCCGGATAGCCGGTTCGCGCCATTGGCACCGCCGACAATCTCGCCGGCCGCATAAAGCCCACTCACGCAGGTTTCCATGGCCGCGTTCACTTCAATGCCGCCCATCTGATAATGTGCGATGGGAAACACCTCGACGGGCGCCTTTGTCAGATCGATATTGTTGCGCCTGAATATGTCGATCACCGGGCCAAGCGCATTCGTCAATGCGTCTTCGGGAATGTGCTGGAACGACAGAAAGACCCCGCCATGCGGCGACCCGCGGCCTTCGGCCACTTCGCGATAGATGGCATGGGTGAGCAAATCGCGGGTCGTGTTGTAGCCGTCGCCGCCCGTTTCGCCATATCGCGATATAAATTCATCGCCATTGCCGTTGACGAGGCGGCCGCCAAGTTTGACACGGGTTGGTTCCCACGTCGTCGGGTCGAGGCCGACCATGCGGGGCGCAAGGTGCCCATTCGGGTAGAATTGCAAAAACTCAATGTCGATGAGCCGCGCGCCCGCCCGCAGCGCAATTCCCAAACCGTCGCCGGCATTGTTGTTCGGCGCCGTGGTGCGCGAAAACATTTTCATCATGCCGCCGGCGCACAAAATAACGGCTCTCGTGGAAATCGTCACCAGCTGCGAGCTCGCAACATCAAAGCCGACCGCGCCGGCAATCTCGTTGTCGTGCACAATAACATCGGTGAGACAGATATTGTTGAAAACACGGACCGCGGAATCGCGACTGGTTTGAGTGCGCATCGCCGCGCAAATAGCCACGCCCGTCGCTAGAAAATCCACATAAACGCAGCGTTTGCGGCTATGGCCCGGCGCCTTGACTTGGTTAATTTTCCCATTGTCCTGCCGAGCCCAATCAACATTCCAGCCTGCAAGCTCCCGCACGCGGTCCGGGCTTTTTTCGCACAGCAGCGCCGCCAGGCGTTCATCGCAAAGCCCGCGCCCGGCCTCCAGCGTGTCTTTAAAATGCAATTCGGGATCGTCCGGCTCGGCCTCACCGAGCGCCGACGCGCAGGTCATTTGCGCCATGATGCTGGCGCCGCCGCGCCCGACCACGTTCTTGTCGAGCAGGATGACACGAGCGCCTTGCCGCGCCGCATATACCGCCGCGAACATGCCGGCAGCACCGCCGCCGCAAACCAGGACATCCGTTTCCAGCTCAATCGTATCAGCCATCTAAAAGACCTGCGTTCCGGAAACTTTACACGTTCAAGCGCCAGGCCGCGTCGCCATCGCATGCAAGATACGGCGCGGAGTAATTGGCATTTCGCAAATTTCGACGCCAAAGCCTTTCAATGCGTCATTCACGGCATTCGCGATGGCCGCACCCGGTCCAATGGCGCCACCCTCGCCGACGCCCTTGATGCCGAACTCTGAGTAAGGCGACGGCGTTTCCATATGGAAGACGCGGACGTTGGGGACATCGGAGCTGCCCGGTAAGAGATAGTCAGCCAATGTGGACGCCAGCGGCTGCCCTTGGCGATCGAATGCCATTTCTTCGAATAAGGCACTGCCGATCCCCTGCGCCGTTCCTCCGATGATCTGCCCATCGACAATCATGGGATTGACCAATGTACCGGCGTCTTCCGTCACGACATAATCGAGGATCTCGACGCTGCCGAGTTCGGGATCGACGGCGACGACACAGGCATGTGCCGCGCCGGTGTGCAGGCCGGTAAGACGTGTGGGGCTGAATCCGCCGGTCACTTCGAGGCCGTGCGCATCGGTATCGCCTGGCAATTCGTTCGGCGCGAGATAATAAGCCCGCGCAATATCGCTTAGAGAAACATTGCCATTGGGACCGAAAACGCAATTGTCACGAACGGTGACGGATTTAACATCGGTCTGCAGCAGGGCGGCACCCATGCGCGCCACGCGTTCGGCCAGCTCCTTGCAAGCACGCGCCGTCGCGCCGCCCACCCAGATCATTCCGCGGGACCCCCAGGCGCCGCTCGAATAGGGTGACAGCTCGGTATCGCCGAGTTTGACTTGAATATCGTCGATATCGATGCCGAGGCATTCGCTGCCGATCTGAGCCAAAGTCGTTTCGAGCCCCTGCCCAATGCTCTGGATGCCGGCGCGGATCTCGAGCCGGCCATCGGGCGTCAGGCGCGCAAAAGTTTGCTCGAATAGCACACGCCGCTTGCCGTCGGCGGTCACGCCGTGGCCGGTCTGTTCGGAAAAGACCGATATACCGAGACCAATCAGACGGCCGTCTTTCTCACCAAGCTTTTGCCTGGTGCGCACCGCTTTCACATCGATGGCGTCGACGGCCATCTGCAAAAGTTTCGGATAATCGCCGCTGTCGAAATGCTTGTCGGTGACGTTGTCGTAGGGCATCTGATCGGCACGAACGAGATTCACCTTACGAACCTCGTGAGGCTCTCTGCCGACGGCGCGCGCGATAGCATCGATCATCAGTTCCATGGCATAGCAAACACCCGGACGGGCAACGCCGCGATAGGGCAATTGCGGCGCCTTGTTTGTCGCGACGGCTGCCGAACTGCAACGATAGACCGGAATATCATAGGGACCCGGGAGAATGGCGGCGACCTGCGACGCCTCGATCGCAGCCGTGAACGGATAGGCTGAGTAGGCGCCGGTATCGACCGCCGCCTTCGCATCGAATGCCAGGATCTTGCCCGACTTATCGGCGTAGGCAGTCAAATTGTAATGGTGTTCACGGCAATTGGCATTGGCGACCAGCATTTCTCGGCGGTCTTCCAGCCAGCGCAATGGGTAATCAACCCGCATCGCCAGCCAGCAGAGGCAAACTTCCTCGCCGGCGAGAATCGCCTTGTAGCCGAACCCGCCGCCAACGTCGGGCGACACAACGCGAATTTGAATTTCCGGAATTTGCAGCACCTGGGCCAGGCCCGACCGCACCACATGCGGAAACTGCGTGGCGCCGTGCAATATAAGCTGGCTCAGCCGCGTATCCCATTGCGCAATGAAACCACGGCACTCGATCGGCGCCATGACCTGGCGCGCGGTCCGCAGTTCGCGCGTGACTTTGATCGGCGCTGTCTTCGCCACAGATTCAATATCGCCATCGTAACCGATGGTAACGTAGACATTGCCTTTGACCGTATCGTGGACAATGGCGCTGCCGGTTTTTTGCGCGTCCAGCATGTCCACGACTGCCGGCAATTCCTCATACTCCAACGACACCTGCGCCGCGATATCTTCTGCTTCAGCGCGCGTGTCGGCAACGCACATGGCGATCAGTTCGCCGACCTGGCGAATTTTGTCTGTCACCAGTGGCGGCTGTTCGGACACCTGGAAACCCGGCAATGGCGACACTGCCTTGAGCGGCAAGACGCCCTCCAGATCGCTCGCAATGAAAACCGACAAGCGGATATGGTCCGGTATGATGACGGCCTTGAGCCGGGCATGGGCAACGGGACTACGAACAAACGCGACGTCGCGCATTCGGGAGAACCGCAGGTCACCGATATATTGACCGCGGCCAAAAAGGAACCGTTCGTCTTCCTTTCGTTTGGCGCGGGCGCCGACTCCGTTCTTCGTCATGGCCTACTTCCACAATCCAACATTTGAGTGCGGTTTTCCCGCTCTATAGGCTACAGCAGGCGTCATATGCCCAGATAGGCCTGACGGACCGCCGGATTCTCGGCAAGCACTTCTGTGGTGCCCTTCAGATCGACGAGGCCTTGTTCGATGACAAATCCATGCCGCGCTAATTCAAATGCGGTCATGACATCCTGTTCGACAATCAGGATCGCCATGCCGGACTTATTGATCTCAAGCAGCGCCTCACTCAGGCGCTCGACGAGACGTGGCGCCAGACCGAGCGACAGCTCATCGATCATCAGCAGCTTTGGCCGCGACATGATCCCGCGACCGATGGCGCACATTTGCTGCTCGCCGCCCGAGAGCGTCGTCGCGTCCTGGTGTTGTCGCTCCAATAGAATGGGAAAAACCGACAGGACATAGTCCATATCGCGCTCCACCTCGGCGCTATCGCGCCGCAAGTAAGCACCGAGGTGCAAATTATCGCGCACGCTCAAACCACGGAACAGCCGCCTGCCCTCCGGAACATGCACAATGCCGCGAGTCAGCATCTCACGAGGGTTACATTTGGTTACATCGTCGCCGTCAAACACAATGCGGCCGCTACTCGCGGAAATTTGGCCCGATAGCGTCCGCAACAGCGTTGTCTTTCCCGCGCCGTTCGATCCAACAATGCAGGTAATTTCTTTGTCTACGACGTCGACGTCGATGCCCCACAGCACGCGAACTTCGCCATAGCCGGCGCAAAGACCCTCCACTTTGAGCAGCGGCTCAACCATTGCCATTGCCCTCCTGGGCGCGACGCAGATATTTTTTCCCGAGATAGGCTTCGATCACGCGGGGGTCCTTGACCATCTCCGCCGATCCGCCCTGGGCGATCAATTCGCCATGATGCAAGACCAGCACCCGATGCGCCAGCGACAGGACGACTTTCATGAGATGTTCGATGAGCAGGATGGTAATGCCCCGATCGGCGATGCGCCGGATCAGCGTCAAGGCGCCGTCGATTTCGCTGGAATTAAGCCCGGCATTGACTTCGTCAAGCATCAAGACCTTTGGCTGCATGGCGAGGCTTTTCGCAAGCTCCAGCCGTTTACGACCCGCGATCGTCAGATTCGATGCCGGACGGTCCGCTTGATCGGCCAGGCCGGTGAATTCGAGCTGCTGCCGCGCATTGACCAAGGCGGATTTCACGTCGCCTTTGCTCTTTACATTGCCGAACAAGGCGCCGGCGGCGACGTTTTCGAGCACCGTCATGCGCGGAAATGGCTGAACGATCTGAAAGGTCCTGGAAAGGCCGCGGCGCGCGGCCTGAAAGGGCCGCTGCTTGGTGACATCGTCGCCGTCAAACAAGACTTGCCCGCTTGAGGCATGGCTGGTGCCGGTTATGACATTGACGAGTGTGGTTTTTCCGGCGCCGTTGGGACCAATAAGGCCAACAATCTCGCCCTCCGTCAGCGTAAAGCTGACATCGTTCAGCGCGCGGATGCCGCCAAAAGATTTGCTGACATTCTTGAGTTCGAGAATACCGGTCATGATGTGGCCGCCGGGGTTTCGCCGCGCCGTGTGATGCTGGTGAACATCTTACGGTACGGGAACTTGAGTAATCCGCCCGGCAGAAAGAATATGATGATCACTATCACAGCGCCGAGAATGGCGCGATTGTATTCGAGGAAATTGGTCCAGAATACTTCTTCAAGCAGCAGAAACGCGGCGGTTCCCACGACGGGTCCGAAAACCGTGCCAGGCCCACCAAGTAAACTCATGACCGGGACCTTGACGGTCATCACGATCGAGAATGAATCGGTCGGGTCGATATAACCGGTCCAGGACGCATAGGCGGCACCGATCGTACCGCAGAACATCGCCGACAATGAAAATGCGATCACCTTATACCGCGTCGTATCGACACCGACCATGTCGGCGGCATCCTCATTTTGCTGAATGCATCGCAAGCCAAATCCGAGCCTGCTGCGATCGACAATAATGGTGACCGCGAAGACCACAAGCATGATGGTGGTCATGACAGCCAGGAAGGACTGCGCGACCGTATTCGGGCTGCCGGTCACCAGCGGCACGTTGAGACCATCGCCGCCGCCGGTCAGGCTGCCCCAGGACGAAAGGACCAGTCGCACGACCTCGACCACACCAAAGGATGCGATCGCGAAATAATGGCCGCGCAAACGTAATATGATGACGCCGAAGATGGCCGCGAATGCACCGACAAACACCGTCGCGAACAGCCAGGCGAGCACAGATGGCAGGCCAGCGATTTGCGACAGGGCGCCGGCATAGCTGCCAAGGCCGAAAAACGCCGCGGTCGCAAATGACGGATAGCCGGCAAAGCCGCCGATAAAATTCCAAGACAGAACCAGCCCGGTATACATCGCGATGATGATTGCGACCCGGACGACATAATTGTCCGCCCATAACGGCGTTGTTGCCAGCGCCAGCACCCAAACCGCAAATAGGACGTATCGGAGAACGGCCGGCATCACTCAAACCCCTTAACGCCGGACAACCCGGTCGGCTTGACCACCAGCAGAAGCAACATCAGGGCAAAGCCGACGGTGAGCGCATGCTCTGGCCCCAAAAACTGGCCGGCAATGCTTTCGACCAGTCCGAGGACAAAGCCGCCGATCAATGCGCCCTGCACGCTTCCCAGACCGCCAATGACGCAGACCACAAAGGCCTTGCCGAGAAAGGCGCCGGCGAGATTGGTGGTGACGGGATAGACCATGGCAAAAACGGCGCCGGTAGTGCCCGCCATCAACGCGCCAATGCCGAATGTGATGGCATAAATCTGCTCGACTCGGATTCCCATCAACTCTGCAGCCGAACGATCCATTCGCACAGCGACAATGGCGCGGCCAATCCTGGAACCGCGCAAAACCACATAGAGAAGCGCCGTCAAAACCAGCGCCAATCCCATGCCAGCCAGCCGGTCAACCGGCATGACGAGGCCGCCAAGATCGACGATGCCGAGATCGAGCGTCACCCGTACCGGGGTCGCCGTGTAATAGACGTTCATGAAATTGTAGAGGATGAGGTCGAGGCCGAAAGTCAGGGTCAAAGTGGTGAGAACCGGCTGATTAACGACGCGATTGATGACCAGCAATTGCACGGTATAGCCAACGCAATAGAGCACGGCCGCCACAAACGGCAGCGCAACAAGCGGATGAACGCCATAACTGTGCCAAGCAAAGAATGTCAGGTAGCCGCCGAGGACGATAAGCGAACCGTGCAGCATGTTGATGATATTGAGCACGCCCCAGACCAGCGAGAATCCAACCGCGAGGCAGGCATAGAGCGAGCCCAGGACAATTCCGTTTACCAATGTTTGAAGGTGGTACAACCTTGGGCTCCGGCGCGAATTATTTAGACTTTGGTTTGTTCGCTGTACTGAGCGAGGTAGCCTTCGGCGGCATGACGCTTGGCCCGCTCTTTGAAAAGCACCGGATCGGACGGCAGCCCGTAGCCATCGGCTAAGCGGTTCATGAACGAGAAGCAGCAACACACCATGATAATGTCGTGCAACGCCCGCTCGTCCCAGCCAGCGGCAAAGATAGCGTCCGCATCGCCCTGAATCATTTTGTACGACGTCTGCGTCAGTTTTTTCAGGAATTTGAAAATCGGTTTGAAACGCGCGTCAATTGGCGCAGCGTCGATATCCGTCATCAAGCCTTCGAGTGAATTCGGCTCGACACCAAGAATAATCGCAGCTTCGGAATGCGAACTGGCGCAATAGGTGCAGCTGTTAATCCGCGACACATAGGCCGCCATCAGTTCCCGCTCGCCCGGCGTAAAGGCCGAAGGCCCCCGCATAATGGCTTCTTCAACATGCACCCAATGCCCGAACGTCTTCGGATCGACCGCGTAGACGTGCTTGACCAAGGCGTCAGCGGGCATCGATGGCATGAAGGGCATAAGCAGCCTTTCGTTACTTCAGAAGTAGCAGCCGGTTAAAAATTCGAACGCCGCCCAGACATGGTCCGGGCGGCGTTCGACGCATTTTTATTTAAGCATCAGCATGTCGGCGTTCTTGATATCGGCCGGCGCCAAGACCTTGATCTCCTTACCCTGCACTTGGATGATGGGGAGATCGCGGACCTGGTTCATTCCATTGGCACTGAATTTGATAGGGCCGTAGAATGTCACAATGTCCGTCTTGACCAGCGCATCGCGAACCTTGGCCTTATCGGTCGAACCGGCGCGCTCGATAGCGTTTCCGAGTACGACCGCGGCGGCGGCGCACGAAGCGTGCACATAGTCCGGGTCGCCTTTATTGGCGGCCTTGAACTCCTTGTAGAAATCCGCTGTTGTCGGCCAGACGCCAACGCCCTTGTAGCTGGTTGCATGGTGCCACCAGCTTGAGCTGGTTATGCCATTTGCCAGATCGCCAAGGCCATCGGTGAATTCCTTGTAGGCCGGGCCGGTGACCATCGTGACGATGGGCGCCTTAACGCCGAGATCCTGCATCTGTTTTCGTACTAGGATGAGGTCTTGCGTATAACCGGTCACATAGACCCAATCGGGGTTGGCTGCCTTGATTGCGGACACCGCGGCCGAGTGATCCATCGTTCCGACAGCGTAGAGCTTGTCATAAACGACTTCCAAACCGCCCTTTTTCGCAGCGGCCGAAATTCCCTGCGCCATCGACTTGGGGAACACGTCGTCGCGACCAAGCACCGCCACTTTCTTCAGTGACGGCATTTTGATTTTCAAAAAGGAAACCATGGCGTCCGTCATGCCGCCATTAGGCGACAATGTACCGAACAGATTCTTGAGGCCTTGATCGAACACGGCTTCCGACGACGAGGCGCATGCCACCATCGGCGTCTGATAGCGCTCCGCGACAGCGGCTACGATTTTAGTGTGACCGGAACCGAATGGAGCCAGCAGGAAGTCGACCTTGTCGCCGGTGATGAGCTTCTCGGCCATCTGGCCGGCGCGCGGGCCATCCGTCTGGTAGTCGTACTTGACCAATTCGACTTTCATCTTTGTGCCGCCGACATTCAGGCCGCCCGAGGCATTGACCTTGGCGAGCCACATATTCCACACGGCCTCTTGCTTCTTCCCTTCGTCAGCAAGTCCACCGGTGAGCGCAAGTGGCGCACCGATTTTGATAACGTTCTGGGCGTTAACCGCCGATATCAACATTGCCGAAGCGGCAAGCGCCACACAGGTCATCAAGCTGATATGTTGTTTCGATTTAAGAACCATGATCTCCCTCCAAAGCTGTTCGTTATGCGCCAAAATCAGCGCGACTTCCCGACTCCACTTCCAACTCATGCGGCGCCTACAGCAAGTGCCCCACTCGCGTTGGTGATATCATGATTAGAATGACCATCACATGCAAGTTAAATTCATTGGCATCGCGTGCTTGTTTAATAATCGTTTAGGCGAAGGCGCGCTCCGCTTCCTGGTCTTGTCCATGAATTGGAGACTTTACTAAACCTGCGCTATTTCGACGCGAGCCAATCATAAGCAGAATCCAATCAAGCAAGGCGACGCGCAGCGACAAATCCGCAATGGCTTGAATTCAAATGCAGCAACGCTGACCAACCATCGCATGGTTGGTCTTACACTGATTTGTGAAAATAACATCCCAAAGGATGCACGGGATCAGGCCTCCGCTCCGCACCAATCATATAGGCTTAACGCCATCACCTTGATGGCCGCGAT
>Ga0315273_10004313_pt1 | contig 17409 bp, 12 predicted proteins | sample YL17G02_0_MG_FD_205753 | JGI IMG/M metagenome (GOLD analysis project Ga0315273, IMG submission 205753) | Sediment microbial communities from Yellowstone Lake, YNP, Wyoming, USA - YL17G02_0 | ecosystem: Environmental > Aquatic > Freshwater > Lake > Sediment | place: USA: Wyoming | collected...
CTGTCAGGCCGGCACCGCGGTGACGTGCACCGACAACAACGCATGCAACGGTGTTGAGACCTGCAACCCGGCGAGCGGTTGTGTCGCCGGAACGCCGCTGACCTGCAACGACGGCAACGCCTGCAACGGCGTTGAGACCTGCAATCCGGCGAGCGGTTGTGTCGCCGGAACGGCTCTGGTCTGCAACGACAGCAACGCCTGCAACGGCGTCGAGACCTGCAACCCGGCGAGCGGTTGTGTCGCCGGCACGCCTCCGGTCTGCAACGACAGCAACGCCTGCAACGGTGTCGAGACCTGCAACCCGGCGAGCGGTTGTGTCTCCGGAACAACTCTGGTCTGCGGCGATGGCAACGCCTGCAACGGTGTTGAGACCTGCAACCCGGCGAGCGGTTGTGTCGCCGGAAGCCCAGTGGTCTGCTCGGCGTCGGATCAATGTCATGCCGTGGGCACCTGCGACTCAGCAACCGGCGTCTGCTCCAACCCGGTGCAGCCGAACGGCACGGTGTGCGATGACGGCAACTTCTGCACGACGAGTGATACCTGCGGCAACGCCGGAACCTGCGTTGGCGGGCCTGCGCCCAGCTGCCCCATCGATAACTCCGTATGCACGGCGGATGTCTGCGATCCGACGAGCGGCTGCGTGCACAGTGACATCAACCTCGACGCCACCAACTTCTCGGATACCCGGATCGATGGTCTCGACCTGGCCGTGCTGGCGGGAGCGTGGAACAGCTGTCCGCTCGACGTGTCGCGCTACAACGCCGAGGCCAATTTGGACCGGATCGCGACGTTGCCGGGGGTGTGCATCGGCGCGACGGACTTCCATCTATTCATGAACGCATTCGGCCGGAGCTGTTTATGAGGAGCACCGCAATGATGGCTCGCAGACTTTTTTCGTTCCTGTTCGCGGCGGCGCTGCTGACGGCTTTCGGGTGCAGCAGCGGGGGGGACGTGAGCACGACCTCGCCCGCGTTCGTGTGCACGGACGGCGGCGCGGCGGCGGCGAACGCCGTCACCATGGTGTGCGGCGGGGCGACCGCCGGCACGCAGCAAGTGGACGTCGTGATCGGCGGTCCCGCGACGCTGAGCGGACTGAGCTTCAACGTGATGTACGACGGGTCGAAGCTGGTTTACGACACGTATGACGCCAGCGCCGTGAGCCAGCTCTTTCCCGGCGCCCTGGTTTCAGTGGTCCTGTCCACCGAACCGAACTCGGTACCCGGTTACAAAGATTTGGTTGTGTCGATCCAGATGACGGGAGGATCTGCCCTGACGGGCAGTGCGGGCCAGTACGTCGTCCTGGGCCTCACCTTCCAGCGCGCGTCGGGGACGACGTTCGGTCCGATCCCGCTGGCCTTCAACCCCTTACGAACTTTGGAGGCCACTCCCGCGACGGCGGGCACTGCCTTTTCCAGCAGCCTCATGCTGTCATATCAGTGATGACCAAGAGCTTGATTCCGATCTCCCTCGCGGCGCTTCTGGCCTGTGCCGGATGCGCCGTGCGGATGGGGGCGAAGCCCGCGGAAGCGACACCGGCGGGAGTTCCCCGGAGCGCAGCGCCCAAGGCCCCGAGCCAGCCGGCCGCACCTGACCGGCCGGTCGTTGGGACCGGAAGCACGAACTCCCCGGCGACGCCGGTTCCAGGAGCACCGGCCCCGGTCGCTCCACACCCTCCCACGGCGACGCGCAAGGCCGCGGAAAGCCAAGCGCCCGCCGCGACCGCTTCGGTCTACGTCTTCTCGCCGCAGCAAGCGGTCTCGGCGAGTCCTTCGACTTTGCCCCCCGCCGGAAGCGCGCCGCCCGAGTCTCCAACAAGGGCCGTGCCCGTCCCGGAGAGTAAGGCGAGCGCGTCCGTCGAGGCGGCGCCGACCCCGGGCGAGCTTCAGCTCCTCGTGGTCGCGTCGGTCTCCCAGATTACGACGGGCGGGATCATGACCGTGGACGTGATGGCCTCGTCGAGCACTGCGGTCGTGGACGCCCCGTTGCACCTGACCTTCGACCCCAACGTGGTCGAGTTCGTCGACGGAACGCCCGGGGATTTCCTGACCCAAGGCGGGAGCAGCATCGTTTTTCTCGCGGACGGGCGGAGCCGTCCGGGGGACGTGGCGGTCGCCGCGGGCCGGGTCGAGCGCGAGCAGGGGGCGAGCGGTGCGGGGTTGCTCTGTCGCGTCCGTTTCCGCGGGGTCGGTGCCGGGACGACTCCCGTCCTCGTGGGACAGGCCAAGGCCTGGGGCACTCGGGGCGAAGAACTCACGGTCCTGAGCGGCGGGACGAACGTCGCCGTCAATTGAAGGCCGGCACTTTCTTTCCTCCACGAAAAAGGTCGTAACAGTCCCCGAGTCCGACGGGATGGAGCCCCGTCGGATCTTAGACTCTCCCCGAGTCGGACATGGGAGCGCGCAACATCGTCGATCTCGCCTCCGCCGAGGCGCAGCGGGTGTTCGTCCGTCGCGTGCTCGAGGACGTTCAGGCGCTCGAGTTGATGATCGCGGCGGGCGCGATCGAGTCGGGGGTCCGGCGGATCGGCGCCGAGCAGGAGGTGTTCCTGATCGACCGGACGGGAGTTCCCGCTCCGGTCGCGATGGAAGTGATCGACCGCCTCAAGAGCCCCCAGTTCACGACAGAGCTGGCCCTCTTCAACCTCGAGATCAACGTTCCGCCTGTCCTCCTCGAAGACGGGTGTTTCTCGGCGATGGCGGCGACGCTCCACACCCTCCTCGCCCGCGTGCGTGCCGCGGCCCAGGCCTTCGGCGCCGACGCCGTCCTCGCGGGGATCCTCCCCACGCTCCGCTCATCGGACCTCGTCCCGAAAAACCTGACGCCCCTCCCGCGCTATCGCGAGATCGACAGCTCCTTGTCGAGACTCGGCCACGGCGCATTCCAGATTCACATCCGGGCCGTGGATGACCTTCGACTGACGCGCGAATCGCTGATCGTCGAGTCCGGAAACTGCAGCTTCCAGATCCACCTCCAGGTCGGTCCCGACGAGTTTCCCCGGATCTACAACGCCGCCCAGGCGTTCGCCGCACCGGTCCTCGCGGCCGCGACCAACTCGCCGCTTCTTCTAGGAAAGCGTCTGTGGCACGAGACGCGGATCGCGCTCTTCCAGCAAGCCACCGACACGCGCGGCCCGGAAACGGGACGCACGATCGTTCCGCGGGTCACCTTCGGACGCGCGTGGGTCGAGCGTTCGGTGCTCGAGATCTATCGGGAGGACATCGCCCGTTTCCGCCCGATCCTGGGCGGCGACGACGACGAGCGGCCGATGGCGGTCCTCGAGCGGGGGGGGATTCCGACTCTCGACGCGCTCCGCCTCCACAACGGGACCGTCTGGCGATGGAACCGCCCGTGCTACGGAATCACGGACGGCCGCCCCCACCTGCGCATCGAGAACCGCATCCTCCCCAGCGGCCCCACGGTCGAGGACGAGATCGCGAACGCGGCGCTCTGGCTCGGCCTCATGCGAGGCGCGATCGGCCGGGATCTGGACGTGACGCGGCGCATGAGTTTCGAAGCGGCGCACGGCAACTTCATCGCCGCCGCTCGGCTCGGCCTGGACGCCCAGCTCCACTGGTTCGACGGTCGCACCGTCGCGGCAGACCGGCTCCTGCTCGACGAGCTGATCCCGTTCGCTTACGAAGGCCTGCGCACCGCCGGCGTCAGCACGACCGACATCGACCGGTTCTTGGGCGTCGTGGCGCGCCGCGTCGCAACGCGACGGACGGGTTCGCGGTGGGCGCTCGACTCGCTCGCGGCGATGGAAGCCTCAAACCACCGAGGCACCGCGGGCCAGCGCCTCGCGGCGCTGACTCAGGGGATGCGCCAAGGACAAAGCGGCGACTCACCGGTGCACGAATGGCCTCTGGCGCGCGTCGAAAACGCCGGGGTGGCGTCCGAGCGCGACGCGCCGGTCGAGCAGTACATGACGACCGACCTGTTCACCGTACGTCCGGACGACCCGATCGAGCTGGCCGCGCACCTCATGGACTGGCGCGGCGCGCAGCAGGTTCCCGTCGAGGACGAGGACAACCGCCTGGTGGGGATCGTGTCGTACTCCGCGATTGTCCGTCTGGTGGCGCGGGGCGGTCTTTCGGCCGGCGAGTCCAAGCTCTCGGTCTCGTCGATCATGCGCCGCGACCCTTTGACGGTCGGTCCGGAAACCCCGATCGTCGAGGCGATCGAAACGATGGTGAAGCACGGCGAAAGCGCCCTCCCCGTCCTACGGGAGGGGCGGCTCGTCGGCATGGTCTCCGAGCGCGACCTTCTGAGGATCACCCGCGAGCTTCTGGTCGAGCGGCTAGCCGCCCCGCGGCCGGTCCCGGCGCGCCGGCGGGTCGCCAAATCACCTCCGAAAAGCGCGGAGGTCTAGGCGGTCGGCTCAGTGCCGGGGCGTCTCGAGCGTGCTCGCGATCACCTGCGCCTCGTGGCGAACGGCGGACTTGGTCCGCTCGACAGCCTCGGCGAGCCGGCCCTTCACCTGGCTGGATTTGGCGCCGAGCCACTCACGTGTCTCCCTCCCGGACTTCGGAGCGAGGAGCAGCGCGACCCCCGCGCCGACGACCGCGCCCACTGCGGCGCCGGCCAGAAACCCGGACAGCGTGACGTGACCCTTCTCCATGTTGCTCATACCGTCCTCTCTTTCTCTCTAAGCTCCCGACCTCGATCCCACAGGTAACGCGCCTCGGGTTGGCCCTCCGGGTGTCGACTTGCGCCCGGGTCTTTAAGACCGCGTAGCACTCGTTTCTCACGAGTTCTCGACAATATCCGTCTCGGAGATAGACTGAGAGCCACACCGATTGCGGAGTATTTCTATCGTCCCTCTTCAAGGGGATCGTCATGATGGATCGTCACGAGACCCAGGCTGCGTCGGGTCTAGGGCTTGAACTCAGCGCGGAAGCCGCCGCGGAGCTTGCCGCTCTGGTCCCCCAAGTTCGAAGCGGAGGCCGCATCGGCAAGCGCGCGATCTCCGCCCCCGACGTTCTCAATGAGGCGCACGCGTACGCCCGGCCCTCGTCGTTCTCGCGTGGGATTCGCCTCGACCTCCCCGGCGCCACGCTGTTGTTTCTCTCGGGAACAGCCAGCATCGACGAGCGCGGCGCAACCGTCCACGAGGGCGATTTCGCCGCGCAGTGCCTGCGCACTTACCGCAACCTCACTAGTCTTCTGGAAGGCGAGGGCGCGGACTGGCGGGACGTCGTCAGAACGTCGTGCTACTTGCGCGACATCGAGCGCGACTACGTGGCGTTCAACCATCTGCGCACTTGGTTCCTCGCTCGGGCGGGATGCGATCCGCTTCCGGCCAGCACAGCGATCCAGGCGCGCCTCTGCAGAACCGACCTCCTCGTCGAGATCGAGGCGATCGCCGTGCTGCCGAGGTAAGTCGGATGGAACCGACGCTTCCCGAGCTCAGTGTCCTACGCCGCTTCTGGCCGGGCTTCGAGGACGCCGGTACGACTCACCCCGTCCTCGTGGGTGGGATCGCCATCGGCGGCGCCCTCCCTGTGATCATCGCGGGGCCGTGCGCCGTCGAGTCTTACGAGCAGACGCTCGCGGTCGCTTGCGCCGTGCGCGGCGCCGGTATCGGCATCCTCCGGGGAGGCGCGTTCAAGCCGCGCACGTACCCCGGCTCGTTCCAGGGTCTTGGGGAAGAAGGGCTCGAGATTCTGGCGCAGGTTGGCCGGGAGACCGGCCTTGCGATCGTCACCGAGGTCCTGGACCCGCGACTCGTCGAGCGGGTGGCAGCGGTCGCCGACATGCTCCAGATCGGATCCCGCTCGATGCAGAACACGCCCTTGCTCATCGAGGCGGGGCGGAGCGGGAAACCCGTTCTCTTGAAGCGCGGCTGGAGCGCGACACTCGACGAGTGGTTGGGCGCGGCCGAGTACGTTGCGCGCGAAGGGAACACCCGGATCGTGCTCTGCGAGCGCGGCATTCGCGTTCCGGCCTCCGAGGGCTACGCGCGAGCGGTCCTCGATCTCAACGTGATCCACGCGATCCGCACGCTCACGCCCCTTCCCGTGCTCGTGGACCCCTCGCACGCGGCCGGACAATGGGAGCGCGTCGAGCCGCTCGCGCGTGCGGCGCTGGCCGCGTCGGCCCACGGGTTGTTGATCGAAGCGGTCGCCGCGGACACGGACCGCGCGGCCTTGCGCAGCGATGCCGAGCAAGGAATCCCACCGGACGTGTTGGAGAGGATCGCCGGGTACGCGCGCCCTGGACTTCCGCGGAATTCGCAGTGAGCGCCGGCCGGGTTCTCGCGGCGGCGGCGGCCGCTTTCTTCTCGGTTCTTGCGGCGGGCTCGGGACCGCCTGAAGCGACGATCGACTACCCGCTTTACGGCTCCATCTTTCCGCCGGACTTCGCCGCGCCGACGTTCCTCTGGCACGACGGCGGAGCGCGAGCCGACCGTTGGCGAGCCGAGTGGACCTTCGCGAGCGGCGCGCCCCCGCTCGTCACTCCGGTCGATGCGGGGCCGCCCCCGAAGGGCGAAATCGACCCGCGGTGCGTGTCCCTCACCAACGCGCTCTACACGCCGACTCCGTATCAGGCCTCCGCTCTCGCATGGAGACCCTCGAACGAATCGTGGGCGGCCGTCAAACGGGGGGCAGGCTCCGGCCCGGTCGTCGTGACGCTCCTTGGCTGGCGCGACGGCGACCCGTCCCGTCCTCTCGTTTCGGGGAGCGTGCGCCTGTCGATATCGGCGGACCCGGTGGGCGCGCCGATCTTCTACCGCGACGTGCCGTTGATGCCGTCGGCCTCGAAAGACGGCGTCATCAAGCCGCTCGACCAATCGGCGCAGCCGTTGATCCAGTGGCGGTTGAAGGACGTCTCGCGCGACGACAGCCGCATCGTGATGCACGACATCCCGACCTGCGCGAACTGTCACAGCTTCCCCGCCGACGGCAAGACGCTCGCGATGGACGTGGACGGCCCGGACGGCGACAAGGGCGCGTACGCGATCGCGCCCATCGGCGCGAAGGTCGTGATCGACGACGCGCGGATCATGACCTGGAACGCCTTTTCCGGGAAACCGAAGGGGCACATGACGCTCGGGTTCCTCTCGAGGATCTCTCCCGACGGCCGCAGGGTCGTCAGCACCGTCAACGAGCGCCTGTACGTCCGCAACTTCCCAGACTACAAGATCCTCCAGGCCTTCTACCCCACGCGCGGCATCCTCGCGTGGTACGACATCGCGTCGAAGACGATCCGCGCTCTTCCGGGCGCCGACGACACGCGCTACGTTCATTGCAACGCGGTCTGGTCGCCCGACGGGCGAGACCTCGTCTTCATGCGCGCGCCGGCGATCGACCCTTACGATCCGGCCAAGCCCGTGGCGCTGGTTCCGGGCGATCCCAACGAGACCCAGATCCGCTTCGACCTCTACCGGATGCCGTTTAATGACGGCCGCGGCGGCGTGCCCGAAGCGATCCCGGGGGCATCCGGCAACGGGATGAGCAACTCGTTTCCGAAGGTCTCTCCCGACGGGAAATGGCTCGTCTGGACCAAGTCGCGAAACGGCATGCTGCTCCGTCCCGACGGCCGCCTGTGGATCATGGCCCTGCCGCGGGGCACGCCGCGCGAGATGACGTGCAATACGTCGCTCATGAACTCGTGGCACAGCTTCTCGCCGAACGGGCGGTGGCTGGTGTTCTCGTCCAAGCAAAACACGCCGTACACCCAGCTGTTCCTCACGCACATCGACGCCAACGGCCAGGACAGCCCCGCGATCCTGATCGAGCGCACCCAGGCGGCCAACCGCGCCGCCAACATCCCCGAGTTCGTCAACACCCCGTACGACGGCTTCGGCGAGATCGTCGTGCCTGCGGTCGCCCATCGCGAACACTTCTATCGCGCGAACGATCTCGCGCAAGAAGGCAAGAAGGACGAGGCGATCGACGAGTTGAACAAGGCCCTCGAGGGGGAGGTCAAGGACTGGCGCACCTACGACTGGAAATACCACGACAAGATCAGCCGGCTTCTCATGGAACAGGGCCGCACCGACGAGGCCATCCTGCACATGCGCAGGTCGATCGAACTGAACCCGCAAAACGCCGCGATGCACGCCAATCTCGGCTACGTCCTGTACGAACGGGGGAACCTCGACGAGGCCCGCAAGGAGCTCAACACCGCGCTGCACCTGGCGCCCGGCGACGCGCGGTCGTGGCTGAACAGGGGCTCGATCCGCCTGTCCCAGAGCGACGCCGCGGGCGCGCAAGCCGATTTCACGCGAGCCGCGGAGTTGGCGCCCGAAGACCCCCGCGCCTGGAACGGCAAGGGAATGGCCTGCTTCAGCCTCGAGGATATGGCGTGCGCGCGGCAGGCCTTGGACCGCGCGATCGCGCTCGACTCTAAGGATGTCAGCTCCTGGTTCTTCCGCGCGCAGGTCCGCCGCGCGGCCGGCGACCTCAACGGCGCGCTTTCCGATCTCGATCACGCCGGCGAGGTGGCGTCGCCGGGATCGCCGCCAGCCCGAGCCGTCGAAGCGATGCGCCGCGAAGTGAAAGACGCGCTCGCAGGCGCCGGTGCGGGGGCGTCGCCGAAATAGGCAGAGCTACTCGAGCGCGAGCAGCGCATCCCGCTGCTTCCCGTAGAGCAGCTCGAACAGGGGAGAGGCCATCAGGGTCGTGGCGATCGCCATGATCACCATCATGCTGAACAGCGTGTCGGTGATGACGCCGAAGTCGCGCCCGATGTTGAGGATGATCAGCTCCATCAGGCCACGCGCGTTCATCAACGCCCCGATCGTCGCGGCTTCGCGGCGGGGCTCGCCGTTCCATCGCGCGGCGAAGTAGCACGCCACGCCCTTCCCGACGACGGCCGCGACGAGCAGGAGGAGGCCGATCGCCCAGAGTCGCGGCGTGTTCAGGAGGTTGACCTTGGTGTTGAGGCCCGAGTACACGAAAAACAACGGGAGCAGCAGGTTGACGGTCAGGGGCTCGAGCTTGTCTTGCAGCTGGTCGGCGAACGCGCCCCGGGGGACCGCGGCCCCGAGGATGAACGCGCCGAAGACCGCGTAGATCCCGATCGCGTCGGTGAACCACGCGGCGAGCATCAGCAAGGCGAGCGTCGCTGGAAGCGGCAGCCCCTCGAGCCGAGGTCGCGCGCTGACGAAGTCGAGGAAACGCGCGAGAAGCCGACGCCCCGCGGTGAGCATCGTCACGGCGTACACGATGCCGCCTCCGATCGCGAGGAGGGCGATTCCGGGCTGGGAGCGAAAACTCGCGAGAACGATGGCGAGGATGCACCAGGCTGCGGCGTCGTCGCTCGATCCCGCTGCCAACGCCAGGGTGCCGAGAGAGGTTCCCGACATGCCGCTCTCGCGGATGATGCGCGCGAGCATGGGGAACGCCGTGATCGACATCGCGGCGGCCAGGAACAGCATGTTCTGCCAGAGCGCCACCTCGGGCCTGAAGACCGTGGCGTCCGCGCGCAGCAGGTAGGCGATCGCCGCCCCCAGGGCCATGGGCGTCAGGATGCCGGCGAGCGACACCGAGATCGCGCTGCGCTTACGGGCGCGGATCAGGTCGATGCGGAAGTCGAGCCCGACCAGGAACATGTACAGCGCCAGTCCGACCTGGGCCGCGCAATAAAGCACCGTCATCGTCGGTTTCGGGAAGAGATAGGCCTGCCACCCCGGCGCCAACCATCCCAGAAGCGACGGCCCTAAGAGCACGCCCGCGATCATCTCGCCGACCACCTGGGTTTGGCCGAGGTAACGCGTGGCGTACCCGACGAATCGGCACGCCCCGAGGATGACCGCGAGCTGGAGGAAGAATCGGATCGAGACTTCGAAGTTGGTCACGTGTCACGCGCTCAGGCGGTCTTCTTCAAAACCACGACGGTGATGTCGTCGTTGGCCGCGCCCTGGGCGAGGAGCGCCTGGCGCAAACGCTCGCAGATCTCGGCCGCCGACGCGTCGCGGCAGTCGGCGAGCAGCGGCTCGACGCGGGCCGGGAAGAACGTGCCGTCGGCGTGCTCGCTCAGGCCGTCGGTGTGCAAGAGGAGGATGTCCCCCGTGGCGAGCAGGTTGATCTCGTTGACCTCGTAGCGGCGCATGTACCCATGAAGGGTGGGATGGCGGCGGCGGTCGGGGTCGGCGACCGAAGGCTGGAGCCCCACCGGTGGGAGCGCGACGAGACGATCCTCGCTGATCTTCATGAACCGGCCGAACTCCCGCGAGAAGACCGCAGGCGGCGGGTGCCCTGCGGAGAGGAACCGCAGCTTCCCGCCCTCGGAGATCTCCCCGTAGATCATCGTGAAAAACTTGTTCACCGCGGTCGTCTTGTAAAAGCGGGTGTTGAGGTTGTCGAACAGATGGGTCGTCACCTCGCCGAACAGGTCCAGCTCGTAGTTGACGCCCAGCAGGAACGCCTGATGGAGCATCGCGGCGACGAGCGCGTCGGTCACGCGATGCCCGCAGGCGTCCGCCACGAGCACCCCGGCGCGCTGACGCAGCCGGCGCAGGTTGCGCGAGACCTGGGTGCGTTCCTGCTTCTCCGCTTCGGCTATGCGGAGGTCGAGGTCGTACCTCCGCTCGAAGTCGACCCACGCCACGTGGTCGCCGCCCACGACGTCGTGCAGCGGGAGGGTCAAGCAGGCGAGATCCAGTCCGGCGATACGCGGCACGTCGCCGGGAGAGGGTCGCAGAAACTGCGCGACATCATGGAAGTTGCGCAGCTCATCGGCAAGCCGTTCCCATCGTTCGGTTTCCGCAGTCGTCGTCGGCATGGCCGCTATGGTGAACGGCGAAGGCGCCAGGCGCCAGGGCTGCTCGCTCAACGCAGCGCGAAAAACCACGCCAGCGCGACCAGGCCGGCGGCCATCCCCGCGAGCGCGGCCTGCATCCGCGCCGTCAACGTGAACGTCGGCCTGCTCCAACCGACCAGGCCTCCCAGGGCGAGACCCGCGACAAAGCCCAGCACGTGCGCTCCGACATCGATCTTGGGGAGCGCCACGTCGAGATGGTCGAGCGTCTGAGGGAACGCGTTGGGATCGATCTGCCGGCCGTCGCCGCCCAGCCACGCAAGAAGCGCCGCACCGATCGCGATCGGCGCCCAACGTCGGAACAGGTTGTAGTGGAGCTGTCGCCTTCGCACCCAGTCGTGAGCGACCTGCACACCCAACATGCCGAACACCGCAGTCGACGCGCCGATCGCCGAATGCGACGGAGATTGCAACAGCGCGTTCAGCCCGTTCCCGAACCCGCCGGTGACGACGAAGGCGAGCCAACAGAGGCCGAAGCCGATGCTCTGCGCGAGCATCACGCCGAAGGCCGCTCCAAACACGAGGTTGCCGGCAAGGTGGAGGACGTCCCCATGCAGGCACAACGCCGTGACGCTACGCCACCAGGCACCGGCCTGGATCAGCGCCGCATCCGCCACGCCGGCGTGCCACCAGTCGAGGCCGAAGCCGTTCCGCCGGCTGGCCACATCGAACGCCACCAGCACGGCGGCGTAGACCATCGCCGCGGCGACGCTGCGCTCGATCGGCTGCGGGGCATCGTCGCTCGGCCCGATGCTCTGATTCTCACGGAGATATCTGTAAAGTTCGGCGCGCGCCCGTTCCGCGTCCTCGACGCGGACGAGCAGTACCTGGGACGCGCGGTCGACCGCGATCGCGCTCGTGATGCCTCGTGCTTCGAGCACGAGGGCGTGGTCCTCGATCGTTTTGCGGCTCCCCGCGTGCGAGATCGCGATCCATGTGGCCGGCGCGTCGTTCACGTGCGAGAGATCTTACGCTAGGCGGTCGCTCAAGCGAGGTTCTACCATGGCGCTTCATGCCGAACGCCGCGCTACAAAATACGAGATCCGCTTGGGGCCTTGCATGAGCTGGCGCCGGCTCCTGGTGGTCCTCCACCGGGACATCGGGTATCTGTGCGCCGGGCTCACCGTGATCTACGCCGTCTCCGGTATCGCGGTGAACCACATCGAGGACTGGAACCCCAACTACGACGTCCGCCGGACCCGGCTGGAGGTGGGGACGGTGCCCACCGGTGACGACGATGCGGCCGCTCGGATCGTGCTCGACAGGCTCCACATCACCGACAAGCCGCGAGCGGCGGTCTGGATCTCACCCGCGCAACTTCGCATCTTCTTAGAGAACCGCACGCTCACGCTCGACGCTCCAACCGGCGAGGTCGAGGACGAGCGGGTCTCACGCCGGCCGCTCTTTTTTCAGATGAACTTCCTTCACCTGAACCGCGGCAAGGGTCTTTGGACCTGGCTCGCGGACGTCTATGCGGTGGCCCTGTTGCTGCTCGCCCTGTCCGGCATCATCATCCTGCGCGGGCCACGCGGCTTGGGGGGACGGGGCAAGTGGCTGGTCCTCGCCGGCCTCGTCATCCCTCTTCTCTTCTTGTGGTGGAAAGCCTGACCGCCGAAGCGAGCGACGACGCGCGCGCCATGAAAGGCCTCTCTTGAGAACAGGTCGAACCCTCCATCCCGAAGACGTCATCTCCCGCTACCGGGTGGTCGGGCCCTTGGGCGCGGGCGGCATGGGCGAGGTCTACCTGGCCCAGGATCAAACGCTCGAACGAAACGTCGCGCTCAAGGTCTTGCCTGCGGAGCTCGTCAAGGACCCGGATCGTGTCCGGCGGTTCGTCCTCGAGGCGAAATCCGCGTCGTCTCTCAGCCATCCGAACATCGTGACGATCTACGAGATCGGGCAAGACGTCGTCCACAACAAGGACGGCGCGGCCGATCCGGATTCGACCCCGGTGCAGTTCATGTCGATGGAGCTGATCAACGGGAAGACGCTCTCCACGATCATCCACGACGACAGGACCGATCTCCGCACGCTGATCGGCTATCTCGCGCAGGCGGCGGAAGGGCTGGCCAAGGCGCACGCCGCCGGGATCGTGCACCGGGACCTGAAGCCCGGAAACATCATGGTCACGGCCGACGGCTTCACGAAGGTGCTCGATTTCGGGTTGGCGAAGCTCACCGAGAAACGCGCAGCCGACCCCGAGCTGACGAGCGCGCCGACGCTGGCGGAGGACGCGACCGGGGCCGGAGCCTTGATCGGCACGACCGGATACATGTCCCCGGAGCAGATCCAGGCGAAATCGGTGGACCACCGCTCCGACATCTTCTCGTTCGGCTGCGTGTTGTACGAAGCTGCGACGGGACAGCGTCCCTTCGTCGCGGATTCCGCCGTCGAGACGATGCACAAGATCCTCCACGACAAGCCGGTCCCCATCGAAGAGCGCAACCCGAAGGCTCCCGCCGAGCTGCGGCGGGTCATCCGTCGATGCTTGGCGAAGAGCCCCGATCAGCGTATTCAATCGATGAAGGACGTCGCCCTCGAGCTGCGCGAGATCGCCGACGAGTGGGACTCGCTCTCGGCGTCTCAGACCAGTGGCAGCACGATCGTGGGCGGCGCGGGTTCGGTGTCGTTGAGGACGCGGCCGAAGCCTCCTCTCGTGATCACGATTGGCGTGGCGGTCGTTGCCGTCGCGGCGATCGCGGTCGCGATTTGGGCGACGCGCCAGGGGGCGAAGTCCGAGGCGACTCAGCCGTTCCAGACGATGAGGATGTCGACCCAGACCAGCCGCGGCGACGTTACCGAGGCGGCACTCTCCCTCGACGGCCGCTATCTCGCGTATCTGACGGGAGAGGTCGGGAAGACCAGCGTGCGTGTGCGGCAGGTCGCGACAGGCAGCGATGTCGAGGTCGTCCCGTCCGAAGAAGGGCTCTTCCAAGGACTCTCGTTCTCGCCCGACGGCAACTACCTCTTCTATCTCAAGCGCCGCCGCGACGCGCAGAACTACCGTGCTTTGATGCAGGTGCCGTCACTCGGGGGAGCCTCGCGCGAGAGAGCCTTCGACGTCGACTCGCGCGTGTCGTTCTCCCCGGACGGGAAACGCGTCGTGTTCGTTCGCGGCATTCCTCAAGAGCGCAAGACGAACTTCGTCGTGCTCGACCTGAACGCCGGCACGGAGCGCGTGCTCACGTCGATCGCGCAGCCGCACCTCGTTCCGGGAGCGCCCGCGTGGTCGCCCGACGGAAGGCTGATCGCTCTCATCGATCTCGACTTGTCCACCGGGGGCTTCGTGTCGACGCTTGCGGTTCTCGACGCCGAGAGCGGACACAGGGACGACATCAACGTCGCCAAGGGGGGCGTCCACGAGAGCCTCGCCTGGCTCCCCGACGGAAGCGGGATCGTCCGGTCCGGACAAGATCTCGGAACCTCGGTGTCGCGACAGATTTCGATCGTCTCGTATCCCGACGGAAGCGTGCGCCGGCTCACGAATGACGTCAACGACTACCGCCAAGTGACGGCGTCGTCCGGGGACGAGGCGATCGCCGCCGTTCGTTTCACCAGGCTGAGCAACCTCTGGCTCGCCGATCCGTCCGGGGGAGAGGCGCGTCCTATCACCAAGTTCACCAACGCGGAAAGCTCACCCTTCGGTTTCGTGGCCGCCTCCGACGGGTCGGTCATTTTTATGGGCGCCCGCGATCAGAGCCTCCAGTTGTGGGCGGTGGGCAAAGACGGGGGAGAGCCGAGGGCGATCACGTCCGGCGACAGTCTCGCCGTCAATCCGAGGAGCGTGCTGGGGGGCGTCGTCTTCGATCGCTACGACAGCGAGGGGGGGATTCACGTCTGGCGCGTCGAGCTCGACGGGAGCCACGCGAAGGCGCTGACCCCGAACGCTCCGGCTCAGATAACGGACGTCGCGCGCGACGGCAGCATCGTCACGTACGTCCAGCTCGACAAGGAACGCGCGGTTTGGGTGATGTCCGGCGACGGCGGTTCCCCACGCAGTCTCGGTCCGGGCACCAGCGGCGGCCTGATCTCACCCGACGGCACCCGCATCTTGGTCACGAGGCTTACCCCGGGCGAAGGCGGCTTGGTCCGTCCCGTAGCCGAAGTCATTCCCGCCGCGGGCGGCACCGCGGTTTCGAGCTTCCCCTTTCCGGCTCTTGCGGTCAATCCCGCGTGGAGCCCCGACGGCGATTCGTTGACGTACATCGATCAGAACGACCCCACGTGGAACCTCTACCGCCTCCGGCTCTCCGGCGGGAAGCCGGAGCGGGTGACGCACTTCACCGACGGCCGATGCACGGCCTTCGATTGGTCTCCTGATGGAAGCCGTCTAGCCGTCGCGCGCCGCATCGGCGACGGGTCGAACATCTGGATCACAGCCGCCGACGGGTCCAAGCCGGTCCAGCTCACGCGCTTTCAAGGCGACGAGTTCTTCGGACTCCAGTGGAGCAAGGACGGACAGTCCGTCGTCGTCAACGCCGGCAAGCGCAGCAGCGACGCCGTGCTCATCCGGAATTTCCGCTAGGGACACAAGCTGATATAGGGCCGCGGCAGACCGTCCGACCGGAATCCCAGCCCGGTGTAGCTGCATTCATTGGACGCCGAGGCAAGGTAGTAGTACCCGGTGTCAACCGGAGGCACGATCGGGTCAACAGCGGTCGGGGAGGTGAGATTCGTCTGCAGGCACGTGTGGTTGAAAAATCCGTTGAGGGTTCCCCGGTACACGTTGTAAAAAGTCACACCGGCAGTCCCGGTCCATGCCAGGGTCGTCTGGTTGGTGAACACCAAGTCCTTCGCGGCCTCGAAGCCGGTGAGCGCGGCGCAGGAAGCACAGTAGCGACCACCCGAATCGATCGGTGCGCTCGCGGAGTCCAGTCCTCCCCAGGCCAGCATCTCGGCGTTGGCCTGGACCGAGGTGTGGTAGGAGCGGGCTGCAGGCGCGCCAACGAGCGTCATCGGAGTCCAGCCATCAAAGCCGGGGTTGTAGCGGGCTCCGTCGGCCCTCGCGACATCTCCCAACGGGGAAAAGCTCCTGCCGCCCCAAACGATCATCTCCTTCCCGGTCCAGGTCGCCTGGTGAACGTCGCGGCCCACCGGACCCGACGGCGAGAGGCTGTGCCAAGCGCCTTGCGACGGAGAATAACGGGCGCCATCGGAAAGAACAAAGCCACCTCCGTCTCCGCCCCAAACAATCAGTTCGTCCCCTGTCCACACCGCAGAATGACGGGTGCGGGCGGTGCTGGTCGGCAGCCCGAACCACCTGAGGCTCACCGGATCGAAACGCGCGCCATTGTTCCAGATGGTGCTCGCCGTCGCCCCACCGAACACGATCATCCGATCGCCCGTCCACGTTGCGGTGTGGTCCGCCCGTCCGCCGAGCGACACGCCGGGGGTCGACGCCCAGGAATTGGTGGCAGGGCCCCAGATGCCCCCGCTGTTGAGAACGTCATTAGGGACCCCTGATTCACCTCCCCAGACAATCATCTGGGTGCCGGTCCAGACCGCGGTGTGACGGCGACGAGGACTCACTTGGGCAGCGTCGGGTGTCGCGACGAGTTCCCACGCGAGGCCGTTGAAGCGCGCGCCGGTATTCACGACGCCGACGTCCGTCGTGCCGCCCCACACGATCATCGACGCCCCGGTCCAGATGGCGGTGTGCCAGTACCGAAGAGTCGGGGCGCGGAATTCACTCAGCGCGGACCATTGATCGAATGCGGGGCTGTAAGAGAAGTTGCCGCTCGCGAAGCCGAGATTGTCGAGGCCGCCCCAGATCCACATCTCGCTCCCGGTCCAGACCGCCGTGTGCCGGTAGCGCGGCGAGGGGAGCGGTCCCGGCGTCCCTGAGCTGCTGATTCCGCTCCACGTTTCGGCGAAGGGGTCGTACAGTCGACCGTCGCCGAACGTGGCGCCGCCGGCATTGCCGCCCCAGACGATCATGTTCGCTCCGGTGCCGACCGCCGCGTGATTGCCCCGCGGGGATGGAGCGCCGGCAAGGGTCAGAGGGCGCCAATCATTCTGAATCTGACGATAGGTCCCGCCCCCGAAAATCTCACTCGGGAATCCGGAAATAAAGTTGAGGCCGCCGAAGATCACCATGCGTTTGTTGCCGCCCGGGAAGTCGGCCACGACCACGGCCGAATGGTGCATGCGTGCACCCGGCGGAGCGCCAGCAGAGCTCAGGGGAGTCCATGCGCTGCTTCCAGGTTCATAGAAGGCCCCGTCGCCGGCGCAGGCAAAGCTGTTGACCTGTCCGCCCCAGACGAGCATCCGCCCGGCGAACATCACCGCCGTGTGCCACGCGCGGCCCGCGGGCGTACCCGTCGTGACCGTCATGGTCGTCCAGGTATCGGTGGCAGGGGCGTAGCGCTTCCCGGTTTGCGTGTAGAACGAGTTGGTAAGACCACCCCACACGATCATGTCGCCACCGGACCAGACGGCGGTGTGCCCGATGCGCCCCGACGGCGCGTTGGTCGTCGAGGTCGCCGTCCACGCGTTGAGCGCCGGATCGTAGAGGCCGCCGGTCTGGGGTGTGACTCCGGATTGGTCGATGCCGCCCCAGACGATCACCAGCGATCCGGTCCAGACGGCGGTCGCGTAGGAGCGCGCGGTCGGCGCAAAGGGGCCGGTCGCGGTCCACCGATCGAG
>Ga0315273_10004314_pt1 | contig 17409 bp, 7 predicted proteins | sample YL17G02_0_MG_FD_205753 | JGI IMG/M metagenome (GOLD analysis project Ga0315273, IMG submission 205753) | Sediment microbial communities from Yellowstone Lake, YNP, Wyoming, USA - YL17G02_0 | ecosystem: Environmental > Aquatic > Freshwater > Lake > Sediment | place: USA: Wyoming | collected...
GTACGGAGACGACCAGGGGACCCACAGCGCGGAGTCACGGATGGCCCAGGAGCACAAGCGTCTCGGCGATCTGCTCATTGACGAGAACATCATCACGCCGCAGGACCTCACCGACGCCATCGCGGAGCAGCGCCGCACGGGCGAACTGCTCGGCGCGACGCTGGTGCGCATGGGGCTGGTCACCGAGTCGCAGCTCGCCAAGTCGCTCCAGATCCAGCTCGGCCTCCCGCTGGTCGACCTCGGCGAGGTGGTGGCCGACGAGCAGGCGCTCGCGCTGATCAAGGAGGATCTCGCGCGCAAGTACTCGGCGCTGCCGCTCGAGATCGAGGGCCGCAAGACCCTGGTCGTGGCCATGGCCGACCCGCTCAATGTCGCCGCGCTGGAGGACCTGCGCTTCCACAGTGGCATGTTCATCCGGCCGGTGCTCGCCTATCCGAGCGCGATCCAGGAAGCCATCGAGCGTTACTACCACATCGATACCTCGATGACCGAGGTGATCAACAACATCATCTCGGACGAGCACGACCTCGTCGTCTCCGCGGTCCAGGAGGACGAGGGCAGCGTCCAGGCGATCGACGAACTGATGCGGGAGGCCGAGGGCCGCCCGATCGTCCGCCTCACCAACTGGCTCATGCACCGCGCCGTCGAGGAGCGCGCCAGCGACATCCACATCGAGCCCCAGGAGAAGGAGATCATCGTAAGGCTTCGCGTCGACGGCCTGCTGCACGTCGTGCAACGGCTGCCGAAATGGACCCAGGGCGCGATCGTGTCGCGCATCAAGGTGCTCTCCAACCTCGACATCGCCGAGAAGCGCCAGCCGCAGGACGGCCGGCTGATGGCCCAGATCCGCGGGCGCCGCGTCGACATGCGGGTCTCGACGCTGCCGACGACCCACGGCGAGAAGGTCGTGATCCGGGTCGTCGACCAGCTCCGTGCCAGCATGGATATCGGCGACATCGGATTCCTGCCCGACGATGTCGAGCAGGTGCGGCGGTTCCTGGATCGCCCGCAGGGCATCGTGCTGGTGACCGGTCCGACCGGCTCGGGCAAGAGCACGCTGTTGTACGCGGCCCTGCGTCACATCCAGCACGAGACCAAGAACATCGTGACGGTCGAGGACCCGGTCGAGTTCCAGCTGCCCGGGATCAACCAGGTCCAGGTCGACGAGAAGGCCAAGAAGACCTTCGCCAACGCATTGCGAGCGATCCTGCGCCAGGACCCGGACGCGGTCATGCTCGGCGAGATCCGCGACAAGGAGACCGCGCAGATCGCGTTCCGCGCCTCGGTGACGGGGCACCTGGTGCTCTCCACCCTGCACACCAACGACGCCGCGGGCGCCGTGACGCGCCTCATCGACCTCGGGCTCGAGCCGTTCATGGTCGCCTCGTCGCTGATCGGCGTGGTCGGTATGCGGCTGGTGCGCACGCTGTGCCCGCGCTGCAAGGAGACCTACGAGGTCAACGCCTCGAACCTGAACCGGCTCGGCGTGCGCGAGCTGGCCGAGGGCACCGTGACGCTGTCACGCGGCCGCGGCTGCCCGAACTGCCACGAAACCGGCTATCACGGACGTACCGGCATCTTCGAGGTGCTCGAGATCAGCGACTCCATCCGCCAGCTGCTGAGCTCGAACCCGACCGATGCCGCGATCCGACAGGCGGCGATCGAGAACGGGATGCGCTCGATCGGCGAGGACGGCCTGCAGAAGGTGCTCGCCGGCCGCACCACGCTCGACGAGGTGACGCGTGTCGTGTATCTCGCCGAGGCGGGCGTCAAGATGTGCCCGGGCTGCAGCGAGGTGCTGGCGAAGGAGTTCGAATACTGCCCGGGCTGCGGCGAGTTCGTGGGAGAACACTGCCAGTCCTGCCAGCGCCGGCTCGATGCGCGCTGGACGTTCTGCCCCTTCTGCGGCGACGGCGCCGCGCAGGACGAATCGACCGGACCGCGCGTGGTCCCCGCCGATGGCATGCCGGCCGGGGATGCCGAGCCGGCACGGCGACGCCGGCGACGCACGCGCCCCGCGCTCAAGAAGGCCAGCTAGGTCCGTCCCGGTACCCTTCGCGAAAGCGCGGAGTCCGAGGCGTACAGGACCTCGTCCGCGGCACCGGCAGCCCCGTGGCCCGATACCACCGCGCGACGAGCGCTTCCGGTCTTGTCCGCCCCGCCGCGCGCACCTAGACTGCCCACGCCGTCCGGCTGTCGATCCCCGGGGGAACCGTGCCCGCGCTCTACCTCGTCGTCATCTCGGCGCTCGTCGCCATCATCGGCTACCGCACCTACGGCGCGTTCCTGGCGGCGAAGGTGGCCACGCTCGACGACCTGCGCCGCACCCCTGCGCACACGCAGCCGGACGGGCGCGATTACGTGCCGACGCACAAGTGGGTGCTGTTCGGGCACCACTTCGCCGCCATCGCCGGCGCCGGCCCGCTGATCGGTCCGGTGCTCGCGGCGCAGTTCGGGTATCTCCCCGGCTTCCTGTGGCTGCTGGTCGGCTCGGTGCTTGCCGGCGGGGTGCACGACTTCGTCATCCTCACCGTGTCCACGCGCAGCGGCGGGCGCTCGCTCGCCAACATCGCACGCGAGCAGGTGAGCCCGCTCACCGGCGCCGCCACGGCGGTGGCGATCGTGTTCGTGATGATCGTGGCGCTGGCGGCGATGGCGCTGGTGGTGGTGAACTCGCTCAGGGACAGTGCGTGGGGCGTGTCGAGCATCCTGCTCACCATCCCGCTCGCGCTCGCGATGGGCGTGTACTCCACCCGCATCCGTCCCGGCGCGGTGCGTTCCACCACCGCGTTCGGGGTGGTCGGACTGCTGCTGGCGCTCGCGATCGGTGCCTGGGTCCAGGGCTCCCCGTACCGGCCGTGGTTCCTGCACGGACCGCACGCCATCGCCGGCGCGCTCATGGTGTACGGCTTCGTCGCCTCGGTGCTGCCGGTATGGCTGCTGCTCGCCCCGCGCGACTACCTCTCCAGCTTCCTCAAGGTCGGCGCGGTGCTGCTGCTCGCGATCGGCGTGGTGATCGTGAACCCGCGTCTCCAGATGCCCGCGCTCACGCCCTACATCCACGGCGGCGGACCGGTGTTCCCCGGCACGCTGTTCCCGTTCGTGTTCATCACCATCGCGTGCGGCGCGATCTCGGGGTTCCACTCGCTGATCGCCTCGGGCACCACGCCCAAGATGATCGACCGCGAGCGCGACATCCTGCCGATCAGCTACGGCGCCATGGTGCTGGAGGGTTTCGTCGGCGTGGTGGCGCTGGTGGCGGCGTGCTCGCTCGCCCCCGCGGACTACTTCGCCATCAACACGAGGCCCGAGGTGTTCGCGAAGCTCGGGCTGGCGGTGCAGCACCTGCACGGTCTCGAGGCCGAGGTCGGCGAGACGCTCGCCGGGCGGCCCGGCGGCGCGGTGGTGCTGGCGGTGGGCATGGCGCAGATCTTCGGCGCGCTGCCGTTCCTGCGCGGGCTGATGGGCTTCTGGTACCACTTCGCGATCATGTTCGAGGCGCTCTTCGTGCTCACCCTGATCGACGCCGGCACGCGCGTGACACGCTACATGCTGCAGGAGGCGGGCTCGCTCGCGGCGCCCGCACTGCGGACGTGGAAGGGCGTCACGCCATCGGTGGTGTTCAGCGCGCTCGCGGTGGCCGGCTGGGGCTATTTCGTGTGGACCGGCACGGTGAGTGCCGTGTGGCCGCTGCTCGGGGTGTGCAACCAGATGCTGGCGGCGTTCGCGCTCGCGATCGGCACCTCGGCGCTGATCAACATGGGCAAGGGCCGCTACGCGTGGACGACCCTCGCCCCGCTCGCGTTCATGGTGGTGAACACGCTCACCGCCGGCTGGCTCAACCTGGGCGTGAACTACCTGCGCCCGCAGCTCGCCGCCGGCGCGCCGAGCCTGTGGGCCGCGTTCCTCGCCGCCCCCGCGCCCGCGCGGCTGCAGAGCATCGTGACGCTGGTGGTGATGGCGCTGCTGATCGTGGTGCTGTTCGACTGTCTCGGCCACTGGCTGCGCGCGCTCCGCCGTCGCGCGGCGCCCGCGTTGCGGGCCGCCGACGCCGCGGCCGCGCCATGAGCGCGCGATGAGACCGCACAACGCGATCGCGCTGGCGCTGCTCGCATCGATCGCCTTCATGGCCTGGCGCGCCGAGCTGTGGAGCGTGCAGGCGCCGGGCACCGGGCCTTCGCCGCTGGTGCTGCTGCCGGCCGAGGTGCGCGAGGCGGTGTCGTTCGACGTCGTGCTGCCCTCGGTGCCCACCGGGATGCGCCGCCTCACCGACCGTGATGGCGCGATGCTGATCCACTACTGGGCGCCGTGGGAGCAGGGCAGCCGCGCGCAGTCGAGGCTGCTCGACTCGCTGTCGCACTCGGCCGGATTCGAGCATTTGCAGGTCGTGCTGGTGTGCTTCGACCCGTTCCCCTCGGTGGCGCGCTTCGTCGGCCGCACACGGCTCAAACTGCCGGTGATGCTCGACGGCGAACACCTGCTGTCGAAGGCGCTGCCCTGCCCGAGCATCCCCACCACCTACGTGCTCGACTCGAGCGGCCGCGTCGTGGTGCGCCAGTCGGGCACGGTGGACTGGTGGCATCCGGCGACCATCGCCGTGCTGCGCGAGGCGATGGCCGAACCCGCGCCGGAGCCGATCCCGGTCCCGGCCCCGACGACCGCCGCCATCCGTACCAGCTGAGCCCCCCGAGGTGGGCGGCGGCCGGCCGGCGGGATCCGCCGCGAAGCGGCCCGGAGCGGGGCACCGGGGCGATCCTCGAAGATTGGACCGGTCGATGGCTCGGCGCCCCCGGCGGGACCCACCCGGGCGCACTCACCGAAGCGGCCACCTCCGCCTGAACCGGAGGTGGCCGCCCGATCGATGAAGCGAACTGCTCTGCGAACTAGCGGACCATCGCCACGCGGGCGGTGATCATCTTGCCGGCCTGCGAGAGCCGCGCCCAGTACATGCCGGTCGAGGCGTTCCGCGCATCCAGGCTCACCTGATGGTCACCGGCGCCGAGCGAGCCCAGTTCCATGCTCGCGACACGACGGCCCGTGACGTCGATCAACTCGAGGGTCGCTGGTCCGGAGGCGGCCAGCGAAACGCCGAACAGCAGCGATCCGCTCGCCGCGCCGCCCGAGAGCGACCTGAGCGCGAACGACAGGTTCGCCGGCACGTCGACCCACACCTGGCCCAGCATGCGCTCGGTCGTACCGCTCATCACGCCGATGCGGTACTCGTAGCTGCGCCCGGGCTGCGTGGTCATGTCTTCGTAGGTCAGCATCCCCGTTCCGTCGGTGCTGATCTGCTGGACGAACGCCCAGTCGCCCGGCACCACGCGGCGATACAGGTTCATCCGTTCGCTCGAGCCGTCGGCCGAGTACCAGGTCATGCGCGGGTGTCCGTCGACGATCTCGGCACCCACCAGGGCGAGGTCGGTCGCCGTCGGGGCGTCGACGGACCGTTCCCACATGCCGCGCCCATGGGTCGCAATGCGAAGGATCCGGCTGGTGGGCTGGAGCTTCATGTCGAATACCGACACGACCGGCAGACCGGTCGTGAACGGCGCCCAGGTCGCGCCACCATCGGCGCTCGCATAGACACCGACGTCGGTACCCACCCACACGCGGTTGGGAAGCGCGGGGTCGATGACCAGCGCGTTGGCCGGCACATCCGGCAGCCCGGCGCCGGATGCGGCCCAGGTCGGCGTACCGGTCATCAGGTTGGTGGTCTTCCACACGTGTTGGCCGGCGCCCAGGTTGAATCCGCCGAACGCCGCGTAGGCCACGTTCGGGTCGGTCGGATCGATCATGAGGCGGCAGACGAAATGCGCCGGCATGCCGCCACCGGTCATGTTCGTGAGCACGCTCGCGCCGGTCACGGTGCCCCAGATCGTGAAGTTGGACAGGCCCACGAGACGCACGTTGTCGTTGGTCTGAGCGACCGCGATCGAGGTGATCGAGCGCCCGGACACGATCGGCTCCTGGCTCACCTTGGCCACCGTCACGCCGGCGTTGGACGAGCGGTAGAGGACGTCCGAGCCAAAGTACAGGCTGTTGGGGTTGCCGGGGCCGGTGACCATGGGCGCATAGAACTGACACGCGGTGGCCGCGCAGGTCATGCCGTTCGGAGTCGAACCGCCGAACCCGCAACCAAACAACGTCCACAGACCGTCCGACGCGCTGGCGGTGCTGGTCACGCGCGCATACCCCATCGCGTTCGTCTGGTTGAAGTACGTGTGATACATCGTGACGTTGGTCAGGTCGGGCGCGTTCTGGTCGATCGCGGTCATGCCGCCATCGCCGAAGTCGGCGCGCACCCAGGTGGCGGCGGGCTGGTACCAGTTGGTGCCGTTGTCCTGCGTGCCGCCGATCGAGAAGTTGGCGTCGGTCGGGTGCACCGCGATGCTCTGGAACTGCGTGGCGCTGAAGCCCGCGGTGTTGACGCTGGTCCAGGTCGCACCACCGTCGGCGGACCTGTAGATGCCACCGTCATTGCCCTCGTAGACAATGCTCGGATCGGATGGGGCGAACGCGATCGCGTGGGCGTCGGCGTGCAGACCCACGTCGCCGACACCGGCGGCGGTAAAGGTCGCGCCGGCGTTGACCGAACGCGCGTAGACGCGTGTGCAGGTGCTGTTGCCGCCGCCGCCGATCAGGATCAGGTTGGCGTCCGTCGGACTGATGGCGACCGGGAGGTCGTAGAAGCACTGGCCGCCGCAGTAGCCGCCGCCGCCGGCCAGCTTCGCGGACCAGGTCACGCCGCCATCGGTCGAACGACGCAGACAGCCCGAACCGGTGGTGCAGAGGGTGCCCGATGCGGACTCACCGGTCCCCACGATCATCGTCGTGACGCCGGCGACGCTATTCACGGCGAACGTGCCGCGCACGTTGGAGGCCGTGTTCAGGAACTGCTGCGTGAACGTCGGCGCCGCGGACTTGGCGTTGACGGTGCGGTAGATGCCGCCGAGGGGCGCGAGGGTGCTGGAGCCGTTGAGCCAGCACACGATCGTGTTCGCGGTCGCATCGGTCGGATCGTAGGCCATGTCCTGGATCTGCGCGTTACCCGTCACGTCGATCCCGATGCTGCCCGCGCTGTTCACCGTGAGCTTGGTGAACGCGGGGCTCGCCGAGGTGGCGGTGGTCGAGCGGTAGATGCCACGCAGCGCGGTGATCGGCGGCGACGAGCCGAACGCCTCATTGTAGAGACCGCCGATGCCACTGGTGGTGCTGACGAAGATCGTGGCGGCGTCCGCAGGGTCCACCAGGATCTTGCTGATCGAGCGACCGGTGAAGGTCTGGGCCCCGATCACGTCCCCCGTCGGGGTCGGGTTGTACGGACCGTTCAGGGTCGGCGAAGTGTCCGCATTCTCGATGCGATAGAGACCGACGCCAAAGAACGAATCCGCCGAGCCGTTGGCTTCGCCGGTCCCGACATAGAGAATGGTGGGGTCCGTCGGTGCCAGCGCCAACGCCCCGATCGCGAGCGAGGCGGCGTTATCGAAGATCGCCACCCAGGTCGCGCCGCCGTCCATCGTGCGCCAGACACCGCCCTGGGCCGCGCCGACGTAAACGATGTTCGGGTTGGTCGGATGCACCGCGATCGCGGACACGCGGCCGCTGACGGGCGTGGAAATCGTGGTCGTCTGACCGTTCGGAATCGGATAGGGGCCGATCGCTGTCCACGAGCTGAAGGAGGTGAAGGGACCCTGACGTCCCGCTTCACGCTGCAACTGATTGATGGCATTGAGACGACCGTTGTAGATCTGGTCGAAGGTGGCGTCGTCGAAGCGCTGCATGTAGTACTCACTGCGCTTCTGCAGGTAGGTGGTCTTGTCCATGCCACCGAGCAGAGTGCTCGGCATGTCCGGATCGTCGTCGACCGCCGTGCTCTTGGCCACGCTGGACGTGGTGGCGGCCGACCAGGCCGCCGGGCGACGCGCGGCGAACGCCGTCGCCGTCACGACACCTGCGAGGGCAAGCACTGTGAACAGTACGAACAATCGCTTCATCGTTGGGCTCCCATGGGGAAGGGTGGGGAAACGAACGCCTTGAGAGGGCGCAGGATGGAGGGATGCCAAAACGTCATGATTCGGTCCTCAAGTTGTTAACGGTAGCCTACCGGGACCGCCAGATGAAGTGATTTCTCACATTTCTCGGCCCCTCGCTGCGCGAGGGCGACCCGGCAGGCACCCGGCGGGGAGCGCACGTCCTGGCCCCGGCCTTTCGCCCGCGCCGGGGCGGCCCGGCGCACCCGGTGGGCAGCACACGACTGGGCCCGGCCTCTCGCCCGCGCGGGAGGGGCTTCCTTCGCCGATTCCGCGATGCGGAGTTCGACTCGCGTTCGCAGTGGGCAGGGGTCCGAGAGCCTGCAGGTCGTGGTGGTGTGCTGCGGCCATGCCGCACGCCTGAATTCCACTTGTCACGAGGGCGTCACAGACGTTAGATGACCCTCGGAGCCTGGATCGCCCGCAAGGCCGCGACCTTCCCGATCCCTTCGATTCCAGCAGCCGGTGCACCTGGTCCTCGCAACAAGCCGCCAGTGCCCGCCCCTCGCCACGGGTCACCCACGGCCCGCTCCACCCGGAGCCGCCTGGTTCCGGCCGTTCCCATCTCCCAACGCGGAGGTCCCACGCCCATGGCTACCCGGACATTCACTCCCCTGCTTGCCATCGTCGCGATCGCCCTGGTGGCGAGCGCCACGATCGGCGCGGCACAGACGCGTCGCGACCAGGTCCCGACGATCCGTGACATGTCACCCGCGGGGCTGCGCGCTTCGGCGTCGATCAGTTCCGATCCGCAGACGTTCCTCGACCTCCTCCCTGAGGCCGGCACCGAGACCGTGCGGGATTTCGTCGCCGAGACCCGTCGCATGGGACTCGCGAAGCGCTCCAGCATCCTGTTCGTGCCGGGACCGACGAACGTCAAGGCCAACACCAATGTCGGCGACGCGGTCGGCGAGACCCAGGCGGAAGTCGCGGTCGCCGTGTTCCGGGACACCGTCGTGATCGGCTGGAACGATTCACGGGGATTCGTCGCCGGGAACACGGTCTCGAGTTACGCCTACTCGACCGATGGCGGCGCCACCTTCGTCGATGGCGGCAACGTCCCGCTCGCCGTGGCCAGCGACCAGGCGTTCGGCGATCCGGGCTGGGACACCGACGAAACGGGCAACTGGTACTTCAATCAGATCTACACCCGCACCGCCGCCGGTGGCGGCGGGGGAACGGCGCAGCAGAATATCGGCGTGCATCACGCACGCTTCAACAACCTCGGCGTGCTGGTGCTCGACCCGCCGACCATGGCGTCGATCGGCACGACAGCCACCGGCAATCTCGACAAGTGTCTGCTCGGTGTCGACCGGGTGACGGGCAACGTCTATGTATCCTACACCCGCTTCACCGCCATCCCGCAGATCGAGATCGTGCGCTCCACCACCCTCGGCGCGACGTGGAATCCCCCGATCGTGCTCGACAACACCAGCCTCCCGACCACCTCGAAGCAGGCGGCACGTCCGTTCTGCGGGCCCAACGGCGAGGTGTACGTGGTGTGGGAGAAGGGCGCCAACACGATCAACTGTCCCGACGCGGCAACGGGGAACCTCAGCAATCCCCAGGGGCAGATCGGATTCACCCGTTCGCTGAACTTCGGCGCGAGCTACGATCCGTTCACCATCATCGGCAGCGTCGACCTGACGTTCATGTCGTCCGGCCCCGGCGATCTGCGTGAGCGCGGCAACGAGTTCCCGGACATCGCGGTCGACATGTCTCCCTACTGCTACCGCGGCAACATCTACGTCACCTGGCACGAGGCCGGGACATGGACCTCGAACCTCGCGGCGGGACCGGCACGCGCCGAGGCCGCGGATGCCGCCAACAACAACCCGACCGGACCCGAGGTCTTCAACGTCGGCGACGACTGCACCGGGACGATCTCGGCGACCGCCGATCTCGATTACTGGCAGTTCAACGCGGTGCAGGGCCAGAGCTACCTGATGAACCTGGACCCCAACACCTTCAATTGCGGTGTGACAGGTGCCGGCAGCGCCTCGATGCGCATGCGCCTGTTCGCGGTGACCAACCCGTTCCCGAACCCGAACGGCTTCCCGGACTCGCTGCTCGCCGCCTCGGCCCAGGGTGGATTCGCCGATCGCATCGTGTGGACCTGCCCGCTGAGCGGGAACTACCTCATCCGCCTGCAGCGCGCCGGTGCCGGCCTGGCGGCGCCCTATCCCTATCGCCTGCGCGTGCGTCCGCTCAACTTCGTCGCGACGAGCCCCGCGCGTGACGCGCGCGATATCACGCTGGTGCGTTCCGGCAACCAGGGCCTGACGTGGTCGGCCGAGCAGCGCATCAACGACGACCCGGCGGGTCTCGAGAACCGTCGCCCGTTCATCGCGGTGAACAGCAGCGGTCAGGTCGCCGCGTTCTGGCACGATTCGCGCGACGCCGGGTTCGGGTCCACGGCCTCGCTCACCAGCGTGTACGGGACGCTGTCGCGTGACGGCGGCGCGTCGTGGTCGCCGAACTTCACGGTGACCGACGAACTGTCGTTCTTCTCGTTCAACACGCTCGCGGTGCCCAATCTGGGCGATTACAACCAGGCCGCCGCCGGCGGCACCGCGGTGTTCCATCCGGCGTGGTCGGACCAGCGGATCTCGACCGGTGACGTGCGCACCCCCGGCACCAACAGCTACACCGCCGGCCTCGGTCCGGAGACGTACACCACCGGCATCTCGTTCTTCAACTCCGTGGCCTGTGCCGCCGACACGTTCGCCGCTCCGGGTTCGACGATCATTCGCCGTATCCGCCTCTCGAACAACGGCACCGGGCCGGACCGCTACAGCTACTCGATCACGGACAACGCCGGCTGGATCGGCGGCCCGATCACCGGCACCACCGGGACGGTACTGCCGGGCAGTTTCTTCGACGTGTTCGTGACGGTGAACGTCGCGCTCGACTGCACGCCACCGCAGGACCTCATCACCGTCTCGGTGCTGCCGGTCGGCGAGGCCTGCCTTGCGCCGCAGGTCTGCCAGACCCGTGTCTCGTGCGACCTCTCGACCGCCACGCTTCTCCAGCGCTTCGACGCCACGTCGTCCGCGGCCGGCGTGGATCTCGACTGGGGATCGGACGCCGTCGGCTCGATCCGGGAGTGGAACGTCTACCGCTCGCGCGAGCAGACAGGCGGCTTCGAGCGGATCAACGCGACACCGATCGCCATGAACGGTGGCGGTGGGTTCCACTACCGCGACGCGTCGGCTCCGGCCGGCACGGTCTACTACCGGATCGCGGCCGTGCTCACCACGGGCGCGGAAGAGATGCTCGGGACGCTCAGCCTCGCCAACGCCGGGTTCCCGCAGCGCTTCGCGTTCGCGGTCGCCGGCGCCAACCCGTTCTCGGCGAACACGGCGCTCACCTTCTCGCTGCCGAAGGCGACGCCGGTGAGCATCGACGTGTTCAGCGTCACGGGTCAGAGGGTCCGCACGCTGGTGAGTGGTGTCCAGCAGGCCGGTGTGCACACGGTCCCGTTCGACCGTCGTGACATGAGCGGCCAGCGACTGCGCTCGGGTGTCTACATGGTCCGCATCACCGCGGGCCGCGATACCCGGTCGTTGCACCTGGTCGCGCTGGACTAGCCTTCCGAACACGCGAACTCCCCGGGGGCCACGGCTCCCGGGGAGTCTCGCTTCGCCGCTCCGGACGCTCGCCCGGAACGAGCCACCGTGGTCGGGCACGCCGGCCACGGACCAGGCCGCCACGAGCGTTCCACCCCGGCCCGAAAACGACGACGCCCGCCGGGGTTCCGGCGGGCGTGGCGCGCTTGGCGAAGATGGTGGAGCTGAACGGGATCGAACCGTTGACCTCTTGACTGCCAGTCAAGCGCTCTCCCAACTGAGCTACAGCCCCACGGTTACTGGGAGCCCGGACCGCCCGGACCGAAACGTCCTTATAGCGGAGCCCTCGAACGGGGTCAAGGCGAGCGGGATCACCGCTCGGGTGGCGATGCCCGACATGCGAGGCTGTCCACGATGGGTGAAATCGCGCAGGTGCGATGGGGCGACGAGACGCACGGGCTTCCCTTCCGTGGCGGCATTCCCTAGGCTTATTGGTGTTGCGAGTGCTTCCATGGCTCTCGTGACGCGCGCTCCGAGCGAACCCACACGCACCATCTCCGCGCTCCGACACCATGTCCGCCTGCGCACGGCCACAACCGTCGCGGGCTCACCGCATCGAGGAGATACGCCATGCTGCGACGCCCCCTCCTGACCCTGCTCGCGATCGCCGGCCTCGCGACGCTGGCCGGCTGCTCCAGGTCGAGCAACCCGGTCGCGCCCAAGCCGAGCGGCTTCGGCAGCGTCACGATGTCGCTGACCGACGCCCCCGCCGCCTACGATCACCTCTACCTCGACGTGCGCGAAGTGTGGGTGCATCGCGTCGACGACGGCACGCGCGGCGACACGCTGTGCTCGCGCGACGACGAGCGCCATCACGAACGCGATCACGAGGGCGGGGCCAGCGATACGCTCGGTGGCCATGACGGCGAGGATTCGACCGGCTCGCATCACGACCGCGATCACGAGCGCGACGAGCACGGCATGTGGCACCGCATCGACGCCACCGCCGGCATCGTCGATCTGCTCGACCTGCAGAACGGCGTGTTCAAGACGCTTGCCACCGGCCGCGTGCCCGCGGGCGTGTACAACCAGGTGCGGCTCAAGCTCGGTCCGAGCAACTCGATCGTGGTGGACGGCGTCGAGCAGCCGCTCAAGGTGCCGAGCGGTCAGAGCTCGGGTTACAAGCTGTTCGGCCGGTTCGAGGTTCCCGTCGAGGGCAACGTCGACGTCGGCATCGACTTCGACGCCGCGCGTTCGGTGCACCAGACCGGCAATGGCATGTGGATCCTGCGCCCGGTGGCGCGCATCTACGAGATCTCGACCACCGGCCGCATCCACGGCCGCGTCGATCCGGGTGCGGCGGTCAGCTGGGTCTACGCCATGCAGGGCGCCGACACGATCGCGGCCACCCGGAGCGCCGGCGACGGCGGCTTCACGCTCGCGCTGCTGCCACCCGGCGATTACGCGGTGCACATCACGCCGACCCTCGAGGGCTTCCGCGACACGACCCTGTCGCCGGTGCACGTCGAGGCCGGCCACACCACCGAGCTTGGCGTGATCGTGCTCGGCGGCGACGGCACGCTGCCCGGGCGCCTGATCGGACAGGTCTACCCGAGCACCTTCCCCACGCTCGCCGCGCTGTCGCAGGGTGGCGTGATCCGGGACACGATGCGGACGGCTGCAGACGGACGCTTCGGCTTCGACGGTCTCGCCCCGGGCAGCTACGACCTGACGCTGACCCCGTCGAGCGCCGACTACCAGGACAAGCACGTGAACGGCCTGCTGGTGAACGCCGGAGCCACGACGGACGCCGGCCTGCTCACGCTCGAACCCAGGCCCGCCACCGGCGACGTGAGCGGGAACATCGTGCCGGGCGATGTCACCACGCTGGTGGTGCTGTTGTCGTCGACTGACGCGCCGCTCGACTCGGTCTCCACCGAGACGGCGACGGGGAACTTCGCGTTCCATCACGTCGCGGCCGGGACCTACGGTCTGGCGCTCAAGCCGCCGACGAATTACGAGCCGCGCTACTTCGGTCCGTTCACGGTGTCCGGCGGGATCGACAACCCGCTCGGCGCGATCTACCTCTCGCCCGCGGTGGCGACCAGCGCGCTGACGCCACGCCGCTGAACCACGCTCGCATCGAAAGAGCCCCGGAGCGCGACGCTCCGGGGCTCTTCGCCTGGGCCCGGGCTCGTGGCGCCGGCCGGACGCCGCGCACGCACGCCCGGGACTCCGCCACCCGCGATCGCTACCGCCGCCGCCGTGGCGGCGGACCGAGCAACGCGCCCATCAGGCCCCGCATCACCTGCGTGGTGGCACGGCCGGCGATGCTCTTCACGATCGGCGAGTTGAGCACGGCGGCGAGTGTGGCCGCCGCGACCACGGCCTTCTGGCCGATATCGGATCCGCCGGGCCCGGATGCGGGCGCGCCGCCGGTCGCCGGCGCGGGTGCGGGTACGCCACCGGTCGCCGGCGCGGCGTGCCCCATGCGCGCGGCGAGCATCTCGCGCGCGCTCTCCTTGTCGATCGGCTGCGCGTACTCCCTCACCTGCGCCGACGCCGCCAGCCGCTGCGTCATCTCGGCCTCGGTGAGCGGGCCCATGCGCGAACCGGGCGCGACCATGCGGGTCGCGAACGGCGGCGTGGGCACGCCGTTCGGCGACAGCACGGTGACCAGCGCTTCCCCGATACCGAGCGAAGTGAGCGTGGATTCGACGTCGTAGAAGCTGGTCTTCGGGAACGTGCGAGCCGCCGCCCGGAGCGCCTTCTCGTCGTCCGGCGTGAACGCGCGCAGCGCGTGCTGCACGCGGTGACCGAGCTGGCCGAGCACGTCGGCCGGCACGTCCTTGGGGCTCTGCGTCACGAAGAACACGCCGACGCCCTTGGAGCGGATGAGCCGCACCACCTGCTGCACCTGGTCGAGGAACGCGGCGCTGGCACCGTCGAACAGCAGGTGCGCCTCGTCGAAGAAGAACACCAGCTTCGGCTGGTCGATGTCGCCCACCTCGGGCAGATCGTGGTACAGACGCGCCAGCATCCACATCACGAACGTCGACCACAGCCGGGGCTTGTCCTGCAGGTCCGACAGCTCGAGCACGCTCACCAGGCCGCGCCCATCGACCGTCTTCATCAGGTCGCCGAGATCGAATTCGGGATCGCCGAAGAACGTACCGGCGCTCTGCTGCTCGAGCTCCACCATCTCGCGGACCAGCACGCCCACGGTCGCCTTCGACATGCCGCCGTAGTTCGCCAGCTCGGCGGCACCCTCGCCCGAGAGGTATCCGAGCACCGCTTTCATGTCGGCCAGGTCGAGCAATGGCAGCTTCTGGTCGTCGGCCCATTTGAACACCATCGTGAGCACACTCTGCTGCACCTCGGACAGGCCCATCGCCTTGGCGAACAGCAGCGGCCCGAATGACGACACCGTGGCGCGCAGCTGCGCGCCGTGCCGGCCGGTGAGGCTCAGGAACTCGACCGGGCAACTGGCCGGCTGCCACGGGTAGCCCGTGTCCTTGGAGCGCTGCTGGACCCGGTCATTCGATTCGCCCGCGACCGCGATGCCCGACACGTCGCCCTTCACGTCGGCGAGGAACACCGGCACACCCGCGGCCGACAGCTGCTCGGCGAGCACCTGCAGCGTCTTGGTCTTGCCCGTCCCGGTCGCGCCGGCGATGAGACCGTGGCGATTCATCATCGCGAGCGGAAGCCTGACGAGCGGCTCGGGATGGCACTCGCCGTCGTGAACCACCGCGCCGAGCGTGAGCGCGGCGGCGGCCGCGGGGAATGACTTCTTCGCGGCGTCGATGACCTTGGCGTCCATGGATCCCTCCGGGTTCGGGAACCGACATGCTAGCGGAACCCGACACCGGTTGTGAACCTCGTGCAAAGGAGGGCCACAAGGGTTGGGACGCTCGCGCCGGTGCGGTAAGTTGGGTGGGGCCACCGTCCCGGACGGCGGCCCCACCATGACCCCGCCACGTCCCATCTTCCACGATCCGACCGGCCGCCGACGGCTCTGGTCGCAGCGCCTCGCGGTGCTGCTCGGCTCGGTGTTCCTCGCCGTGGCGGTGGCGTTCGTCTTCAGCCTCGTGCTGTCCCCCGTGCTCCCGCCCGCGGTCGGGATCAATTCGATCCTCCCGCGCCGCGAGGCGCGCCCGCTGACCCCGGTCACGCGGCGCGAGAGCCGGCTCAGCCACTTCCTGATCGGGCGCGCGCATCGGCGCCTGCTGCAGCAGATCGCACGCGACGAGAAGCTCGCCGCCCGCCGGCGCGCGACCGCCCCGCCCGATTCCGGCGTCGTGGTCGCGGCCTACTACGCCATCTGGCAGGAGACCGGCCTCCACTCGCTGCGCGCCAACGCCGACCGCATCAATGTGCTGTTCCCGGCCTGGCTGCGACTCGGTCCCGATGCGATGAGTCTCGACACGCGCGACTGGAACCCGGCCTGGGTGCCCCACAACAAGGACGTGCTCAAGATCTGCCGCGACCACCGCATCGCGGTCATGCCCGTGCTCGCCAACGCGCACGAGGGCCGCTTCGACAGCGACCTCGCGCACCGCGTGCTCACCGATCCCGCGCGCCAGCGCCGGCTCGCCCTGACGCTCCGCCACTGGCTGCTGCAGCACGGATTCGCAGGCGTGAACCTCGACTTCGAGAATCTCACGGCGGCCGACGCCGCGCGGCTGCCCGCGTTCGTCGCCCGGGTGCGGGCGGTCCTGGCACCCGCGCGCCTCAAGGTCACCGTCGATCTCGAGGTCGAAGGCAACGTGCCCGAGGCCGCCGCGCTGGCACGCGCGAGTGACTACGTCGTGCTGATGGCCTACGACCAGCACTACATGACCGGCTCGCCCGGACCGCTGTGCGGCATCGACTGGTTCGGCGCGGCGGTCGATCGCACGCTGCGTGACGTGCCGCGCTCGAAGCTCGTGCTTGGCTACGGCAGTTACGCCTACGACTGGACCGCGGGCAAGCCGGCCGCCAACTCGCTCACCTACCAGGAGGCGCTGTTCCAGGCCGCCGACAACCGTCCCGGCGAGAGGCCGTGGCAGATCGTCGACTTCGATTCGCTGGCGCTGAACTCCACCTACACCTACCTCGACGACCAGGCCCGCCAGCATGAGGTGTGGATGCTCGACGCCGTCTCGGCCGCCAACCAGCGAACGCTCGCCCTCTCGCACGGCGTGCGCAACTCGGCGCTGTGGGTGCTCGGCTCGGAGGACCCCGGCATCTGGACCTTCCTCGACCGCCGGCGCCCGGGCCTGGCGCCCCAGCCGGAGTCGCTCGCCCACGCGAGCTTCCCCTACGACGTCGAGTTCGACGGCGACGGCGAGATCCTGTCGGTGGCGCAACACCCGCGACCCGGCCTGCGCACACTCGAGCGCGACCCGGCGACCGGCCTGTTCACCGACATGAGCTACCGGCAGTTCCCGGCGCCCTACGTGCTGCGACGCCAGGGCTTCCGCGACAGCACGCTCGCTCTCACCTTCGACGACGGGCCGTCCTCGCCCTACACCGCACGCATCCTCGACGCGCTCCGCGACCTGCGCGTACCGGCCACGTTCTTCGTCATCGGCGAGAACGCCGAGCGTCATCCCGACCTCGTGGCGCGGATGTGGCGCGAGGGGCACGAGATCGGCAACCACACCTACACCCATCCCAATCTCGCGGCGATCCCCGAGGCCGAGGTGACCCTCGAGCTGAACGCCACCCAGCGCGTGGTGCAGGCCGAGGTCGGGCGCTCGACGCTGCTGTTCCGTCCGCCTTACAACGCCGACGCCGAACCCACCAGTGCCGAGGAGGTCGCGCCC
>Ga0315273_10004315_pt1 | contig 17408 bp, 23 predicted proteins | sample YL17G02_0_MG_FD_205753 | JGI IMG/M metagenome (GOLD analysis project Ga0315273, IMG submission 205753) | Sediment microbial communities from Yellowstone Lake, YNP, Wyoming, USA - YL17G02_0 | ecosystem: Environmental > Aquatic > Freshwater > Lake > Sediment | place: USA: Wyoming | collected...
ATAACACTTGGTAACCAATGGGTAACCCATAGATTTTTGACATCTCTTCTGTTGTTATGTCGATTGGTATATGGTTCAGCATCAAGATCGCCCCAATAATGTCTTGGTGAAAGAGCCATCCAAATGAAATTCGGCGCTGATTTGTATGTTTGAAATTTGCTCGTGCCGCTGCTAAATCCACCTATGTCTTCATATCTCGTGCCAATGCATCCTAGGTTACTGTAATTAAATCTTTCGTTAATATACGTGTCCCAGCCTTTTGCAAGCGTTACAGAATCTGAATCCATTATAATATGAATGCTTCCATCACCAGTCATTTTTAACATGTGATTAATTGCCATAGCGTGACCAAATGAACCACGTTGTCTATCAGCTCGTTCTGGAACTACGATAACTTTTACTCGATTAAATTCGCTAAAATCGACTCGGTTCAATGATTGTTCTAGAACGTGAATAGTTGTGATTACTTCTTCTGATGTGTCTGCAAGTTGTTGCATAGCTTTTATTGCAAATTTAGTGTAATCAACTGTATTATTTTCTGTCGCAAAATGTACATGTATTGTCATGGTTGTGTAACTCTTCATTTATTGTAATACAGTTAAAGTTAAGATAACAAAAATGGGATACACAACAACGTTTTATGGAAAGTTTAAACTCTCACGTAAGCTCACTGATGAAGAATTTACGATATTGATTAATTTTTCAAAGGCTTCACATAATCATATTGATCATCCTAATAACCGGTGTTCATGGGCTCCATCACTTGATGGTAAAAACTTCGAATGGAATGGTGTTGAAAAGTTTTACAATGCCATTGAATGGCTTGAGTTCGTCATTGATAAGTTTTTTGAGCCATGGGATATTTTGTTAAATGGAGACGTTAAATGGAAAGGTGAAGATGAAAATGATAAAGGTATCATATCAATAAAGGATTCCATTATTTTACCCATAAAGAAGTACCCAACAGGAGCGTATCAAAGTTTAAGAAAATAAGTGAACAAATATTGAAATTTTATTATATATTACTTAAATAACATGTGATACGACGGGCGGGTTGCCCTGATTCTCCTGATAAGGGAATTGCGCATGAGTTCGAGTCTCTGGTATCACACCAAAAATAAAAACAAAAAGTGAAACAAATTGTTTTTATGGTTTATAGTTACTTTATCAACCGAACATGTTTGCAATAAATAAAAAGCAGTGGCAAGATAAAACGTATCAACAAAATACGTAACATGCGGAGCATCCACTCCGTATGTTTCCGGAGTGAATAGAGTGCTAAATGAAAATGAAACACTACTAACACGAAGGAAAGTGTGATAGATTCTTTATATGGTGCAGTAGACCGCTAAGGAGACGGAGCGCGCTGTAAACGCGCCGGCCATTAGGCCCCTCCGGGATCGTTCCCCGGGTGCACCACCGAAGAAAATGACGAAAGTTAATTTCCTCGATCTTTGACAACTTGCGTTCTTCATGATTCCGTAGCTCAGTTTTAGAGCAACCGGTAAATAACCGGTAGGTCAATGGTTAAGTTCCATTCGGAGTCACTCATTAATAATGATCATTCCGATGTGATGAAATTGGTATCATAGCTGGCTGTTAACCAGTGTTTCTAGGTTCGAATCCTGGCGTTGGAGCAAGTCTGATTTACTTAAGATTAAAACTTTCGTAAGTTGACTTTAAAAAATGAGAAAACGAGAAAATGTGAATTAATAATGCTAATTAAGTACTGATACTGATTCAAATAGTTTAATATGATTAAGTAGGTGAACATTTGGTGGGATAAAACCAAATAGTAACCATGAGAATGTTGTCCTGGGTAAGACAGAAAAATGCCCATTTACTTGGATCTGTAGTGTTTAACGGTTTAGCACAGTGAGTTCTTACCTCATTTGTGCGGGTTCGACTCCCGCTGGATCCACCATAACATGATAATTTAAATCAACTGCACGAGTAAGTTTGTTTTGAACATGTTAGTATTGTTACTCGTTTAACATTGACTAACGATCATAGGGAGTTAGCTTAAGTTTCAGAGCACCGGGCAATAATAGGCCTGGCATCATGGTGGTGAAAGGCCATCACTCCCTGCCACGGAATTACTTTTTAAGTAACAGGAAGTTTAAATTCAATTAACTTCATGGACTATGAATCTTTAAGTGAAAAAAATGAAATTCCGCTCTTTCAGAACAAGTCTAAACGAACTTGCTAAGTCGTGTCAGGTACCAAGGAGGAGGTACCGGTAATGGTGGGCACACACTCCCACAACATGCAATTCTTAAGTGGCGCTCTGTTCGTCAATAGACCGGTGCTACGGTCAAAACAGAATCATGCGTCCGTAATTCAAGCGGAAGAAACCTGCCTTTTAAGCAGGCATGTGGGGTTTCGATTACCTCCGGACGCACTGCGGAAGAGTGAAACGGCTTACATTCCAGGCTCATAACCTGTGAGACAACTTGGTTCGACTCCAGTTTCCGCTACTACAATTTTCGTTTAAAACAACGCCACTACACATATGTAGTTTTGGCTTTGCCAAGAGGTGATTGATGATGATACAACTAGAACTGTTTCAAACGTTTCAAGTCTGTCCAAGTTGTAAGGTCTTTCATCCACAAAAAACATATAATTGTGAATGTTGTGGGTATATGGAAAATGTAAAAACAAAAATAAGTTTATCAGAAAAAATCATGCAAGATTTTGATAAACAATTTGTTAACGACGTTCTTTAAATTTTGGGGGATTAGCTCATTCAGGCAGAGCGCCGCACTTGCAATGCGGAGGTGACCGGAGCATAGCCGGTATCTTCCACCACTAACATTTCCATACCAACGTAGCTCAATAGAAGAGCATCCGATTGTCGATCGGAAGGTTGCGGGGGCAGGTCCCGTCGTTGGTGCCATGATTTTATAGGGGTATCATATAGTGGTATTATCTCCGCCTCCAAACCGGAAGACCAGTGTTCGATTCACTGTGCCCCTGCCGTGTCACCAGTTGGACCTAACGCACCATAAGCGAAAGGTTGTGGGTTCAAATCCCACGGGCACCACCATCATTGGTCATTCGTCCAGCGGCTAAGACGTCACACTCTGACTGTGATTACCTAGGTTCGAGTCCTAGATGACCAGCGAATCTTAATTGTGTAAGTAACATTACATTTGTAATATTATGTTTAAGTACATGATAGGAAATTATGTAAAACTTAATGGGCAACTTGCAAAACTCGAAGATGAATTGTATGGTATTGCAACTGTAAAAATTATCAAAACTAACAAGTTGAAACAAGTTCATCTATCTGTGCTTGAGCCCATTAAATTGAATGTAATTATGTCAAAAGAAGAACGCAAGAAGATCACTAAAGAAAAGTGATTGAAAATGACACAAATATTGGCGTATCGTCCAACGGTAGGACAATCGGCTTTGACCCGATGAACGGGGGTTCGAATCCCTCTGCGCCAACAATTCATATTCCTAATCAAAAATAATGACAAAAACCACCAAAAGAGCACAAGCTTTGGGTTATTTCATCGGTGAAATCAAACGTAATGTTGCGTCTGATCCTGTCGTAGTTAAGGATAACATTGAATCGTTCAATGCTCTTACATTGCCACACTTTTACGTCTGCGTCAGTAATGATCTTGTTCACGTTGTTAAGTTGTTCTCTGAGGATTTTAATGATCTTGTTCACGTTGTTAAGTTGTTCTCTAAGGATTTTGAAGAACCGCAACTTAAGGTACCTGGAACGTCTATTATGGTTTCACATACTGCTGACGTGATCTGGCATTTCAACTACATAACTGGTATTTGGAACACGATAAAGGATCGTTTAGGAATTTATCAGTCATTGTGTCCAATTAAGTGTGGCGGACCCATAAAGTCACTCTCTGTGCCTGTACAAAGATAAATTGTGTGGTATTATTAAATTCACTATAGCAATTATGCTATCGTCTGAAACAACAAACAGTCCACAATAATGTGGCATGAGGTTACGTCGAGTGAAGAATCGAAACAAGTCTGCAGTTTACGTCCAGGAAAAGCCATCACATAAATACCCGATTCCAGTTCCAACGTTTGTTAACGTTGATGAACTTGGTATTGCTCTTGAGGAAGATCTATTTTCCTCATTGAGGGCTCTTGAAGACGATCGACAAAAGATCGTTGATGTTCATATGGATACTCGTCCATGGGAGGAAGAGATTGCATATCTGAAGCGAGAACTTCAGATGCGAAAAATTCGACGTGAGGCGCATTCAAGGTATCTTGAACAAACAGATCAGAATTATTCTGAATCAGATGCAAATCTACCATTTGCTGATCTTGATAATTCTGCGTTTCTTAAGCTCGTGGGAGAATGGAATTGAGCAGCGGCAAACACACTGAAAATATATCAACAGCAAACAAGGATAGTAACGCGGTTTCTTCGTACTTGAATTCATTGCAACGATATCCTCAGTTAAAACATCCAGAACTTGTTGAACTATTTAAACAGTTTGAGTCTGGTGGTGTAGTGAGTACTACGGCACGCAAGAAACTAATTGAATGTAATTTGCGTCTTGTTGTTTCAATTACAAAACAATATAAAGGACATAATCTTCCAATAGAAGATCTAATTCAGGAGGGCAATATTGGTCTCATGAAAGCAGTTGAAAGGTTCGATTGGAAAAAGGGTTTTAGATTTTCCACATATGCAACGTGGTGGATTAAACAATCAATTGGGCAACATGTTCTCAAACGAAAACGTATGATTAGGCTACCTGCTCATGCCGCAACAGTTCAGCGAAAACTGATGCAAGCAGCCGAAGAATATCGTGATAGTATGGGTTCAGAACCATCTGTTGAAGAATTAATGGAATTGGTTGGAGCATCAGAGACTGTTGTTCGAGCAACATTACACTCGGGTCGAGGCACTGTATCGCTACAACAGCCAGTTTCATTATCAAGCGATGGTTCTGATTCAATTGGAGATAAAATTGAAGATGAGCGGCCAGGATGTGATCCTTTTGAAAACGTTGCTGAAAAACAACTTCTTGAAATCACTAGAAAAGTTTTGATAGAATTAACTCCCAAGGAGTCTGCAATTCTTCGATTAAGATTTGGGTTGGTTGAAGATTCAACGAATAACACATCATACCCAATCACAGAAGAAGAACTACATGATGTAATGCACGGAAAAGGACTAACGTGACGTGTTATTTGATAGAATCACGATAATTTCAATAGTCGTTCTTGCTTTATTTGTTATTGTTGGATTTCCGGTTTATTCATTATACATGGTGAAAAAACTAAAAAAAGAAATCCAGCAAGACAAAAAAGAAATTGAGAGACTCATTGAAAAAAACAAACGAATAGAAGATGAACATGAACATCCTCTTGTAAAAAGAGTTAATGACTTACAAAAAATTCGTTTTGCAAAAGATATTTCACACTCTGTCGTTATAACAAATAAACAAGATTCAAATTTTCCTGTTCGACCACGAGCAGTAAAAGTTCTTAAAAAAGGATAGTAAATGTCGCTTAAAAAAGGTACGATTGTCGACAGGGGTTATTCAACTGTCGTGGGTGACGAAGGCGTCAATTATAGAGAAATTGCTGACACAATGTGTGAACTTGGTTTTCAGATGAATCATTCTTCTGCAAGAAACTATGTTCTTCGAGTGATGCGTAAATTTGTTGATGTGTACGCAAAACAATATGAAATTTCGCTCACCCCTTCTAGGATCGACGAAATTGCAAAATCACCAAGTTTTCAACACGGTATAGCTGATTTGTTACACTCTATTGAATCTGAACGTCGAGCTCGGGGATGAATACTTATATTATAAATTCGAGGTAACATATGGGACAAATTACACTTAAAAATACACCTAAATTGAGATTGTTCAATCTATTGCGCCGCCGCAAAATGACATTGATTCAATTTATGAGTGAGTTCGGAATCACAACACTTGAAGGTCTTAAAAATAGGTGCGATAGGATGGGTGTTGATCCCCCGTCAGACGATGAATTTAATGCTTTAGTAAAACCAACGATTGAAAAAATCGTTAACAATCCACAAGAAGGTATCGTTGTTTTGGATCCTCTTCTTGCAATTGTAAATGAATCGACGGGTAAAAAAACAATTGATGACAAAAAAGTTGAATATCCTTCAGAACAAGAATTTTTAGACGCAACAGAAAAGCTCCGTGTTGATGATGAAGAAACTAGTTCTGAACCCACGGATGGCCCACAGAAAAAGTCTCGTAAGAAAAAAGATGTCCAACCAAAAGAGTGATAATGAATAATCAGGGTGAGGAGTCGAAGCTTCGACCAAAAATAATCGATACTCAAGATTATGTGCATAATAACAATCGAGGAAGAAATCACAGACAGGTTGTTCAGAAAAAACAACACAAACAATTTGTTGATGAAACAGATGACGTTGTTGCTACAACTCAATATCCAATAGAAATGACACCTGTAATGAGAGCCGTTCTAGAATACGGTCGACGAACACATGCACTAGGAGCATTAAAAGGTGCAGTTGTTATATCAAATCTTGTGAGTAGAATCAAGTCTCTTGGTCAAGTTTCTCCGGAGTTAAAGCACATTATCTTAGATGCAGAACAAGACATACATGAACTCAAACAATTGTTGAGTCAAGCATATGCCGAAGGATGATTCACATAGTTTGATTTGTTGTACATAGATATTTTGTGCATGAAATTAAAAGACTTGACAATTGGTTCGCTGATCAGTTAGTTGATTTGAATTGTAGTCCGACAGCTAAAGCATATATCACTGGTGTGCTATCAGCACGTAACACTGATTTTGTGATGTCAAAGCGAGAGTCAATAGTATTGGCTTTTTATTCAGCAAAAGAAAATGGAAATTTTGCTACATTTCAAAAAATTGGTGATTGGGTATTATGGGTCGATTCTATAAATCCTGCATTCATTAAAAATCATCACGAAATTACAGAAACAATTGCAAGATTATCATATTTTTCCTGTCATAGAATGTTAAAAGGCACGTGGCCAATTTATGAGGAACTTGCAGATAATCTTCCACAAATCGTAAAAGATGTTCGTTGTAAAATTTCTCAAATAAAGTAATTGCTTTATGTGAAAGTGTGTTTTACATCCTGGTATAGTCTGTTTATGGCAAACTTCTACGGTTTCAAAGTTAACGCAAAACAGCAAGTCCTTGATAAGGCAAAGAATTTGTTTGGAAAAGACGCAAAAGTCAGCGTGACTGGCCGTCGTCCAACTCCACTTGAATGTAAGTCTCTCGGAATTCCCGAAGGAACATATTACGTTGAGTGTTTCATTAACAATAAACATATTGCCAGTGCTCATATGCGAAACTGGCGCAAGGCATACGGTCTTCTCAAAATTGCTCTTGAAAATGTATTTGAGAAAACACTTTACGTTGTGTAACAATCCACCACCCAATAGTATAACTGAGATACGAACTGACTCTAGCAATTAAGGAAATATCAAAAAATGACGACGATGGCAATCAAGACCTTTATGAAGGTCGCACCTAAACTTCCTGCGAACACGAGCATTCTGCTTCGTGGAAATCATGGAATTGGCAAAAGCAAGCTTGGCCGACAACTTGCGCTAACGATTCAGAAGAATCTATCTCTTGAGAATTTTCCGGTCATTGACCGAAGGCTTTCTCAGGTAAGTGAGGGTGACATTATTGGTCTCCCGTCAACAGACGGAAATGTTACCAGGTTCAACCCTCCTGACTGGTATCGCAAAGCATGTGATGAACCGTGTTTTCTGTTTCTCGACGAACTTAATCGAGCAACACCTGAGGTCATGCAGGCAGCATTTCAAATTGTTCTCGATCGTGAGCTCAATGGTTGGAAGTTGCACCCGCTCACCCGGGTGATGTCAGCTGTGAACTCTTCAGCTGCATATAACGTTAATGAGATTGATCCAGCTCTTCTTGATAGGTTCTGGGTAATTGATCTCACTCCTGATACCAATGACTGGCTCGAATGGGCTCGTAACACTGACGTGGATTTTGGTGGAAGTATTCAGTCAGTTGTCATTGATTTCATCTCTCAGAACAACATTTGGCTCGATCCTCCAAAGGATTCTGAACCAGGCAAGATTCAAGTTTCTCGACGAAGTTGGGAAAAGCTTTCCCTTGCAATTGAGGGTGCTGGAATTGCAGATAATCCTGAGGATCCATTGTTTTATCCAATGTGTCTAGGATATGTTGGAACCGAGGCAACGATTAAATTTGTTGACTTTGCGAAGACGGTTGATAATCGATTCACAGGTAAGGATATTGTTGAGCGTTATTCGAAGGTGCGAAACAAGATTATCAATAAGAAGAAGCAGGATCTTCTTAATGATGCAATCGAAAAGGCCGCGGAGTACGTCAACAAGCTTGACAATATCACTGAATCTCAGGGAAAAAACCTGAATGCATTCATGGAAGATCTGCCTGGTGAACTGAGGATTTCTTTGTGGACAAAGCTCACAATGCATGGCATTGATAAGCTGGCTCTTGCAAAGAGCATTCACAAGTACCTTGCAAAGAATGTTCTTGATGTTTTTGGAGTCCCGATGGGAGAGGCCGGCATCGGCGTAGTTCCCAATATACCATCAGTGTTCAAGGACGACAAAAAGAAGTAACCCACTGGGTCTGTCAACTTAATCGAAAATTTCTTAGCTTAACTACTTAACATGGAAAAGGTATGGTATCATGGGTACCATACCTTTCGTGTTTTTTGTTTACAAGATCGTCTGTGTAAAAAACGGCAAAATCTATATCGGTCAAACGTCTGAAGGAATTATAGAACGATGGAATCGTCACGTAACGTACTTACGTTTAACACCGGTCGAAAAACGCTCATGTTTACAGAGGGCGATGATTAAATACGGCGTTGAATCGTTCAAGATTGAACCCGTTGAAAAGTGTTCGAACCAAGAAGAGCTCGACGTCGCTGAGAAAAAATGGATCGCTGAAACACGTTCTTACGATCATGAATTCGGTTATAACATGACAATGGGAGGAAGAGGAGGCCTTCCAACAGATGACGTCAAGCAAAAAATCTCTAATTCATTGAAACAAAAATATGCTGATGGGTGGGTGCATCCGATGAAAGGAAAACACCACACAGAAGAAACGAAGAAAAAATTACGAATTGTGTTACAAGGAAAAATGGATGGAGAAAATAATCCATTTTTTGGTCAAAAGCATACTAAAGAAACATGCAAAAAAATGTCAGAGGCCCACTCCGGAGAAAGAAATGGCTTCTTCGAAAAGAATCACACCTCTGAAACTCGAGCAAAAATCAGTGCTTCAAAACAAAACATCAGCGATGAAACACGCAATAAGATCAGTGAAGCAAAGCGTGGACAAAAACAATCAAAAGAGTCAATTTCAAAAATGATTGCATCGAGAGTAACATCGACTAACAAAAAACACGAACAGATAATCAAGCTATTTAATGAAGGAATTTCACGTCATGAAATTGCAATACAGCTTAATTTTTCATATGCCCTTGTGAAACAAGCAATCCTGAGACAAATAAAACATAGTAAGACGTCATGAAGTTGTATGATATTTAGATATCATGGTCTTATTTGAGCCTGAGTTGTGGCGACGGCGGGCACAAACTAGGTACAAACGAGCTTTAGCAAAAGCGAAAAAAGCGAAGAAAAAACAAAAATTGCTCGAGTCGTACGTACGTGATTGTACCCAAATTATTAACTTAGAAAAATTGATTGGATGGTGTAATTCTCATAAAATCACAGTTAATTTTTGTAAACTTGAGGCAGGAATATTTTACCCACAAGAAAACCTTGTAAAAATAAGTGGTAGATTATCACCAGAATCACAATTGTTTTGTCTGTTACATGAATGTGGACATTATCTTGTTGGAAGTAGAGAAAAACATCAGCGATATGGAATGGGTTATCAACAAGAAGATCCAAATATCATAAGAACTTTTCATCATAAATGTGATATCGTTGAAGAAGAACTTGAGGCTTGGCATAGAGGTGCAAAGCTTGCCACAAGGCTTGGAATAGACGTTGATAAATCTCGATTTGATAAATCTCGTACAACGTGTATTCGAACATATATGAAATGGGCAATCAAATAGTGCAACTTATTTTTGCTTTATGATAATATCATTATATGAAGAAACTTTGGCTTGATGATGAACGTCTTGCACCATCTGGTTGGATAACATCAAAAACTGCTGGTCATGCTGTGATGCTTTTGGCGTCTGGTACGTTTTCGGAAGTATCGCTCGATCATGATCTTGGTAATGATAATCAAGGAACTGGTTATGATGTCATTTGTTGGATAGAAGAAAAGGTTCATAATGATCCATTATTCGTTATTCCAATTGTTCATGTACATACGCAAAATGCGTCTGCAAGACACAAGATGATACAAGCTGCTAAGTTTATCGAAAAAATGCGACTAAAACAACTTAAAATCCAGGAGTGATAAGATGAAAGAATCAAAACCAGACGCTAAAATTGTATTGAAGCCTCCACCTCTTCCTGGGAGTCATCGTCCAATTGATAAAGTAATGATTCATTCAACAATGTTTGATTGTGGGATTATTCCTATGGAAAATCCAAGTTTTGATATGAGGCGAGGACTTAATCAATTGCCACCAGAAGAGGCAACGAAAATGAAACGCAAGTTTCGAAAACTTTGGCGGGCCCTCGCGCGTGAAGAAAAACAAAAACGACATAATAAAAACGTCGTTGATTCATTGTATGGCATTGGTAGTCTCCTCACAGGAGAATCACAAAAACTTGAAAGGAAGAAGCTTGTCTATGAAACAATTTGGAATAAATTAATCGCTCCAAAACTTTTTGTTTTTGAAAATCCTGAAAATTTAAATAAGAATAATGACGACACTGAATAAAACTTAGAATTATGTTTGCTAAATAAGCTATGAAAGTTATTAGCAAAACATAGTATATTTTGATATACATGGTATGGCAGTTTACCATATCTTCAGGAGCAAATTCCAATGGGCTGGAGTAACGATACCAAGTTGGGACGTAAGAAAACTCGTAATCGTGGTGCTGTTACGTGGATTGGGGGACGTAAGAAAACTCGTAATCGTGGTGCTGTTACTGTTACGTGGATTGACAAATCAGGTGCAAAACCTGCACCATTTGTGCAGGATCTTCCACGATACGTTGATGCGCCAGCAATTACTGACGAACTTATACAAAGTCTTGTTCCCGGTACAATGTTCGTGTCTTTGGCAATTCTTGGAATACGAAGTGATGCTCCGGGAAAAACTAATAACAGAAAATTTCAAACACTTGAACGTTGGTGGCACATAGAAACAGGAATCGTCCAAATTGGACAATTGATGATTTACTCTGGTGTCGTTAGAGTTGATGAACGTGAATCAAATGGCAGGATTGTCAGTGTCCCACGACATACATTCATTTTTGGTTCTTGTCGTTATATTATCAATGATTTTTCATTAATTAAAATAGTGTAATGTCACCACGAAAAGCAGCGAGATTTTCACTTGGTACACTTATCTGGTTTAGAACAGATCATTTTAATGATGAAATGCGCTCCGTAGGAACAATCATTGGAACTTGGGAATGGAGTGGTAGTGGAGCATCAACAAGGATTGAATCCTATGGGACAGATCCTCGTTTTGACAATGAATCAAATGGGTATCTGATATTGTCATCAGATCCTAAAGTTAATACAAAATACGCATTTTATGCCGATGTTACACTTGGGTACGTAGGGACGCTTTAGAAACAAACGAAAGCAAATGAAAATGAACAAATCTATTATTGATATTTTTGAGGAGCTTGAAGCGATTGCAGGAAGCAACGCAAAGAAAGAAATCCTTAATAATCACAAAGAAAATAAGCTTCTCAAACGTGTTTTTGTCGCTGCACAAGATCCTTATATTGTGTATTATGTGAATAAGTTCAAGATGCCCAAAGGTGTTTTGAGTTCAGATTCTGAAGACATAACTGTCACTGTTTTTCTTGATATCCTTAATGAAAAACTATCAACTCGTAATGTCACGGGTAATGCTGCAAAAGATCTTGTTGTGCATATGTTTTCAAAGATGACTTTTCGTGAACAAAAATGGTGTCAGCGCATTATCTTGAAGAACTTGCGTTGTGGTGTACAAGAATCAACCGTTAATAAGATTTGGCCCGATGCAATTAAAAGCTTCACAGTGGCCCTTGCAGACACACTGAAAAGTGATTTTATAAAAGGTGAGGGAATTCGTATTCTTGACAAGGTGAATTATCCTGTGAGGGTTGAGCCAAAGTTGGATGGTCTCAGGTGTATCGCAGTCAAGCAGGCTGGTGTTGTTACATTTTATACACGTAACGGAAGCGTGCTTGAAACATTGCCAACAATTAAGGCTGTGCTTGAAGCGGGCGATTACGATGACGTTGTACTTGATGGTGAGGCACTAGGAAATGACTGGAATGAGTCTGCATCAGTGTTGATGGCACATAAGACTCATAAAGACGATAGTAATATCATTCTTAATGTTTTTGATGCAATGACTCTAACACAATGGGTTTCTCAAGAATGTACATCAAAATATGTCGATCGTTGTGAGCTTGTTGCAAGAGTGATTGCTGCCCTCCCACAAGGCGCTCCGGTTAGACAGGTTCCTCATATCATGGCAAAAAATGAAAAAGAACTCAAGGAGTATTTTGCAAAATGTATGGATGAGGAATATGAGGGTGTGATGTTGAAGACGCTTGATACGCCATACAAGTTCAAACGTTCAGACAATATTCTAAAGTTGAAGCCATGTGTTACATATGAAGGTGTTATCATTGACTCATATGAAGGTCGTAGGGGAACGAAACGAGAAGGTTTGTTTGGAGGGTTCGAAGTTGTGTTGCCAAATGGCAAAATCACACGATTGGGTGGTGGATTTAGTGATGTGCTAAAAGCAGAAATCCAGCTCGATCCTATTTCTTATATTGGAAAAATTGTTGAACTTGAAGCACAACCAGATCCAATGACGGCTGATGGCCTAACAAATGATGGAAAAGCACGATTTCCTGTGTTCTGTAGATTTAGAGATCCAGGTGATGTTGATCCAAAAGTTATGAAAGCGTTTAGGGACCTTAATAAGTAATTTTAGACACATACAAATGCGTTTTCATTTAACGCCAATTTTAACATTGATTCTATTGTGTGCAACATGCAACGTTGCTGAACACGATAAAGGTATTGTACAACGTCACGAAGTTGTTACTATTCCTGATGTTCACATTATAGTGAGTTTAACAGAATTAGAAAATAATAGACGTGAATTGCTAACATCGTTGTTCGCAACGATGAAAAAAGAAAACGAAGAAAAGCTTCCGTTTGATGAACCAATTCACGAATATGGTTGGCAATTAGATGGAAAACTTCGTCCAAGATGGGAGTATGCATATTTTCATCACAAACAACGCTTTGGGTTCAATGGCGATTGGTATTATACCGTAACGAAGAACTCTGCTCCGTTCGTTCCACAGGTTTGTGCTGATTTTATTGTTGATACGATTGACAGAACTGCTGGTACTTGGTACGCCGCATCGTTAAAATATCCAAAAAGAAATATTGGTCATTTTGACATGCGTAGTGAAATGAAGGCATCAAAATTAATCCCAGAACGTGTGCCTGATTTGATGACATATTTTCATGCAAATCCAGACAAATTTAACATAATTCTTGATAACCTAGAAGGCGAAGGTCCAAACACTGGAAACACATTAGCCTTACAAGAATGGTTGAATCTTAAAGGTGCACAATATGGTGACATAATTTTTATACGTGGCCGAGCTCCTTGGGATCATGAAAAAGAAATGCATTATCACTCGTTATTTGTGTCAGGTGTTGATAAAAATAACAACGTTACTCTTGTGTTTGGAAATCCAGGATATCCAGTCGAACGCACTCTTAAAGCAGAAATGAATAGAGCACCAAAACGTCACGTTATCGCTATTGTAAGATTAACAGATAACTTTTTGAAAAAAATGAACGCAGAGAAGTAGAATTAAACATGATTGACGATAAAGATACTTCTGTAAAAGTAGAACAAAATAAAGAAAGCACAGGTAATATGCTTTTTAGGTTACCTCTTTTTGTTTGTTTAACCTGGTTTAACCTTGTATTTGAAGGTTACATTTTATCGAAAATGTGGCTTTGGTTTATTCTTTCAAAATTTCCATTGTTACCAACGTTGACATGTGTTAACGCAATAGGAATAATTTGGATTATTAATTTCATACTAAGCGATCTTCGTAATATTAGTTACGCTACATTTGAGATGATATTGCCTCAAAATATAAACATTTTGTCATACAAAATTACGAAAAAAATGTTCGATATTTTTATTAAAAATACGGCAATATTGATGCTTACGTGGACGTGGTGGAAATATATGATATTAAAACATGCGTAAATTTAAGTGAAACAATCTATTCAGATAATATAATATTTACTTAGACACTATTTGCTGGTAATGCTCGTAAGGACAGAGCGCCCGTTTCGTAATCGGGACCGAGTCAGTTCAAATCTGATTTCCAGCTCTCTACGCACATATGGTGACGTCGTGCTTGATGAACACAAGACAATTCTGAAAAATAGTCAACTTCGCAAGTCTAAACATACAGATGTGCTCAGACTTGCGAAGTGGTTGCATCTTAGGGGAAATATCAATGAGATGAGTCATAATCAGTTATGCAATCTTGTTGTATGTTTATTGAAACGTAGGGGCATCAAAGAAAGAGGATTCGAATGAGCGAATTTCATGTGAATATTGTTAAGTTGGGACCGATGGTCTCACACCCAAACGCAGACACGCTCAACATTACGAAGGTGTTCGATTACCCAGTAATCACGAAGAAAGATGGTTTCAAAGAGGGAGACCTCGTTGTTTACGTTCCAGTAGACAGCATCGTTCCTGACACGGAAGAATGGCACTTTTTGTGTCCACTCGATTCTGACGGAAATCATCGTTTCCCAGTCGGACAAGTTCCAGAGAAATACAGAGTCATCGAGGCGAAGAAAATTCGTGGCATCTTCAGCCAGGGCATGCTCGCGCCGGTTCCATTTATGAGAAACGATCTTGCAGGTGATCCCTCGAAATGGACGAAAGAGGGTGACGACGTACGTGAGGCGACGGGCATCACAAAATACGAACCGCCTATACCTTCTTCGATGAATGGTGAGTGTGAAGCAGCACCAAAAGGATGGGTATTTCCCGTATACACTGACATCGAGGGAATTAAACGTTATCCAAATGTCTTGATCCCAGGTGAGATAGTCGTTGTGACTGAGAAGATCCACGGGTGCAACTCGCGTTTCTGCCATGACGGGAACAGGCTCTGGGTCGGTTCTCATACACAGATCAAAAAATACGACGAGAAAAACTTGTGGTGGCAAGTTGCGCACGCGAACAATCTCGAGGAGAAGCTTGCGAAAGCACCGATGCACGTGTTCTTCGGTGAAACGTATGGTCAGGTACAAGATTTGAAATACGGCATCAAGAGCGGTTCACGTTTCCGCGTGTTTGACGTGTACGATGTTGCAGCGATGAAGTATCTCGATTATTCAGACGCTTTTCTTCTCGTGAGAGACGTCGGGCTCGATTGGGTCCCAGTGCTCGGCGTAAGTCCGTGGGATCCAGAAAGGATCAATCCAATGAGCGAGGGAAAGACGACAGTCACAGAGAACGTCGGTGACATTGCCACAATTCAACTCGCCGACAACATACGTGAGGGCTTCGTCGTGAGACCCATCAAAGAGCGTTGGAGCGATGAGATCGGTCGCGTGATCTTGAAAAGAGTGGGTGAGGGATACCTTCTTCGAAAGAAGAAAGGATGAAACCGAAGTCGCTCGTACCAGGACGTATAATAACACAAAAAGTTGCAAATTATGATTATGATGTAAATGGCCAATATCGTTTGATCACAACCATATTACCATGGATGATTGTTTCAGTTGAAGAAACAGTATGGCGGCGGCATTCAAAAAAAACTGCGCCGCCGAACGGATGGAACATTTTGATGATTCAATTTGGAAAAAGTGATTTTTGTAATATAAAAACATTTCATATCAATCCAGATGGGTTACAAGTCTGGAAGTCTTTATTTTGATGTTTGTGTTATAATCAACTCATGGACTTAAGTAATAATAGTAAGAATCTTTTGGACGAATTCCGTCGTTATGGTACAATGGAACCACGTCAATTTATCGTTGATCTTGAGTCATGCGAAGGAATGTATCTTGTAACAATCGATGGTCAAAAGATTTTCGATTGGATCAATTATTATGCTTCAAAATTAATTGCGCATAATCATCCAGCACTATACGAACCAAAATACATAAAAAAACTTGTTCGTGCTGCAAACAATAAAGTTTCAAATCCTGATTTTGTCACAATGGAACTTATTGAATATTATAGGTTATTGCATAGAATCGCTCCCAAATGCATGAGAAATCATGATAAATTTGATGGACAAGTTTTTACGTTGAATTCTGGAGCAGAGGCAATGGAAAATGCGATGAAATATCTCATTAGCATTTATAAAAATAAAGACGTCCAACGAAAGATTCCAAAAAATTCTGATGTTCCTTGTTTCGTTTTTTTCCAAAACGGTTTTCATGGTAGAACAATTTATACGTTAAATGTCAGTGATATGCCTCACAATAATGCGGCAACACGTGATTATCATGGATTAACAGTTTCGAATATAATGGTTCCATTTCCGGCGAGAAATAACGATCGTTCTCAAGAATGGAACGATGAATTAATGAAACATTGCATCAAAGAACTTGATGAAGCGCTTACAAATAATGGTGCTAGAATAGCAGGAATAGTCGTTGAACCAATGCAGGGCACGGGCGGGCATTGTGTCCCGGTTGATGGATTTTTTAGGGAGCTTAGCATAGTTGCAAATAGACATGAAATCCCTGTTTGCTTTGATGAGGTTCAAACTGCTGGTGGTCCAACTGGTGACGTGTTTACATGTGATCAATTTAATTTAGCTTTTCAGCCTCATGTTGTCGCCTCTGCAAAGAAATTTGGATGTGGTGTTGTGTATTTGCTTAAACACGTAAAAGAAGAAGATTGGTTAGATTCTACGTGGAGTGGGAGTCTAACAGATATGGTTAGATTCGTTAAAGAGTGGTCAATCATAGAAAATGAACAATTAATTGAAAAATCACATCGTGTCGCTTTACGACTTGAAACGGGTCTCAAAATTTTAGTAGAGAAACATAACAAAAAGATTTATAATGTTAGAGGTTTGGGTTTGTATCAAGGGATTTCTTTCTACGATTCAAAAATTAGAAATGATTTTATCGATATTGCATTTGATAAACATAGCACATTATTAATGTCTGCTGGCTCTCACAGTATGAGACTTCGTCCAAATCTG
>Ga0315273_10004316_pt1 | contig 17405 bp, 17 predicted proteins | sample YL17G02_0_MG_FD_205753 | JGI IMG/M metagenome (GOLD analysis project Ga0315273, IMG submission 205753) | Sediment microbial communities from Yellowstone Lake, YNP, Wyoming, USA - YL17G02_0 | ecosystem: Environmental > Aquatic > Freshwater > Lake > Sediment | place: USA: Wyoming | collected...
ATTATAGACTATGGCATGGGCAACCTCCGCAGCGTCGAGAAGGCGCTGGAGAAGGTGGGCGCGCACGCCACCGTGATCGCGAATCCGGCCCCGGCCGAGGGAGCGGATGGCCTGGTGCTCCCGGGCGTCGGCGCGTTCGGGCAGGCGATGGAACGGCTTACCTCAGAGGGCTTCGATCGGCTGGTGAAGGACTGGATCGCGGCCGACCGGCCGTTCCTGGGCATCTGCCTGGGCTTGCAGCTTCTGTTCGCCGAGAGCGAGGAGTTCGGCCCGGTGGCGGGCCTGGACATCGTGCGCGGGCGGGTCGTGCGCTTCACCGGCCCGGCGTATGAATCGCACGATGGCCAGCCCGGGCTCAAGGTGCCGCACATGGGGTGGAACAGCCTGCGGGTGATCAAATCACACCCGGTGGTGGCGGGCCTGCCCGATGACGCGATGGCGTACTTCGTGCACTCCTACTACTGCGCGCCCAGCGACCCGGGGTGGACCGCGATCACCAGCGACCACGGCATGAGCTTCACCGCCGCGATCGCCGAGGGCAACCTGTTCGCGTCGCAGTTTCACCCGGAGAAGAGCGGTTCGGTCGGGCTGACGATGCTGGCGAACTTCGTCGGCCTGGTTCGATCGTACGCGGGCAAGCGGCACTAGCCACTATGGAGATCATCCCCGCGATTGACATACGAGGCGGGAAGTGCGTTCGCCTCATCCAGGGCGATTACGCGCGCGAGATCGTGTTCGGTGACGATCCCGCGGCGATGGCGAGGCGCTGGGAAGAGCGCGGTGCGACGCGGCTGCACGTGGTTGACCTGGATGGCGCGCGGGAAGGTGAGCCGCGGAACCTCGGCGCCGTAGCCCGGATCACAGCCGCGGTGAGAATCCCGGTCGAGTTGGGCGGCGGGATACGGACGGAGGAGATCGCGCGGCGCGCGCTGGCGGCGGGGGCCGACCGGGTGATCATCGGGACGTCCGCGCTCGACCCGACGGCAGCACGGGGATTCGCGGAGGCCCTCGGGGGCGCGATGGTCGCCGGCATTGACGCGCGCGACGGCCGCGTGGCAGTGAGGGGATGGCTGGAAACGAGCGACGTCAGGGCGGTTGACCTGGGCCGCGAGATGGCCGCGCTGGGCGTGAAGTGGATCGTGTTCACCAATATCGGCAGCGACGGGATGCTGCAGGGCCCGAATGTAGCGGCGCTGCGAGAGATGGTTGACGGCGTCGGCGCATGCATCATCGCGTCGGGCGGGATCACGACGGCCGAGGATGTGCGGGCAGTGCGAGAGACGGGCGCGGCGGCCGCGATCATCGGGCGGGCGCTGTATGAAGGACGGTTGAGCCTGAAAGAGGCGATGGAGGCAGGAGCGCCGACTTAGGCTATCGCCGCTACCGGTCATACTGAGCCGTCGTTGGCGCGCGAAGGACACGTTGAAAGCTCGGAGTCCGCTTCAGCGGACTCCACTACTCCTCAATTGATTCCTCGCGCTTGAGGTGGACCCGTGGTCCACCTCAAGGCTCAGAATGACAACTGGAGGAACTATGCTAGCGAAGCGCATCATAACCTGTCTCGACGTGGATCGCGGGCGGGTGGTGAAGTGCATCAAGTTTCTCAACCCGCGCGACGCGGGCGACCCCATCGAGATGGCCGCGCGTTACAACGACGAGGGCGCGGACGAGATAACATTCTACGACATCACTGCCTCTCATGAGGCGAGAGACATCATGCTCGACGTCGCGTCCAGAACCGCCGAGCAGGTCTTCATCCCCTTCACCATTGGAGGTGGGATTCGAACCGCGGAGGACTTCCGCGCAGTGCTGAGGACCGGCGCAGACAAGGTCTCGATCAACTCCGCGCCCCTGCAGCGCCCCCAGCTGATCACGGAGGCCGCCGAACGCTTCGGGAGCCAGTGCGTGATCTTGTCTATAGATGCAAAGCGAAGGCCGAATTCACCCGGGGGGAAGCCCGGCTGGGAATGCTACATCAACGGAGCCCGCGTGCCGACGGGCGTGGATGTGGTGGACTGGGCGCGGCGAGGTGAGGAGCTCGGGGCCGGAGAGATCATCCTGAACAGCATTGATGCTGATGGCACCATGCAGGGCTACGACATTGAGCTGTGCCGAGCCGTCGCCGACGCGGTGCGCATCCCCGTCATCGCCTCCGGCGGCGCAGGCGCTCCCGAGCACATCTGCCAGGCGCTGACCGAGGGCCGCTGCGAGGCCGCGCTGATCGCCAGCGTCGCCCACTTCGCCGACGCCTCCGCGCACCCGATCGCGGATATCAAGAAGTACCTGGCGGAGCGGGGGGTGGCGGTGAGGCCGATCGCCGTGGGATAGGGAGCGGGCTTCGCCCGCTGCGCAGGTTGCGGCGCGCCTGACGGCGCGGCCGCGAACCCATTCGCTTCGCTCAGGGCAGGCTCTACGCCACGGGGAAGGGCTGGCCAGGCGCGGCTTCGGCAGCCCCAAGCTCTGCCAAGGGCAGACCGGGGCGGCGGCACTCATGCCTAGCCACACGCTACCGAAGCAACGGAACGGCGAGATTGCCACGGTCGTCGGGCTCCTGCCGTCGCCCTGCCTCCCTCGCAATGACAGGGGGAGGAAAGAGCGGGCTGCGGCGCGCGTGGGCCCGAGGCCGCGCCGGGAGAGGAAGCGGGGCCGCTCCCTGCGAATTCAGCATGCCGTGAGACAGCCGGGGGCCATGCATGGATAGGGGTGAGAAGGGGATCACCTGGCGGAGCGTCTCGCTCGGGCTGCTGCTGGCCGGAGGTCTGGCGGCGCTCACTCCCTACAACGACTACGTGATCGGCAACACGTATATTGCTGGCAACCACTTCCCCATCGGCGCGGTGGCGGTTCTGCTGCTGCTCTCACTCATCAATCTGATCACGTATCGGCTGCGCGGCCGCACGCTGATGAGCACTCGGGAGCTGGCGGTGATCTACATCATCATCATGGTGACCTCCGGCATCCCGTCGTCGGGACTGCTCCGCTACCTGGTCCCGATGTGCACCGCGGGCTTCTACTACGCCAGCCCGGGCAATCAGTGGCCGAAGCTGTTCTGGGACTACATCCCGCCGTGGCTGGGCGTGAGCAATAAGGAGGCGGCGAACTGGTTCTGGGAGGGACTGCCGGCCGGGTCGACGATGCCGTGGGGGGATTGGATCTACACGCTCTCTCACTGGGCGATTTTCGTGCTCGCGCTGTGGCTGATGATGACGTCGTTGGCCGCGCTGGTGCGGAAGCAGTGGGCCGACCGTGAGCGACTGGCGTTCCCGTTGGTGCAGTTCCCGCTGGAGGTGCTGCGGGATGAGGGGGCCGGGCCGTCGGCGTCGTTCTTCGGCAACCGGCTGGTGTGGATCGGCGCGGGCACCGTGTTCGTCATCCACATCATCAACGGGCTGCATCAGAACTTCCCGGCGCTGCCGCAGATCCCGACCTTCTTCGACCTGAACCAGCAGTTGCCGGATCGCCCATGGTCGGCCGCGGTTCCGATCTACATCGGCATCTTCTTCTCGGCCATCGGGTTCGGGTACTTGCTCTCGCTGGAGGTGGCCGCGGGCTTCTGGTTCTCTGTGCTGTTCATCAAGGCGCAGGCCGTCGTCCTGAGCGCGATCGGGTACGAGGGGAGCAGCGCGTGGGGCGGCGTGATCTCGGAGATCGGCGACAAGGAGCAGATGGGCGGGCTGATCGCGATCGCGGCGGTGCTGTTCTGGTTTCTGCGCGGCACCTTCGCGGACGCGTTCCGGAAGGCGTTCGGCCGCGCGCCGGAGGTGGACGACAGCGGGGAGCCGCTGAGCTATCGGTTCGCGGCCTTCGGGCTGATCGCGAGCCTGATCGCGCAGTCGTTCTGGCTGTACGCGGCCGGCATGACGCCGCCGTTCATCCCGCTGTTCCTGGTGTTTTTCATCTGCATCTGCCTGGTGCTGACGCGGATCATCGCGGAGGCCGGTATGCTGATGATCCACGTGAGCTTCAAGCCGGTCGACTACCTGTTGTTCTTCGGGGGCACGAACGCGCTCGGGCCGTCGAATCTCACGGCACTGACGTTCGTTGACACGGCGCTGACGTTCGACCTGCGGGAGTTCCTGATGCCCTCGGTGCTGAACGCGTTCAGGATGTCCGAGTTGTCAGGCGTATCGGGCAGGCGGCTGACGCGGGTGATGGGGGTGGCGCTGATCTTCGTGACGCTGGTGAGCGTGCCGGTGTTTCTGCTCACATTCTATGTCCCGGGGGCGGTGCAGGTGGGGAACGTGGTCGAGCTCGCCTACCACCCTCGCAACTTCTTCGCGGTGCTCGGCACGCGACTGCAGAACCCGGAGCAGCCGAGCGTGACGCAGTATGTGGCGACCGTCGTGGGCGTGGCGATGGTGGCCGCCATGTCGTGGCTGAGGCTGAACTTCGTGTGGTGGCCCATCCACCCGCTCGGGTTCGTGATGGCGACGTCGTGGGCGAGCCTGAACCTGTGGTTCTCGCTCTTCCTCGGCTGGTTTTTCAAGCTGCTCACGATACGCTATACTGGGCTGCGCGGCTACGTGCAGTTCCGGCCGCTGTTCCTCGGCATGATCATGGGCGATGTGCTGGGCGCAGTGCTCTGGCAGATCGTCGGGTGGTTCACCAAAGTCGGCATGATGGTGACCGTCAACTGAACCACAGAGACACAGAGGCACAGAGATGAACCTCGACTGGCTGAAGTGGGATGCGAAGGGGCTGATCTCGGTCATCTTCCAGGACTACGAGACGAAGGAGGTCCTGGTATTGGCGTACATGAACAAAGATGCGCTGCAGCGCACGATTGAGACCGGCAAGGTGCATGTCTTCCGGCGGTCGCACGGCAAGGTGATGGCGAAGGGGGAGACGTCGGGCCGGTACCAGGTTGTGAAGGAGATCTGCCTGGACTGCGACGGCGACGCGTTACTGATGAAGATCGAGCAGATCGGGGGCGCGGCCTGCCACGAGGGATACCGGTCGTGCTTCTTCCGGCGAGTGAAGGGCGAGGAACTGGAGACCATCGAAGAGCGCGTGTTCGATCCGAAGGAGGTGTACGGGCGTGAAGCAGCGGCGGCCGCGCATCGCCATTGACGGGCCAGTGGCCGCGGGGAAGAGCACGATCGCGCGGCTGGTGGCGTCGAAGCTCGACTTCACGTACATTGACTCTGGCGCGATGTACCGGGCGCTGGCATGGGTGGTGATCAAGCGCAAGATCGACGCCTCGGACGCGGCGAAGGTGGTCGAGGTGCTCGACCGCGTCCGGATCGCGCTGACGCCACAGGGGGAGGGCGCCAACCTCGTGCACCTCGACGGCCGGGACATTAGCGGCGAGATCCGTACCCAGGAGATCGGCGCTCTCGCCTCCAAGCTCTCCGAGATCCCGGAGGTGCGCAAACGCATGGTCGCGCTGCAGCAGCAGATGGCGCGGATGGGCGGGGTGGTGATGGAAGGGCGGGACATCCAGACTGTGGTGCTGCCGGACGCGGAGGTGAAGATCTTCCTCACCGCGCCGCCGGAGGAGCGCGCCGAGCGCCGAAGCCAGGAGCTGAAGCAGCGCGGCTACACGGCGAGCCATGACGAAGTGCTGGCGGAAATAACGGGGCGCGACAAGCGTGACACCACGCGGGAGCACTCACCCCTGCGGGCCGCCCCGGACGCGGTGCACGTTGACACGGGTGGGCTGACGGTGGAGCAGGTGGTGGAGAAGGTGCTGGAGACGGTGAAGGGGAGGGGAGGGGGATGAGAGCGGAGCGCAGTGGGGGGATGCGGCTCCAGGGGTGAGGTACCGAGGCAACGGGAACGGCGACGGCAGTATCCGCAGATTGCGCAGATTACAGAGACCGGCCCCGCCTGCGGCGGGGGAACGACTGGATTCCCTTCGGCTTCGCTCAGGGCAGGCTCTCGCTGCGTGGCTAGGCCCTCCGTTAGCGGGCCACCATGGCGGCATCCCTGGATGCCTAGCCACTCGCGATGACAGCACGGGGAACGACGGTCAGGGGCAAGCTCCTGACGAACGGCCACAGAAGACGGCGGGGTTGAGCAGGGGCCGGCTCGCACAGGGGCACGGCAAGCCGGCGAGCGGTCCCGGACACGGTGTAGCCCATAGAGGGGGCGTATATGGCATAGACAGTACAGTGGAGGGTCAGCTATGGCGCGAGTTGCTGTACTGCTGCTGATTGCTGTCTCAACTCTCATCCCCATGTCGGCGCTGGCGGCCGATTCCGGCGCTGATCCGGCTCCCGCGACGGCACGGCCGACTCTGATGTCTCCGGCCACGGCGACAGCGCCCGCGGTGGTTCCGCTGCCGGGGGCGGTAGACGAGAAGTCGCTGGGGTTCGGGTCGAGCGCGGATGGTGTCATGCGCGTGATGGGGAAGCCGACGAGCGTGGCTGCGGTGACCGGAGGCGAGGACTGGCTGTATGGGCGTTCCCGGGTCACCCTGATCGGGGGCAAGGTCGCGGGGTGGTCGCGATGGGATCGGCCGCTGGCCGTGAACATCGGGAGAGCGAAGCCAGGCGCGCCTCCCGCGAAGATCGGCTCGACTGCCGCGGAGGTGGTGGCCGCGCTGGGCACGCCGGACAGCGTGGCGCCATTCGGCGAGAACCAGGTGTGGTTCTATGGGATCAGGAGCTACACGCTGCGCAACGGTGTGGTCGTGCCGGCTCAGGTGCGCGCGCTGACCGCGGACGAGAAGGCCAAGTCGGCCGCGAGCAAGGCCCAGGCGAAGAAGCCCGCGAACCAGCCCAATCGCAGCACGGGGAGCCGACGGACGTACCGCCCAGGCGGAGCCCCGAAGGGCGTCGTCCCGCAGACGAAGTCGAAGCAGTAGGGGCGAACAGCCGCGGCTGAGGGCGCTCCCTCGGGGCGAACGTGGATTGCGCGCGTCTCAGGGCGCGCGGCAGGTGTTCGGGGCGGGCCCGGTGTACCGAAATAGGGATAGAGTCCGATCCGCCCGCGCCGGCCGCCGCGAGGCCGCTGGCGCCAAGGGAGTCCCGAGCTGTGAGCGACCTGGCCGAGTATCTGCAACGAGTCCGTTCCTGCAAGCCCCTGGTTCATCACATCACGAACGTGGTCACCGTGAGCGACTGCGCGAACGCGACGCTGTTCGTGGGCGGGCTTCCAGTGATGGCGAACAGCCCATCGGAAGCGCGTGAGATGGTGGCGCTGGCACAGGCGCTGGTGCTCAACATCGGCACGCTGCACGCCGAGCAAGTGGAGGCCATGCTGATCGCGGGTCGGCAGGCGAACACCCGCGGCATCCCCATCATCCTGGACCCGGTGGGGGCAGGCGCGACCAGCTACCGCACGGAGACGGCGCTGCGCCTGCTGGAGCAGCTCAAAGTCGCCGTGGTCAAGGGCAACGCCGGCGAAATCGCGACCCTTGCCGGCGAGGCCGCGGAGGTGCGCGGCGTAGAGAGCGGGGAGGTGGCGGATGTTGCCGGTCCCGCCCGCGCGCTGTCGGCATCCACCGGGGCCGTCGTGGCGGTCACCGGGGAGCGCGATCTGGTGGTTGCGGGCGACCGCACGCGCTGGATAGACGGCGGCTCGCCGCGCATGAAGACGTTCGTGGGGAGCGGCTGTGTGGCTGCGTCGCTCATCGGCGCCTTCGTGGGCGCCAGCCCGGGCGAACCGTACGAGGCGACAGTGGCCGCCCTCACCTTCTACCGACTGGCCGCGCAACGAGCGGCGGCGCTCGACCCGGCCGGACCCACGGCCTACCGGGATGCGGTGTACGCACAACTGGGGCAGATTGCGCCGGAGGAGATGTAGGACCATCCGGGTGAGCGGCCGCTGCGGTGTGGGCCGCCGGGATCACGCCGGTGCAGGTGTACCGCGGGTGAGGATGGGCGAGGGCAGAGCCGCACGGGCACCAAGGGGGAGGGTGTGAACCCTCCCCCTTCTCATCCCCTTCGCCCTTTGGGGAACCTGCTAACTCGCGAGTTCTGCCTTTATGTAGTCAAAGCTCATCTTCAGGGAGTCGAACGGGTCTCCGGGGCAGGTATCCTGTTCGACGACGTACCACTTGCAGCCAGAGGCCTCTGCCGCGGGGACGATCTTCTTCCAGTCGAGGTTGCCGTTTCCGACCTCCGCGAAGGTCGGCTTGCTCTCGCTGGTGACCATGTAGTCCTTCATGTGGAGCACGGGCAGACGGCCCTTGAGCCTGCGGCACCAGTCCTCGGAGTCTCCGCCGCCATGCTGCACCCAGTAGGTGTCGATCTCGGCCTGGAGGTACCTGGGATCGGTCTCGCCGTAGAGAACGTCGAGCATAAGATGGCCGTCGAAGCGGCGGAACTCGATGCTGTGGTTGTGATAGGTGAGGGTGACGCCGGCGTCCTGGAGCGCTTTGCCGGCCTCGTTCAGGCTCTTCGCAAGGGACTTCACGTCGGCGAGCGTCTCCAGTTTCACGCCGCCAGGGTACGGGTAGGACACGTAGCTGGCGCCGAGATGCTGCATCTTGGCGGCCACGGCCTTGGGGTCGGAGAGGATGCCTCCGTCATGGGCCGCGCAGCAGACCAGACCAGCGTCCTTGATCATCTTGCCGAGCTCCGCCGGCTCGACCACGTTCGTGCTGACCGCCTGCACGGCCTCGTACCCGATCTGCCTGACCTTCTTGAGGGAGGCAGCGATGTCCGCAGGGGTTTTCAGATGCTCGCGGACGGTGTAGATCTGCGCCGCGACCTGGTTGATCTTCATCTAGCCCTTCTCCTTGCAGTTGTCGTAACGCCGGCGGCCCCTGGCGGATCGGTCGCAGGTCGCACACCCACGCCACCGGGTCTTCGCCGAGAGTGGACTTCTTGCGACATGGCCGGCCCGATTCCTTCCTGCCAGGGCAAATCTGGATTCGGCGGCTCGTGGGGGATGGAAAGCGCACCAGCCAAGGCGAGAGAGGTGAAAGCGCAGGTCCGCCCGCGGCAGACCTCCGCAGCCTACACCACTGGGGTCATCGGGATTGCACGTTGAGGCGAAGGCGGGCCTCGATGCCCGCGGCCTTCTGCTCCCCGCCGGCCTGTGCCGACAGTTGAGTGGAGAAGGCGATATCGTAGTCGCCTCGCATGAGGCGGCCGCTGGTGGTGTTCAAGAATTCAGTCGAGTTGATGGTGTGCCGAATGTCGGAGATGGCGATACTGACGTCCTGGCCCGGCAGCGGGATCGCGGGCATGCCGCCGAAACGGGTCTCGGCGAAGCCGACGATCTTGGCGAGGCCGATGCCGCCCGCGTCGGTGTAGGAATCGAGGGTGCGGGAGGTGCTGACGGTGACGGGGTACTGCGGCCCTATGGGAGCGATACGAGTGGTGTTGCGCCAGGTCTCGCCGACCGCCACGGGGGCGGCGGGGAAGACGCCCTCGCCCATGGACTGCATGGCGGCGAAGTCGAACTTGGGCAGCGACCTGGTCACCTGGCTGATGAGCGCGGGATCGGCTATGGCGACGTCCTTCACCCGGCCGTCGGGCATCATGGTGTAGACCAGGGGCGTCCCGATGAGGGGCACCTTGCTCAGGTCGCTCTGCGGCGGCGTGGATTCCTTGCCGTTCGCGTACCAGCGCACCTGGTTGTTGCCGTAGATGAGCTTCACCTGCTCTTTGTCGAGCGTCATGGTGAGCTCACCCGACGGGATGCGGGTTTCGATCCTGCCGCTTCCGTCGGGAAAGGCCTGGGCGACGCTCTGGATGAGCGAGATGGCGCCGCGGATCGAGACCGGAGTCACCTTCTGGCCCGTCACCATCAGGCTGACCGAGCCGCTGATGCTGACGTCGTACTGGACAACGTCCCCGGCGCCGAACTTGAAGGCGAGAGGGATGGTCTGCTGCGCCAGAGACGATGTCTGCAGGGCGAGACAGGCCGCCAGGCAGAGCAGGATGCTGCATATCTGATGTCGCATGCCGACCTCGGTGCGTCCGTGATAGCCCCTCAGGGCCTCTATACCACAAACAGGAGGGCACCTCGAAGGCTTCGCATATCGCGCCCGTGCCGCCTGAGATCCCCAGCGGCTACCAGAGCGGCATGCCACTAGGCCCCGGCTCGCGGAGAGGCGTGGCGCGTTACATCGGCAAGACACAGGGGATGGCTCCGGGTGGCAGAGAGCTGGCCGGTATGGTATACTTCCGTGACACATCGCAGATTCATTCCGCAGCACGCGAGGGGTGCATGACACGGTACAGGCCGGGTGGGCAAGGGGGACGATGATGGCTCGTAAGGTGTTGGTTGTTGACGATCATCCGTCGACAGTGCAGCTCATTAGGACTGCGCTCGAAGGGCTCGACATGGAGGCGCGGACGGCGAGCAATGGCGCCGAGTGCCTGCTGGCCGTCGACCAGGAGAAGCCGGACCTGATCATCCTGGACGTGATGATGCCGGTGATGGACGGTTTCCAGACGCTGCAGATTCTGCAGCAGTCGAAGGAGACCGAGAGCATCCCGGTGATCATGCTGACGGCGCGGTCCTCCGACCGGGATGTGGCGCACGGTTGGCGATCCGGGGTGACGTCGTATCTGACGAAGCCGTTCTCGATAGACCAACTGGTGACGCTGGTGCAGCGAATCCTGGAGAGTACGGCAAATCTGGCATGAGGTAGACGCTAGGGATCTGATGATCTTCGCATATGGAAGTAATGCCTGCGGGGGCTTGGTTGCGCTCTCGGAAGCGCCCTGAGGGGTTTCGCCGCTACTTCTTTCGGCGAAACCCATGGGAGACACGCTGACAGAAGGACGGAGCGCGAGGGGCGCTCGCAACCGGTTGGGCCAACCGCCCCCTGGTAGAGGCAGTGCATCTGGGATAGGCTTCGACGCCGAAGGATGGCGTTCCGGATAGGCGTGTTCTGCGGTACAGGAGGCGTGGGCACATGGAGATGATGGAGTGCCCTCATTGCAGGGCCCGGAACTCGGCCAAGCGGCAGTACTGCTACCAGTGTGACGGGGACCTCCGCGGAGAGCCGAAGAAGCAGGCGGGAAAGTACATGCCGACCTGCGCCACGTGCTCGTTCGCGGCGATCTTCCCACCCCCAGGTCTGCGACTCACCCCAGACCAGGTGTGGTGCACCCAGAAGAACCAGGCGTTGGCCGCCGCGAAGGTCGCTGACAATTGCTTTTCCGAGGCCTTTGGCTGGAACCGCTCCGAGATTCTAGACTGACGCCCGCCGCGCATCGGGACTGCGCCGCACGACGGGCGCTGGGGATGGAATCGTTCGGACATCGTCAACTGGCTGTGCGCTGGGCACTGCTGGTTGTCGCGCTTCTGAGCGTGCTCGGCGCAGGGCTCGCCGCCGCGGCGGAGCCGGTGAGGTATGCGCGGCGGGATGCTGCGGGCGTGCAGCTTCACGTCATAGACGTTGACCTCAACGATCCTCGCGTGGTGGTTTCTCCTGCGATGGCCGCGGGCGGAAGGGGCCACTGTGAGAGCTTCACGCGCTTTGTCTCGCGCCTCAAGCCCGCTGCGGCCGTTAACGGCACGTTCTTCAGCAAGCGCAGCCAGCTACCCGTCGGCGATATCGTGATCGGCGGTAGGGTGGCCCACTTCGGGGGGATGGGCACGGCGATCGCCTTCGCGGCAGACGGGGTGGACGCTATTCGTCTTCCGAAAAGCCGGCGCGTGGACTGGTCCGAGCATCGCGCGGCGCTGGCAGGCGGGCCGCTGCTGGTGTGGGATGGGTATGCGAAGCCGCTGCCAGGGGGCGAGGGGTTCGGCGATCCGCATGTGTTCGCGCGGTCCGCGCCGAGGAGCGCGGTCGGCGTCACGGCCGGGAACCACCTGCTGCTGGTGACGACGGCCGGTGGGAGCTCGCTGGCCGCGCTCGCGAGGGCGATGCGGCACCTGGGAACGGTCTACGCGGTGAACCTCGACGGCGGCTCGTCATGCGGGATGTACTACCGGGGCCGCATGATCCGGGGCGCGGGGAGGAGCCTGACGAACGTGCTCGCGGTGCATCTCAGGCAGGGAGCGAAGCCACGGCCGCCGCTGCGCCCGCCTCGAGGCCTCGACTGGCGCAAGGGGCACGGCCCCCGGCCGGGGGTCAGCTTCACGGTCAGGGGCATACGGTTCTACATCCGTCTGCCGAGGCGGTGGGAAGGCGAGACCACCGCGATCCACCTGCGCGCGAACAGAGATCTGCCGCCAGGCTGGGTGGCGCGGGTGCGCGTGGACCAGGAAGCGGTCGGGACGCTGAGCGCGCTCCCCGCCGATGCCGAGCTGGACCTTTCGAAGCTAGACCCGATGGGAGAGCACGAATGGCGCGTCAACGTGATTGATGGGGATGGGAAGGTTCTGGGGCACGTCGAGCGCATCTTCAGGATTGGGCAGGCGGGGCTGGGGAGGAAGTAGAGCGGAAGGATGCGCGCCTGCGGCGGGCCTTCGCAGGTCTCGCTCGCGTGCGCTCGCGACTGACCCATGCCACTTGTGGATGTCCCAGGAAGGCCCCACGCGCGGGGAATGATGGATTCTCGCTACCACATCATCACCTTCGGCTGTCAGATGAACGCGGCGGACTCGGACGTCATGGCCTCGCTGCTGGATCGGGCCGGCTGGGTGGCGACGAGCGACGCGTCGGATGCTGACCTGGTGGTTCTCAACACCTGCTCGGTGCGGGAGAAGCCAGAGCACAAGGCGGACAGCCTGCTGGGCGAGCTGCGAGAGCTGAAGGAGCAGCAGCCGCAGTTGGCCATCGTCGTGACCGGCTGCATGGCGCAGAAGGAGGGGGAGGCCTTGGTCAAGCGTTCGCGGTGGGTGGACGCGGTGCTGGGGACGCGCTGCTTTCATCATATCGTGGACGTCGCCGAACGCCTGCGCCGGGGGGAGCGGCCGGTCGTCATCACAGACCTGGAAGACGACCCGTCGAAGGTGCGGTGCGGGCCGCTCGCGGAGGGAAGGAAAGCGCCGCTGAAGGCTTTCGTGCCCATCATCCTGGGATGCACGAACTTCTGCTCCTACTGCATCGTGCCGTACGTGCGGGGAGCGGAGGCAAGCCGTTCACTGAACGAGATTATGGATGAGATCAAGGGGCTAGTTGCGCGGGGGACACGCGAGGTCACGCTGCTGGGGCAGAACGTGCTGGCGTGGGGGAGGGACCTGGCGGACTCGGGGTGTGAGGGGAACGCTGCCACCGCATTCCCAGGACTGCTGCGGCGCCTCCAGGGGCTTGAAGGGCTGTGGCGGGCGCGGTTCATGACATCCCATCCGCGGGACGTGACGGACGAGTTGGTAGCGGTGATCGCCGACGCCGGGAGCGTCTGCGAACACATTCACCTGCCGATCCAGGCGGGGACGGGTACGCTCCTGCAGGAGATGAACCGGGGGTACACGGTTGATCAGTACCGAGCGATTGTGGACCAACTGCGGGTGAAGGTGCCGGGGATATCCATCACGACCGACATGATGGTGGGGTTCCCGGGCGAGACGGATGAGGACTTCGAGCGCAGCCTGAAGGTGTACGAGAAGATCGAGTTCGATGCGGCGTTCATGTTCGCGTTCTCGCCCAGGCCGGGGACGCCCGCGGCCGAACGAACCGACCAGGTGCCGAAGAAGGTGCGAGTCGAGCGGCTGAATCGGCTGATCGAGATGCAGAACCGGATCACCGTTGAGCGGAATCGGTGGGAGGTGGGGAAGGTCGCCGAGGTGCTGGTTGATGGCCGCGCGAGCAAGGGACCGGGGCTGCTGGAGGGCAAGACGCGCACGAACAAGCACGTCGTGTTCCCGGGGGATCGGGAGCTGATCGGGACGCTGGCGAACGTCAAGCTGACCGAAGCGAACCTGTGGGGGTTCAGGGGAGAAGTGGCCGACTAGCTGTCACCCCAACCGAACCCGGGGCCGGTGGGCACTCGCACGGTGCCGTCTTTGAGCTGCAGTGGGGAGTCGGGGCCGATCAGCCCGGTCTCGAGGTAGAGCGCGTTCGGCAGGCAGGCCATCACGTTGAGCTGCACCGGGCCGCCGCCATGTGAGGCGTAGGGGCGGCGGAAGGCGTTGGCCATCAGGCCGATGTCGAGGAGCGCGGTGGGGCCGCCGCCGCGGCGCAGGTCGGGCTGGATGATGTCCACCGCGCTGCGGCGGAGGAAACGCGCGAAATCCTGCCGCGTGTACAGGTTCTCGCCGGTAGCGACGGGGATGTCGAGGGCATCGGCGAGCGCGGCGTACCCGTCAATGTCGTCGGCCGGGATCGGCTCCTCCCACCAGTAGCAGCCCAGGTCCTGGAAGGCGCGGCCGCGCAGAATCGCTTCGGCCGTGGTCAGCGCCTGGTTCGCGTCCACCATCAGCCGGACGTCGTCGCCGATCGCCTTACGCACGGTCTGCACCCGCTTCACGTCTTCTTTCAGCGTCTCGTATCCGACCTTGATCTTGACCGCGCGGAAGCCCTGCTCGACGGCCTTCGCGCAGATGCGCTGCACTTCCTCATCCGAGCAGTTGAGCCACCCGACCATGGCGTAGGCGGGTATGCGGTTGTGAACGCCGCCCCAGAGCTGCCAGCAGGGAACGCCGCGCGCTTTGCCGAGGCAATCCCACAGCGCGGTGTCAACCGCAGCGATGCCCCACATAGCGAGCCCGAAGGAGCCGTGGTACTCGGTCTCGCGCAGCATGGCCTCGTGCGTCCCGCGGACGTGAGCCGGATCGGAGCCGATGACGAGCGGTCTGAGGACGTGCTCGATGAGCGCGGCAAGCACCTCGGGGCCGCCCGCGATGCGGCCGAAGTAGATCTCGCCGCGGCCGGAGACGCCGTCGTCGGTGTCGAGCGCGACGATGACCGAGCCGGCGCCGGGGAGGACCTGGAGGGCGTCGCGAATCGGGTTGGGATTGGGCTCTGCGCGGTGAGCGGTGATAGTGAGGCTGGTGACTTTCATCTCTTGCCCGTTGTCGCTGCGCTTGGGTAGCCTGAACGCTGCCAGCCTTCGCCCAACTGCTGCGGCGTTGCTGCGCCGGCGCCGCCCTACGAGTAACGCTTGATCATCTCGAGGAACTTCTCGTGCTCGCCTTCGAGCATGTGATAGCAGTGCTCGTCGGTCGGGAATGCGCCGCTGCGGACATCGTCGCAGTACTGCCTGAGGGCGTTCGTGACCATCTCGGCGACGTTGCAGTAGCGCTTGACGAACTTGGGGGTGAATGCCTGGAACTGGCCGATGAGGTCGCTGACGATCAGCAGCTGGCCGTCGCAGTGCATGCCTGCGCCGATAGAGAGCACGGGGATGGTAAGCTTCTCCGTGATGAAGTTGCCCACTTCCGGCGGGATCGCCTCCAGCAGGAGCAACTGCACGCCCGCGTCCTGGAGCGCCAGAGCGTCGTCAATCAGCGCCTGCGCGGACTCGACGGTGCGGCCCTGCGCCTTGTGGCCGCCAAGCTGCCCCGAGCTCTGGGGGGTGAGGCCGATGTGCCCGCAGACGACGATTCCGGCATCGAGAATACCGCGTATCGTGGGGACGACGCGGCGGCCACCCTCGAGCTTCACCGCGTCAACGCCCGCCTCTTTCAGGAAACGGCCCGCGTTCTCAATCGCCTTCTCGAGGGATGACTGGTAGCTCATGAAGGGCATGTCGCCGACGACGAAGGTGTTGGGCGCGCCGCGGCGCACGGCCTCACAGTGAACGATGCATTGATCCATAGTGACCGGGATCGTGTTCGGGTACCCGTAGACGCACATGCCGAGGGAGTCGCCGACGAGGATCATGTCCATGCCCGCGGCCTCGGCGAACTGCGCCGTGGGGTAATCGTAGGCCGTGATCCAGGTGATCTTGCGGCCCTCGCGCTTCATCTGGTGCAACTCGTGGATCATCTTCTTCGGCATGGCGATTTCCTCTAGTCCGCAGATTGCGCAGATCGGCGCGGATAATGACAGCGGTAATCCCCTGCCGGCAGGCTGCCGAGGGAAAGCAACATCGGAACGCCGTGATCCCTCGCCTCGCTCGGGATGACATCTCAGTCAAACCCGCTGCGGCCGCGGAACAACCGCCCGGAGGACCGGGCTCCCACAGCGGCAGGGCACGCTACTTGCTCTCTGCCGACGACAACTGCTTGACCAGGGCCTCGAAGTCTTCCTGCTGCCAGTTCACACCCATGCGCTTGACGAAGTCCACTTCCTCGGTTTTTCCGTCGGCGCGCTTGACGCTGTGCTTGGTCTTGCCGTTGACCAGCACGCCCGCGCAGGTGAGGCCGGAGGACTGCCACTGCTTCATGCCGTCGGGTGACTGCATGTCGTAGACCGTGACGTGGATCTGGTCGGGGTGCTCCTCGGCGAACTTCAGCAGGTAGTCGGCGATGAACTTGTGGCCTTCGTTGAGCGGATAGAAGGCAACGGCCTTGATGGGAGCATTGGCGCTGCCGCTCTCCTGAGGCTTGGCGGCGGTCACGGGAGGAGCGGGGGGAGGCGCCTGTTGCCGCTTGCGGTTCTCCTGAAAGAAGAAGCCGATGGCGACGAGCAACAGGACAATGACCAGAACTGCCAGGCGAGTGCGCGCTGTAGCCACGAGTGTCCCTCCTTTGACAGGCGAATCCTCAGCCAGCGCTGGACAGAGCGAGGCCAGTCAGACAATTCTTCGCCAGCGGCGGGGCCGCCGCCTGCACGGCGTCGTGGTGTGACCGCGGGGGGAGCACACCCGGAGCGGTCGCGGCAACGGTGAGCTTGACACCCAAAAGGATGTTTGCTATCATATCCGGCGAGATCGGGTGGAGGAGACGAGATGCTTGACACACTACATATAGTGTGGTATACATAAGTGGAGATACGTAATGTTGTGATGGCGAGCCATGAAGTGCCCTTTCTGCCAGCATGATGACAGCCGTGTGATCGACTCCCGCACCAGCGAGGATAACAGCATGGTGCGCCGGCGGCGGGAGTGCCCGGAATGCAGGCGCCGGTTCACGACCTACGAGCGGCCGGGAGAGGTGCGGGTGTTCGTGATCAAGAAGGACGGCCGGCGTGAGCCGTTCGATCGGTCAAAGCTGGTGATGGGGATCACGAAGGCGTGCGAGAAGCGCCCGGTCAGCCGCGATGTAGTCGAGCAGATCGCGGCTGAGGCCGAGAGGCGCATCCGTGACGAGCTCGCGGAGGAAGTGTCGAGCGCGGAGATCGGGCAGCTCGTGATGGAGCGATTGCGGGAGACGGACGAAGTGGCGTACGTGCGTTTCGCCTCGGTCTATAAGGAGTTCCGCGACGCCGATTCGTTCCTGAAGGAAGTGGCGGGACTGGTACGGAAGTCGCGGACCCCTGACGCTTCGGTTGGTGACCAGACAGCAGAATGAATACCAGCACTCATCGCGACATCGAGGGGAGCACTGAGATGAAGACCCTACCTGTGAATCTGCCTCTGCCGGGATTCGCCGAGAATGCCCTGACCGTTCTGCGCAAGCGCTATCTGCTCAAGAACGAAGATGGGCAGCCGATAGAGGAACCGTGGGAGATGTTCTGGCGAGTGGCCAGCGACGTGGCCTCGGCCAGCAGACGATATGATCCG
>Ga0315273_10004317_pt1 | contig 17403 bp, 22 predicted proteins | sample YL17G02_0_MG_FD_205753 | JGI IMG/M metagenome (GOLD analysis project Ga0315273, IMG submission 205753) | Sediment microbial communities from Yellowstone Lake, YNP, Wyoming, USA - YL17G02_0 | ecosystem: Environmental > Aquatic > Freshwater > Lake > Sediment | place: USA: Wyoming | collected...
GCTGACATCCTTCTCAGCCAGCACCATTTCGCGCGCTTCGGCCTGACGAGCGAAATGCGCAGCCAGATTCGGATTTGGCTTCGGATCGGTGAACAAGAGCCTAGGGTAAGTCACCGTATCATCGAGCGTCACAGTCGTCACGACCGACACAGGCATCGACTGGAACATGCGCGCAACGTTGCTCACGTAGCTGTCGAAGCCCTTGAGGGCCGTGGGCGAAACTTGCAGCGTCCACAGCGGCGTGTCCTCGTCCGAGTCAGGTGGAAGCACCGCCAGGAGACGCCCGTTCTGGCATTCCTTGGCGCCGCCGCCTTCAGGCCACTGGTTGCGCGGGCAAGAAGCGCAGTCGTCGTTCTGCTTGACCGGCGAATTGCTGGACGGCACCATGGTCTTGAGGTTGGTGCCGGCAGAGTAGCAGGCCGGTGGGCCTTCATCGCCCTTCTTGAAGGGCCGGTCGTACCAGTTGTTCGCGCCGGCAAAGTCGATGATGACCAGTTCCAACGGACCAGGAGTCGTCGTGCCGTCGGGCAAGATGAACTTCTTGCTGTCCATGCGGATCTTGTTGCCGGACGCCGGCGCAACGCGGTCATTCAGCTCGGCGGCTTGAGCCTTCAGCGCGTCCTGAATGGACATGACGTTGGCGGATTTCTTGACAGCGACAGCAGTGCCGACAGTCTTCTTCGGGACAGTCTTGGTGGTGGCCATAAGGCTCCTTCGTGGGTGGATGAACTCAGGCGCCCGTGCTCAACAAGTTGAGTCGGCGCTTGTTGAACGGTTCGACTCCGGGCACTTGCTTACCCTTAGCGAACAGTTCCCGAACAGCGAGGTCTGACAGACGCCGCTGAAACAGATGGAAATAACCGGTTTTCTTGACGTAGGCATAAACCTGATCCCAGTCAGTCACATTGCCAACGACAGTCGAAGAGATCGAGACAGATGCCTTCTTCCCGTTGCCCTTCGTAGTGCCTTCTTTTTCGAGCTTCTCCATGAGCTGTTCTTCAAGCACGGAGTACTCGGCTTCGATAGTCTCGATCTCTTTCGTCAGCTCCCGTTTGCGTTCGCGTAGAACGTAGAGTTGATCGATGGTCGGTCCGATCACGACCGGAGTCAGTTTTGCAGCGACTTTCGCAGCAGTAGCAGCACTCGATGCCATGCGTTCTCCTAAGATGAGTGAATCATAACATGAACTTGAACGATCAGTCAAGAAGTTTTGCTGCCACCATGTCAGCAATGAACTTCTCTACAACTTTGTCAGCTTGATGCTTCGCAGCATCTTCTGTCGGCGCTATGACGTGAAAAACGTAACAAGCACCAAAAATTTCACACGTGACTCTCCACCTATGCTTGACAGGGGCAGAAAGCTCAAATTCGACTTCGATCTTGAATCGATCCAGGCCGCTCACTTCGAATAGTTCTCAGCGTGGCCGCCCTCTGCATTGAGCGGGATGTCGGCGCACCACTTTGGCGGAGTTCTGAAGCACTTCAACATGAAGTCGAGTGCCATCTGTGCGATGGCTGCTTTCACACATGCCACAGCTTCATCGTGTGTAGTCATGACGAGTCGATATTTGCGACTGATCGCCAGCATCTGCACGCCAACGATGATGCGCGCCAAAGCTTGTACGATGTTCTCGCACAGCAGCCCGCCATAGATTTTCTTGCGTTGATCGCCGGCCTCATACGACCACTCTTCATAGCCGTGTTCGTTGGTTGCTCTGCGGAGGTTGGGGTACTTGAGCGTCAATCCGTTAGGTAGCCAGATCGTCTCGGCGCCCCAAGATAAGCACTTGTATGATCCTGAACGGCCTGCAGCCATATCTTCAATGATTCCCTTGCAGATGTCCCACCCTCTGACAATGTTGGAGTTCAAACGGCGATACTTGTGAACGATGTTCTCGCATTCTTGCAATGTGAAGTACACCGGTGGACCGCCGAGAGCGCCCTTCGCCAGAGTGAGTTGAAGCTTTGCAGCTCCCATCTGAAAGCCTAGACCGAGAACGACGACCTTGCCAACGAAGCGTTCAATCGTGTCGGCTTTCGTGATGACACGTCCATAAATCGAGCTGGCCATCAAGCAGTAGGCATCCCTGCCCGTACCTGCATCAGCAGCTGCAAAAGCGGCCAAGAGATCGTTCTGATCCCAGAGCCACCCGTTGGTCCGTGCTTCGATCTGACCGGAGTCCACAACAACGAGATGGTGGCCCGCAGGGGCTTCGATAGATAGCCGCAACTCTCCACCGCGAGTCAGGTTCTGCATGTTGCGCTTGTCGCCGCCACCCCACCGCAAAGTGTGAGCGCGTGCGTAGGCATAGTAGGCCGGCAGCGGCATGCCGTTGGCGCCTGCTGTCAAGAAACGTTGAGCACGTGTGATGTTCGTAGTGGACTTCACCGCCAATCGCGCGTCGATCAAAGTACGGATTACAGCAGCACGTACAGCTAGTTCGATGACAGACTTCTTCTTGTTGCGATCAATGTCACTGCTCCATTTCTCAGGAGCTTCAGGCAACATGATGAAGTCTTGATCGTCCTTGGCGAACGCGAAAGACCATTTCGTGTTGTCGTTTGGTCGACCGTTCTTGATCCAAGCTGGACTGATCTTGACTGGCGGATCGATCTTCTGCGTACGCAGCAAGTCAGCAAATTTCAAATTGCTGCCGCATTGTTTTTTCACCAACATCAGATCAGCGGCGCGCCCAGTCAGTTCACGTTCAGCTTTGGTCCAGCCTTTCTTCAAGTCTGGATCAGTTTTGTCGATCAAAGGCAGGACAGCCAGCAGTGCTTCATCACGAGCAGCCAGTTCGCGTTTCAGCTCAGTCTCAACACGCGGTATGTTCAGTCGCAAGACTGGGTCTGTGAACATGCGACAAGTCACATCGATCAGATCGATCTCATCGCTTGGCATTTTTGGCTGCATCAGCATGAAGATGCGGAAGCATTCATCCACGTCATTGCGACAGTACACACTAGTCGTTTTCACCAATGCTGGTGGCCAGTCAAGCACTCCCATCGTAGGTTGAAGCCCGCCAGCAATCTTGCCTTTGCCGCCATAGAACACCGACACTTCGTCAAGGCCGGCACCGATCTCATTACTGTGAAGACCGCGAGCCATGCTCAGCGTGCAATAGATCCTCTTCGGAAAAATCTTGTAGTGGTGACTGAGGATGAAACCATCAAACTGCGCGTGATGTGCGAGCAGTGAGTGAGTCGCCCAATTTATTGCTTTGAGCGCACTCTTGAGTTTTTTGGCTGAATAAATCTTGGTCGAACTACGGCCAATCTTGATCCCGACCATTTGCGCCTTGAAGCGCGGATCACGAATGTACTCACTGGTTGACAGCTTCTTCAGTGTGTAGTCTTGATCGTAGTACGTCTCAAAGTCGAGTGTGACCAACCGATCCCAGTCAATCTCCGCAAGATTGAATTCGACTGCTTTAGCTAATGCTTTCGGAGCTGCTTTAGTCTTGACTGCAGATGCCCAGCTCATGCGGTCTCCAAGAAGAGTGTGCACTTAACATGCCGTTAAATGCGGCTGAATATAGCCACGTCGGCAGTAGCCCCCAGGATGGTTGCGACTTTCTGAGACAGTTTGAATTCAGCTTGTTCGATAGATTGACGTAACTCGCTTACCCACACTAATTTGGGCTCATTCATAGGAATAGGAATTTCTCCACCAAGCTCATTCAGTCGCACAAACTCTTCGTCTCCGAGAAGAGTGTGGATGCCGCTGTTTTCGCACCGTTGCTTCAACTCAGCAAGGAACATTCCATGAGTCTTCTTCGGCTCTTCGGTCTTGGTTGCTTCGACCATTTCATTAGAGCCAAACCACTTCCCGTTTCGGTAGAACCCCGTTCTACCTTTCAATGTGAACGTCAACGTGGTACGTTGAGCATCTCCATCCAATTTCAGTGCGTACCCTACCAGCGGGCCGTTTCTGCATCGAAGAGTGACTGTGTGAACACCTCCGATTTGTTTGGTTGTCTTTTTCGGAGAAGAGTGCTTCATGGCCTTTTCGGAGAAACGAACTCGAACAAGTCGAGCAAGTTGTTCTGACGTGCATCTTTTCTCATGCACATCTCGTAGACCTTCTTCTCGATGGTAGACGGTGCAATCAGTGTCACGACTTCAGTCTTGTTCTTCTGGCCGATACGAGCTTGACGCCTGTTGGCTTGCGTCCACCATTCGAGGTTGTAGGTTGGCCCCGGCCACATGATCGAAGTACCTGCGGTCAACGTCAGTCCGTGCGCCACTGTCTGTGGATGGCCCAACATCAAGTCGAACTTTCCAACTTGGTATTCGTTGACGAGAGCGTTGCGCTCGTAGTCGGTTGCCGCTCCATCAAGCACACAAAAATTCAATCCAGCCTTATCTGCTTCTTCAATGAGCAGATCGCGCTGGTGTTGCCAGAAGAACAGCAACAATGGATGCTTGCGTGCTGAGGCCATTTCTATGAGCGTCTCGTACCGAGTACGGTCAATCACGTGATACTTGCCCAGCGTGTCGTACACCGCGCCTGATGCGATCTGCAGCAACTTCGTAGCTACGGCCGCAGCATTGATAGCTTGGATCGACACGCCGGTGACTGCTTTTGCGCCGGGGACATACGCAGTTGCACCGGCTTTGTTCAGCTCCATGAGCTGATCAACCAGCATGAGGTCGTAAGCTTTCTGCTGCTTCGGTTCGAGGTTGTAGTCGACTGAGTAGAAGTGCGTCGGAGGAATGTCCACGCAGTCCTCGAACTTGTGACGAATCACGATGTCGCTGAGCAGCCCGAACACAGCTTCTTCGGCGCCGGGTTTGTCTTCCCATCGAACCGCATTAGCGTTTTGACCCACTTGCCGCGCAATACAGACGTGTCCGCGAAAGCCGTAGAAATTCGGACCAAGTCGATGACCTTCATCGAGCACGTACATCTGGTGCCAGATGTCGCAAACGCCATTGCTTATGGGCGTAGCAGTGAGTACGCGGCGATACTTGAACACTGGCTTCGACGCTATGCGCATATGCGCAATCTTGGCCAATGCACGGGATCGTTGCGTAGTGTGATGCTTGAATGCCGTAGCCTCATCGACCACAAGCTCATCGAACTTCTCGAACCAAGATTTCGATTTCTTGACGAGTACTTTCACTGCATCATGGTTCGTGATGTAAACGTCAGCCTCAGCATCGAGCGCATCATCCCGGTTGTTGGCTGTAGCGATAGACACTTTCATGTCAGGTGCAAAACGAGCAAAGTCATTACCCCATGCAGTACGAAGCAATGTGCGCGGTGCAAGCACCAGCAAGCACTTGCCCTTTTTGCGACGACGTTGTGTGAAAGACCAGATGCGTACTGCAGTCTTGCCCGTACCAGGGTCAGACATGTCAAATACAGCATCTCTCGTGCTGTCGTGTTTAAGGCTGGATGCTTGATGCTTCATTGGAGCAAGCAATGCCTTCGCACGAGATTTGATCATTGCAGTAGGTGTGAGTTGATGAGGCGTTGCTCGCAAGATGCGAGCAGTGTGTTGTAGCCTGTGGCAGTGTTCACGTCCGCATGGACGTGGAAAGCAATGAATGATCCAAGCACAATGACTGCAGGATCGCTTTGCAGCTCACCACCTTCAGCAAGAACTTGATCAACAGCATCTTTGAAGCCGGACGCGATTGCTTCAAGTGGTTCATGCGGAAGATTCTTCGCTACGCTCAAAGCGTATACGAAGCGGTTCATGACCGCTTTCCAACCGAGCAGTCACCTGTGCCGTTGGGAAATCCGTTTTCAGGTGCTCCGTACGGGCAGTACTGACAAGAGTATTTGTTCGCGTTTGCCGGAAACTTGGTGCAACTTGTCATGGCTTGTCCGCGAATGTTCCACTTGTACTTGAGCTTCAAACCTCTCACTCGCTCATAGGTCACGCTGGTCAGAAGGTCTTGATCGAGATACCACAGCTCAGTGTGTACGACTTCAAGATCGGGATACTTCAAAAACGTGGCCAGTTGATAGAGCATGAGCTGCTCGCCGTGCTTGATCTCGTTGCCAAATTTCTTGCCAGTCTTGTAGTCGATAGCGACTGCTTCGAAGTCACTCAAGAACACCAGTGCATCGAGCTTCATGCGCAGCCATGTTGGCACCCACAGGTACACGGCTTTGCCGACTTTCACAACTTGGCCGTCGCGGCCATAGTCCGGCAGCTTCTTGACTGTTTGAGCCCCAGGATGAGGGCCAATGGACACCCACTGACCGCGCCAATCCGCAGGTTCCCAGGCATCGTTGAACCCCCACTCGCCTTCCAACGAAACCATGCCAGCGTCGTACAGCTTGCGCAATGATTCCAGTTCAACCTTGAACGACTTGGCTTCAGGCGAGTAGTGAGGAGTAGTACCCCGCACGTAGGCTTCGATCTCGTTGTGAATGCGCGTGCCACGGTCGTTGGCATGCTCTGTTTTGCCTGGGGGCAATGGACGGACAGGCTCAGGAATACGCTTGACGTACTTCAGAAAAGCCATCTGCTTGCACTTTTCGAAGTCGGTAATCCGTGAGTGCGACCATGAAGAGATCATCTTTCGTCCTTGTTGATTTGTTCAGACTCGGATGATAGAGCCGGTTTTGTCGAACAACTGATCATCTAGCTGTTCGTCAATGTATTCGTTAGAGAAAAAATAGTTGTACTGACCTTCAATCTGCCTATACATCCAGCTTGCAAGATCTTCCATGGCTTTGACTGCTATGCGTTCTTCGTGTGCGATGTGTCGATCATCAATCGTGCCATCGCACACCAGATTGACCTCTACCGTTATAGCCATGTACCGTGATGACGAATCAATCGTCATCTGGATTTCTCCGCCACTCTCGAGTTTTGCACACACTTGCATCGCTATTAAGCGTTCAGCTATGTTGTGCAAAGTTGTGTCTTGGGGAGTATGTTCTTTGATCGCTGAAAGCATGTCACGTCGGTGAACATACGCACCAACAAAGCAAAGTCCATCGCCCTGTGAACTAAAACCCCGAAAGTAAATTTTGTGGCTAAGACCTTCTTGCGCAATCTCGACTCCGAGACACTTTGCGCATTCAACAAGGTCAGTGAAATCCCACCAATAATCCCGAGGGTAGTCTTGCTGCTCGACAAACCATCGGCGTGCTCGCTGTTTGGCTTTTTCGTCGAGGTCCGCAAAACGCATCCCTGTCATTTTTTCCGCATCGCGTCGAAAAAAATGGCTAGTGCAAGGATGTTGAGGACTGTCCAAGTAGTCAGCCAGACTATCGACCATGTTGATGGATTGTCAACTCCCCAAGCTGTCAGCAAAGCCCTTACTGACACGACAGCACTCATGAGGACTGAGAGAAGTACTAGCACGATGTTCCCTTCAACGCTTTGAGCGAACTGCGCAGTTCAGCTTCAAGCTTCTCGATGCTGGTAGTGAGCTGTTCATAGGTTTCACAACCGGAATAGCTCGGCAAGTTGCAAGCAAAGCGACGTACACGCTTTGTGCAAAGCACTCTGACTTGAGCCATGATGTTTTCGATTTGTTCATCCATCTTGGTCTCGGAATAGGAAGAGCCCGCCCACCGTGCGTACCTGCCGTGTGGGCGAACTCTGGGCTACCGATGCATCAACAGGGTTAGAACGAATACGATAACAATGTTCGGCGTCCTACCATTGAACGAGAGGGCTGCTGAGATCAACGCCGCACGCGACGCTGATCTTGGAAGCCCCCGCAGGGGTCGAACCTGCATTGCCGAACATCAGTTGGTGTTCCCCTGATGCATCTCTCACGCTAACGATGTCAGGCGATACGAGCATGAAAACTCGGACTCGAACGACTACGCTAACGAACTGCCTGAAACTTGAACATGACAGCAGTCGAGAGGATCACTTCGCGCACTTGACCACCGAAGCTCATTCCGCCTGCCGGAGAAACTCCGGACTAGGCCGCTTCCGACGTGCGGCGCTCGACAAGTACCAGACCGGCAATGCTTCTGGTGTCCTACTGCCATGATTGGTGGAGGTACTCAGCTTTCACCTTTCCCCCCGTTGACTACATGAACGGCTTGAGCAGAACCTCGATCAGTTCCTGACCGATCTCGCGATCCACGATCAGCGCCTCATTGGCCCGCATGCGAGCCTTCTTGACCTCGACGAGCAACTCGTCGACGACCTTGATGGCGTTGGCCTTCTGCATCGTGGTAGCTGCGCCGCTGCGCTTGATCGTAGTGAACTTGCCCACGATGTTGTCGCGCGTCGATTCCTTCACTTGCGCCGGATGCTGTTGAGTGGCCTGTGCCAGAACCACCGGCACCATGATCTTCTCGGTCTTCGTGCCGTACTCAGGCGGTGCGACGTAGCAATTGGAGTCCGAATCGAACGTCCAGCTCTTCGACGCATCGAGCGTCGGCACCGCCAAGAACAGCAAGCGGATCTTGGCGAGACGCGCTTCGAGGCCGAGCAGCTGGTCCACCGGCAGACTGCCGAACAGAACGTTGTCGCGGAAATACACGTCGGCCATCGCGTTAGCGTTGGTCGCGTTCTTCTGAAATTGCACGTTCTCGGCGTTGCAGTACAAGTCGAGAGCGTACTCCAGCGTGTCAAACACGTTGGTGGCGACCGGCTTGTGGTCCATGGCCTGCGCTTCGAGTGCTTCGTTTGCCGGCGTGTCTTCCAGCATCTTCAGCGACTTGGTATGGCCATTGAAGAAGTGCTCGTTGCCGAACTTCTTCAAGGTCTCTTCGTAGAGCGTGTTCCACGCCGCCGAGACAGTCTTCTCAGCAGCGAGCAATTCGTGAAGCTTTGGCATGATTTTCCTTGGTGATGATTACGAGGTGTTCGGTGCGCAGGAACCGAGAGGCTGCGCCCGCAGCCAATCCTTTGCTTTTACCCCCAAGCGCCCGTTCCCGCGCTTGTTCTGTCCGCCGAGTTGGAGAGTCTCGGCGGTTCAGTCTTCGAACGCCGTCGCGATACGTGCCAGCGCTGCTGCGCCATCCGGCGCCATGATCAACTCATCAAGCAAACGTTCTTTGACGACATGAGCAGTAGAACGAACTTTGTCTACAGCTTTCTCCCATCCTGCAGCTGCGGCCGCATTCGCCATCATCTCCGACGTAAGAGGGTAGTCGAAGAAGGCGTACAGACCGCCGTATCGGTCGTAATTTTGATCCTTCTTGACCTTCGCCGTGCCGGCGCGGATCATCTTGATCTTCTCGTCATCGGTGAACTCAACTTCTTCCGGCTTTTTGCCGAGCGGCGCAATCTTGCGTGCGATGTACTTTTCCATCGCTTCCTTGATGCGCTTTTGCGCATGATCGAGTTGAGTCTTGGTCAGTGCCGCCATGGTAATGCTCCTTGTTGATGAAAGTTCAAACTTCAATTTTCACGTGCTCACCCCACGGTGGAACGACTGACGTAGTCATCAACCACAACACCGGATAAGGTGGTGGTTGTTTCGGAAATGAGCCGTACCCGTCTGTCAAGTACAAAAAAACTTTGGGCTCGATGCCCTCTTTCTCAACCCACTGAAACGGCGGTCTGAAGTCCGTTCCGCCACCGCCCGTGATCTTGATGTCCTTGGACTGAAACTCATCGTCCATTTCAAACTCATTGACTTCGCCGATCTCTGCGTCGCATTGCACGAGGTGCGTCATGGTCGGTTGAAGCTGGTTACGCAGCTCATCAACTTCGGCCATGAAAGCATCGAAGATTGGCTTGGAGATCGATCCTGAAGTGTCCACAGTGATGACCAACAAGCCCATCGATTCAGAATACAAACCGGGCAAATAAATGCCCAAGCTTGCATACTTGCGATTCAAGCGAGCGTACGAATAATCTTCACGCGAATCTTCAGACATGAAGCGCCGCAGCACTGCGCGCCAGTCAGGTTTGGGAGAGACGATCTGATCAACGAACCGCTGCAGCGATCCTGGCAAACTGCCAGCAGCTTTCGCTGCATTCGCCGCCTGCACAGTAGCGATCTGCCAGTCATCAGCATTGATTGCAGGGTCAACGTCGGCGGGTAGTTGTTCAGCATGCCCATCGAACGAACTTCCCGGTGGATTTGGCGGAAGTAATTCATAGATCTCGTCACTTGACATGCCGTTAAATGCGGCTGAATACAGCCACGTCGGCAGTACCGTGAAACCGGAGTCCTTGAGTACGCCGTTGACAACATAGTCATTGGCATAGTTCCACCGTTTTGGTTCACGTCCATTCCGACGGCCGATGTGCTGAAAGACGCAGTGGCCAACTTCGTGAGCAACGCCGGCCATCACAACATCAAGGTCGTTGTTGTTGACCCAATCAGGATGATAGAAAATTGTCTTACCGTCCACAGCAAGTGTGGGTGGATTCAGAGCCGCGTTCTCCATCAGCATCAGCCGCAGCGCCAACGTGCCGAAAAACGGCTGCTTGACGATCATGGCAATGCGTGCGCGGATGAGTTTGGTTCGAGCTTCTTCGTTCATTTGAACTTCTTTCGCACGAGCTGAATAATGATGGCATTGAGAATCGGTTCACCGCTGTCGATAAGAGAATTGACATCTTTGACAAGTTCAGCAGAGTCCGCTGTAGCACGCTGTAAAAGACAGTTCCACAAATGCACATGAGCTGGTATTTTGAGATCTAAGGCTCTTACGACTTCGAATACTTGCTTCTTGTCTAAGCCCATGGCAACTGCTTGAGAATGTCATCAGCCTTCTTTGCTGTATCAGCGCGCAGGCGTTTGTCCTGGCGCAGCCGATCCGGGGGTACAAGGATTGCGTTCAGCTCGCTAGCAATGCGATCCAATTCTGGATCGTTCGAAAGGTTCAGTGCAGGAAGTACTTGGATCAGCTCACGAGCATTCGTGATCAATGAGTCATAGATCGGCGACTTCTCGTTGCTCAGTCGCTCAGTCATCTTCTGCACAACTTCACGTACACGTGTCCAGCATTGCTTGAGTGTGTCGTGCTGGCGTTGTTCCATGCGTGCAGTAATCTCTTTCTTGATCTCATCAACGTATTCAGCGTTGAGATTGACCCGGAAGTCATCAGCTGTAGGCACTGGTGTGACAGCAGGCGGCGGAAAGCTGAACTTTGCGCGCACGTCAGCAGGATAGTCGGCGGGGTCGTACAGCGTACCCAAACGCGTGCGAGCTTCTTGCACCAAGGTAGGGTAGCTGGCCACGAAATTGCGCACTTCCTTGTCGAACTCCGAACGGAATGTGCTGATGGCCTTGCTGAACTCCATGAACAGCGCACCGGGCAGCAAACGTTCACCGTTGTCGCCCCAAGCCAGCGTCATCTTGTAAAGGTACACCCGCGCCGCACCTTCGATTTTGCTGATTGGGTCGAGTGCATCCTTGCGGATGAGAAGTTTGTTGTAGCGTCCGCCGTCTTTGGCGTTGTGAGCTTTGTCAACCTCGTTAGAAACGGCGCGATCATGCTTTCGCGCTGTCCACTGACTGACTGTCAGCGTAACGAGCATCGCAGAGTCTTGCAGTGGCTTGCTCATGTTCTTGCACCCTGATTTTGTGATTCAGACACTTGACGTGGTTGATTGCGCCCCACCATTCGCGAGCTGGCACGGGCTGACGATCCGATGTCACTTTCCATCGACCGTTCTTGAAGTAGAACTTGATCACACGATCACGTCAGCGTTCTCGACACCCCATTTCGTGAAGGTCTTGTCGAGCTTCAGTTCGTTGCACTTGACCAGTGCATCACGGATGTAGATGACTTGCCATTCCTTGTCCATGCGTTTGATGTAATCCATGAATCGTGGAAAGGTGGCCTTGTCAGTGGCCATGGCCAAGCTCGTTGTCAGTGCATACAACGTAGCAGGTTCTGTTGGAACTCTGGTTCTGTCGGGAGCGATCTTGATCTCATCGACAGTTGGCAAAGTCTTGACCACGCGCATAAACGCGGCGTGCTCAGCTGCAGCTGGCGCACCGACGGTGCCAATCACCAGCATGTACTCTTCAGTCAGTGGCAAGTTCGCGCCCATGATCTTGTCCACTGTGAACCAAGCACGCGGCGATGGGAATGCGACCGGGTTCGTATTTGGGTCAAACGAATGCAGCAGGTTGCTGCGGAATCGCAAGAAAGCGATCAAGCTGGCAGAGACGTTTTTCGCCATTGCGTAGGCGACAAAGTCATCAAGATCCACTTCGAAGTCGAGATGGGTGAGACGGTTCGCCAGCGCTGCCGGCATGCGATGCACGATGGATCGATCGATAGTGCGGTTGCCAGCACCGCCGATGGCCCAGCCTTCAGGCAGTTTGTAGCTGCCCACACGGCGATCCAAGATGAGCTGGTATGCAGCGGCTTGAACAGAAGTCGGCGCGCTGACCAGCTCATCGAGAAACAGAAGACCCTTGGTCTTCGAGCCCATCTTCGGCAGGAAATCAGCTGGCAACCAACGCATCACGCCCTTGGCAGCATCAGGACTGGGGAACCCTTTGATGTCCGTCGGGTCCATTTGACTCAGCCGGACGTCGGTGAACTCGTAGCCCAAAGCGTCGGCGCTCTGGCGTGCAACTTGGGACTTCCCGGCGCCGACAGGGCCAGCGATGTAGAACGGGATTTTGAGACTTGCCAACGTACGAACTGCAGTGGCAATTTGAGACGGTTTGGACATGCTGTTTTCCTACTTGTTTGATGCAATAATGCATCGCTTGCTTGGGTTAATTGAGGTCGCGAAAATTTATGGATGACATGAATGCTGAAATAACGCGACATGACCGCAGAACTGTGGACAGTCTTGGAGAGCGTTTGGCGATGCTGGAACGCGGCCTGCCAGCAATGATGGGTGAGGCTGTTGAGCATGCCTTTCGTTCGGTCATGAAAGACCCCGAGGTGCGCCAAACCTTCTGGCGTGCAGGGTACGAAGAACTTGCTGGTCACGCCGAGACTGGCGCTAGCAAATGGGTCGGCAAGCGTATCGTCACAACTCTGATCATGGCAATGGTGACAGCCGGCCTTGTCTGGCTCGTGAAGTCCGGGGCGATCAAATGACTTGGCTGCAAACTCTTTGGAAGGCACATGTCACAGCCATCATCTTGGGGGTACTGCTGGGTCTGTTGCTGGGGCCGCTCTTTGGTGTGGTGTCGGAATCCGTTTATGGCGCCTACGACGAGGCGTACCCTGTGGTCGAGATGCACGGTGATGTCCAATCGACCACGGTCCATGACGTAGTGCTACACATCAGCGGCGAGAAAAAGCGAGGGTGTCAGCCCATGCGAATCACCGCTTATACGCGCGACAAGAACGGCAACCTGCAAGACGCCAACATCCAGAAGCTGGGTGTTGCCGAGCGCGGCTTATCCAGGCCGCTCGGTCCGGTCGACTTGGGGCTGTGGCGCATCTGGCCGCGCGACGGCGCTGATGGCGTGATGGTATTCGTAACGCATCAATGCGCAGGGCGAAGTGTCATCACCAAAGTGGCCGACGTTGTGCTGCAATGACCTCCAATTTCAGGATCACTTAAACACACGAAGGTTGCGCAATGACCAATCTACCCGACCCCAATCTGCCGTGGCCGATTGCCTTGGAGGGAGTGACCCTCATTGCGAACTACGAGGGGCTGCGCTTCAAAGCATACCGCTGCATTGCCGGCATATTGACGATTGGGCGCGGGCGCACCACGGGGGTAGTGCCCGGTCAGACATGCACCGCCGAAGAAGCTGATACGTGGTTTTGTGCTGACCTGACAACCTTCTCGGCCGAGGTTCGCAATATGTGCACCGAGGCACCATGCGACAACGAATTCGCCGCTATGGTGTCACTGGCATACAACATCGGCACCGGCGCGTTTGAGAAGTCCACCGTGCTGCGTTGCCACAACGCAAAAGATCAGCAGTCAGCAGCCCGTGCATTCGGCCTGTTCAACAAAGCGCGCATACAGGGCGTGCTGCAAGAAGTGCCAGGATTGACTGCACGCAGGGCCGCTGAGGCTGCGCTGTACCTGACCCCCGATGACAGCGACATCAGGCAGCGCATGCCGCAGGCCGTCGCCGAAGAAACGTCGCTGGCTGCTTCGCCCACGGTTCGGACGGGTACAGCCGCTGTCGGGGTGGGTACGGTGTCTGTGGTGGCGGAAGCAGGTAGCCACCTTGGGGAGATTGGCACCATCGTGGCTCAAGGCAAGACGGTTCTGCTTGAGACGCTGGGCCTGCCGCCAGAGGGGCTCATGCCCGGTTTGTTGATCCTATTCGGGGCAATTGTGATTTGGCGTCGCTTCGGCCAACGGATCAAGGGCTGGGTCTGAAATGGGGCTTGTTTTAGCCCCTGTTTGGAGTCTTCTGAGGTCTATCCCTTGGTGGGCCTACGTTATCGCCCTGGTGCTGGCCTGGGGCGGTTGGCAGCGGCATCGTGCACAGTCGGTGGCAGCGACATACCAGAAGGCACAGGCAGAGGCTAGCGCCAAGCGCGAGGCCGAGCTAGCCAAATCCATCGCTGAAACCGAGCGTCGGTTGGAGGCTCAAAGAAAGGTGACAGATCATGCAATCGTACAAACTGCCACTGCTAAGCGCGATGCTGTTGGCGCTGCTGCTGCTGCTGCAAGCCTGCGCATCCGGCTCGCCGCTTTCAACTCCGGTAGCGGGGCCAGCAATCCCGCCACTCCCACAGGCGGCGATACAGCCACAAGCTCCGTCGATCTGCTCGCCAACGTGCTCTCTCAATGCGTCGAACGCGTTCGAGTCCTGGCTGAATACGCCGATCAGTCTCGCATCGCCGGAGAAGCCTGCGTCGGGGCCTACAGCGCGCTGAAATTTACAACTGAAGGAAAGACACCATGAACCTGCCAATGCTGCCCCAAGACAAGGCAAACCATGCGATCTACGGCGCCGTCATTGCGCTGGTCGTGCAAACCCTCGTTGCGCTTGCTCACATCAACGTCGGATTCCTGCGCCCAAGCGACGTGGGCCTGATCGCGGCCGTGTTGTTCGGCGGCGCCAAAGAAGGCGTTGATGCTTGGCAAAACTATCGGGCTACCGGGAACTTCCGTACTGGGCCGCATGGCGTTGAACCCTCGGATGCGGTAGCTACGTTCTGCGGCGGTTTGCTGGTTTGGTTGTCGTGATCGACTATGCGGCAATTCAAGAACTCACTGTTGCCACGCTCAAACGTGCCATTGCTACGCAAGGACTGCCTTATGAAGAGCGTGCTCTTGATGTGCTTGTGGATGCTCGTTTCGGCAGTATCTGCCGATCCGCAGAATCCCTGCAACGTGCAACCACCGAGCGTGCCGGCGCCGTACACCGACTGGCAGAAGGGCACAAGCAGCGTCAGGTGCGCACCCGCACCCGTGGGCAAGGGGACGTTGCCGTACATCAGAGCGAACCAAGCCGGCATGATGGTGTGGATGTGGTGCCCGAACGGCAACACCTGGGCGCTGTCCAGGGTCGCAGCGACATGGGCTTGGCTGTCGGTCAACAACGTCGCGGCTGATGGTGCTGCAATCGCTGCAGCGGCCGACCCGATTGCGGCCTTGAAGGCGGGTTTGGACAAGAACGTGTCCCTGCCTATGGGCGACCCGAGTTTGACGCCCGTATGGTGCCCTTACGAGGCTCAGGTATGGGCCAGCAAGCCGGCAGACGTCGTGCCCCCGCCTCCACCCCCTCCGGCTGGTGTGTGGCTCACGTCAGGCCTGTCAACGTACAACTCCACAGGCACAGCGCTCGGGTCGTTTGCGGGCCTGGGCACGAAGGGCAGGGCGTGCGATTGCACCGCGCCGATCAAGGTCGGGACCAGCATCTACTGTACATTCGTCGGCGCAAGCAAACCGACCATCGTCGCGCAGTGCACGAAGCAATAAATGGACATCAGGATCGATCACTACTTTCACCATCCCGGTGAGAGCGAGTCCGCTGCCAAGCTCGACCAAATGGCAGCAGCATTTGCAACTCTGAAGGATTCAATCATGGCAACCCTGCAAGACCTCGAAGCCGGCCTTGACGCGGCAAACACCAAACTCGACAAGGTACTGGCGGAAGTCACGGCATACAAGGCCAATGCCGGCGCAACCATCGCCGCTCTGCAAAGCGCGGTAACTGCGCTGGAATTGGAACTCGCAACTGCCGGCACCATCCCTGACACGGTTGCTGCGAAACTGGCAGCGGTCAACGAGAAGGCGGCAAGTCTGGATGCGCTGATCGACGACTTGCCGGCGCCGGGCTGACCGAAGCGAGCGCCGCGTAGCATGCGCTTGGCGTGCTACGTTGGCGTCTCGTGTGGTGTCTGCGCCGGGTATGCGTACTCGATCAGACAGCCGAAACCGAACTTCTTGGCACGGTCATGAAAGCTCCAGTCGCACGTCCATTCGAACCAACGCTCACCGTTCGATTCTGACCAGCGCCACGCCACCGGCTCACCCTGCACTGCGGGCTGCGCTCGCAACGCTTCTTGCAGTGCGGCTTCGTCATGCCGACCTTTGAAATACGCTGCGTCGTCACCCTTCACTGCGGGCTGCGCTAGTGCCGATAACCGCCGTACTTCGGCCATCAAGTCCCGCACCAGGTAGGATGTGCCCATGTGCATGAACCTGGGCTGTCCGTCGAGTTCCAGCATCAGGAATTTCAGGACGCGATCTTCCAGTGATTCGATTGTGCTCATGGCTTGTCCTGTGCTACCGATGCACCAACGACGCGGGACCGGCGCTGCTCGTGCAGGATGCGCGAATCTTGGCCTATTGCCTTGCCGAGCACTGCGGGCTGCGCTGGAACGCCAGCCACACGCAACGCTGTGTTGATGTTTGCCCATATCTCGTCGAGCATGTCATCATCAAAATAGCCCGTCACGCTCTCTGGCCCGCCAGCACTGAACTCATATTCGCTGCCACGGACGGCGTGGTACATGACCTCTGTAAGCGGCGGCAGTTGAAGGCACGCCACCGGCTCACCCTTCGCTGCGGGCTGCGCTAGTGCCGTGATGTCGCAGAGAGGCCGCATCTCGTAAAGCAGTGGGTCGGTATTGCGCACCGGGTCGGTTACGGCCTTGGCATGGCTGTATGTCGCAGGCGTCCAGTCACCCCAATCGCTGAAGTGGTCCTTCATGTCATGAGCATTGCGCGCAGGAGTCATAACATATCTGAAGCGGATCAATGCCGCCACTGGCTCACTCTCTGCGGGTTGCGAGGGTGGCAAGGCCATTGCAGCATCGTGGCAACCAGACCATTGCGCCACTGGCTCACTCACTGCGGGCTGCGCAGGTGGGTGCGAATACACGGCAGTCCACTGGCCTTCTTCATCGCATTCGTCGCGGGTCTTGACTGCGAGCAAAGCACCTTCGTCGCTCACATCACCGGACCATTCTCGAATGAACGCCACCGGCTCACTCACTGCGGGCTGCCGTAGAACAGGCTCGCCCATGAAAGTCGGGCTTTCGACGGCTTCGCGCAAAGCCCGCGTCAGTTGCCAGATCGTTTCTTCGGCTTCGCTCAACTGCTGAGGCCGCAGCCG
>Ga0315273_10004318_pt1 | contig 17400 bp, 23 predicted proteins | sample YL17G02_0_MG_FD_205753 | JGI IMG/M metagenome (GOLD analysis project Ga0315273, IMG submission 205753) | Sediment microbial communities from Yellowstone Lake, YNP, Wyoming, USA - YL17G02_0 | ecosystem: Environmental > Aquatic > Freshwater > Lake > Sediment | place: USA: Wyoming | collected...
GGCATAGGTAGTTGGACAGATAAAAAAATTCGAGATTTCAGAAAAAGAGTACGAAAGCATAATATCGAAATTAGATACGGTTTTCCATATAGTAAAAAAATGGAATGGTGGAGCGGTAACGTTCATAATACCTTTAAGTTTTTTAAATTAGGTTACTCTCCCCAATTAGCGCAAATAGAAAAAAGTAAATCATTACAGGAGACAATTAGATTAATGAATAGAGTAAAAAATCTATCTCGAAAAAACAACTTGATCCCGCCAGACATTAAAGGTTTATCATTTAAAAAAATTAGGGAAAAATTAACCAAAATTTAACCCTCACACCAATCCGCCTTGGGCGGAGGTAGGGGATAAATCCCGAAAATAAATTTATTTATACTGAGTAAATCGAAGTATGGAAAAAACAAGCAAAGATAAAGTAATTGTCGCAATAACTACTGCTATTTTGTTATTCACTGCCCTGATTAATTGGAATATTTATTCGTGGTTGATTTTAGTCGCGATAATTTTAATTTTAATCGTTTGGTATTCTAAAAAATAAATTTATGGCGATAGAATTTAATAAAGAGCAATATAAAGAGTTGGTTCATTCTTTGCAGGTTGCGGAGACAATTTATGCTTTGCTCAGAGATATGGTTGATAGGAAAAAATATGACAAGAAATTAAAACAAATAGAAGATTTATCAGAATATACTTTAAAACTTGCCAATGATTATGGAATGAGTAATATTACCGAAGATTTCGAGGGCAAAAAAGTTGTATCAGAAAAATATTTGGATGAAATTATGGATGATTTAAGAGAGTATGATGATTACGCTTTTTGGGAGGAATTAGCAAGAAGGTTCGCAAGAAAAGAAATTTTTAATACTTATTCGGAAGAGCAAATTAGAAATATGGATGAGAAAGAATTAATTTGTAAACAGATCGAAATAGAAGATAAATACTGGAAAGAGTTCGAGAAGTATGGGATTGATCACTTAGAAATAAAGAGATAAACTTATGTCATTCGACCCAGAAAATATTTTAAAAGGAAGAATAGGGGAGTCGTTAGTTAGCGAAATGCTGCGTGAAGTTGGAAATCAGGTTTATAAATTTGGCTACGAATCAACGCTGCAAAACCTAACTCAACTTGAGAAAGTTTTTGAGCGCCACAGCGACACAGGAGAAAAAATAAGAGCAATTCCTGATTTTTTGGTAATTAATAAGAAGGGCTATCCGTTTTTTATCGAGGTTAAATTTCGTTCACTTCCATCTTGGCACAAGGATGATCCCAAAATGTTGGAACGCCTTAAAAGTTTTTGGAAACCGACAATAATTCATATTAATTGTAGTAAAAAACCCTATTTTTTGATAACGGAATCACCTTATTGCGATAAAAATAAGGAATTAAAAGGTTGGCCACTAGAAAAAGCAAGCCATTTAGGGATCACAAAAAAGATTGTCGAAAAATACGAGATTTTAGTCGAAAAATACCTAACTCCAAACGCGGCGAAAGAATTTTAAATAAAAATTAATAAAAATTTATGGCACTTATAAAATGCCCGGAATGTGGTCGTGATATCTCGGATAGCGCAGTTAGTTGTCCGAATTGCGGCCATCCGATAAATAAAGATAATAAAACAGTGGTACAAATCGACACAGCACCAAATAAAAGAAGAAAATATCGTGTAAGAAGTTTAATTTTAGCACCGATATTTTTTATTAGTTTTATACTCGGTTTAATATGGTCTGGATCTGCAGCCACTGGTGGCGAAAGCGGTATGCAAGGGTTTTGGTTTTTTATTGCGGGGATTAGTTTTGTGAGCTTAATTATAAATAAAATCCAAAGCTGGCTATCCAAGCCGTAATTATTCGAAAAATATTTAACCCCAAACGCGGTCGCGTCAAACGCGGTTTCGGCGACCAGCCTTTATTGAAATTACGGCGAGGCAAAGAATAATTTTAATTAGCGAGTGGAAAATAAAATTTATGATTACAAATGAAGCGAAAAAGATAATCGAAGAAAATCCGGTTGCTTTTGCAACGGTTGATGGCGAAAATAAGCCGAATGTTATCGGCATTGCTTATGTTAAAGTTGTGTCGGAAAATCAGGTTTTGATCACCGACAATTACATGAAACAAACCGAGGAAAATCTTAAGCACAATAACAATATTTGTCTTGCTGTCTGGGATAAGGATTGGATTGGTTATAAACTTATCGGTATGGCAGAATATTTTACAAAAGGAGAATGGAAAGAATTTATCGAAAAAATGCCGGAAAATAAAGGTTTACCGGCCAAAGGCGCAATTTTGGTCACGGTTTCAAAATTAATGAAGTTGGCATAAAAAATATTTAACCCCAAACGTGGCGAAAGAATTTTAATTATGAGTGTATAATATAAACCTATGAAAATTAATTTATATAAAAAAATAAATCCTTGGGTCGCGCTTTTGGTAATCGTCCTAACGGTGGGTGGTTTTTGCCTTGGTTTTTTTGGCGGCCCGCGCTGGATAAATATTGATGAACAAGGAACTTTCTCGGGCAGTTCGGATGCGGACAATTCGAAGAATTGTAATGTTAAAATAATTCCATTAACCGGCGCATTGACAACATATTATGACCCTGCTGACAGCGGTTATGTTTATTCCGATGAGATTGTTTCTCAGATAGAAGATGCAAATAAAAATGAGAGGATTAAGGCTATTGTTCTGGAAATAGATTCTTATGGCGGGTCTCCGGTTGCGGGCGAAGAAGTTTTAAATGCTTTAAAAAATTCGGGCAAAGAAACAGTGGCATTAATCAGGCAGGCCGGATTGTCCGCGGCCTATATGGCGGCAATTGGCGCGAATACTATTTTTGCTTCGAAATTTTCCGACGTAGGAAGTATTGGAGTTACCAGCTCATATGTTGATAATGCAAATAAAAATAATACAGAGGGCCTTGTTTTCAATCAATTGAGTTCGGGAAAATACAAAGACATGATGAATTCGGATAAACCATTAACTGAAGAAGAAAAAGCATTAATAATGAGGGATATTGAGTTAATACATGAGAATTTTATAAATCTTGTGGCTAAGCATAGGAAGCTGAGCGTAGAGAAGGTAGGGCAAATGGCTGACGGCTCAAGTATGCTTGGTGAAATGGCTTTAAAGAACGGATTAATCGATAAAATTGGCGGGATGAATGAGGTTAAGGAATATTTAAAAACCGAGATTGGCACAGAGCCAATAATTTGTGAAGAAGAATAATAATTCGGCAAACCCTCCCACGCTCCGCCTTCATTAAAATTACGGCAGGACAAGTAAAGCTACGGAAGGGCAAAGAATAATTTTAATCAGCGAGTAAAATAAAAATTATGATTATATTACAATACATCGGAGCGATACTGGGAATAACCGGAGCATTGTTTGTCGCATACAAAAATAAGGTTGGTTTCATTATTTGGCTGGTGGGGAATGCTTGCTGGTTTGTTTACGGAATATTGACCAAGCAGTGGGGCGTGGCAGTTCAATTCGCCATATTTTGGATAATTGCGTTATTGGGATTGATAAACTGGAGTAAAACCAAAAATTAATCCTCTTGTGCCTCGTAGGTGCGGGGCTTTTTAAATATTGACACAAGTTTTAAAACCGTTTATGTTATAGAAACTGGGTTAAATTTAAGGAAAAGGAGGCGATTAGCTCTTTTTTTATCTGATGCGAAACCTCGCAACCCGGGAGATTCGCAAAATCAAAATCAAAAAGGAGAAACCATGAAAAGAATAGGTTTGGCGGTTTTAGTTTTGGCAATGATCGTGGTCATCGCGGCTCCCGTCGTTTTGACGGGGCAGCAGTGTCCGGCGGCAAAGGACAGAGTCCTGTTGTATTCGACGGGTCACTATCTTTTCAGCCAAGGACAGCCCATTGGCCCAGGATTCGATCCGTTCGGCTACAACTACCAGGCACATCTGTTTAACGGCTATTACGGCAACGTCTATCTTGGCGCAGACAATCTCCCGCCCTTTGAGGGAGACCTCGCTGCCTATTTTGCGGCAAATCCGACAGCGGCGAGCAAATGGTATGCGTCGTATATCGATACCATTCTTCTGATGAAATGGAACGATGCATGGATAGCCAACACCGATTGCGATAACGACGGCAAGCTGGACCGGCATTACGGATCCACGACTTACAGGGGATCCGGCGCATGGGAAACCAATCACATGAAAGGAACCTATATCCAGGACGGGAAAAAGTGCGAATGGACCTATTTCTGCAAGATCGTAGCGGTTCCCTTGGACGCGATAAAGAAAGCCGACGGCAACTGGTATACGCTGGAGGACAAGCTGATTGGTCCGGACATCTGGGGAGAATTCGCGATTATCGAAGAAGTCTCCAATGATCCCTGTGCCGGCATCAATGGCAGAAGCTTCATCAGCCCACTCGGGCCCGGTTTCGGCAAGTTCTGATTTTTGATTTCTCAACAGGGGGCCGCTGCGGCGGCCCCTTTTTTATTGCCTCTGGAAATGATAGGATAAAAGTGTAGAAAAAAAATTTAAATAATTTGAGAGAATATGAATTGGAATACGTTGAGAAAAATTTCATTTTTCTTTGTTGCGAATATCTTTCTGCTTTTTAATATTTTAAATCTGGCGTCCGAGAAGTTCGGCAAATATTTCGGCCAAAAAGGCTTTGACAAGTTTTTGGGTGCGATTGTTTTCACTCTGATTGCAATAAACCTCGCCGTTTATATAAAAGAACAAAGAGACAACGCTAAATCAGGTACTAGGCCGGAAGAGCCAAAAATTACCGGGCTTGATTTGCTTTCATTCGTGATTACCGTATTAACTTTGGTCGGCGTCGAATTTATTAAAATAATACATTCGATGTACAAAGCGTCTGTTCCCTTGATTTATTTAGGATTTATTGTACTCGTTTTTATAGTATTTTTAGCTTGGGTGGCGTTAATCGCATGGAAGCAATGGCGAAAAATTAAAAAAGACAAAACTAAAATTTAATCTTATGAAGAAAATTTTTAAAATTCCGATTATTGTTCTGGCTATATTTTTCTTATTGATTTTTATTCAAATAATTTACAGCATGATTACTGCTGACCGTATTTCAAATAAAGACGATAGACGGATAGGGGATTTAAGACAAATTCCGATAGCATTAGAAATGTATTTTGACGACAATAAAACACTTCCGGAAAGTTTGAGCGAATTGGAGCCGAAATATTTTACCACGGCTCCCAAAGAACCGACAACAAATCAATTATACGAATACCGTATAATCGAGAACGGAAAATCGGCTGTAATTAAGGTGGTTTTGGATAATAAAAATCACAGTACGCTTAAGGGCGATGTAGATGGCGTTGTTTCGGGAATAAATTGCGATGACCCGGCATATTGCATAATTTTTGAAGCAGAAAAATAAAATCCAAAATATGATTTGCCCGAAATGCGGAAAAAAATTTAGTCGTTTAAAGATTTCCTGGACAGAAACAAATAATGACCTGTCCGGTTTTAATTGTCCAAAATGCGGGGTTCATTTGAAAATAAAAAACCTAAAAGAGCATAGATTAGCTCTAATGAGGTTTTTTCCGCTTTTTCTTACTTCATTTGTAGTGTTTTTCGCCGCCTATCAACTATATTTTAATAAGCATTATCCGAATACTTTTCTTATTCTTTATTTCCCCGTTACCCTTGCTTTGATTGTATTTTTTCAGGAAAAGTCTTTAGGCGATACAGAATTAGTGATAACCGATGAAGAACCAAGACCGGCAAGCGAGGTTGTTGTTAAGCTGGAAGCCGAGGAAGATAAAGACCCTGAAATCAGGGAAACAAAACGTGATATGGTTGCCGGATCCTTGCAGTTTATGATAGCAACGCTCTTTATTTACATAGTGAGAGTCGTCACGCCTCAAACCGCAACAGTCAGAATAATGGCATATATATGGATATTTTTAGCAGTTTTACAGCTTGTCGTTGCTTTAATTTTTGCTGTTGCAAGAAAGGCAAGGCTTGCAGCAATTATCGGAATAATAGTTTACAATTTATTTATTATTATTATTACCGCAATACTGACAGTAAAATCTTTAAATTTTTAAGATACTTAACCCAACCCAGAAGGAGTCGCCATAGGCGACTCTATGGGACAAGCTTAAAGAATAAATTTATGGAGCATATCAGTATTTTTGAATCAGTGTCTAAAGAGGCAGTTCAGGCACTCATAAAAAAAGAGAAGCTTGCCGATGAATTGGTGAAAGATTACTATCATCCGCAGGAAGATTTTTTAATTGTTTCAGATAATCCTCCTGTTTTTGTTGTTTCCGATGGTGTTACCTTAGATTATACGAAGTTGATTAAAGATAATATAAAATATCCGGATCCTTCTCCTGCCGGCGATGTTTCCAAAATATTCTGTTATACGGTTGCCAGACAAGTAAAAGAAAAATACGACACATTTACAGAGAAAGACATTGCTGATGTTTTTAAATATGCTAACGGTAAGGTGCGTAAATATAATGAGAGGGCCGGGAAAAGCGATATTTCCGGCAATATTACGGGTTATTATTCCGCTACCGGCTCATTTGCGGTTATTAAAGACAATCGGGCGTATTGGGCGTCCATTTGCGATTCGTTTATTGCGCATTTTGACGGAAAAATGAATTTGAAATTTATGACTAAGGGATTATGCCATCCCTACGCAGTGATTAACGGCGAAGAGCGAATGGCGGATTATTTAGAAGGCGGAGTTTTAAATCTTGAAAAAGGGGACAGGGTGTTTATTTTTACGGACGGGTTTGAGTTTTATATGCAGAATCCTGATTTTTTGGAACTATTTAAAGAATGGGATAAAAACCTCAAAGAATGTATTAGGCAATTTTCCGAAAAAATGAATTTAACGGACCCCGAAAAATTCGGCCACGAGCGTTCACTTATCGCAATTTTAGTTTAATCGGTTTAGCCCGAAATTATTGACAGGATAGTACGAAAGCGCTATTGTGGATTCAGTTCTTACGAGGAGGTAAAAATGAAAATAAATATCGCGATTGCCGGAGGGCCGTGTACCGGAAAATCCACGCTGGCGGCAATGCTTTTTGCGGAATTAAAGGTTAGAGGATTCGATTATGACCTTATTGGTGAAGAATGCAGAAGACTAAAAGAAGAGTTCGGCAATTATCGTGGCCCGTTCGAAAGATTCTACATGTGGCGGCAACAAGAAAGGGAGGAACTGAGATCTACGGCAAAAAACGGCTTTATCACTGACACACCTTTATTCAGTTTTTATGCGCAGGCAAGGCAGTATGCCGAAGAACCGCGTGACCAGCTGGCAGTGAGGGAGCTTTTCCGCATGTGCCTGGAAATCAGAGACAGATATCAGTTAATTGCGTTAATCGCAAATCCTTTCGAGTTTCCTTACAAGAAAGACAAGTGCAGGAAAGCGGACGAGAAATTCGCCAGGGCAAGACATGACATTATTGAAACTTTCGTCAGGCATTTCTGGCCCAAGCGCTTGTTTCTGGTGAGCGGAGACGTTAGAAAAAGAACCCGTCAGATAATCAGGGAATTGGAGCAGATGAGAAAAAATGGGAAGGCATAGTCCTTCCCTTTTTATTTTCCGGGGGCTTTTTTATTTCCGCCAGATCTGTTTACACTGTTTATCCTGAATAAAGTTGAAGGAAGCCTGTCGAAGTGCTACGATGAAAGAATGGAATTGATAACACTCGGGACGGGCACAATGGTGCCGACAAAAAATAAAAAATCTTCCGGATATCTGCTCAAAAAAGGAGATAAATTTTTATTATTGGACTGTGGAGACGGGATATTCAGACGGTTGCAGGATTTACGCGTAGATTACTTCAAAATAAACATTATTCTTATTTCGCATACCCATACTGACCATATCGGAGATTTTATGCCCTTAATTCATGCACAATTCGTTGAAGGCCTTTATCATCCGGAAAAGAAAAGAAAACAGGCGTTAAATGTAATCGGTCCTAAGGGTTTCAAAGACGCTTTTAACTCGTTGCGGAAGGTGATGTGGCCCGAACCCAACGAGGAAATGGATATTGAAATTTACGAACAGCCAAAAATTCTCAAAGCAGAAGGCTTTACCATAAAGACGATTTCCGTTGAACATGTCCCGTGGTTTAATGCAATCGCCGCTGCGGTTTACGAGGGAAAGAAAAAACTGGTTTATAGCGGCGATATCAATAAGAAGGTTTTATTGTCCGGAAAATTCATTGATTTGGCCCGGAATGCGGATATTCTTTTAATGGACACGGGCAAGCCAGTGGGTCAAGTTGAGGGCAATCACGCAAATCCTTATGAAGCAGGATTATTTGCACAAAAACACAACATAAAACATCTGATTTTAACCCACATTAAAGATGGCAAGGATAAGATTGCGGATATAGTTAAGGATTGTAGAAAGGCATATAAGGGAAAACTGACTATTGGTAAGGACCTATTGAGGATTAAAATTTGAAAACCATGCTAAGCGGGGAAAATTAATGATATATAATCAAAAACCAATATCTCATAAAAAAGTCCTCTATTATCTGTTTTATATTCTGGGATGGCTCGGAGTGATTATCGGAGTGCTTGATTTATTTATCGCTTTTGCGAAAAAACATTTCTCTTTTGGCACATTTGCCGGTTTTTTCTGGGCCGGAATATTTTTCTGCCTCGCTTTAATTATAAAAAAGAAAAAAAAGAGACATTGACACAAATTCTTTTATTTGCTATATTAAATTCTCACTTAAAAAGGTGAGAATTTTAATTTGAAAGTCCGCCTACGTCGCGTCTGACGCGACTGTGGCAGGGCCAGAAGGAGGAAAAAGTGACAATACTATATCAGTATAAAGACAGTGTCTGGTTGACGAGAAGGTATTGTATTGACGGTCAGTCGATAAGAAAAATAGCTCGGGAGTGCGGAGTTGGCGAAACCACTATCGCATATTGGCTCAGGAAACATAGGGTTTATACAAGAAGCCAGTACGAGGCGGCGAGATTAAGAGGCGATAAGATGAAACACGGCGCCACCCCGGAACTTGCCAATGTGACATATCGAAGGACAGAGTGGCTTAGAGAAAAAAGAGATAAAGAAAAATTAACCATAACGCAAATCGCCAAGTTATGCGGCGTTACACACACGACAATTAGTCGGTGGCTAAAAATCCGTCAATTCAAACCCGGAGGCGTAAAAGAGGGGAAAGAAGTTATAAATATAAGTTTTACGTTACGGCCGTTTTTAAAAGAGAAAGTGGATGAGTTCTGCCGAATATATCACAAGAAGAGATCGGCATTCATCAGAGATGCAATGCTGGAAAAGATGCGTAAGGAGGGATTCGATCCCTATAAGTGAAAATCGAAGCCCCGCGTCTGACGCGGGGCTTTTTAAATTGACAAAAACATATATTCGTGATATTATTTCTTTAGTTTAAAAGGAGGCAAAGATGACCGTATTGGAAAACGAAGCCCTCGAAAGAGAATTTCTGAAAAAACTAAACAGAAAGGCCGGCAGATTACCGTGGGGTGGATGGACTAAAGACAAGACCGATAATGAGTATTTTCCGTGGAAAAAGGAGGAGGATTTTCGTGTGCACATTGTTGGTCTTAAAACCTTATTACCGAGACTACTGCTGAAAATTGAAATCAGGCTCATAGGGAGAGCCAAAGGACGCTATTCAAGATTGCAAGAGTTTAATCCAAGAGAAGACGATTTCGTTTTTGATCTCAGAATCACGGACGAACTCAACCGCTTTGAAAGAATCAGAATTCTGACAATTATTCGCCACAAGGGCGAAAAAGATGTGGATTTACTCGAGAGAATTTTCGAGAAAGCCAAGAAGAAGGCAATTTTCACCGATCTCGGCGAGAGGAGAAGAAAAAACGAGAAATTCTTCTTGAAAAAGGTTTTAAATATCTTTTAAGAGAAAGGAGGCAAAAATGAAATGCCGAGATTATCAGTGTCGTAAGGGAGCGATCGATAAGAAGATGCCGGTTTGGATTAAAACGAGTTGCGTGTCTTCGACTGTCGTCTATCCGTGCAATATCTGCGGACGGCTCCACTGGGAGAATGGTTCTCCGGTTCGTAACCGTTCCGGTCACAGGGGATTTCTGAAGAACGGGAAGGTCTTCAACCTTCCTAAAAACGGCAAAGGGTATTTTCTTTAAAAACAGCTGACAAGTCGGCACAAGCCCCGCGTCTGACGCGGGGCTTTTTAAATTATGGATAATTGGTTATAATAAAGGAGTCACAAATTCTTAAGGGGTTCGTTATATTATAGTGTCGAGATAATTAAAGATAATTAACATAAAATATAAACACATGACAAAAACATCAAAAATCGTAGTTTTAGGGGCAACATTGGCAATTGCCTTTTTTAGTATAGTTAACAGTTCTTATGCTGCCAAGCCGTCGGATTACGGCCTACAAGAAGGGGATTTAATCAGCGCAATCTTTTCCGATGACCCGGACGTATACATCATTAATAATGACGGATATAAGCGCTTATTCCTTAATCCCGCTATTTTTAACATGTATAGCCATTTAGGCGGATTCTTTAATGTAAAACTGGTTCCTGTAGAAGTCAGGGATGCATTCATCACTTCAGGACTTTTCCGTAATTGCGAAACCAATGACCCGAAAGTATACGGCGTGGATATCGAGGGAGAAGATACGGGCAGTTTGCACTGGGTGAACGTTTCTGCGGAAAATGCTGTTTCCGAAGACCATGAGTTTTTCAAGAAAGTATTCTGTATAAACGGCATTGAATTTAAATGGTATCCAAAAGGCAATGAATTTAAGAAAGTTAAGGATGTTCCGAATTATGAAAGAATGAAAGAAAAATCAAAAATTTCAACCGAGGAAAAAATAAAAGAAAAATACGAAATGAAAAATATCGGCAAAACAGTTATTTGCCATTACCCATTGGGTAATCCCGGTGCTCACAATACACTTACAATCGCTACATCCGCCCTAAAGGCGCACCTGGAGCACGGAGATACTGTTGGAAATTGCCCGGGGGAAGCGGAATCATTCTCAACAGCAGATAAAACTGCGCCGATTATTACCGGAGTTACTGCAACCAATGTTACTTATAATTCGGCAAGCATTTCATGGAACACGGAAGAACTTTCAGATTCAACTGTCCGATATGGTTTAACCACCAGCTATACCACTTATTCACCGACTAATTCTACGTTGGTTGCTTCTCATTCAGTTGTTTTGTCCGGCTTAAGCCCGAACACAACATATTATTATCAGGCAAAATCCAGGGACGCAGCAAGCAATCTGGCTGTTTCCGAGGCCTATACATTTAAAACGACTGTAGCGCCTGAAGGAATTACTTTGACAACAACTCCTACCGAACTTGTCGCAATCACAATTTCATCTTCCAAAATCGGTTTAACCTGGACAGCGCCTACAAATTTCCCGGACCTGGTCGGCTACAAGGTTTACAGAGGGGGAGTAATTGTGGCTGCAATAGCCACAACCAGTTATACTGATTCGGGCCTTACGGGGTTAACCAGTTATACTTACAATGTAGCTGCTTACAATACAGCGCATAGTTTTTCAGACAAATCAAACTCTGCTTCGGCAACAACCTTAACATCAAGTACCCTAGAAACCGAAGCGCCGTCAGTTCCGACAAACCTTGTTGCAACCCCGATTTATTGGTATAAGATAGGGCTTACATGGACAGCGTCAACGGATAATGTGGGAGTTGTCGGATATAATGTTTACAGAAACGGGGTTTTGGTTGAGACTCCTTCGGGAACAAGTTATCATGATATGGATTTAACCGCTTCAACTTCTTATTCGTATAGGGTAGCGGCTTATGATGCAGCAGGAAATGTTTCTGTTCAAACCAGCGCTGTTTCAGCAACAACGCCGGCAGCACCGGATACAGCTGCGCCGTCTGTCCCCGGGGAGCTTATGGCAACTGCAGTTTCTGCTTCACAGATAAATTTGGCTTGGACAGCATCTACAGATAACGTGAGATTGTCGGGATATAAGATTTACAGAGGAGAAGCTCTGACTCTGATTGGAGCAACAGACATAAACAGTTATTCCGATATTAGTTTAACCGCTTCAACTTCTTATTCTTATACCGTAGCAGCTTATGATGCAGCCAGTAATATTTCCGGCCAGTCAGGTTCCGTTACCGCAACAACCCTAGAGTTATAAGATAATCTTTGTTATTCGAAAAGCCCCGAGTCTGACTCGGGGCTTTTTAATTGACATAAATAGCTTAAAGATATACGATGGGAGGGTAAGAATTAACTTAAAATTCACCTTGTTGAATCCCGCAGAGCGGGAATTCGCAGGGCGAATATTTAACAGGGTAAATGAAAAAAGAAGGATTTTCAACAATTCTTATTATAATCGGAATATTGGTAATTGTTTCCGCTACTTTTGGTATAATTACAATTTTTAAAAACAAGATTACGGCAAGCATTTCCGATATTTTTAAGAATTCAAATACAGAAATTGAAAAAGCCAACACAGAAGATTTAGTGTTTCAACCTCAAGAACCACAACCATCCCAGCAAGACCCGGCAATTAAAACGGGGCTATGTAAGGCCGAAGCAACTCAGAAAACCCGGCAAGATCTTATTGAATACGAACAACAATTAAAAGCCGATTGGCCAAATTACTTGGGAGCAACTTACGATGATTTAATGAAAATCTATTCCGATCCCAGCGGCAGCAAGTATGTCCGAGACCCTCAAGCCAGAATAAGTACAGTTGAAATGGCTTTAAGCTCGGCTCAGCAAACTATTCAAAAACAACTTTCTGAGGCAGAAACAGCTGTTTATCCGCAATATCTGCAAGAATGCCTGAATAAATAAATTTACGGAAAAATTGGGCCCCGCGTCCTTCGACAAGGCTCAGGATAAATCGCGGGGCTTTTTAATTTCCGTGGAGGGTCTGTTTATCCTAAATAAAGTTGAAGGAAGCTTTTCGGAGTGTTTACATTGAACCTGTCGAAGTGCTACGATAAAAGTATAAGAATTAAAAAATCTCGCTGAGCGGGACAAGCATATGTCAATTTTAATTACCATTCTTTTGTGCGGGTTTGTTGGCGGCGTTATGCGGGGGCTGGTGGGATACATTAAGTATCGCAGTTCCTATAAAAATATTTCCTTCAAAACCGGCTATTTTCTTTTTAGTGTTGCGGTTTCCGGCCTGGTCGGGCTTTTGGCTGCTTGGGTGAGCCAGGACCTAGGTATTAAGTTTTTAGGCTTATCAGTCATTACTCCGGCTCTGGCCGTAATTATCGGTTATGCGGGCGGGGATTTTATGGAGAATATTTTCAAAATTTTAACCGGTAAAACCTCGCTTTACGAATTGCCGACAATCGGCAAATAATTTCTTGGAGCAAGAATAAATAAATTCACCCTGTTAAATAATTTTAAATTTTGTTTATGTTTTATTACGTCTGTGTATTAAAATCAGGCAAAGATAAAAATTCCATACAGGGCATACTAATAATTTAAAATTAAGATTTGAGTAATCTTAAAAACGGCTCAAATCTTATTTAACAGGGTAAATGCCAAAGCTGATTTTCGACATCGAAACAATTGGAGAAGATTTTAATAAGCTTGATGAAACGACTCAAGGATTTTTGACGCGATGGATTAAGAAAGAATCGGAGAGCGAAGATGATTACAAGAGAGAATTGGAGGAACTGAAAGACGGTTTGGGATTTTCGTCCTTGACCGGAGAAATTGTAGTTATCGGCGTTTTAGACCCCGATAAAAATCAGGGCGTTGTTTATTTTCAGGCGCCGAACAAAACAATAAATGACTTTGAAGATAATGGAATCAAGTTTAAACAAATGACCGAAAAGGAAATGTTGGAAAGTTTCTGGAAAGGCATAATGCAGTACAATGAATTTATCAGTTTTAATGGCAGGGGCTTTGATGTTCCGTTTTTGATGACGAGGTCGGCAATTCATAAAATCAGACCAACGAAAGATTTGTTGTCTAACCGCTATCTTAATAGTCAAAAATTCGACGCCAAACACGTTGACTTAGCTGATCAATTGTCTTTTTACGGAGCCAAAAGAAAAAGGGAGGGCCTGCATTTATATACCCGTGCTTTTGGGATAAAAAGCCCGAAAGCCGACGGGGTGACCGGCGATGATGTGGGTAGATTATTCAAAGAAGAAAAATATGAAGAAATTGCCAGATATAATAAAAACGATTTAATCGCCACAAAAGAGCTTTATACTTATTGGGATAAATATTTGAGATTTTAAAAATTTGACCCTTCACCCTTATTCGTGATAATCTGAAAAGCGGAATTTAATAATGCGCACTGATTATTTACCGAAGATGCTGAATACGCGGGAAAAGGTGATAGGGTTGACCCTGCACTTATCTCAAATTGCGGCAATCTAATCATATCGACCAGAGGCGAAGCCGCCTTACGGCTTTGGATAAAATTATACCAATATCGTAATTAAGATAGGTGCAGCGTTGACTTCGGGTTAAATTTCTGCCATGATAAATATATAGCGACGGAAAAACTTGCGCTTTTGGCGCGGTTTTTTATTAGATTGGAAAATTATGGAAATAAGAAACATCGCAATTATTGCACACGTTGACCACGGCAAGACCACCTTGACCGATGCTTTGATGCGCCAAACCGGAATGGCAATAGAGGGCGTGAGTATGGATTCTAATGCTTTGGAACTTGAAAGGGGAATCACGATTTATTCCAAAAACACCTCAGTGCCTTACAAGGGAACAAAAATCAATATTGTCGATACTCCGGGGCATGCCGATTTCAGTTCGGAAGTTGAGCGGATTCTGCGTTCCATTGACTGTGTTTTACTTTTGGTTGATGCTCAGGAAGGCCCAATGCCTCAGACAAAATTTGTTTTAAGAAAATCGCTGGAACTGGGACTTAAACCGATTGTGGTTATAAATAAAATCGATAAAGCGTCAGCCAGGTCAGAAGCGGTGCACGAAATGGTTTATGAATTATTTTTGGATTTGGGCGCAAATGACGAACAATTGAATTTCAGCACAATTTATTGCTCTTCAAGAGACGGAATCGCAAAATTAAAACTAAATGACAATTCCGATAATCTTAACCCCTTATTGGATTTGATTCTGGAAAAAGTTAAGCCTGCCTCAACTGCGGAAATGGCGGACAAGCCATTAAGCGCCCAGCCGTTTAATCTGGCTTATGATAATTTTTTGGGCAGGTGTGCGATTTCAAGAATTTATTCCGGTAAAATAAAATACAATCAGGAGGTGATAATAAAAAACGAGGAATCGTCAAAGCGTTATAGGGTCACAAAGCTTTTTACCTTTAACGGATTAAGCCGTGCAGAGGTTGAAGAGGCGGCTGCCGGAGATATTGTAATGATTGCCGGATTATCCGATATTGAAATCGGCGAGACCATTGTTGAAAATAGCGAGCAGGAATTATTGCCGGCAATAAAAATCGACGAGCCGACAATTTGCCTGAATTTCTTGGTTAATAACTCTCCTTTTGCCGGAAAAGACGGGAAATACGTAAATAACCGCCAATTAAAAGAAAGATTAAGAAAGGAATTGGAAGTAAATGTCGGTCTGAAAATAGATTTTTCAAACACTTATCATCATAAGGTTTATGGCCGTGGAGAACTGCATATCGCAATTCTTTTGGAAAATTTAAGACGCGAAGGATATGAATTACAGGTTTCAAAGCCTCACGCCATTATTAAAGAAGAAAACGGTAAAAAACTCGAACCATTTGAAGAGGTAACGGTGGATATTCCCGAAGAATTTTCCGGGGTTGTTATTGAAAAACTATCCAAGCGAAAAGGCCGGTTAATGGATATCAAGAACAAAAATAAACAAGCAAGGTTGTTATTTGAGATTCCTACACGCGGACTCTTGGGATACAGAAGTGAATTTATTGTGGACACCAAGGGAAACGGAATTTTATGCACTCACTTTTTGGGTTTCAGGCCTTATGCCGGAGATGTTGTCAGTAGCGAATTGGGTTCGATGGTTTCCATGGCAACGGGAAAAGCGCTGTCTTATTCTTTGTGGAATTTACAGGACAGGGGAACCCTATATATCGGGCCGGGCACGAATGTTTACGAAGGAATGATAGTCGGCAACACTTCCAAGGGTTATGATATGGATGTTACTCCGATAAAGGGCAAGCATTTAACCAATGTCAGGGCATCTTCATCGGATGATCCGATTTATTTAACCCCGCCCTGGGAATTGACCATAGAAAAAGGTTTAAGCATTATGAATGATGACGAGTATCTGGAAGTGACTCCTAAAAACGTAAGATTACGAAAACAGCTTTTAACCATACTGGAAAGAAAAAGAGCCAAAAAAGTGGTATAATAAGAGCATATGAAAAAGATTTTAATCGTTATATTTGGTGCTATTTTACTCACAGGAGTGGTTTGTTTGGCATCCGGGGTAATTAGCAGGAATAAGCAAGTTTCTTGTACGATGGAAGCTAAGTTTTGTCCTGATGGTTCGGCAGTGGGCAGGACCGGACCTAGCTGCGAATTTGCGCCGTGTCCGAATAATTATAAAAATATTACTTACGAAATTGAGAGACAAACAGTGACATTGGAAAAAGAAATTCGCTATTTCGGCAATGATGCTAATGGCGATTTGAATGGAGACGGAAAAGAAGACATTGCTTTTCTTCTGACGCAAAGTCCCGGCGGAAGCGGAACATTTTATTATATTGCGGTTGCCCTGAAAACTGTCGATGGTCACAAGGGTACGAATGCAATGTTTTTAGGCGACAGAATCGCGCCGCAAACTACGGAAATCAGAAATGGCGAAATCATCGTTAATTATGCGGACAGGAAACTTGATGAGCCGATGACAACAGCTCCTTCAGTCGGGGTTTCGAAATATTTCAAGGTCGTAAATAATAGGCTTATTAAAGTAACGAAATAAAAATACATGGATACTTATAATTGGTATCAAAAATTAATTAAGCCCTCTTGGTCGCCGCCTTCCTGGCTTTTTGGCCCGGTCTGGTCTGTGCTTTATGTGATTATCGCCATTAGCTTCGGAACGGTATTTTATAAAGTTATCAAAGGAAAGTTGGAATGGCTGATTGCGCTTCCGTTTATACTGAATATTATTTTTAATCTTGCTTTTACGCCGCTGCAGTTCGGGCTTAAAAATAATCTTTTGGCGGCAATCGATATTTTGCTTGTTCTGGTTACGCTTATCTGGGCGATGATAGCTATTTTTCCGCACGCGCGTTGGATTGTTTACGTCAATATTCCTTATTTGCTTTGGGTTCTGTTCGCCACGGCTTTACAGCTTACGATTACTTATTTAAACAGATAAATATGTTTATAAAACTTTATCTTATTGCCTTGCCGGTTTTGGTTGCCATGGATATGTTATGGTTGGGGATAGTGGCAAAGAATTTTTACCG
>Ga0315273_10004319_pt1 | contig 17396 bp, 16 predicted proteins | sample YL17G02_0_MG_FD_205753 | JGI IMG/M metagenome (GOLD analysis project Ga0315273, IMG submission 205753) | Sediment microbial communities from Yellowstone Lake, YNP, Wyoming, USA - YL17G02_0 | ecosystem: Environmental > Aquatic > Freshwater > Lake > Sediment | place: USA: Wyoming | collected...
GATCGTGGCCAATGTCGATCCCACGAAGGAGACAGCGGCGAGTCTTGCCAAGCTGATGGTCGGGGGTGACATCCATGTGGTGCGCAGTATACGCAAGCAGAACTCTGGCGCTGTACGGCTACACATGAAGAACCTGAGTTTGCCGGCAGACGGCCCTTTCGTCACGGCGCTTAAGAATATCTCCCTTGAGGTCAAGGCAGGTGAGGTCATTGCCGTGGCCGGTGTCGCCGGTAACGGACAGGCAGAGTTTTTCGATGCCATTTCAGGTGAAAGGCCGCTCGCCCGCGACGACATGATAAGTTTTGATGGCAAGCCGTCGGGTCGCATCGGTGTCAATGGCAGACGCGACATGGGTGCGGCCTTCGTACCCGAAGAGCGCCTTGGCCACGGCGCTGTGCCGGCCTTCGCGCTCTCCGACAACGTCATTCTTACCCGCCACTCCACCGACCAGACACTGGTCAAGTCGGGCATGCTGCAGACCGGGGGTGCTCTTGCTGTGAGCGAGCGCGTCATTGCGGCCTATGACGTGCGAAAGGGAAAGCCAGATCCCGAAGCGCGCGCCCTGTCGGGCGGCAACCTGCAGAAATTCGTGGTGGGGCGCGAACTCGATCGCAAGCCGGGCATTCTGGTGATCAATCAACCCACCTGGGGCGTTGATGCAGGCGCCTCGGCGACCATCCGGCAGGCCATAATTGATTTGTCTCGCCAAGGCTCGGCAGTTCTGGTGATCAGTCAGGATCTGGATGAAATCTTTGAAATTGCCGACCGCATCGCTGTCTTGTCGCGCGGTGAATTGTCACAAGCCTATGCGGCAGGCGAGATCAGCTTAGAACAGATTGGCCTTCTCATGGCCGGCGCGCACGAAACCAAAGAGGGGATGAGCCATGCGGCTTCTGCTTGAGAAACGCAGCGAACACTCACAACGCATGGCCGTGCTGTCACCGATCATAGCGATCGCGCTCACGCTGGTCACGGGCGCTATCATTTTCACCCTGCTTGGGCTGGATCCGCTGCAGGCGCTCTACGTTTATTTCCTTGAGCCACTCAAGTTTCTCTGGACATTCCAGTCAGACGACCTGTGGTCGCTTGAGCAACTGGCGGTCAAGGCGGCCCCTCTGGCTCTCATAGGTGCGGGGTTGTCGGTGTCTTATCTCGCCAATGTGTGGAATATCGGGGCTGAAGGTCAGCTCATTGCGGGCGCTATTCTCGGTGGCGCCATACCTGTGTTTTTCCCTGGGTGGCAGTCGCCGATAACGCTTTTTGCCATGCTGGGGCTGGGCGTCGTGGGCGGCATGCTCTGGGGCTCGATTCCGGCGCTGCTCAAGAATCGTTTTGGCGCCAGCGAAATTCTGACCAGTCTCATGCTTGTCTACGTCATTCAACTGGTGCTGGACTGGCTGGTGCGTGGCCCGTGGCGCGATCCCCAGGGGCACAACTTCCCCCAGACCGTGCCGTTTGCCGATTGGCAGATGCTGCCAACCTTGGATGGTACAATCCATTTGGGTGTCCTGATCGCTATCGTCATTGCGCTCGCTTTGGCTTTTCTCATGGGCCGTACACTTAAGGGCTTCGAGATCAGGGTACTGGGTACTGCACCACGCGCCGGCCGATTCGCTGGCTTTTCGCGTAAGGGTGCGGTGTGGTTCTGTTTTCTCCTCTCGGGTGGCCTTGCTGGCCTTGCCGGCATCTGCGAGGTCATGAGCACGGTCGGCCAGCTGCAACCGACAATCTCGCCCGGCTATGGCTTTACCGCCATCATAGTGGCCTTCCTCGGGCGCTTAAATCCAGCAGGCGCCCTGATTGCCGCCTTCGCACTGGCAATCAGCTATCTCGGCGGTGAATCAGCGCAGGTATCTCTCGGCATTTCTGACAAAATTGCCAAGGTCTTCCAGGGAATCTTGCTGTTTTACATCCTGGCTTGCGACACCATGATTCTCTATCGTCCCAGATTCTTGCCCAGCCGCGCGCTGACGGAGAGTGGTAAATGAACGAACTTGCTTCCAGCAGCGAATTCCTCTCCATCGTACTGACCATTATTACCGCGGCGACCCCGCTGTTGCTGGCTGCCTTGGGCGAGCTGGTTGTGGAGCGTTCAGGCGTTCTCAATCTTGGCGTCGAAGGCATGATGGCGGTGGGAGCCGTGTGCGGATTCGGTGCAGCACTGAGTTTCGGCCCCTATGTCGGCATTTTCGCTGCGATTGCAGCAGGGGTCCTGCTGGCCCTGCTTTTTGGTTTTCTGACGCTGTCGCTCGTGTCCAACCAGGTTGCGACCGGCCTGGCGCTGACCCTGCTTGGACTGGGCCTGTCAGGGCTCATTGGCGAGCGTTACGTGGGCCAGCCCGGAGAGAAGTTGGGACGTCTCCATATCCCTGGCCTTAGCGACATTCGCTTTCTCGGGCCCATTGTCTTTGGACAGGATGTGCTTGTCTATGTGGCACTTGGGCTCACAGTGGCAATTGGCTACGTTTTGTTCAGGACCAAGCTCGGATTGATCATTCGGGCGGTTGGGGACAGCCACCAGTCAGCCCACGCACTGGGCTATGGCGTGATTCCGGTGCGTTATGCCTGTGTGGCATTTGGTGGCGGCTGTGCTGGCCTGGCGGGTGGCTACCTGTCACTTGCCTACACGACGCAATGGGTTGAAAACATGACCGCGGGTCGAGGCTGGATTGCTTTGGCACTTGTCGTCTTCGGCTCATGGCTGCCAAGGCGCGTCGCCATCGGTGCCTATCTCTTTGGCGCGATATCGATCCTCGGTTTTGCCGTGCAGACGAAGGGCCTCAATATTCCTTCGCAGCTCTTGAGCTCGTTGCCCTATATCGTAACCATCGTGGCACTGGTCATTATCTCGGGCAATCGGGCGCTCACGCGGGCCAATACACCGACCTGTCTTGGCCAACCCTTCGTGCCTGATCGCTAACACAATCACGCTTCGCGGAAAGTGCGGCCGCAGCGAAGCGAGTTCGAACAATTGGTCGCGGGAATGAACAACGGGAAGGAGCAAGAAATGAAGAAATGGACAATACTATTGGCAGCGCTGGCTTTCAGTGTCAGTGCGGGAGCGGCACAGGCTGCAGGCAAGTTAAAGGCCTGCTGGGTCTATGTGGGGCCGGTGGGGGATTTTGGGTATTCCTACCAGCACGACCAGGGTCGCAAGGCCGTTGAGAAGGAGCTGGGTGATAAGGTCGAAACAAAATTCCTGGAAAACGTGGCGGAAGGCCCAGATGCCGAGCGTGCCATCGAGCGCCTGGCCCGCGAGGGTTGCAAGATTATATTCACCACGTCCTTTGGCTTCATGGATGCCACGATCAAAGTTGCCAAGAAATTTCCAAAAGTGAAGTTCGAGCATGCCACTGGCTATAAGACGGCAGATAATGTTGCCATCTATAATGCCCGTTTCTACGAAGGCCGTTATGTGATGGGTCAGATCGCCGCCAAGATGTCCAAGACGGGCACTGCCGGCTACATCGTATCCTTCCCGATTCCCGAAGTGGTTTCGGGCATCAATTCGTTCATGCTCGGCGCCCAATCTGTGAACCCGAATTTCAAGGTGAAGATCGTCTGGGTTAATTCCTGGTATGATCCGGGCAAGGAAGCCGATGCAGCCAAGGTGCTGTTCGGCCAGGGGGCGGATATCAGTGTTCAGCATACCGACTCGACTGCCGCACTGCAGGTGGCCCAGGATCAGGGCAAGTTTGGCTTTGGCCAGTCTTCCGACATGATCAAATTTGCACCCAAGGCGCAGCTCTCGGCGAACACCGATGACTGGGACGGCTACTACGTTCAGCAAGTCAAGAAAGTGCTGGATGGGACATGGAAGTCCGATAACACCTGGGGCGGAATGGATAAGGGAATGGTGGTGCTTGCCCCCTTCACCAACATGCCTGATGATGTAAAAAAGATGGCAGAAGATACCGTGGCGAAGATCAAGTCAGGTGAGCTTAAGCCATTCATGGGCCCCATCACCAAACAGGACGGCACCGTGGTTGGCGAGGCGGGCAAGCCACTTGCCGATGGGGACGTCCTTGGCATGAACTGGTATGTGAAGGGAATTGACGACAAACTCCCACAGTAATTCGGTTTCTAAACTCTAGTTCGCCTGCCGCAGAACGGCTTGTGGCAGGCGTTTTTATGATGAGGTTAATCCAATGGATCCCTATGTGATTGATTGGCTAAATTTGCTGGCCCGCTGGGCGCACATGATCGCTGGCATTGCGTGGATAGGCACGTCTTTCTACTTTGTGGCTCTCGATTTCTCGTTGCAGAAGCCAGACGGCCTGCCTTCGGGCGTATCCGGTGAGGCATGGGAAGTGCATGGCGGCGGCTTCTATAATGTAAGCAAATATCTGAGTGCTCCGCCTAGCCTTCCGGAGGGCCTGATCTGGTTCAAATGGGAGGCCTATCTCACGTGGGTGACCGGATTTCTTCTGCTTTGCCTGCAGTATTATGTGAACGCAAGCGCCTATCTGATTGATCCTGCCATCATGGCACTGGCGCCATGGCAGGCTATTGTGATTTCCGTCGGCAGTCTTCTGGCGGGCTGGGCGATTTATGATCTGCTGTGTCGGCAGCTGGCTGTGCGGCGCCCGCAACTGCTGGCCGGACTGGTCTTCGCGCTCATTCTGGTGGCAGCCTATGGCTATACCCATGTCTTCTCGGGCCGTGGCGCCTTTATCCATGTTGGCATTTTCGTGGGAACGCTGATGGCCGCCAATGTTTTCATGGTGATAATTCCCAATCAAAGGAAAATTACCAGAGCACTCATGCGCGGTGAACAGCCTGATCCATCTTTCGGCGCAACCGGTAAGCAGCGCTCACTTCACAATACCTACTTGACGCTGCCAGTCCTGGTTATGATGATTTCCAATCACTATGCCATGTTGACCGATCATCCGCAGGCCTGGTTGCTCGCCGGTCTCATCATCGTTGGTGGCGTGGCACTTCGACATTTTCTGGTGCGCCATGAGGTTGGTGACCCACTGGACAAGATTGCCTGGACCTTGCCGGTGATATTTGTGGCATTTGCAATTGCGTTCTGGATGACCGGTGCTGGTCCATTCAACCAGGACTGGTGGAATCTTCTCATTCGCTGGGGCCATATGATTGCGGGTATCGCATGGATTGGCACAAGCTTTTATTTTGTGGCGCTTGATTTTTCGCTGCGTAAACGTGATGGCTTGCCGGCGGGCGTTTCCGGCGAAGCTTGGGAGGTTCACGGCGGCGGTTTTTACAATGTTCAGAAATATCTTGTCGCACCTGCTAGTCTTCCAAAAGACCTGATCTGGTTCAAATGGGAAGCTTATCTGACGTGGATGACCGGCTTTGTCCTGTTGAGCGTGCAATACTATCTGAATGCCACAAACTATCTTATCGATCCTGGTGTATTGGCGCTCACGCAGTGGCAGGCCATCGGGATATCGATTGTAAGCCTTATGGCAGGCTGGTTCATCTACGATCTCATGTGTCGTTCTGCCCTGGTGCAAAAACCAACCTTGCTGGCATTTTGCGTTTTGGCGCTCATCCTCGTTGCCGCCTACGGTTTTTCCCATGTCTTTTCTGGCCGCGGCGCACTCATACAGATGGGTGCGTTCATCGGCACGATCATGGCCGCCAATGTCTTCATGGTGATCATTCCCAACCAACGGAAATCCACGCAGGCCCTGTTGCGTGGCGAATTGCCGGACACGCGCTTTGGTGCAACAGGCAAGCAGCGGTCACTGCACAATACCTATCTAACGTTGCCTGTTGTTCTGATGATGATCAGTAATCACTATCCAATGATCGCAGGCCATGCCCAGGCCTGGGTGCTGATAGGCTTGATTGTTGTGAGCGGCGTGACACTGCGGCATTTCCTTGTGCGCATCGAAGTGGGCGATCCTGTTGCCCTGGTGGCGTGGACAATCCCTGTCATAGGCGGAGCACTTGCTGCTGGCTTGTTACTTACAGAGCCCGAAAAAACACAAAGCTACGCCGGCACTGTGACTGATGAGGAGGCTCTGGCGATCGTCCAGACGCGGTGCAGCGCCTGCCATGCCAAAGTACCTACCGATGCCACCATAAAGAAAGCTCCAAAGGGAATCGAACTGGAAACTCTGGAAGCATTGAAGCGCTATGCCCAGCAGATTGAAACACAATCTGTGAAGAACAGATCCATGCCTTTGGGCAACAAGACAGGCATGCTGCCGGAGGAGCGCGCCAAGCTCGGAGCGTGGATTCATACCCTATGATGACGCTTGCCCAAATCAACACCATGAGTTCAGCCGCATTCGAAAGGGAATTTGGTGACGTTGCCGAACATTCACCCTGGGTGGCGCGCAATGCAGCCGGTGCAAGACCATTTAGGTCGCGCCAAGCAATGATCGCAGCTTTTCGCGATGCTGTTCTTGCTGCATCTGAAACGGCACAATTGGCCCTCATCCGCGCCCATCCCGACCTGGCCACAAAGGCAAGGCTCACTGATGACTCGATGCGCGAACAGGCGCAAGCGGGCCTTGGCTCGCTATCTGCCGACGAATTTACGCGCTTTACCCATCTCAATGACCTCTACAAGTCCAAGTTTGATTTTCCCTTCATTTTTGCAGTCAAGGGGGCAACCTCACAGCAAATTCTGGACAGCTTCGTGGAACGCGTGAACAATTCCAGGGAAGATGAATTTGCCATGGCCGTGGAGCAAGTGTGTTGCATCTTTCGCTTTCGGCTTGAAGACAGGGTTGCAACATGACGAAGATCATCCGCGGACAGACCCTGAGTTTTGGTACGCTCCAGCAGGATGTCATCCACGAGAGCAAGGGGGCGGTGGTGGTCGGTGATGACGGCACCATCCTATGGGCAGGGCCGGTTTCGCTTCTGCCGCCCACATTTCTCGGATTGCCGACAGATGATTATGGCCGCAACATCGTCATGGCGGGATTCATTGATCCGCATATCCACTTCCCCCAGCTTCGTATGTTGGCGGCTCCCGGCAAGGACTTGCTGGACTGGCTCATGCGTTTCACATTCCCGGAGGAGCAGCGCTACGCTGATTTTGACTATGCCTGTGTCAATGCACGAACCTTCCTGAAGAATCTGTTCTCCAACGGCACCACGGCCGCCATGGCCTTTTGCTCCGTGCACAAGAGCTGTGCTGATGCTCTGTTTGGTGAGGCGCAGCGGCGCAATATGGCACTGGTGACCGGCAAGACGATGATGGACCGCAATGCGCTGCCGGAAGTGCATGATGATGCAACCACTGGAGGCCTCGAGTCAGAAGAGCTCTATAGAAAATGGCACGGCAAGGGGCGCCTGCGTTATGCCGTCTCGCCCCGGTTTGCGATTACCTCAACGGAGGCGCAGTTGAAGGTTGCCGGTGAGTTGCTCAAGTCCTGTCCCGGTGCTCTGCTGCAAACCCACCTCTCTGAAAGCCCCGGAGAGATTGCGTGGATCAAGTCGTTGTTTCCCAATGAGCGCGACTACACGGGGGTGTATGAGCGTTTTGGTCTGGTAAATGATCATGGCGTTTTCGCCCATGGAGTGCATTTATCCGAAAGTGAGTGCCAACGGCTGCATGACGCTGGAGCCACCATTGCCCACTGTCCAACATCCAATAATTTTCTGGGTTCCGGTCTCATGTCGATGAGGCATTTGGGAAAGCAGGAGCGACCCGTATCACTCGCATTGGCGACAGACGTGGGCGGCGGTACGAGCTATTCGATGCTGGCCACGCTGGGTGAGACTTACAAGGTTCAGATGCTGTCGGGCTACAAGCCAACGGCAGTTGAGCTGTTCCGCATGGCCACGCGAGGCAATGCCGAACGATTACATCTTGACCATGATATTGGCGCCCTTGAAGCGGGTAAGTTTGCCGACATTGTCGTGCTTGATCCGAATGCTACAGCCATTCTGGCGGCACGGCAGGAATTGTCACAATCGCTTGAAGACGTGCTTTTTGCCCTTGCCATACTCGGCGACGACCGGGCAATTCGCGCAACCTATGTGGCAGGAGAAAAAGTTCATGACAGATTATCCGCGTGATCTCAAAGGCTACGGCCGCGCCATTCCGGATCCGAAATGGCCAGGTGGATCCTATGTGGCGGTACAGTTTGTGCTGAATTACGAGGAGGGCGGAGAAAATAATATCTTGCATGGGGATGCTGCATCCGAAGCTTTTCTTTCGGAGATTGTGGGGGCTGCGGCTTGGCCTGGTCAACGGCACTGGAACATGGAGTCGATCTATGAATATGGAGCACGGGCCGGCTTCTGGCGGCTCTGGCGCATGTTTACGGGGCGAAAGGTTCCGCTAACGATTTATGGCGTGGCCACAGCGTTGCAGCGTTCACCCGAGCAAACACGCGCCATGATCGAGGCTGACTGGGAGATCGCCAGCCATGGCCTCAAATGGGTTGAGCATAAGGATATGCCAGAAGCAGAAGAACGCCAGCAGATCAGGCAAGCGATCCTTATCCATACGCAAGTCACAGGTGCCCGCCCTTTGGGGTGGTACACCGGGCGATGTTCAATGAACACACAGCGTCTGATCGCGGAAGAGGGTGGCTTTCTGTATTCCTCAGATTCCTATGCGGATGATCTGCCCTATTGGGTGAATGGGCATCTTGTCATTCCCTACACGCTGGATGCCAATGACATGCGCTTTGCCACCCCGCAGGGCTTCAACACAGGCGAGCATTTCTGTCAATATCTCAAGGACAGCTTTGACTGCCTCTATGCGGAAGGCGAACGCGGTTCGCCCAAAATGATGTCGGTGGGCTTGCATTGCCGCCTGGCGGGGCGTCCAGGCCGCGCCCTGGGCCTGGCGAAGTTCATCGACTATGTGCAATCCCATGACCGAGTTTGGATTGCCAGGCGGGTTGACATTGCCAGGCACTGGCACGCAACGTTCCCTGCTTAACGCACTGTGAAGGCTACAAAACGGCGGGCCAGCGGTGTTGCATCTTGCCGCGTCAGGGCGCGCACGTCGGCGGAGGGGCAGGGACCCAGGATATCGAGATATTTTACGCGGGCTCCGTTCATATGACCTACGGGCTCAGGCACAAAGCCAATGCCAAGACCGGCCGAAACCAAACTGACTACGGAAAAAGCCTCAACCACTTGCTGGACGATCCTCGGCGCAAAGCCTTCCGCGATGCAGATTGCTTGCAGATGCGACGCAAAGGCTGAATCTGGCAAGCGAAAGAAGACAAAATCCTCGTTTTTGAGTGACGAAATTCGAACCCCCTTGCGGGAGGCCAATCGGTGCGCCGGCGGAACGATGAGTCCCACTCTTTCCGACCAGACCCGGGTGACCTGGAAGTTCCGCTCTTCGGGCGCAAATCTCAGAAAGCAGGCATCAACGCGATGCAATTCAAGCCTTTCAATTTGTTCTCCTGGAGACAATTCATGAATGACGATTTCTATGCTTGGATTAACCGCCTTGAAAGCGGCGATGGCCGCCGACAGACCTGAAAACAGCACTGAACTGGTTGCCGCCACGTTGAGAATTCCTGTGGTCCCCCGGTCAATGGCTTGCACTTCCGCGGCAGCCTGTTGGACCTGCGCAAGCATGGCCTCGGCATGCCTTCGAAAGACATGGCCTGCAGCAGTCAGTGCAACGCTGCGGCTGTGTCGGTCAAACAGCTTCACTGATAGCTCGCGCTCCAGATCGGCGATTTGCTGGCTCAAGGGTGGCTGCGAAATGTTCAGTCGCTTTGCAGCGACGGTAAAATTCAGCGCATTTGAAAGGGCCAGAAAATATCTGATGTGGCGAAGTTCCATATGAAAAACCTCTTGATTAAGCTTAACAATATATTTGACCTTTTAATCACATGAACGCAGGATGGCCAGGATTACTGATGGAGCCATGCCATGCCGAAAATGACCGCAGCTGAGGCCGCCGTTCGCATTCTGGAACTTGAGGGCGTTCGCCAGGCCTTTGGCGTGCCGGGAGCCGCCATCAATCCGTTTTATGCAGCCATGCGCCCGCGCAACATCATTGGTCATATCCTGGCCCGCCACGTCGAGGGTGCCAGCCATATGGCGGAGGGCTACACCCGCGCCAAGGCTGGCAATATCGGCGTATGCCTGGGTACATCAGGACCAGCTGGAACGGACATGATCACGGGTCTCTACTCTGCTTCAGCCGACTCGATTCCCATTCTTTGCATCACGGGCCAGGCGCCGCGCGCACGGATCTACAAAGAAGACTTTCAGGCCGTTGACATTGAAGCCATTGCCAAGCCCGTTTGCAAATGGGCTGTTACGGTGCGTGAAGCAGCTCAGGTCCCCGGCACGTTTCAACAGGCCTTCCATTTGATGCGCTCGGGCAGGCCCGGGCCCGTGCTCATTGACCTGCCCTTCGACGTACAGATGACCGAGATCGACTTTGATCCGGAAACCTATCAACCCTTGCCAGTTTACCGACCCGCCGCCTCGCGCGGGCAAATTGAAAAGGCGCTTGCCATGCTCAATGCGGCTGACCGGCCGATCATAGTGTCTGGCGGCGGCATCATCAATGCCAATGCGTCGGCACTACTCGTGAAATTTGCCGAAATAACAGGAGTGCCGGTTATTCCAACCCTGATGGGTTGGGGAACGATTCCCGATGATCATCCGCAAATGGTGGGCATGGCGGGTCTGCAAACGAGTCACCGTTATGGCAATGCCACGCTGCTCGCAGCAGATCATGTCCTTGGCATCGGCAATCGCTGGGCCAACCGCCACACCGGCAACATTGACGTCTATACCAAGGGCCGTAGCTTCACCCATGTTGACATCGAGCCCACCCAAATTGGCCGGGTCTTCAATGCTGACTACGCCATAGCATCGGATGCGAAGCTCGCTCTGGAGTTGTTTGTGCAAGTTGCTGGAGAAATGAAAAAGGCGGGCAAGCTGAAAGATCGCTCTGTGTGGCTGGGAGAGTGCCGCGAACGCAAGAAGACCATGCTTCGCCGCACGCATTTTGATGATAAGCCAATCAAGCCACAGCGGGTTTATGAGGAAATGAACAAGGCCTTTGGTCGTGACACAACCTATGTGAGTACCATTGGGCTGTCGCAGATTGCCGCCGCCCAGTTCCTGCATGTTTACAAGCCAAGAGGCTGGATCAATTGCGGGCAGGCAGGTCCCCTGGGCTGGACGATTCCAGCAGCGATCGGTGTTCGCACTGCCGATCCGGCGTCGCCGGTTGTTGCAATCTCCGGGGATTATGATTTCCAGTTCATGATAGAAGAGTTGGCCGTAGGAGCCCAATTCAAAATTCCCTATGTTCATGTCCTGGTGAACAACGCCTATCTCGGCCTTATCCGTCAAAGCCAGCGTGGATTCAATATGGATTACTGTGTTCAACTGTCATTCGAGAATATCAATTCACCAGAGCTTGGGAACTTTGGCGTTGATCACGTGAAGGTCGTTGAGGGTCTGGGTTGCAAATGCATTCGTGTGACCGAGCCCGCCGCAATTCTTCCTGCCCTTGAAAAGGCCAAGAAACTCATGATGGAATTTTCTGTTCCTGTCGTGGTTGAAATCATTCTCGAGCGTGTCACCAATGTTGCCATGGGAACTGATATTGATAAGGTGAATGAATTTGAAGATCTGGCACTTAGCGCCAGCGATGCCCCGACCGCCATTGCCCTGCTAGACTGAGGAAAGAACAATGCCAAAATTCTGCGCCAATCTATCAATGCTTTTTGCCGAGCAAGTGTTTCTTGAGCGATTCAGTGCCGCTGCCCAGGCGGGGTTCAAGGGCGTTGAGTATGTTGGGCCTTACGCTTTTCCCAAGGAACAGGTGGCTGAGGTGCTCCACAAAAACAAGTTGAAACAAGTCCTTTTCAATCTTCCTGCCGGAAACTGGGACGCTGGAGAGCGCGGAATTGGCTGCCTGCCGGACCGGGTCGGCGAGTTTCGCGATGGCGTCGGCAAGGCCATCGATTATGCCAAGGCGCTGGGATGCACGATGATCAATTGTCTTGCAGGTATTCTTCCAGCTGGTGTTTCGCCTGAAAAGGGGCGTGCGACCCTGGTATCGAATCTTGCCTTTGCTGCTGCTGCTCTGCAGAAGGAGAAGATACTGCTTATCGTTGAACCCATCAATTCATACGATATTCCGGGCTTCCTGCTCAATCGTTCAAGTGACGGTATTGATGTCATGGATGCGGTTGGCGGAGATAACCTCAAACTGCAATACGACATTTATCACATGCAGCGCATGGAAGGTGAAATTGCCAACACCCTCACCAGGCTCATGCCACGCATTGGGCATATCCAGATTGCCGACAATCCCGGCCGCCACGAACCAGGTACGGGGGAAATCAACTATCCCTTCCTGTTCAAACACTTGGAAGCGCTTGGCTATGAGGGGTGGATTGGCTGCGAATACAAGCCGAAGACCTCAACTGTGGATGGTTTGGGTTGGATGAGGAATTGAGGGGAACGTCATGAATATTGGATTTATTGGACTTGGAATCATGGGCGGCCCGATGGCAGGCCATCTGCAGGCTGCCGGCCACAAGCTGTTTGTGAACACCCGTGGTGAATATCCACAGCCAGTCACGAAGGGTGGTGCGACGATTTGCAGGAATGGCGCTGAAGTAGCCGGAAACTCGGAAATCATTTTTATCATGGTGCCGGATACACCCGATGTCGAGGGGGTCCTGTTTGCGAGAGGTGGGATAGTTGAAGGCCTCTCCAAGGGCAAGATCGTGGTAGACATGAGTTCCATTTCACCCATTGCCACAAAAGACTTTGCCATGCGGATCAATGCAGCTGACGTGGACTATCTCGATGCCCCGGTAAGCGGTGGTGAGGTTGGTGCCAAGGCGGCCTCGCTTACAATCATGGTGGGCGGGCCGCAAGCGGCGTTTGAACGGGTAAAGCCCCTGTTTGAGCGAATGGGAAAGAACATTACGCTGGTTGGCGGTAATGGCGATGGCCAAACCACCAAAGTTGCCAATCAGATCATTGTTGCTTTGACGATTGAAGCCGTTGGCGAAGCCTTGCTCTTTGCCTCGAAGGCTGGCGCGGATCCGGCCAAGGTAAGGCAGGCCCTGATGGGCGGATTTGCCGCCTCGCGCATCCTCGAGGTCCATGGCGAGCGCATGGTCAAACGGACATTCGATCCAGGTTTCCGGATTGAGTTGCACCAAAAAGACCTGAACCTGGCGCTGACAAGTGGACGGCAGTTGGGCCTGGCATTGCCCAATACGGCGACAGCACAGGAACTTTTGAACTCTTGTGTCGCAAATGGGCATGGCAAATTGGACCATTCGGCCCTAGTAAGGGCCCTGGAACTATTGGCCAATCACGAGATCGGGCAGAGCCACAAGAGTTGATAGGATGAGGCCTGATGCAAATCGCGCATTCCTAAGGCTCATGTTTGATGCTGCCGTCGGTGCAGCGATGCCAGCGCAATGCGTGGCGCAAAATCTACCGGCAAAACCGAAAGGGCGAACACTGGTAGTGGGCACCGGCAAGGCTTCTGCTGCCATGGCGCAAGCCCTGGAACGCTCGTGGGACGGCCCGCTGGCAGGATTGATTGTCACCCGCTATGGTCATGCGGTGCCGTGTAAAGGCATCGAAATTGTTGAAGCAGCCCACCCGGTTCCGGATGATGCCGGAACGAATGGTGCGCGTCGCATGCTGGACATGATGACGGGTCTCACAAAGGATGACCTGGTAATTGCCCTAATTTCAGGCGGAGGTTCTGCGCTTTTGAGTCTCCCGGCTGAAGGCATTTCGGTTGAGGACAAACGTGCGGTGAACCGAGCATTGCTGAAGTGCGGGGCGCCGATTGCGGAAATGAACTGCGTTCGAAAGCACCTCTCGGCCATCAAGGGAGGTAGGCTTGCCGCGGCCGCATACCCTGCAAGGGTCGTGAGCCTCGTCATTTCCGATGTGCCGGGCGATGATCTTGCCGCGGTAGGCTCCGGCCCCACGGTTGCTGATCCCACCACCTTCGCAGAAGCCCGTGCCATCATTGCCAAGTACGGGATCGATGCGCCGCCCGCGGTAATTCGGCACCTCGAGCGAGGCGCTGACGAAACCCCCAAGCCAGGCGATCCGAGACTCCACAACGTGGAAACCAAACTCATCGCATCTCCGCAGAAGTCGCTTGAGGCCGCAGCGGTCGTAGCGCGCAAATCTGGAATTACCCCGCTCATCCTGGGAGACTCCCTTGAAGGCGAAGCACGCGAAGTGGGCATCGTCATGGCAGGCATCGCGCTACAGGCGCGCCGCTTCGGGCAGCCGCTGGCTTCACCTTGCGTGCTCATTTCCGGTGGCGAAACGACCGTTACCGTTCAAGGTACCGGGGCAGGCGGACGCAATGTGGAGTTCCTGCTGTCCCTTGCCCTTAAGTTGAATGGGGCGGACAATATCACAGCGATCGCTGCGGATACGGATGGTGTTGACGGAGCGCGCGAGGTGGCAGGCGCTTTCGTCACACCAGACACGCTTGCGCGGGCGCGCGCCTTGGGTATTGACCCTGCCAAATCCCTTTCCAATAATGACGGCCATGGATTCTTCGCGAGCCTGGGTGACCAGATCATCACCGGGCCAACGCTCACCAACGTCAATGACTTTCGCGCCATTTTTGTTGCATGAGGAGCCCACATGACTGAACCCACCTATTACGCGCCCAAGGGCGGCCTGCCTGCGCAAACCATGCTGTTGACGGACCGTGCAATTTTTACCGAGGCCTATGCGGTGATCCCCAAGGGTGTGATCCGCGATATCACCACGAGCTACCTTCCCTTCTGGGACAAGACGCGGGCCTGGGTGCTGTCGCGTCCGCTGTCAGGCTTTGCGGAAACCTTTTCCCAATACATCATGGAAGTATCACCCGGTGGCGGCAGCGACAGGCCAGAGCCTGACGTACAGGCGGAAGGCGTGCTATTCGTTGTCGAGGGAACCCTCCATCTCATGCTCGCAGGAAAGTCATACGATATGCAGCCAGGTGGCTATGCGTTTGTTCCGCCAGCTGCGAAATGGAGTATCCGGAACACCAGTAAGGCTGCAGTTTGCTTCCACTGGATCCGCAAATCCTATGACGTGGTTGATGGCTTGGCTGCACCTGAACCAATCGTCCTGAATGAAATGGACATAGCACCTGTTGTCATGCCCGATACCAATGGCGTGTGGTCAACCACGCGCTTTGTGTCGCCTGACGACATGCGCCATGACATGCATGTGACGATTGTGAATTTTGAGCCGGGTGGGGTCATTCCTTTTGCGGAAACCCACGTGATGGAACATGGGCTCTATGTGCTGGAAGGCAAGGCTGTGTATCGCCTCAACCAGGACTGGGTGGAGGTGGAAGCAGGAGATTATATGTGGCTGCGGGCCTTCTGTCCGCAAGCCTGCTATGCGGGCGGTCCGGGCCGTTTCCGCTATCTCCTCTACAAGGATGTGAACCGCCATATGAAGCTCAAGATATGAGCACGCTCAAAACGGAAGCGCTGACGAAGTTTGCCTTTGCGCCCTTCGGTGATGTTGTCGAAATCGATGGCGCACAACATTATCCCATCAACCAGGGTTACGCCGAGCGTTTCAATGATCTCGCTAAAGTCGATGTGACCACCGCAGGTGGCGCAACAAACATGAGCATTGTGGTGGCAAAACCAAGGCCACAGCCCATAACAATCACCCTGATGGAGCGGCATCCCCTGGGCAGCCAGATCTTCTATCCCCTGCAGGATAGGCCCTGGCTGGTGGTGGTGTGCGCTAACCCCCATGATGTCACAACATTTCGTGCCTTTGTAGCGGCGGGCACGCAAGGCATCAACTATGCGCGCAATGCCTGGCACCATCCGCTGCTGGTGTTGGATGAAGCAAGCCGTTTTCTCGTCGTCGACCGGGTGGGACCCGGCAATAATCTTGAAGAAATAAATTTGGCCGCACCGCTTTTTTGTGGTTCAATTGCATAAAACAAACATGGGAGGCCGAATTGCTCAAATCGCTTGATCCGCTGCTGAATGCTGACGTGCTGTATGCTCTGCGGGCCATGGGGCATGGTGATGACCTCATCATTTGCGATACAAACTTCCCGGCAGACGCGGTGGCCAAACAGACCGTGCATGGCAAGCTGTTGCGTATTGACGCCAGTGCAGCGCGGGTTGCGCGTGCCGTTCTTTCCGTCATGCCGCTCGACAGTTTCGTGGACAAGCCCGCAGGCCGCATGGAAATTGTCGGCAAGCCCGCGGAAATCCCCCCCGTCCAGGCGGAAGTGCAGGTGGAGATCAACAGGGCGGAAGGAAAGTCCATGCCCATGGGCTCGATTGAACGTTTTGCCTTCTACGATCTGGCCAAGAAAGCCTATTGCGTGATCCAGTCCGGCGAAACGCGCTTTTACGGTTGCTTCGTGCTCAAGAAGGGCGTCATTCCACCGGCGCAATCATGAGCAAGCCACGCATCGCCATTCTCGGCATCTTCGTGGCTGATCTCGCCTTCCGGGCCAAGCGGTTGCCCGTCATGGGTGAAACAATTCTCGGCCAGGGCTTTGCCATGGGACCCGGCGGCAAGGGCTCCAACCAGTCCGTGGCCGCCGCCCGTGCCGGCGCAGACGTGAGTTTCATCACCAAGATCGGCCGGGACTCCTTTGGTGAGATTGCCCTCAAGACCTGGAGTGCCGATGGCATCGACACTTCGCAGGTCGGCATTTCTGATACGTCGCCCACGGGTGCAGCTTTCATTTTTGTATCCTCGGAAACCGGGGACAATGCCATCATCGTGGAGGCTGGCGCCTCCGGCACCATCACGCCGGAAGATGTATCGATGTCGGAAGCAACCATCATGGGCGCTAGGGTGTTCATCACCCAGCTTGAAACGTCAGTAGCTGCCAGCAGGCGTGGACTGGAGCTGGCGCGCAAGCATGGTGTCACGACGGTTTTCAATCCTGCCCCTGCCGCAAAGATTGATCCTGCCATCTATGCCCTGTGCGATTACCTAACGCCCAATGAAACCGAAGTCGAGGAAATCACCGGCATTGCCGTTCACAACATTGATGAGGCACGTAAGGCTGCTGACGCTGTCTTGAAGCTCGGCACCAAAACCGCGCTTATCACGCTGGGCGCCAATGGAGTTCTCTTGCACAACAAGGAACAATCCGTGCATGTGCCGACCTACAAGGTGAAGGTTGTCGAAACCACCGGCGCAGGAGATGCCTTCAACGGTGCCTTTGCGGCAGCTCTCGGCGAAGGCAAATCCCCGGTAGACGCCGCCCGCTTCGGCTGCGCTGCGGCAGCATTGTCAGTGACCAAGGCAGGGACGGCTCCAGCCATGCCATCACGCGCCGAGATTGAAGCGATGATGGCGCAGAGGTAACTCATGTCTCTCCTATTTCCCTTGTAACTTGAACTTCGCAACATGTGATAGTGTTGGTGTTGCGGTGGCGGGTGTAAGGCCGACGTCCCTCTGGGACATCAATCGCGTGG